>Ga0070741_10010170_pt1 | contig 17906 bp, 11 predicted proteins | sample Coa_R1_4_FD_66440 | JGI IMG/M metagenome (GOLD analysis project Ga0070741, IMG submission 66440) | Surface soil microbial communities from Centralia Pennsylvania, which are recovering from an underground coalmine fire - Coalmine... | ecosystem: Environmental > Terrestrial > Soil > Unclassified ...
CCCATCCCGATCCGTCCCTTGCCGCCACGGGATTGACGCCGGTACGTATCCACGGCGGTTCGCTTCAGGTAACCGCCGTGCGTCACCGTCACCGCGACATCTTCCACCTGGATCAAATCCTCAAGATGGATCTCGCCGGTGTCTTCGATGATCTGCGTGCGCCGTTCGTCGGAGAATTCCTTTTGGACTGCCTTTAGCTCATCCACGATCACGCCCCGCAGCTTCTTGTCGGATCCAAGGATATCGAGATATTCCTTGATCTCCACCTGAATATCGGCCAGCTCTTTCAGGATCTTCTCGATTTCCATCCCGGTCAGCCGCTGCAACTGCAGCTCGATGATGGCCTGCGCCTGGCGTTCGGTGAACCGTGGACCGCGCGGATCCACGCCGGCAGCCTTGGCCAAGTCCCGAGCCTCGGCGGGCCTGATGAATTCCATTAACCGGTCGCGTGCTTCTTTCGGCGTCTTGGAATCGCGGATCAACTTGATTACGTCATCCAGGTTGTCCAGCGCTCTCTTGAAACCGAGCAAGATATGCTCGCGCTCGCGCGCCTTTCGCAGCAGGTAATCGGTACGGCGGCGAACCACGTCGATGCGATGGTCGATGAACCGCCGCAGTACGTCCACCAAGCCCAGCTCGCGTGGCTGCCCATTCACGATGGACAGCATGATCACGCCGAAATTCACCTGGAGCTGCGTGTGCTTGTACAGGTTGTTGAGGATCACTTCCGCCTGTTCGCCGCGCTTCAGCTCGAAAACGATGCGCATGCCGTCGCGGTCGCTTTCGTCGCGAATTTCCGAAATGCCTTCGATGCGCTTGTCGTTCACCAGGCCCGCCGCGGCTTCGATCAGCCGCGCTTTATTCACTTGATACGGAATTTCGGTAACCACGATCGCTTCCCGATCTTTGCCGATCTTCTCGGTTCCGGCCTTGGCGCGCAGTTTCAACGTGCCGCGGCCCTTGGTGAAATAGTCCAGGATTCCCTGGCGGCCCAGAATGAATCCGCCGGTCGGGAAATCTGGGCCTTGCACCAGATTCACCACCTCGCTCAGATGCGTGTCCGGCTTTTGAACCAGCAGAATCGTCGCGTCTATGATCTCTTTCAGGTTGTGCGGCGGAATGTTGGTCGCCATGCCGACCGCGATTCCAGACGATCCGTTGATCAGCAGATTCGGAACGCGCGTAGGCAGAACTTCCGGCTCCACGCGGCGCTCGTCAAAGTTCGGACGGAAGTCGACCGTCTCTTTATCCAGATCCTCCAGCAGCGCCGTGTCGATCCGCGAGAGCCGCGCTTCGGTGTACCGGTAGGCCGCCGGCGGATCGCCGTCCACCGAGCCGAAATTTCCCTGCCCGTCCACCAGCGGATAGCGCAGCGAGAAATCCTGCGCCATGCGAACCAACGCGTCATATACAGGCGCGTCGCCGTGCGGATGATAATTTCCCAGCACTTCACCCACGATGCCCGCGCACTTGCGGTACGGCCGGTTGAACGCCAGGCCCATCTCCGACATCGCGTACAGAATCCGCCGGTGTACCGGCTTCAACCCATCGCGAATATCGGGCAGCGCGCGTCCGATGATCACGCTCATGGCGTAATCGAGATACGAACGCCGCATCTCGTCTTCGATGTTGATGGGGATCAGGTTCTGCTTGCCGTCGCCCCCCAGAGGAATCTGTCCTCCGGGCGGGGGTACGGGCGGATTATTCGGGTCGTTCGGATTGCGCGGGTCTGCCAAAGGTTAACTCCTGAAAAATAGGGGGAGGAAGTGTCTCGGAAAATGTGCTTTTCGCAATCCCTATTTTAGCAGCCGCGGCCCCTGCAACGCCACCCAAAGACAGGATAAAACAGGCGTTTCTTCAATAAGTTAGCGTGACTCCAGGATCCGCTTGGCAAGGGCGTTCCCGGGCTCCAATTCCAGCGCCTTCCGCGCGTAGGTTTGGGCTTCTCGAGGCTCGTCAAGGGTCAAGGACGTTAGCGCCAGATTGGTGTAGATAGCGGCCATCGGAGGCCCTATTTCCAGGGCCTTCCGGAACTCCGGCTGCGCCTCCCGGCCGCGTCCCACCCGGGCGTACAGCGCCCCCAAATTCCAGTGCGCATCGCGATATTCCGGCGCGATCCGCACCGCGTCTTCGAGCTTCGCGATCGCCTTCTCGGTGTGATTCTCGCGCGCCAGCTGCTGCGCCTCCCAGGTCTCCCGAAGCGCCTTCTTCGGAGTAGGATGCTCCAGCTCGCGCAGAGAAATAAGGCCGCTGATCGGCCTCGAACCAGCGTCATGCGTCTCCCAATAAGGCTCCGCGCCGAAACCGAGCACGTGATCACCCGAGGCGCTGAGTAGCGGCGGGATATTAATGTTTTCGCCGGAGGTCCTGAACGGCGCGCCGAAGCTCTGCGCATACAACGACGCGGAAAATACCAGCAGGATGGAAACTCGTGCTGTAGACACACTGCCTCCTCAAGATTCGAAAGTGAATTGTCAGACGAGGTTTAGGGGCTTACAACGAGGAACGGCGGGGAGCTGACAGGACTCTATAGCTATTCTAAATCGCTCGCCGAAGCATTACCAATTCAAAGTTTCTATCCGGGCTATTCTCGCGCGATGGTTACTGTTTCAGAAGGACAACAGGCGCGCTTTGGCCGCCCTGGACCTTATCGAAGAACTCTTTGACCTTCGCATATTCGGACGGGGCCGCCAGCGTATCTTTGACCTGGAGTGACTGTTCGAATGTCACCGCGCCATTCGCCGACTTCCAGGACGCGTGATAGACACCGTAAGGGCTCTCAATACTCACCGGATCGGGGATTTCATCTACGCTGAAGCCGGGCGGCAATTGCAGCACTACGGAATCCTGCCGCAGCCGCGATTCCAAACGCACCGGCAGTTTGCGCTCTTTGTTCGCGAACGAGTAATCGGAATCCGGCGTCAGCACGCCTGGTTTCACGATCAGCAGCTTTTCCTGCATAATTTGTCCGAATTTCCCCACCGTCACGTCCACCGCAAGGTCCATGCGGTTCTCCGCCACGTGATCCTCGGGTTGGATTTTGTCCAGTGTCATCCCACCGAGACGGCGCGAATACACCCGCTCCAGATTCTGTTTGAGTTGATCCATGCTGCGGTGCCGCGTTTGGTAGCGCACCGATCTTCCCGATTGTCCAAAATACTGCGTCACCAGATGCGCGGCCAACGATCCACTGGGGTCCAGCCGGGCTTCCACGGTGCGTTCGATGCGAGCCGCGGGTAGCGGCAAACGTGGCATCCGAACCAGGTCGCCGTTGGGTCCGGCTACTACCAGAGCGAAGCTTCCCTGTTCGTCCTCCGGCAGATCGCCGACTGGCGTGACCGGATCGGTTGGATCGAAAATGAGAAGCCTGCCCAGGCTGGGATGTTCTATCACCGCCGCCGCCTGTGTGTCGCCGGAAATTCTCACCGCCACAATCGCGTGGTTGAACTGCATCGGCGACGGCCATTCGTGTCGTACATATTCGCGATCGCCCGAAAAAATCACAATCGCGTACGAATCGATACCCGCGGCTTTCAGCAAGGACCGCATGAGCGTAGCCTTGTCCTTGCAATCGCCATAATTGCGCGCCAGAACCTGATCCGCCGAATGCGGCGTGTAGCCTCCGCCGCGCGTCAGATTCATGGCCACTTCCACATAGTTGGTCTGCTGCACGAAGCTCGCGATGGCCCGAATTTTGTCGAGCTCCGCATTGGCGCCCCTCGTCAGCTCAGCTGCTCGTGCGCGCACCGCAGGCGTAGGTTCAGCCGGTGGATCTACGAAGCCCGAAAGCCAGCGCGAGACCGCCGGCCAGTCCTTCAGAGATTGCAAAGCCGCGTTCGTCGCGCTCGCAGGGAAAAAGGTCACGCCGATCCAAGGCGCGATCGCTTGAAAGTGAGGACTGTGTTCCTCGGGCTCAATCCAAGGCAAGTCGCGAAGTTCCCAAGCGTAAGAGCTGCCCTGAACAGTTGGCGTTATCTCGGCGTGATTGAAGGTGGCGGCGCGCGCATCCCACGCCGGGGGCAGAGTCAGCACGAAGCGGGAAACAAGCACCGGCTCGCGCTCCTGAAACGAGTAAGGATACGTGGTGAAGACCGTGTCTTCTTCTTGCGTTACCTCGTAGGCGAAGATCGCTCCTGGAGGCGCGTTTGGATCGCAGTCCAACTCCTTGGCACGGCCTTCGTCGTAGGTGTATTCAGCGGAAAGCGCGACATCCAGGACGCTGTCTTTGGAGTATTCGGTCTCTTTCCCCGAAGGCAGAATCAACCAGCCGTGAAAATCGCGAATTCGTCCGCTTTTTGGGTTGTACGCGCGTCCGGCCGAAATGTGCCGCCCGCTCTGCAGGACCTTGATAACGCCGCGTTCCGTCGCGGACCATTTTCCATCCGCGCCTACCGTGAGATGCTCTTCGTGAAACAGTGTCACGCTTCCAACTTTGCCGGAGTATTCGCTTTTAGGCTGGTTCGCGGCAGCGTCGTGCACCCAACCCGGCGATGGATTCTTGGCCGCAAACGCAGCGCTGGCGAATATCAGGAATGCGATGGAGCGTTTCACTTCGCCTCCGCCGTCACGGTTTGTTTCAGCGAAATCGAATGATCGTCGCGGCGGTGCACCTCATCGAAAATCTTCTTGAGCTGCGGATATACCCCCGCGTCGAACCAAATCTGCGAATTCTTGCCGAACGTGAAGTCCCGCTGCAAGATCAGCTCGTGGCCGCCGCGAGTCATGATCTTCACGTCATACCCGCCTGGCGCCCCGAAACTGAGCGACGGAGGAGCATCGGCATTATCCAACGCGAACCCGCCCGGCAGTTCGAACGTCACGTTGTCGTGTTCTTCCCATGCGTAAGGAAAGAAGACCGGGAACTTGCGGTCCGCGGCGGCAAAAAGCGGCGCGCGCCCTCGCTGGAAGAAGAAAGGCTGCAACAGGATACGTTTGCCGGTGCGCTGCGCGTAGCCGTCCATTTTGATGTGGTAGTGCACGCCCAGCGCCTTCTCCGCATCCTCCGCTCCATCGATCCGCGTGGCCGAAATCTCGGCGTCCGGGTATTCCTTCGTGAGTTCGTCTTTCAACTGCTCCAGCCGGCGCGCGTCGCTCTCCCCGTCCAGCTCCGAACGGCGTTCCCGAGCCACATGGCCCGAATAATACAGGTCGATATCGCCTTCGAGAGCGCCCTCCTCCGAGAGCGTAAATTTGGCCATTCGCATGCGTTTGGACGTTTCCGGCGGAGCGATGGGCGCCTGGATGAAAGTGGGCTTCTTAGGATCGCTCAGTAGCGCCTGCATCCCTTCTTCACGCCAGGACAACATCCCCGGGAGCAGATCGCGGGTGCTGACGTCGTACAGTTTCCAGGTCCCGCCAATGCTGACCGCCATATCGATGTTCCGCAGGAAATATCGCTCCATCATCTGCGGGCTGAAAAGCACCTCGTTGCGATCCGCGATCAGCGCCGGGCGCACCTCCAAGCCCACCGAGTTTGCCATCGCCGCGAACAGCGTGTTCAGCTCGTTGGCATCGCCGATCCCGCTCTTGAAGATCTCGACGGCCGTGCGATAACGGTCCTTGGGCATTTCCTTGAGGATTTGCGCGCGCTCCGCCTCGGTGACCTGGCGTCCAAACAGATCGCGCAAATTTTTGTGGATGTACCGGATCAGCGCGAGAACCTTATCTTCATCCGTTTTGGCGCCCGCAACCGCCGCCGCGGCCGTTTGCCGAATCTCTTCATTCGACTTCATCGCCGGCTTAAGATACCGGTCGTATTCCTCTTTGCCGACATTCGTCCAGTACTTATCGGGATCTTTTCTCTGCTGATTGGTATAAAACACCAGCGCCCAAGCCCGCACGTTGGCCTCTGCGGGCATCATCGGTTCTTCCTTGAAGGCCGGCTGATTCTCCAGCGTCACCGATTGAAACCCGTCGCGCTCGGTCTCTAAGGGCGGAAGTTTGCAATGAAAAGGCACGATGAACATCTGGTATGAGGTCTCTTCCCGCGTGAGCGGCATGAAGAAATAAGTGACCTTCTGCACTGGAAATTCGCGCTGGAACTGTGCGCGGATGTAAAGCGAGCGAGGCTCGAAATTGATTTCCCGCCAGCGATATTCGACAATCGCGCCCGGCTCCACCCCCGGCATCGCAAATGACTTCACGCGCAAGCGCGCGCGGCCCGCCCTCACTAGGTCCCGCTCATACACGCTGTCATTCTTTAAGGGCAGTTCGGTTCCATCGGGCTTGATGGTGCGCCCCCTCACGTCCACGATCGATGTCTTTTCGGTGAAAGGAATATCGATTGTGGCGGCTTGCTCCTTACCCTTCTCGTTGAAAATCTTCAGCCGTACATAGTGGTAAAAAACCCGCTGGAAGTCCTGCCTGCTGAGGATTTCATCGCGCACATGCACGCGCCAGAAGATCGCCTCCACGCCGGCGTCTTTGTCCACCACAGGTTCTTTCATGTTTCTTTCGGCATCCGTCACCGGCAGCCAGGCGATGTCAATTGCCTGGGTTTGCGCGCCTGCTGGAGGAAGCATGGCGCCGAAAATGACAATTACAAGGCAATTAAACGCCAGCCGCCGAAAATGATTCATGATCCTGATTATGTTAGCAGAATGTAAAATCGGCGAACAGCCACAAAAGCCTTATTTAGGCCTATTTGCACCTAGTAGTACTACTTCAAATCGCTGGCCTTAGGACTTTGCGGAGGCGCCGGAGGCGAAATCCTGGTCACTTTTCCGCTTTTCGCTTCTTCCAGGCTGATGTGATTCGCTTCCAGCGTGCTGCCCAGGGTCTGGTCCAGCGAGATTCGGGCGGTCCGGTAGGCTACCACGGCCGCTAACTCCGCCGATTGCGCCGAAACTAAATCCCGCTGCTGCAGCGCGACGTTGTAGGGGGTCGAAGCGCCTAGCCCAAAGCGCTTCTGTTCGGCATCCAGGAGCTGTTCCTCCAGCTCCCGGCTTTTTACGGCCGATTCATACCGCGCGCGGGCCTGTTGCAGCGCCACCACAACATTTCGGATATCCACGTCCACTTGAGTGATGTCTTTGCGATTGCCGAGCTGCGTTTGCCGCAGCTGCAATTGGTCGATGGCATAGTCGGCCTGCGCCTGCCGGTTACGAATCGACTCCTGATAAAAAGCGCCGGCCGACCGCGTGGGAAAATTGTGCCGGAATACTTGCCCCAGCGCGGTGCCGATGCCTCCACTGAAATATTCGTTGCCGCTTTCGACGAAGCCGCCCACGTTCACCGTCCTCCGAACACCCGCCAGGCCGGCCTGGCTCTCGGATGCGAATCCATCCAGAGTGGGCAACAGTCCGCTTTTGGTTCCGAGCGAATTCACCTCGCTCGCTCTTTCATTGGCCAGATCCACGGCCAGATCGCTGCGATTCGCGAGCGCCTGCCGCACCATTTGATCAATAGGCGGAAGATCGTCGGCCGCGGGAATGGTGACGGGGTCCGTAGCCACGATACGCACGCCGGCCAGCGGACCTTCGGCCACACCGGTTCTGCTGATCAGGTTCTTCATCGTAAGTTCCTGCTGCCGCAGCGTGGCATCGGAATCCGCCACCGCTTGTTCGGTGGAAGCTACTTGCGATTGCGCGGCGATCAGATCCGTAGGCGCCACCGCGCCCAGCTGGATCTGCCGCTGCACGTCCGTCGCGAACGTTTCCGCTGTCTCCGCCGCCCGGCGCTTCGCCCGCACATCCTCCGTGGCGGCCGCGAGATTGTAGTAGGCGTTTAAGACTTGGGTGACCACGGAAATCACCTCGGTTTTAAAATTGAGATCGCTCGTCGCCAGGTTCATGCGCGAGACCGTGATCGTTCGGCCGTTCACAGCCGTGCCAAATCCGCGCAACAGATTTTGTTGTAACGACAGCGAGACGCTGGGCGCCACGCTCGGATTCAAAAGATCGCTCGAGGCGTTTTCGGACAGATAGTGGTCGCTGTACTGCACGCTTGCGATGCCGCCCAGCAGGAAGCCTTGTTGGTAGCTCCCGGTGTAAACATGCGTCGCCTCGATGAGATTAAAAACACCGCTCTGCACTTGATTTGGCTGCGGAGAACTGAGGTGGCTGAAGGTGCTGCTCTGTTGAATGATCGGATCCAAGTTCTGGGTTACAGGCCCGATTTGCGAAATCGTCGCGTTAGACGTGTTCCCATTCGCACGCGTCCCGGGAACGCTCACCCCCGCCGCCGCCTGACTTCCCGCCACGCCCTGACCACTCGCGACGGACCCCGCTTGCGAAGCGCCGCTGGGCACGCCCGGCAATGCGCCGCCCGCTTCCGATCGCTCCAGGTTCCATTCCGCAATGATCGGATTGTAGCGGCTCACTTCGATATCGATGTTGTTTTCGAGCGCCAGCGCGATGGCGTCCTGTGCGCTCAGGTACAGCATGCCCGCGCGAATCAGAGTAGCCAACCGCGCCGGGTTTTCGCTGCGGATCGGCGGCACGGAAACGGGTAAATACGGCCGAACGATCACGGGTGCCTGTGGCCGTACCGGCGCGATGTCTTGACCCGCTATCGTAGACGCGATGCACAACATGACAATCGCGTGCCTGTAACGCCAACCGCCAATCGCCGATCGCGCGCGAACGAAAGCGAACGCGGTCATTGCGCACCTCCCGGCAAATTCCCCGGCAGCGCCGAATCTCTGGCAATTCGCCCCCGCAGCGCCTCGTCGATCGCCACATGATTCATTTCCAGCGTCGTCCCCAGCGCCTGATCAAACGAGATGCGCGCGTGCGTGTAATTCGCCATGGCTTGGGTTTCGGTGCTTTGGCTGGTCGCCAGATCGCGCTGGTCCTGGATTACTTGAAAGACAGTCGCCGCGCCGAGCGCATACCGGCGTTGGTCCGCTGACAATGTCTGTTCGGAAAGCTCGCGCGATTTCGACGCCGCGTCGTAACGCACGCGCGCCTGCTGCAAGCCGATCACGGCATTCTGCACGTCCACCGTCACCTGATTGACGTTCTTGCGCAGGTTGAGCTGGTTCTGCCGAAGCTCCAGCTCGCTGGTGGCGAAATCGGATTGCGCAGCGCGATTCCGCAGCGGGATGTTCAACGATAAGCCCGCCGAGTAGTTGGGAAAATTGCGACGGAATATCTCGCCCAGCAAATTCCCGTAGCCGCCCGCTAGGTAATTGAACGCTGGGTCGGCGGCGCCGAAAGCCGTGAGCTGGCCGCTGAGTCCGTTGTTCGTCAGCTCGGCAAATGCCTGCAGCGTGGGCTTCAGCGAGTTTTTGATGCCCACCAGATTCAGCTCGTTGCTTTCGATATTGATCCTTGCGGTGGCAATTTCCGGCCGGTTCGCCAGCGCCTGATTCACCAGCTCGCCCAAAGGCCGGAGCTCATCGCTGGGCGGAATCTGGATCTTGTCCAGCGGCACCACGTGAACATTCTCCAGGCCCGCGGCCGAGATGCCGTTGCGGCACAGCGCATTTTTCAGAATGATTTCCTGTTGCTGCAGATTGGTCTCGGAAACCACCAGATCCTGCTGGCTCGAATAAAGCTGCGCCTCTGCGCGCGTCACTTCGATTTCGGCCAGCGATCCCAATTGCACTTGCCGTTTGTTATCTTCCAGCAGCTGTTGCGCCGTCCGCACTCCCTCCCGCCGCGCGCGCACGTCCGCGTTGAAGCTCACCAGATCCCAGTAAAGGTTGAGAGCGGCGGACACGGTCGTGATCACCTGCTGTTTGAATTGCAGGTCGCTCACTTTGACGTTATTGCGTTGTACACGAATGTTGCGCCCATTTACCGCGCTTCCGAAACCTTGCAGCAGGTTCTGCGTGATTTGCAAATCCAAGTCTCCGGTGGTGTACGGATTTACCCCAAACAGCTGGCTATTGAGATGAAAGTAGCTGCTGGCATAAGTGAGCTGCGTACTCAACCCAAAATCCCAGTTCTGCTGATATTGTGCGGTCACGCTGCGCGTGCTCTGAATCAGCGCCGTGGTACCCGTAAGAAACGTGTTGCTTTGCGGGGCGCTGGCATGCTGGAAATTCACAAAGGCCAGGAACGTCGGATCCAGCGAAGGAATATTGGGTCCCAGCTGCGTCACGATTCCCCCGCCCGAGCTCACGCCATTGCCGCCCGCAAGCGCAACCGCACCGGAAGAATTGACGCTTACCCCTTGCAGGCTGACGCTTTCCGGCCCGGCCGCTACGCCTAATCCAACGCTCCGCAGCGCTCCTCCGCCCTCCGCACGCCGCAGCACCTGGCTGGCAAGCAGCGGCCCGTAGCGCTGCACCTCGATGTCGATGTTGTTTTCGATCGCCAGCGCCACCACGTCGTCCGCGGTCAGGTAGAGATTGCCCGCCCGAATGAGATCGTTCAGGCGCGGCGAATTCGTCAGGCGAATGGGCGGAATAGTGGAAGCGCGATACGGGCGCGTGAGCCATCCCACCGGACCGCCCTGTGGCGGCTGAACTTCAATTTCGGATTGAGCCACGGCAAGTCCGGCGAAAAGCAACGGCACACACACAATTCGGATCGCGCTCTGCAATCGAAGCGGCATAGATTCTTTCAGTATGGCGTGACTCCCGTATTACGAAGCATACGCAGCAATGAGCGCCCACGTTCCCTTTTTCCGCGACTGTTATACAATACGTCCCTGTGGTATTCAGGACTTGTTCGATACTCGCTCTTGCCGTGAGCGCAAGCGCGTCTCTCGCCGCTCAAAACGGAACGTCCATTACGCTGACCCAGGGCGGCGTGGGTTTCAATCCCACCGGCATGTGGACCGCGATGTATCACGAAGACGAGCTGGAGCGCACCGATCCGGGATCGCCCGCGGGCGACTATACCGGCATCCCCATTAACGACGATGCACGCCTCCGCGCCGATACGTGGGATGGCGATCTTGTTTCAGTTCTCCAGCACCAGTGCATCCCGCACTCGGCCATTTACGCCATGCGCGCGCCCACCGGCCTCAAGATCAGTACCATCAACGATCCGGCCTCGGGCCAGATCATGGCCTACATTATCGATGGAACCTACACCGGCCCCCGCACCATCTGGATGGATGGCCGTCCGCATCCCTCGCAATTCGCGCCTCACACCTGGGCGGGCTTCTCCACCGGCATTTGGGAAGGCGACACGCTCCGCATCGAGACCACGCACATCAAGTCGGGTTACCTGCGCCGCAACGGCATCGCCTTCTCGGACCAGGCAACGCTGACGGAGTTTCTCGATCTTCACGACAAGTACCTTACTCTGATGTCGATTGCCGAGGACCCTGTTTACCTGAGCGAGCCGCTGGTGCGCACCGAAAGCTGGGTCTGGAATCCATATCAAGTTTTCACGCCAATCGCCGGCTACGGCTCGTGCATCCCCAGCCCCGAAATCCCGCGGCCCTACGGATGGGTTCCCCATCACCTGCCCGGCACGAACACCGTGGTTCGGGAATTCTCCACTGAATACGGCGTCCCCTTCGAAGCCAGCCGAGGCGGCGCCGAAACCATGTATCCCGAGTATCGAAAGAAGCTCAAGCAGATGGAAATTCCGCGCGCGAAAGTGTTCGACGTGCAGTTCGAGCAGGAGCATGCGAAGCAGGCGGCGAAATGAGAATTGTAGCGGCGCTTCTCTTTGTTGCGGGGGTTGTTGTTGGCGCTTGGCCTGCCCTCGCGCAGCTGCACGATGCCAACGGGATTCAATACGAACTCCGGCACGTGCAGGGCAACGTCTACATGTTTGCCAGCACGCTCGGCAACGTCGCTATCCAGATCGGAAAGGACCCCGGGCACGACGGCGTGCTCTTGGTGGACACCGGGCCGCCTCAGTTGCGCGAAGCCCTCAGGGCCGAAGTTCGCAAGCTGTCTGACGAACCGGTTCGTTTCCTGATCAACACCAGCGCTGATCCGGATCACATCGCGTCCAATGCCATTTTCTTGAAACCCTCGCGCACTTACCAGTTGCAGGCCGAAGTGGCCCTTTACGCGCAAGACAATGTGCTGCAACGCGAGAGCCGCGATGGTTCGGGAGTCCAATCCTCGGATTGGCCGACGCTCACCTATCTCGAGGGCAAGGCCATCACGTTTAATGGCGAAGCGGTCCAGATGATCGCCGAAAAAGCCGCGCATACCGATGGCGATAGCATCGTGCTGTTTCGCGGCTCGAACGTGCTGGCGGCCGGCGATATTTTCCTGACCACTGGTTATCCCGTCATCGATCTCGCGCGCGGCGGCAGCATCCAGGGCGAGATCCGGGCCCTGAATCATATCCTCGATCTCACTGTCCCCCGCTCCATGCAGGAAGGCGGCACTATGGTGATTCCCGGCCACGGCCGCCTCTGCGACGAATCCGAGGTATCCGATTACCGCGACATGCTCACCATCATTCGGGATCGCGTCCAGGACCTCCAGCGCAAAGGCAAGACGCTCGAACAAGTGCTCGCGGCCAAGCCCAGTCGCGATTACGACCGCCGTTACAGCACGCCCGCCTGGACGGGCGACATGTTCGTCGAAGCCATCTATAAAAGCCTGCGAGACTCCAAATGACATACCGCTGGATTGCAATAGCGCTTCCACTCACCGCTCTGTGCCAGCCCCCCAACCCCCAAACCCCAACCCCCGTGCAGGCGCCGAAGGCGGCATCGCCCATCGATATCACCGGCTACTGGGTGTCCCTCGTCACCGAGGATTGGCGCTATCGCATGCTCAATGCGCCGCGAGGCGATTACTACAGCATCCCGTTGAACACCGAAGGCAAACGCGTCGCTGACACTTGGGATCCGGCCAAGGATGTCGCAGCGGGCAAACAATGCATGGCTTATGGCGCGCCCAATATCATGCGCCAGCCGGCGCGGCTGCACATCACCTGGGCCAATGACACGGCCCTCAAAATCGAAATCGACGCGGGCAAACAAATGCGGATGTTTTCGTTTGCGCTCACGCCGCCGCCGAGCGAGCCGTCCATGCAGGGCAGCTCCGTCGCTCGCTGGGAGACACCGCAATCCATCCGCGCGTACACGTCAAAAATATCAGCTCAGGATCCCAATACGCCCGGCTTTCGCGATGCCAGCATGGCCTCCCCGCCCGCCCCGCCCGACACACGCAAATTAGGCGGGACTCTGAAAGTGGTCACCACGCATATAAAGCCCGGCTACCTGCGCAACAATGGCGTGCCTTTTAGCGCTGGAGCCGTCATGACGGAATATTACGATCTGCACAGGTACGGCAATCAGGAATATCTGGTGCAAATGCAGATCATCGAAGATCCTAAATATCTGGATGCGCCGTGGGTAGTGACCAACCATTTCCGCCGCGAACCAGACGGATCCAGGTGGGATCCCGAACCTTGCGAGCTCCTGCTGCCGTCCGCTAAGAATTAACCGCCGCCGCCGAGTCGCTCACGAACTGGTGCAGTGCATCCAACTGCTCGGCCAGCCGCGCTGCGTCCGCTTGGGATGCCGCCTGCTCGATTTCGCGTCCCAAGTCCTCGATACGCGGAAACCCGTAGCCGCGCCCGGTGCCTTTCAAATTGTGGCCGAAGCGGCGAATGGGTCCAAAATCGCGCGCTGCCAGCGCCGCCCGCGCTTCTTCGATCTGTCGTTCTTTCGACGCCAGATATTGCGGGACCAGAGCCTTTACTTGTTCCGAGACGGCGCTCGCCACTGCGCTATGACGAACGGCCGTCATCCTCAACGTGCGTTGCGTGGACGCGTAGCGCCGGATGGTTTTCAGCAGCGTTTCCCGGTCTATCGGTTTCGCGACGTGGGCCACGCACCCGGCTTTGATGCTGGCCGCCACCGCTTCCTGCATCGCGTCGGCCGAGAGCGCGATAATCGGCGTCGCCAAACCATGCGCGGCCGCTTGCGCTTCTTGCCAGGCCCGAATGCGCCGCGTCGCCGTATAACCGTCCATCACCGGCATATCGATATCCATAAGGATCAGGTCAAATTGCTCCCCGCCTTCCACCGCCTCCAGCGCCTCTTGGCCATTGCTCACGAAGCGCAGCGTCACGGGTTCGCCGCGCAGATAGTGATCCACCAGCAGCCGGTTGTCCTCGGTGTCTTCCGCCACCAGGATGTGAACCATCTCGCCCGCCGGCGCCATTGCGGCTGCGATAGGAACCGCGGAATCGGGCACCGTGGCTTCCACTACCTCGAGCGGCAGGTTGAAATAGAACGTGCTGCCTTCACCCTCTCGGCTCACTACCCCGATCTCCCCCTCCATCAGGTCCACTAAATCGCGGCAGATCGTTAGGCCCAGGCCCGCGCCGCGCTGTCCGCTGGTCTGCGCCGGCAATTGCACGAAGCGCGCGAAAATCTTGTCCTGATTCTCCAATGCAATGCCCGGACCGGTATCGCAGATCTCAAATCGCAGCTTATCGCGCGCGCTGGCCGCGCTCATGACCTTGACGTTCACATCCACCCGTCCTTGCTCTGTAAACTTCAACGCGTTGCTGAGCAAATTCACCAACACCTGCTGGATTCGCAGGGAGTCCCCCAATGCGCACTCCGGCGCTGCCGGGTCGATCTCGATCGCGAGGCCTACGCCCTTCCGCGCCGCCGCATCGCGAAATGTGGACACCGCGTCTTCCACCGTCTCCCGGATGCGAAAAGGCGCCTTCTCGATGCGAATGGCGCCTGCTTCGATGCGCGAGAAATCCAGAAAATCGTTGATCAGCGCCACCAGCCGCCGGCAATTGCGCTGGAACATGTTCACGTATTCGCTTTGATCGAAGCTGAGAGAGGTTTGCGAAAGCAAATCCGCCGAACCCAGGATGGCGTTCAGCGGCGTCCGGATATCGTGGCTGATGCGGGCCAGAAATTCCGTCTTCGCGCGCCCCGCTGCCACCGCGGCATCCTTGGCTTGAATCAGCGCCGCGTCCGACCGTCGAACCGTCCACAGATCGCGTACAAAGACATAAAACTTCGATTCCGGAGCTCGCGAAGGCGCCAGGAATAGGAGCACCACGTCGCCAGCTCGTCCGTTCGGCTTACTGATGCGCGCCGCCACCTCCGCGCGGCCCTGCAAGCGCATTTGCGCTATGGCCTCTTCTACGCCGGGCCAATCCTCCGGCTGCACGGTGGACAGAATCGTGCCCCATCCTTGATCCCGCGATCGGCCGGTGATCTCCGCATAAGCCTTGTTGAGCCACGTATAGCTGCCGTCGGAGTCCACTTCTGCAATTCCGTGTAAGGCGTTTTCCAGGCCCATTTTTTGCCGCTGGAGCGTCTCATACACCTGGATCAGCCGCCCGTTAAGTGTTCCGATTTCATCACGCCCCGGCAGATCTTTGGGCATTGCGCCCTTAGCCAAATGTGTGGCGTTGCGCTGCAGCCGCCCCAGACGGCTGGTGATTCCCCGCGCAAACAGCAGCGTCATCCCGGCGCCCCCCGCCAAGCCCAGAATCAGCCCCATCGCAAGCAGCGTCCTCTGCTCCCGATGCAGCGCCCGTACGTATTCGCTCTGGCGCTCCAACTCGCGCGCGTTGTCCTGTTCCATGAGCTTCAGTAGCGCCTGCATTTTTTGCAGTTGCTGCTCCACGCTGTTCACTTCCTGGCGCAACTGATCCGGCGGCAGTTCTCCGTTCTGGAAACGCGCCGCGTTGCCGAACAATCGCTCCTCGCGTGCGTGCTCCATCGACGCGATCGCGGCCGCGCGCTGCTGCGCCACCGGATCGGCCGACGCCAGCAACAGGATTTGATGCAGCGCCCGGTCGAATTTGGATAGCGCTGCGCGCGCCTGCTCGATAAACCCTATGTCCGAAGTGAGGAAATAGCCCCGCGCGGCCGCGCTGATCTCCGTCTCCGCCCGCCCCAGCCGCTGGATCTGCGCCGATGTTTCCAGCGCCCGGTTCACTCGCGCCGCCGCCGCCGCCGTGCGGCCCGTCAGCAGATTGGCCACGCCGAACATGAAGACCGTGGCCGCCGCGGGGAACGAAATCAGCAGCAAACACTTGGTCCTGAGCGACAGGTCTGGCCATTTCGCCATCGCGAGCATTGTCAACGTTCCAATACCAGCTGCAATAGCGGACACAGCGCCCCGATGCGCGCCTTCTCCAGCGATGCATCCGCTCCCAGATGCGCCGAAACCGACAGGTAAAGATCGCTTTGCTCGGCGCCCGATACCGCCAGCACGCGGACCTCCGGATACAGCCGCTTCAACTCTCGTACCGCTTCAATGCCGTCTTGGCCGGGCATTACCATGTCCAGAATCACCGCATCCACCGCGCAGGAGCGCAACTGCGCCAGACACTGCGGCACGTCCTCCGATTCGATCACGTGAAATCCGGCCGGCTCCAGGATCGTTCGCACGAGCAGCCGGAAATGCCGGTCGTCGTCTACCACGAGCACCTTGCTGCGCCCAGACCGCAGAGCCGAGGGCGCTCCCACTGGCTGTAACGAGACCCCGGAAGCCGGCTCGCGGACGATGTCTCGGGCCATGTCTCGCCTCATCGGCAACTTTCAGGCAATTTTGAGGCGCGCCCCCGCTCGTCTCTAGTTCCCGCAACCCCGACCGATAAGCCCTCCGTGCGGAGACACCTGAATCTTCCGATCTCTTCCTCCGGGAGGCGGCCGTGATTTTGGCCACCGTCTCGGCGGACCCCAACTTTCACAAAGACGTGCGGGCGGCGCTCGATGGCATTATCCGCTTTGAAACCGCCTGGGACCTGAGTTTCGAAGAATCCAGCCGCCTGCGCGGGTTGGCGCCGGAACACCAGTGCCTGCTGATCATCGACTTTTCCACGGCCGCCCTCGCCATGCCCGTGGCACGCGCCGTGGACACGCGCTCGAACGTCTCCGTCATCGCCGTCCAGGCTGGCGCCAGCCGCGAGGAGCTGTTACAGCTCATGCAGGCCGGAGTGCGTGAAGTGCTGCCGGAATTCACCCATCGCGATATCCGGCAAGCCGCCCTTCGCGCCGCTTCCACGCTGGCCATCGCGGGCGAGATGCTGGCCGACTTGTGCGCTTTCATGCCTGCCAAGCCCGGCTGCGGCGCCACCACCATTGCCACCTACGCCACCTCCATGGCCGCGCAAAGGAGCGCCGAGCCCACTCTGTTGCTGGATTTCGATATCCGGCTGGGCGTGACCTCCTTTCTGCTCAAAGCCGAAGGAGCCCACACCATCGTCGACGCGCTGCTGCAATCCGATCGCCTGGATGCCGATCTGTGGTCCAGCCTGGTTTGCCGCGTCAAAAATCTGCATCTCCTCGGCTCCGGCCCCATGGATTTTTCCCGTCACGTCACGGCCGAGCGTTTCATGGAAGTGCTGGATTTCGCAATGCGCCGTTATTCGCTCCTCACGGTGGACCTGCCGGGCACCATGGAAGATCAGGAATGCGAGACCCTGCTCCGCGCCAAACGCATTTACCTGGTCTGCACTCCCGATATCGGCGCGCTGCACGTCGCGCGCCGCAAAGCCAGTTGGCTGCACGATCTCCGGTTGACCGATAAAGTGGCCGTCGTCATCAATTGTTTGGAGCGCCGCAGCACGCTTTCCATGGAGGATATACAGCGCATCATCCAGCTCCCGGTGCGCTACATGCTTCCCGCCGCTGCTTCCGAAATCTCCCGCGCCGTGCAAAAAGGAGCGGTGCTCGAAAATTCCTCCGCACTGGGCAAACAGATCGCCCGCATCGCCGAAGAAATGGCCGCTTCTCGGCCTGTAACGAAAAAGCCCAGTGCGGTGCGCCGCTTCGTCGAATATTTCTCCGTGAGCGCCGCGCGCGGCTCCGACAATTGATCGGTACGTACGAGAGGGTGCTATGACCAACCAAGCCGTCCTCAGTCTCTTGAACTATCTCTGCAACGAAGCCAGAAACTCCGTACATGCCAGCTTCGGGCTCTTGGCCCTGGGTCCCGGTCTGGCGCCCGATCCCGGATGGCAGACCTGCCTGGAGAACAGCAAATCCAGTGCGGACCGGCTGCTGCGTTCCATCGACGACATCCGCGAGTTGCTCTCTTCGGACCA
>Ga0070741_10010171_pt1 | contig 17903 bp, 15 predicted proteins | sample Coa_R1_4_FD_66440 | JGI IMG/M metagenome (GOLD analysis project Ga0070741, IMG submission 66440) | Surface soil microbial communities from Centralia Pennsylvania, which are recovering from an underground coalmine fire - Coalmine... | ecosystem: Environmental > Terrestrial > Soil > Unclassified ...
AAACCTTCTCATTGCTGTACAGTGTTTTTCTAGAATCTATCTCCGACAGGCTCTCAGGCTGTCCCCGATTTGCCCTTCACTGGATTTCGATGCATGTATCTCAGCTTCTCCGTTCGCTTGGCGTCGGAGAATACATTGAAGTCGTAAAACCGTCTCTGCCAGAACCGCCTTTTGCCAACCGGAGAATCGGCCCACTTCGGGAATCTTTTTTCGCTTGACTTTCGCCGGATTTCGGGATAGCACAGATAGTAGTGATATTAAACAATGTAATGGATGCGGTAAGTATGAAGTTACAGAGTTTTCACGCTGGCATATCTTCGAACTCAATGCGGATCCTTGCGGCTCGCTCCGACTGCTTCAGTGTCTCACTGGAGGCATTTCATTGCGGCCTCTGGGGGCACGCCGTGGATATTTCGGCGCTACGCCGTGGAAAAGTTGGGGTAACGCCGTGAAAATCTCGGGGTAACGCCGTGGAAAATTCGGCGTCATCGCCGAACTGTTTGGGTCGAAGATCAGGCCATGTAACTCAATTTACTGGAGATACACCGATTTCTGTGGCGCGTGTGAGCTACTGATCACCGTCAATGCCGTGCCGACGAGCCGGGACGGATATAGGCAGGAAGTACCTCGAACCCGTCCCAGCTAGCTGGGACGGTAGTAACTTATAGAGTTTCTAAAAAATGACCATTAGATTTCATAACTGCAGATGTTCCGGACTTCGCAGATGCGAATGGTACCCATCCCTTACCCTTAGCGGCACCGACTTCAACCCATCGCACGATGGGTAACCCTGAGGAAATTTCAGGGTTACGCTGAGGAAATCTCAGGGTTACGCTGACGGAATTCAGGGTTGAGAATTGCGATATGTCGTCAATGACATTTGCGCGATGTTCTTGGATTCAAAGCAGTTCGCGAGAAGAGCGCAGGGCTTTTCACCGGGCGAATTGGAAAAATCGTGTTGTGCGTTCAGCGTTGCGTTTCGCCCAGCCGGATCTGGGCCGAGGAGCCTGGAGACGGCGTTTTAGTCTGACGCATCGCGGGAGATCCTTCCTCCGCCTTTGGCGGACTCAGGATGACAGGCATTTGGCGGGACAGATGACAGGCGCTTGGGCCAACCACAATGACAGGAGCTTGAATGCGAGTGAATCTCCGCTCTCTACCGATATTTTCATTTCCAGATCGCGCCGATTGCAGGTAATCGAAATTGCGCAGCAGCAAAGAGATGCGGCTGCCCCACCGCCTGCCCGCGGCGGTTCTGTTGCTGGTTGGAGTATCGTAGGTGGCCATGACTACCGCGCCGGTCGCGCAGGTTCGAGCTCCGCAGCGGCATTCCACGCTCATCCTGATGCTGACGCTCTCGATGATCATTGCCTACGTCGATCGCGGGAATCTTTCGATTGCGGCGCCGATCATCAAGGACGAGCTTCGGTTGAGCGCCTCTCAACTTGGGATTTTGCTTTCGGCGTTCTTCTGGTCGTACACGCCGTTTCAGATTTTGTCGGGATGGCTTTCGGACCGATTTCATCCAGGATGGATACTTGCCGGAGGCTTCGCGCTGTGGTCGGTGGCAACTTCGGTGACTGGGCTTGTCCACGGTTTCACCATGCTGCTGGTGATGCGGGTGCTGTTGGGCATCGGAGAATCGACGCCGTGGCCTTGCTTTGGAACGATTCTGGCGCGCGACCTGCCCGACGATCGGCGGGGATTGGCAAATGCTGCCACCATGACCGGTACCGCTTTGGGACCGGCGATCGGCACTTTGCTGGGCGGAACTCTGATTGCGCGCTTCGGATGGCGCCCTTTCTTTATTGGCCTCGGCTTTGTCACGCTGGCATGGCTGATTCCGTGGATGATCTCGATGCCGTGTTCGGCGCCTCCGAAGACGGCGCGCCGGAGATCGGGGCCGCCGGTGTGGGCGATCCTGCGGCATCGCTCGTTTTGGGGTGGAGCGATTGGGCACTTCTGCATCAACTACCTGGCCTACTTCGTGCTGACCTGGATGCCCTTCTACCTGGTGCGCGAGAAGCACTTCTCGCTTCCCACAATGGGAAAGCTGGCGGCGCTCTTCTATTGTGTCGAATCGACGTTCACCGTGATCACCGGCGCGCTTACGGATCGCGCCGTGCGCGGCGGGCAGACGATTACCCGCGCGCGCAAGACGGCGATGATTGTCGGCCACACTCTCGCTGCGATCGGATTGCTGTGCTGGATGCTGGCCGGCTCGAACTGGTTCATGGTGTGCATCGTGTTCACCTTCGCTGCGTGGGGAATTGCGGCCACGGGAATCTTTGCCTTCCCGCAGGACCTCGGCGGACACGAAGCTTCAGGCAAGTGGAGCGGACTGCAGAACTGCGTCGCCAACTTTGCCGGCATTCTTGCGCCGGCGATTACCGGATTTCTGCTCGATCGGACCGGAAACTTCGCGGTCACGCTGGCGACGACGGCAGCGGTCATGCTGGTCGGCGGATTTGCCTGGCTCTTTCTTGTGGGAAAGCTCGAACCGGTTTCATTTGGGGACGGTTATGCTGGCGTGATCAGCGAGAAATAGTTCGTTGTGAAAGAGGGGTGATTTCGCGGAGATAGCAGGGTAGCGTTAGGCAACAAGCAATAGGGGATACGCAATAGGAGATGGGCAATAGCCAACAGGAGGGCTGCCTGCTCCTTTCGCTCATCCAGCTATCGGGTATTGTTTACTATCTGGTAACTATTGCTTATTCCCATTGGCTCTGTTCTTCAGCAACGCCTTTACTTGCGCGACCAGTTTCTCGGTGGCATCGCCTTTGACAAGGTAGGCATCGACGTTCTTCAGTACCTCTTTGGGAAGATCGGTGTAGGCGGATTCCATGAGGATCGGAATTTCGGGATGCTTGCTGCGGATGAGCTCGGCCACTTTGTCTCCGGTCATCTCCGGCATTCGGTAATCGAGGACGACCAGGTCGATGTGGTCGCCTTCGAGCAGGCGCAGGCCTTCGGAGCCGCTGTTGGCGACAAGCACACGATATCCGTTCACCTCAAAGATCAGCTTGTGGAGAGCGCAGATGGAGGGCTCGTCGTCGATACAGAGCAACGTCTGTTGCATGCAGGCCTGGTTGTGGGGGAAATGTATCGCGACAGCATATCAGTGAATGCTCGATCTGGGTATGCCAGAGTGCGCTAGTAAGGCGTGACCCTGCGCAGTGGAAGGTCAGAAGTCGCACTTCGTGCGTAGATCTCGGCCAAGTCGGGCTGTCCTTCGCAGGAACCATGCCGGTCAGGTCTCGGCAAAGTCCCCTTTGGCCACAGAGGGAGGCCAGGTGCCCATTCGCGCAGGCCTTCAGCTGTTATGGAGGGAAGGTCAGCCCAGAGAGGACGGTGCTCAGGTTGTTCAAAAATGTTGCTGTGCGTACCCGGGTTGCCGCCAAAAGCGGCTTCTTACAACCAAAGTTGTAGCCTGGCCATCGTATAGTGTTAATCGTCTAGGGTGAGGTGTATTTGGTCGTCAACGCGGCATCTTCGGTGATTCATTCGGTGCATTTTTACGAGCACGATGAGGCACTGGTCCAGCGATTGCGCTCGATCATTGCGCCTGCCATCGACGTTGGAAATTCGGTCATCGTGGTGGCTACAGAACAGCATCGCCAACAGCTAAAGGCAGTGCTTGTAAGCGATGATGTAGATACCGGAATTCTGGAGCAGCAGGGACGATTGACGTTCGCGGATGCTCACGAGCTGCTCGCCACATTCATGGCCGACGGCTTTCCTGACCGTGAACGATTCGTTTCCGTTATGGGCAATCTGACCGCGCGCGCCCGACAATCCGCCTGGAATGCACAGCGAGGCATTACCGTCTTCGGCGAGATGGTTGCCGTTCTCTGGGAGCAGGGCAATCGCATCGCGGCCTTACAACTCGAGAGTCTTTGGAACGATCTGCTCTATGATCGCGAATTTCACTTGCACTGCGCCTATCAGCGGAACATGTTCCGCACCAACGCGGAGGCCGCTATGATTCGCGCCATCTGTGATGTCCACTCTCACGTCGTCGGTCGCGCGGCGTAGTTCTTGCCGGCGACTTATTGATCAGTTCCTGACGGTTTCAAAACGGGATTGAGTAGCGCCGCCTTGTTCTGGGGAACGGTCACATCGCTCTCAACCGGATCGAAACCATCGAGCACCAGCTTGAGGTGATGTTTGCCTGCCTTGAGAGGAATCACAGCAGGCGAGGTCTGGCCGCTGTCTTTTCCGTCGATCCAGATACTTGCGCCCGGAGGCTTGCTGTTTATTACCAGCTTTGGACCAGGACCAACCTGGCGTCCTGCCCAATGGGAACAGGTGGATACGCTGCCGACTGGTCTGGCTGCGGCCGAGCATCGTAAGTCGCGTTTGCATCGACTAGTCCGGGAAAATCTCCTGTGGGTTGTCCCAAGGTGCTCACGTTTGACAGGCTTGCAGTTTTGTAATCCTGCAGCGCGCGAACCAGTGCTTCCCCATTTGGGAATCGCTCATCGGCGGCTTTTGATAATGTCTTCTCGATCACCGCGCTCAGACCGGGGTGAATGGTGGCATCGAGCTTGCGCGGCGGGATCGGCGTTTCATGCACGATTTTGTACATGATCGTGGTAATGCTCTGGCCTTCGAACGGACGTTCTCCTGTAACCATTTCGTACAGGATCACGCCAACACTGAACAGATCACTGCGTCCGTCGAGTTGCTTGCCCAGCACCTGCTCCGGAGACATGTAGTTGGGCGTGCCCACCACCTGTCCCGTAATGGTCATAGCTTCGCCGGCGCGCGCGATGCCAAAGTCGGTGATCTTCGCCAAACCATTGCCGGCGAGCATAATGTTTCCCGGTTTGACATCGCGATGGATGATGCCCCTCGCGTGTGCGAAATCCAGGCCGGCACAAACTTGCCGAATGATGTCGATGGTCTGCTGGGTTGCGATTGTGCGCTGCTGACGAATCAAAGCTTCCAGAGTGGAACCCTCGATGAACTCCATCGCGAGGTAGAGAATGCCATTGTCCTCGCCGGCGTCATAGACCGTGACAATATTCGGATGGTTTAATCCACCGGCTGCTCGCGCCTCATTTTTGAACCGGCGGGCTGCCTCATCGGCGGTGGTGCCGATTCCGTCGAAACGAATGGTTTTCAGCGCGATTTTTCTGCCGATGGTCGGATCGAGCGCTTCATATACGACGCCCATCGCTCCGTGCCCGACTTCGCGCACAATCTCATATCGTCCGAATCTTTGTGGAAGCGATGCCATGGTCCCTTTTAGAGATTAAACCGCAGTGCCGAGTGGGTCGAGCGGCGCGTGTTTCGATCGCCAACCTCCCGATTTTGATCATCCGCAGCGGAAGATCCGTCTGATTATGTTTTATCGATTCCAGCTGCAACGAAGCTTTGCATCCCTGTGGCCGACCGAGGGAGACCGCGCTCACGTGGTAGGATTCCGTGAGAATACGTTTTCTCTGCCGATTCATGGACATCAGGCACATCGCCAGCCGTGCTAAGGTTTCAACTGCCACGGTATCCCGCACCATTAACCGTGTACCAACCGTTGATCCTCAGCTTGCCAAGAGAGTATGGAAGGTAGTGGAGGAACTCGGCTACTATCCAAACTCCGCTGCGCGTTCCTTGGTGTCCGGCCGAAGCCGGGTGTTCGGGTTGATCGTTTCGGAAATTACTAATCCATTTTTTCCCGAAATAGTCCAGACCTTCGAGAACCTGGCGGTACAGCACAACTACGAAATTCTTCTGACGTCCACCATCTATGATGCGAAGCGTATGGAGTTGTCTGTGCGCCGCATGATCGAGCGGCGCGTGGATGGCGTGGCTATCCTCACCTTCGGCATGGAAGATGCTTTGATTGAGGATCTGCATTACCGAAAAGTTCCACTCGTCTTCGTGGACGTTGGACCCAAGCTTCCGCGCGTAAGCAACATCTCTATCAACTACAAGGATGGAATTCGGCAAGCGGTACAACATCTTGCAGAGCTCCGGCACACGCGTATTGCCTTCGTGACCGGACCCCTGCAGCTGAAGTCCGCAGTTGCCAGACGAGACGCCTATCGAGAATCAGTAAAGGAAATCGGACTGGATCCCTCATTGATTGTCATTGGCGACCACACAGTCGAAGGTGGCATGAAGGCGTTTCACGAACTTTCCCAAAAGCGAACGTCACCGACTGCGGTACTTTGCTCGAACGACATGACCGCAATCGGCGTAATGCGGGAAGCGTATCAGCGTGGGATGGTAATTCCTCGCGACTTATCGGTGATTGGCTTCGATGATATTCGGCTGGCGCAGTTCGTGATCCCACCGCTTACCACCGTGCAAATGTCGCAGCAGGAGCTTGCGAAGATCGCCTTTGAGGCTTTGATGAAGGACGTCGAAAAGCATGAGCCCTCGCCGAATGGGACTGAATATCTGATGAATACCAATCTTGTGATTCGTAATTCCACTGCAATGGTCGCGAAGCGCTCGGCTGCCAAGACAGCGTAGCAGCGTAGAGATCTTCATCCGGCTCTTCTGGCCCGCAGAAACATCCAGAGCAAGAAGGCCATAAAGACTAGTCGCAGGGTTAATGCAGTCCCAAGCTGCCAGGAAGCCAGACCGGCGGCGTATTGACTCCAGTGCGCGAGTTTCCAGATGAGATCTGCGCAGTAAAGCACGAACAGGATCAGCGCGATCCATTTTGCCGCGCGACGCAGACTGGGGTCGGCTGCGGGAGTTCCTTGTTCCGGACTCATGGATTGAGCACGATCTTTCCGAACTGCTCGCTCTTTTCCAGACGCTCGTGGGCGGCTCGAGCTTCACTCAGGGGGAAGACACGATCGACGACGGGCTTTAGTTTGCCGCCAAAAACGTGTTTAAGCACTTCGTGGAGATCGCCCATCGTTCCCATATAGGAACCGAGAAATGAAAGCTGTCGGCTGAACAGCACGCGAATATCAATCTTCGCCTCGTGTCCGGTGGTCGCGCCGCAGGTGACCAGGGTCCCTCCCGGACGCAGCGAGCGCACGCTGTCTTCCCAGGTGGCGGCGCCTACATGCTCAAAGACGATATCCACGCCTGCTTTGGAAGTAATGCGTCGAACTTCTTCGGCGATCTTTTGTTTGTAGTGATTGATCATGTGATCGGCTCCGAGTTCGCGCGACTTCTCCAGCTTAGCCTCATCTCCAGCTGTGGCGATTACGGTTGCGCCGAGCATCTTGCAAATCTGAATCGCGGCTGAGCCAACGCCTGAGCCACCACCGAGCACGAGCACCGTTTGTCCAGCTTTGATCTGCGCACGAGTAACCAGCATGTGCCAGGCAGTGAGAAAAACCAATGGAATGCTGGCCGCCTGATCGTAAGAAAGATGCTCGGGAATCGCGATCACGTTCACTTCAGGAACGGCAATGTATTCTGCATTGCCGCCGTCGTTGCCGTATCCCAAAACGGAAAACCCGCGGCAGAAGCTCTGCTGGCCTGCTGTGCACTGCGCGCAATGATTGCAAAATACCATCGGGGCCAACAGAACGCGAGCGCCGCGCTTGACGCTCTCGACGTAGCTGCCGACTTCGGCCACATCTCCGGCGATATCGCTGCCGTTGATGTGCGGCAGCTTTACTCCGGGCAGGCCCTTGCGAATCCAGAGGTCCAGATGATTCAGCGCGCACGCGCGCACTCGCACCAGAACCTGATCCTCGCGCGGACGCACATCAGCAACGTCCTCATACTTGAGAACCTCGGGCCCGCCGAACTGGTGGAAGCGGATGGCTCTCATGGGTTTGTCAGCGTCTTGTCATGGCTTTGTCATTCCGAACTGCGTGGTTTTCGCAGTAAGGAATCCGTATCGTCTCCCATACCGTCGAGGCGCTGATCTCATGAGGCAGCCAAGGTCAAATCGCCTGTTTACTCGAACGATGCTACAACCGGCCTGCTACTAGCCGATAGAGATTCTTCCGCCAAAATCGGGCGTTCGGAATGACAGATTTAAGGCGCAGAGGACACTAACACCCGAGCACGTAAGCGAAGATGAGCGGAGCCACAATCGTCGCATCGGATTCGATGATGAACTTTGGCGTATCTTTGCCCAGCTTGCCCCAGGTGATCTTCTCGTTAGGCACCGCGCCAGAGTACGAGCCGTAGCTGGTTGTCGAATCGCTGATCTGGCAGAAGTAGGCCCATAATGGAACATGCTCGCGCTGCAGGTCCTGATGCAGCATGGGAACGACGCAGATCGGAAAATCGCCGGCGATGCCGCCGCCGATCTGAAAGAAACCGAGCGGAGACTTCTTTGTTAGCTCCGTGTACCAGTCGGCGAGCAGCATCATGTACTCGATGCCTGTTCGGACGGTGTGAACGTTCTTCACGTCTTCCGTGATGCAATGTCCCGCATACATATTGCCGAGCGTCGCATCTTCCCATCCTGGGACAAACATGGGCAGATTCTTTTGCGCGGCAGCCATCAGCCAACTGTCGTTGGGATCGATCTGATATGAGTCCTTCAGCTTTCCGCTGAGCAGAATCTTGTACATGAACTCGTGCGGAAAGAATCGCTGGCCGGCTTTGTCGGCCTTGACCCATTCTTCCAGCACCGCCGATTCGATGCGACGCATTGCCTCGTGCTCGGGTATGCATGTGTCGGTCACACGATTCATGTGGCGCTTCAGCAGCGCCTCTTCTTCGGCAGGGGAGAGTTGGCGATAGTGGGGCACACGCTCGTAGTGATCGTGCGCGACCAGGTTGAATACGTCTTCTTCGAGGTTCGCTCCAGTGCAGCAGATACCGTGAACTTTGTCCTGGCGAATCATCTCGGCGAGCGAGAGACCAAGCTCGGCGGTGCTCATCGCGCCTGCAATCGTCATGAACATTTTGCCGCCACCGTTGAGCAGCTTTTCGTAAGCTTTAGCCGCGTCCATTAGCGACGCGGAATTGAAGTGACGATAGTGGTGCTCAATGAAGCGCGAGATCGGTCCTTTGGGCAAAGGTGAGTCCTCTCAGAGTTGGGGATGCAAACCTCCAAAAATATCATCCCTGAGGGCGATTGTGTGGAAAAGTCAGGAGTGGAGAAACAGAGGGCGATTTCGCGACGAAGGTACGTGACACAGACTGTTTTTCGCTGATTAACAACGCCCGACGTTGGCGCGAGCGGCAAAGAGTCTGATTGGCCGCTAGACCAGTTGCCGACTGCTGAGTGCCGACTGCTGAGTGCTGACGGCTGAGTGCTGACTGCCGGTTTCTCACGCCGCCAATGGATCATCCTTCTTTTGATTCTGATTGGTTTTCTGGCGGAAGCCGGGATCCATGTCTTGCCCGCTATGCTCCGGATTCTCTCCCGGTTCGGGAAAATCTGTATCGCGTCCTTTGATGCGAGTGTCTTCCGTCCGGTGAGGCAGCTGTCCTGCAAGTGAGGACTCACTGTGCTGCTCGGGTTTGTCAGGTACGACTGCCCCTTTTTTCAGATCGTTATCTTGTTCCGGCATTTGTGTCTCCTTCGAGTAGGAATCGTCGAAGCAAACCGGCATTGCCTGCCGGGCAAAATGCCAAGCTTCGCGTGGAATAAGACGAGTGCCGCGTCTTGTGCGGCACTCGCACAACGATTCGAGCTAACTGAACATCGCTAAAATCCAGCATCAGCGAACTAGGCTGCGGCTGCCGCCTTCATCCTTTGCTCGCGAACGCGTTCCACATTCTTAGTGACCGCCGCCAATTTCTGCTGAGCTTCTGGCGAACTTGTAAGGAAGTCCTCAATCCTCTTCCAGAATTGCGGACTCATTGTTTCGCGCAACTGCGGTAGAAATTGCTTGTACTTCGCGTAGGCGAAGATCATCTCGTTACAGTTGTCGAGAAACAGAAGCGGGTCGAGAGCTCCGCGCGCGACAAAAGAAATGGCCATATCCCAGTACGAAGTCACCTGACGGAAGTAGGCGAACTCTTTTCCGCCGGCAGCGAACAGCTTGCCGAGCTCTTCGAAGCTGCTGGGCCAGAAATCGGAGATGATGAACTTGCGTGCTTCGCGCATCACCGGCTCACGGCGGAGATCATAGAGCCGAAGAATAATGTCCACGTCGCCGTGGGTGGCTTTGCTGGTCATGCCTGGGGAAACAGTCTGATCACTCATGCGGAACTCCTTAAACAGATTGAGAGGCGTTGGCTATGTTAACTGATTTATTGCAGCTCAAGTCTTCGGAAGGCAAATTCTCTGGGGCGAATGCTCACGAGAATGGCATCAGTACCGTCCCGGCCTCCCGGGACGGACTGACCTGTTCATTGCTTACGCGACTGCCACTGGCTCTTTCGTGATCTGCTTCGAGTAGTCGCATTTCACAACTGGCGCGGTCTCCGCAGCGGGCTCTGCTTTTCCGGCTTTGCCCGGCTTCTTCTTGCGTTTTGGCTGCGGCTCTTCTTCGGCGGCAGTTCTTTTATTGTTGGGGCAGACGAGGAACGTTCCCGCTTTGAGATTTTTCTCCAGCAGATACGGACTGCCGCACTCAGGGCACTGCTCTGCCACAGGCTTATAGGCCGAGGTGAAGTCGCACTTCGGATAATTCGAGCAGCCATAGAAGATGTTGCCGCGACGCCGAGCCTTCTTCTCCACCAGTTCGCCGTCTTTGCATTGCGGACACTTTACGCCGATGAAGTTCTGCTTTACGTACTTGCATTCCGGATATCCGCTGCAGGAGACGAACTCACCGTAGCGGCCGTGGCGCAGCACCATGTTGCGTCCGCACTGCGGGCACACTTCTTCCAGCGGAACGTCAGGCACCTTCTTTCCTTGATCGAGTCGCCGGGTGGTCTTGCAATCCGGATAGCCGGTGCAGGCCATGAACTGTCCGAAGCGCCCGCGCTTGAGGACCATCACGCGACCGCAGTTCTCGCAATACTCCTCCTGCGAGGTCTCCTGCACGTCGGCGCTTTCCAAATCGGGAAGATCGATGGCGTTTTCCTTGGTGAACGTGCAGCTATTTGGATCTTCTTTGTCATACGAGCTGCAGGCGAAGAATGAGCCGAATTTGCCCCACTTAAGCACGAGGGGAGAGCCGCAGCGCTCGCACTTCTCGTCGGTGGGCTTCTCCATGCGCTTCACGTTCTCCATATGCTTTTGCGCATACTTGAGATTTTTCTCGAAGCGCTTGTAGAACTCCGCCATCGCGTCGGTCCACTTCTCTTTGCCCTCTTCGATCTCATCGAGCTCTTCTTCGAGACGCGCGGTATAAGCCGGATCGAAGATCTCCGAGAAGTTCTTGACCAGCAGATCGGTGACGACCAGGCCGATTTCTGTCGGCACGAACTTGCCGCCAATCTTCTGGACGTACTGACGCTCTTGAATCGTTCCCAAAATGGCAGCGTAAGTCGATGGCCGTCCGATCCCGCGTTCTTCGAGTTCCTTCACCAGTGAAGCTTCGTTGTAGCGCGGCGGTGGCTCGGTGAAGTGCTGTTCAGGTTTCAGCTCCTTCATCGTGAGCTTCTGACCTTCTTCCAGCGCAGGCAGCTTGTGCTTGAGCGCCTCGTCTTCTTCGTCCTTGCCCTCTTTGGACTCCTCGTAGACTTTGAGGAAACCCTCAAACTTGAGCACAGATCCGGTCACCCGGAAGTTGTAAGCGCGATCAGAGACGGCGTCGATGTCGACGGTGGTCTGGTCGAATACTGCAGGCATCATCTGCGAGGCGACGAATCGTTGCCAGATCAGCTTGTAAACCTTGTATTCGTCTTCTTGCAGATATTGCTTTACCGAATCAGGATGGCGCATCACAGAAGTCGGACGAATCGCTTCGTGAGCTTCCTGCGCTTCCTTTTTCGATTTATAGATATTCGGGGATTCGGGCAGAAACTGCGTTCCGAAATTGGAACCAACCATTTCGCGGACTTCGTCGAGCGCGTCTTGCGCTACCCGGACCGAATCGGTACGCATGTAGGTGATGAGGCCGATAGAGCCTTCGTCACCTAGTTCCACACCTTCGTACAGGCGTTGCGCGATCATCATCGCGCGCTTCACGCTGAAGCGCAGCTTGCGCGACGCGTCCTGCTGGAATTTGCTGGTTGTGAACGGTGCAGCCGCGCTGCGGCGGCGCTCGCGCTTTTCAACTGTGCGAACGGTCCATTCAGCCTGGCGCAGAGCGTTAGTGATCTTCTCGGACTCTTCTCCGTTCGGGACCTCGGTTTTTTCTCCACCGATCCCGGTAAAGCGCGCGTCGAACGCTGGCGGCTTGGCCGCCGAGAGATGCGCATCGATGGTCCAATATTCTTTCTTCTCGAACGCTTTGATTTCGCGTTCGCGCTCGACGATCAGTCGGAGCGCGACGGTCTGCACGCGTCCCGCCGAGAGCCCGCGACGGACTTTGTCCCACAGGAGTGGTGAAATTTGATACCCGACAATGCGATCGAGCACGCGGCGCGTTTGCTGAGCATCGACCAGATTCCAGTCGATCTCACGCGGATGATCGAACGCAGCCTTCACTGCTTTTGAGGTGATCTCATTGAACGTGACGCGGTGGATAGGAATGCCGTTTCCACGTTTCTTTTTAGGCTTCGAATCGCCCAACTCTTCGTAAAGATGGGCGGCAATGGCCTCGCCCTCGCGGTCCGGATCGGGCGCGAGATAGATGGCATTGGCGACCTTCGCTTTCTTCTTGAGATTGGTGAGGACCTTTTCCTTGCCCGGAATAACGATGTATTCGGTTTCGAAATCGTTTTCGAAGTCGACACCAATCTTGTTCTTGGGCAGATCCTTGACGTGCCCGAGCGAAAAATCGACGTCGTAGTCTTTGCCTAGATATTTATTGATCGTTTTCGCCTTACCCGGCGATTCGACGATGACGAGTGCTTTTGACAAATCAGCTCCTAAGCTTCTAAGCAGCTTAGCTTCTAAGCTCGAAAATCAACTTGCGGCGGAAGCGGAACGAACGCTTCCTCTCAACGAGATTAGCATTCTGCCCACTTCGGCCAAATTCGTATTTAGCTTGGTGAACTCGGATTCAGGCAAGTAGCCAAGGTCCTTGGCAACAAGTAACTGATATTCCAACTCGGCAGCGGACCCTGCGGCAATCTGGATAAATCTGCCAAAATCGGGATCGCCATCACGTCCTCTGCCTTCGGCGATGTTCGATCCCATGGAAACGGCACAACGACGCATCTGCGAAGTTAAGCCGTACAATTCCGTTTGCGGAAATCTACTCGTGACTTGGTATATTTCCAGCGTAACCTGATGCGCCTTCTGCCACACCTTAAGCTGCTTGAAATCTGCCATGAGTGCCGCTCCCTCCGGCTCAGAAGCTTAGCAGCTCAGCAGCTTAGAAGCTTCTGACGTAATTCTTCCCCGGCAGCGGCTTTATCTTCCCCGCAAGCTCCAGTTCAAACAGCGCAGAGAAAATCTCTGATGACGATATCTCGCCCTCCAATTGTTCAATGATTCGGTCGAGCTGGACGGCTTCGTCCGGCTTTAGCAGCGCGTACACGCGCTTTTCATGCGGTGAGAGTTGCGAGTCCGCAAATAGAGATGCTTCCGCCGGCTTGGTGGATTCAACCCGCCACGCAGCTTCGAGTTGCAGCTTCAACTCTGTTGGGAGTTCCTCCCATACATCTTCCCACGTCGCCGTGAGCTTAGCCCCTTGCTTAATCAACGTGTTAGGGCCCCAGGAGTTCCGGTTGGTTACGTTGCCGGGGACGGCAAAGATCTCTCGGCCTTGTTCCAACGCACACCGGGCCGTGATCCTCGTTCCGCTGTACTCGCCGGCTTAGACCACGAGCACGCCGAGCGAGAGCCCGCTGATAATTCGGTTCCTGATTGGGAAATTCTGTGGCGCGGCGAAAGTTCCGATGGCAAATTCTGAAACGAGCGCACCACCGGCATCGACAATAGCTTCGGCGATGCGCCGATTATCGCGCGGATACGGAACGTCGATCCCCGTACCCCAAACCGCGACGGTCCTTCCTTTGCCATTCAGCGCGCCGCGGTGGGCATGCGTGTCCACGCCGCGTGCCATCCCGCTCACAATGACCAGCCCACGTGAGGCAAGGTCATTCGAAAGCCGCTCGGCCATGCCCATGCCATAGGGCGTCGGATGTCGCGTGCCGACTACGCCGATTCCAGACGAAGACAAAATGCTGAAATCGCCACGAACATAGAGCGCCAGCGGTGGATCGTAGATCTGCTTGAGCAGATCGGGATAGCGCGCGTCCTGAAAGGGAATGATCTCGGCGCCGACATCCCGCGCTTTCATGAACTCTTCTTCTGCCGCGGAATAGGATTTCCCGAGCGCAATCGACTGTGCCGAAACTGCCTGCAGTCCCGCAGCTTCCAGTTCAGTGAGCGACGCCTGAAATACTCGCTCTACGCCGCCAAAATTCTGAACCAGACGATGTCCGCGGATCGGGCCCATGCCTGGCGTGAGCGAAAGCGCGAGCCACTGCAGTGCAACAATGTCAGGTTGAATGGAGCGGGAGACTGCAGCCGAGTTGGTCATTGCGGAAACTGGAGGCGGACGATACGCTGTAGCGAGATGCGCTGTCAAGTTTGGCGGGCGAAGCAGCGAACACGCTTCGCCTGAGGACGCCGAGTTCACCTGCAGTATTGACGTCTTCTTACGATCCTCTTTAAGTCTGTCATGCTGAGGCCCTCTTTTGGCCGAAGGATCTCCCGTGATGGCTCAAACTTACATGCCATAGCGCGGCTCTCGTCAAGAATTTCGCGTCCGCGGGAAAGAGCCTGGCAAGCGCATTTGCAGTCTGATGCATTCCGGAGATCCTTCGCGCAAAGAAGCGCTCAGGATGACGGGGTATTGAGAGAGCCACAAAAGGACGTGAATAATTCGGCCGAACTCGATACCTGAAATGATCCAGCTCCGCAACAGCACACCTCAAAAACCAACTACTGCGGTAGGAAACTCATATCCCGGCGCACGCAATCCGTGAGCAAATTGCGCTGCGCGCACGACGTTCTCCATAAGTGCAGCAACCGTGACCGGGCCAATTCCGCCGGGCACAGGCGTGATGAACGATGCGACTTCTTTCACGCGTTCGAAATCCACGTCGCCGTGCAGCTTGCCATCCGCGCCGACGCGCGTGGCCACATCGACCACTACCGCGCCGGGCTTCACCAGATCGGCAGTGATTCGATACTTCTCACTCCCAACGGAAGTCACGATGATGTCGGCTGCCCGCATGAAGCGATCGTGATCTTCCTTGCGGGTGTAACGATGGCACCAGATCGCGGTTGAATTGCACATACGCCCGCCCAGCATGTGATGGATCGGCTTGGCGGTGATGTCGTTGCGGCCGACAATCACCGCGACGCGCCCTTCGCTTTCAATTCCGTAGAAATCCAATACGCGCCGGACTGCAAGCGCAGTCGCGGGCAAGTGAAGCATGCGGTCTTCCTTCGCGCGGTATAGTTCCGGAACGGTGTAGCGCGAAACGCCGTCGACATCCTTCTCGCCTTTGATGGCGTCGAATACGTCGAACTTGTCGAGGCCCTGTTCGTGTTCTTCGATGTGGCGAGGAAGTGGCAACTGGACCAAAATGGCATGAACGTCGGCGTTGTCGCTCAGCGCCTGCACGCGATCGCGCAGTTCCTGTGCGCTGATGGTTTGATCGAAGGCATGTAGCTCACCGTGCATGCCGAGTTCCCGGCATTTTTCGATCTTCTTGCCAACGTAGCGCTGCGATGCCGAGCTCTTGCCGACGAGAACGACGTCGAGTCTAGGAGTGATTCCATGCGCACGCAGCGCATTTACATCAGTGCGAACCGTCGCGAGAATCTCTGCTGCGACCGGTTTCCCGTACATGATGGTGGCCATAGATCTATTTTATTGGTTGACGGGAATGACCGGACCGACGCGCGCCCTCGTGCGGGTTTCATCTCTCCCGATTGCGTGATCGTAAATTTCGGAAGATTAAGATTCATGAAATAACCAAAACCAACCCCCGGCCGAGGGCGGCCGTCGGTCCAGGAGTCTCCTAGATTTGAACCTGAAATGCCCTGGGCCTGGCTCTCACCAAAAAATCTTCACGTCCATGGGTCAGGAGCCTGGAAAGGGCATTTCAGTTCTGATCGGTGCTAAGGCTCTGGTTTCACTGCGAAGCCGGCGGGAAGGTGGCAACTGCAGCGAACCATGTCCCACTTTGGTCCTGTGTAAACGTGGCCTGCACTGGACCGGCTGCGGATTGGATCTCATACTCGTCGGCATCTCCATTCACATATGTCAGGAGCGTAAAACCAGTACCGACCTTTGAGTTTCCAATCGGGAATGTATAGCCGAAGATGAGTTCTCCGTTTTGCGTAGTTGTCACCAGACCGCTGCTGAAGCTAGTGCCGGTGTTGCCCTGAGCAAAGGTTGTTTGGTCGAAGAGTACGCTTGCTGAGAGCCCCTGCCATTCCGAGACATGGGTCTCCATGGCACATCCTCCGGCCGTGGCTTTGATGGTTACAGTGTCCGATCCGCCTAATCCGCTTCTCACTCGCCAGAAATAGGCGTTTGCTTCCTGCCCTGGGTTGCTCATCGGCCCAGCAACGAGCTCAAAGAGATTCCCGAGCGTGTCGGAAACGGAGAGTGTTCCGGCAGGACGAACACAGGTACCGGTCACGATTAATGAGGTGCCCGGCAGCGTGGGATTCTTGAACGAGACCGACATCGAGGTGAATCCCCCGGCTTCGTTGCCCTGGACATTTGCCTGCACGAGTTTGATTCCACTCACCGGGACAGTTGCCGCAGTAAAGCTTACCGATGCAGGAGCATCAGCAATGGTTACGGTTTGCGACGAAGGCGTAAACACTACGCCGGTCCTCGACGGGGTAACGGTGTACGTTCCATCCAGCAGGCCCGAGAATTGGAAGTTGCCATTGCTGTCACTGTTCACGGCTGCGACCGAAGTCCCATTTTGGGAGAGTGTCACGACGCTGCTGCTGCCCAGATCCGAGGGAGTGATTGAACCGCTCAACGTGTAAGTAGGAGCAGGAGCAGAGTTGCCCGAAAGCACCTCGACCGCGGCCATGTTGTATTGATCGCTTGTCGGCGCCAGGTCATTCACGGCGACCAGGGAAGGGCTTGCAATCACGCCATTGATTGGCTGAACCCAATAGGTATCCCCGACCGGCGAGAGGAACTGGTGAACCAGGCTTTGATTTTGACCAACGGTTCTGCCGATAGCGTTATCCCAATCGTTGCCTACCCCGAATACCAGCGAGTTACTCCCCATCATGCTCAGGCTCACGGACGGCGCACCCGAAGGAGCGCTCGATACTCCAGCCGCGCCAATTGGCGTAGCGGCATTCGCTCCTCTCAGTGCAACGATCGTTGCCGAAGCAGACTCCGCGCGTGAGAGCCGTGCCTGCACGCTGGCACTGGTGAGCACGTTGGGCGCCCATGCGCTCCAGATCTCCGCGGTGCCGGCCTGGCGGTTCGATCTGGCAATCAACTTCCAGCTCAGTCCTGCGGTGGAAACTGACGAGACATTTACGGCCGAGCCAATCGGTCCGTCAGTAGAGAAAAACGCCAGCAGCAATTCACCCGCGGCACGTGTGGTGAAACCAGAAACGGTAATCGATGAGTTGGCGCCACCCTGATCTTTGGACTTAATCACATCAACGGAAGGAATCGACTGGCCAAAGGCTGAACATCCCAAAGCAAACACCGACACCAATGCAAGCAAAACGGGGGCTTTTCTGCTCATCATCGCCTCAAATTTTGTGAGAACTTCGGTTGTACTGAATCGCCGGACTAGGCTCCGAGTTTCGGAGAGCGGTTTCCGAATCGGCTCACATCAACGCCTGTTCCGAATTTCAAAGCACAATACAGATGGGATACGGATGACGTCTACAAATTTCTAGCAGAATTCGTGTGGACGTATTTTAACAGAGAGCCTGAAGTGAAATTACATTCTGGCGACTTGGATCGCTCTGCTAATCCGAACGGTCGGCCTGGTTCTTAGGGGACGAGCAT
>Ga0070741_10010172_pt1 | contig 17901 bp, 13 predicted proteins | sample Coa_R1_4_FD_66440 | JGI IMG/M metagenome (GOLD analysis project Ga0070741, IMG submission 66440) | Surface soil microbial communities from Centralia Pennsylvania, which are recovering from an underground coalmine fire - Coalmine... | ecosystem: Environmental > Terrestrial > Soil > Unclassified ...
TGAGCCGGCAGGTCCATTCGCTGCTCTCCGAGCTGATGTTATAGATGTTAAACTGATCGAGCGGTTGCGGCGGTTTTCCGATCTCATGCATCGTCTGGCTGCCCCAGTCGTCGTTCAGGTCAATGGCGCCGTTCGTGTAAGGAAAATGAGGCCAGTCGTTGGCCCCCAACCTGTGCCGCGGCAGTGAGGGCAAGGCCTACGCTAGCTATTGCGAATAAAAGCCGGTGGAAAACGAGTCGAGCTGAAGCCATGACGGTTGGGCAGGCTGGAAAAGATGCCCTGACGAATCAATGACCAAATAGCTTCTCTTATGTAACGAATAAGGAACGCTTGACAGGGAGCGCCGCGCGGCGCGCTCGTTTTCCGCCGGCCCAACGCCAGCGGGAAGCGACGGGCCTGCTGTAAACACTTCATTCGGCCATCGACGGCTCACCCGGCAAGCGCAGCCGCGGCAATATGTGGTTTGCGCGTCCGTTCAGTTATCCGCTGGCGCCCCCACGGGGAATCGAACCCCGGTTTGAGCCTTGAGAGGGCTCCGTCCTAGCCGCTAGACGATGAGGGCGTTGGCGCGAACGGGAGACGAAAACGCACCGGCCGGCCGGTCGTCAAGCGCGCAGAGAGCACCAGCCCGGCCGTTATTCGCGCCGGCGAGCCTGCGCGAATAACGGCCGCGGCGCGGTTCCGGCGGGTTACGGCGGAATTTCCCGGATCCGGTACTGTCGAGCGCCGGCCGGCAGACCCGCCGCGGAGCGTCCGCCTTGTAGTGAAAAATCAACTACAAAGAGACGGGTTCGGCCGGCCCCCCGCCGGATCCCGGTATGGCCGGTGCCCGCCGCCGTCAGACCGAGAAAAGTTCCTCTGGTCGGAAAAAGCGCGCCAATTCCGCCTTGGCGTTCTCCACGCTGTCGGAGGCATGCACGACATTCTTCATCATCTCGGTGCCGAAGTCGCCGCGAATCGTGCCTTTTGCGGCCTTGCGCGAGTCGGTCGGCCCGAGCAAGTCGCGCACCTTCTGCACCGCCTGATCGCCCTCCAGGGCCATGACGATGACGGGGCGCGAGCTCATAAACGCCTCGATCTCCGGATAAAATGGCTTGTCCGCCACGTGCGCGTAATGCTCGCGCAGGATCGCGGGCGTAAGGCGAGTCATCTTGCAGCCGACGATGCTGAAGCCAGCCTTCTCGAACCGGTCGAGCACGTTGCCCACGTGCCGCTGCTGCATGCAGTCCGGCTTAAAGATAATCAGGGTTCTCTGCATAAAAGCGCGAACATACAGCCCGCGCTCCGCTTGGGAAGCCTGATTTTGGACGCCGGGCCGCACCCGGCCGCCGATTATTTCGCCGGCGCAGCCAGCGCGACCTCGACATTGGCGGCGGCCGAGGCGTAGAGCGCCGGCGGGCCGTCGTGGAGCATGCCCCGGGATTGGAAGGTGGCGTAGACCACGCCGAGGAGATTGTCGCCGTTCACGATGGTCGAGTCAGCGCGGTCGTTATTCCATCCCCTCACCTGCCAGCCGCCGTCGACCCGAGCCACGAGACGGTGGGCGACGGTCTCGCCGAAATGATTCCGGTAAACCACCACCATGCCCTCGCGCAGCCGGTCGGGATTGATCTTTTTCACCACCACGAGCGAACCTTCGCCAAAATAGGGAAGCATCGAAATGCCGGCGATGCGCATCACCGTCATATGGGGATGCAGGGCGGCGAGGGCCCGGGCGTCGGCCAGCGCGGTCTCAAACGAGATGGACGAGATCGGCGCGACATCCGCCGCCCGCATTACATTCGTCCCGGCCAGTGCGATGGCAATGACGGCGAGGGAGCGAAGGCGGGCGGCGAATTTCATGCGGCCATGCTAGCCGCTTCTCCGAATTTAGGGTATCAGGCACCGTACGGGATTTTCACTCTGGCTTTACTCAAATTTTATGTTTCGCGGCCCCTAGGCACTCCTACCGGCCGCCTGGGTAGGCTGAGGTGCTTACCTCGCGCTCCCGGCAGACACCCCAGAGCCGCCTAAAGCGTAAAACCCGGGTAAAGGGGCCTTGCTGACAAGGCACTGCATTTACAATCGCGCTGTTGCAATCCACTCGCCGCAATCGTCTCCCTGTCCGTCCCGAAATTGTGGTCTCTCCCGGCCGGCTCCCGCCCTCGCCGCCGCATTTATATTAGAGCGATTCTTGATAAAGTTTTTCGTACGCCTTGACGGCTTTTTTCCAGCTGAAGTCATGTCCCATGCCGCGACGCTGCACGGCGGCGAGCCGCGGTTTGTCGGCAAAAAGTTTCAGCGCGCGCTGCAGCATATCGCGCAGGCCCTCGGCGGAGGGCGCCCCCATCAGGCCGGTCCCGGCGGCCGGTTGCTCGTCGGCGTCGACCACGGTATCGACCAGGCCGCCGACGCGGCTGACCAGCGGCACCGTGCCGTAAACCTGCGAATACATCTGGTTGAGCCCGCAGGGTTCAAAAAGCGACGGCATGAGAAAAAAGTCGCTGCCCGCCTCGATCAGGTGGCTCATCGCCTCGTCGTGGCGGGCGCTGAGCGCGATTTTTTTCGGATGGGCCGCGGCGAGCTCGCGCAAGGCCTCCTCGTAACGCCGGTCACCGGTGCCGAGAACGATCAGGGTACAGTTCTTCGCGGCAAAAAAATCGCGGTTGGCGAGAAGGAAATCGATCCCCTTCTGCTCGGTCAGCCGGCAGACCATGCCGAAAATCGGCCCCTCGAACTGGGGATCAAGGCCATGGCGGCGCAGCAGCTCGGCGCGGCAGATTCCCTTGCCGGAAAGATCGTGCAGGGAATAGGTCGCCGGCAGGAGCGCGTCGGTGGCGGGATTCCACACCCGGCTGTCGATGCCGTTGAGCAGGCCGGCGAGGTCCTCTGTGCGCGTTTGGACAACGCCTTCCAGGCCGCAGGCGAATTCCGGCGTCTGGATTTCCTGGGCGTAGTGCGGGCTGACGGTGGTGACGCGGTCGGCAAAAAGAATGCCTCCCTTCATCATGCTCAACTGCCCGTAAAACTCGACGCCATCGATGCCGGCCAGCTCGTCGGGCAGGTTGGTGCGATAAAACGACCGCATGGGAAAAAGTCCCTGAAAGGCGATGTTATGGATGGTAAAGACGGTCTTGAGCGCGAGCGTGCCGCCGTGGCGGCGTTCGGCGTAGCGGAGGAGAAGGGGCAGCAGGGCGCCCTGCCAGTCGTGGCTGTGGGCGATATCGACATGCAGCTCGGTCTGGCGCATCGTCTCCACCACGCCCTTGCAGAAAAAAATGAAACGGTGATGGTTGTCCTCGTAATCGCGTTCGCCGTTGCCGTAAAGGCCGCGGCGGTCGAAAAACTCCTCGCGGCAGATGAAATAGATCGTGAGGTTCTTGCGCGGCGAAAACACCCGCACGTCCCCGGTGTAGAAAACGTCGCCCATTTCGATGCGCAGCCGGGCCCGCCGCTCCGCCCGCAAAGCCTGCGAATGCTCCAGCGCGGCACGGTAACCCGGAAGAAAAACCGAAACTTCATGTCCATAATCGGCCAGGGCCGCCGTGAGCGAACCCACCGCATCCGCGAGCCCGCCCGTCTTCACGTAGGGAAACATCTCACTGGCCACATGGACGATTTTCATCGCGCCACGCTTAGCCGCATTGTTGCCTGATTCAAACCAGAAAGCCTGCGCCGGATTTTTTTAATTGCCATGACCCTTCGCGACCGCCTCCTTGCCCGCCTGCGCGAGCCCGGCTATGTGCCGGTCAACGAAACCGAGCTCGCCCGTCAGCTTCATCTTAACAAAAAGGAGCGCCGCACCCTCGCCTTCGACATTCGGCGGCTGCTCGCCTCCGGCGAGCTGGTGCGGATCAAGGGCGACAAGCTCTGCGAGCCGGGCGAGGCCGACCTTGTCACCGGCCGTATTTCCTTCCGCCAGAACGGCAGCGCGCTCGTCATTCCGGAGCGCCGGGTCAACCAGACCGGCCCGGAGCGGCCGGCCGTCTTCATTGCCGCGGAAGACACCGACGTAGCCCTGCACGGCGACCGGGTGGTGGCCCGCCTCGTCACCGGCGCGCGCCGCGGCGACGGCCAGCTCGCCGGCCGGGTCATCCGCATTCTCGAGCGCGCCCGCGAGACCATCGTCGGCAACCTGCAGCGTTCGCGGCTGGTGTTCTTCGTCGTGCCGGACGACCCGCGCCTGGTCCACGACATCCTTGTGCCCGACCCGGCAAAGTCCGGCCTCACCCCCGTGCCCGCGGTCGGCGACAAGGTGGTCGTCCGCCTGCTCGAATGGAAACAGCGCGCGGCCAGTCCCGAGGGTGAGATTGTCTCGCGCCTCGGCCGCACCCACGAGCCGCGGGCCGAGTTGCTCGGCATTTATGAAAAGTTCGATCTCCGGCCGGCGTTTCCCGCCGAGGTCGAGCGTGAAGCCGCCGCCCTGCCCGCCCGCGTCCGCCCGGCCGAACTCGCCGGCCGGCTCGACTACCGTGATGTCCCCGTCTTCACCATCGATCCGGACGACGCCAAGGACTTCGATGACGCCCTTTCTTTTGAGGAGCTGCCGGGCGGCGACGTTCGGATCGGCGTGCATATCGCCGACGTCTCCGCTTACGTACGCCACGGCACCGCCCTCGACCGGGAGGCGCAGCGGCGCGGCAACTCCACCTATCTCGTCGGCACGGTCATCCCCATGCTGCCGGAAAAACTTTCCAACGGACTCTGCTCGCTGGTTGAGGCGGAGGACCGGCTGACCAAGGCGACGCTGCTCACCTTCGCCAAAAACGGCCGGCTGAAAAACACCGAGTTTGCCAACACCGTCATCCGCAGCCGCAAGCGCCTGACCTATCGCCAGGCCCACGCCCTGCTTTTCCAGAATTCGCTCGACGCCATCCGCGCCCTGCCGCTGCCGGCCGCGCACCAGACCGGATCGACCGGGCGCGCCCTCGCCTCGCTCAGCGACCTCGAGTTGATCGACCTGCAGGGTTGGCTGCGCCGGCTGTGGAAGATCGCCGCCAAGCTCCGCACCGATCGCATGGCCCATGGTTCGCTGGACCTCGACATGCCGGAGGTGAAAATTTTCGTCGACGAGCACGGTTACGCCGACCGCCTCGAGCGGATCGAGCATGACGAGAGCCACCAGTTGATCGAGGAATTCATGCTCGCGGCCAACGAGGCCGTCGCCCGGCTGACCCGCGAGCAGCACCTGCCCTCGCTTTACCGGGTGCACGACGATCCGGACGAGGAGAAGCTGGAGGAGTTCCGCCAGCTGGCCGCGACCTTCGGCGTCCAGGCCGGCGACCTGACCCGCCGGGCCGAGGTGGTAAAGCTGCTCGATACCCTGCGCACCCATCCGCAGGGCTACACTCTGCGGATACAGTTTTTGCGCAGCCTGAGAAAGGCGGTTTACCGCGCCTCGCCCGACGGCCACTACGGCCTGGCCAAAAAAGACTACACGCACTTCACCTCGCCGATCCGGCGCTATGCCGACCTGGTGGTGCACCGCGTCGTCGATTTTTATCTGGTCAAACATGCCGGCCGCACCGGGGCGCGCTCGGCCCCCGGCTACCAGCCCGGCAACCTGGAAAGCCTGGCCGAGCACATCAGCCTGACCGAGGTCAATTCGACCGAAGCCGAGCGCGAATCGCAAAAGATCAAGCTGCTCGAATTCTTCGAACGCGAAATGTCGAAGAAAAAGAAGACGCAATTTGAGGCCGTCATCACCGACGTGCGCAATCACGGCTTCTTCGTCGAGCTGCCCCAGGCCATGAGTTTTGGGCTGGTCCACGCCTCCTCGCTCACCGACGATTTTTATGTGCTCAACAATGCCGGCACCGCCCTGATCGGCCGTCGCACCCGGCGGCGCTTCGGCCTCAGCGAGAAGACCACCGTCGTGGTGGACAAGGTCGACCGCTTCAAGCGCATGATCGATTTTCGCGTGGTCTGAACACAAAGACGGGCGGGGCGGAAAAAATCGCCGCCTCTTTGCACCTTCACGTTTTCCCGCTAAAAATCTCCCATATGAAACACTACGATTTTGTCCAAAAATTCCGCCAGCTTTACGACAAGGCCGTCGGTCTCTACGCCAAAGGCCAGCGCGGCTCGGAAACATTTTTCACCGCCGAGGAAAAAGCCTGGCTGGCGGCCAATGGCCTCACGCCGCAGTACTTTTACGACTACGCGGAGGACGAAAATAACTCCGGCGAACCGGGCTATGACAACGCGCTCGCGATCGAATTTATCCGCCGCAGCTATTTTCTGGAGCGCCAGGACGGGCGCCCGTCTACCGCCATGCTCGAGGAGAGCGAACTGCCCGGCAAGACCGAGTCGGTGCGCGGCATCGAATGGCTTCCGCGCATCATCCCCAAGGCGAAAGCGAAGCTCCGCGGCGAGCTGCCGGTCAGTCTGATGTTCTGCTGCGGCGGCGACCGAAAGTTTTTCAAGGCCCATGATATCATGCCGGCGGAGTTTTTGAACCTGGTCTGGCGGTACGAAAAGGACGACACCGCGATTGTCGATTGGGTGGTGGCGCGGAGCGCGACGGCGGCCAGCCAGGCGGCGGCGTAAATTCGCCGAATTTCAGGCGTGTCCGGTTGACTTGGCCGAGCTTGTGTTCACGTTCGCGGAAAGTTTTCCCAACTTAACCAGAAGCCCGTCTTATGGCCAAATTCACCCTGAACGTCAACGGCCAGTCGCGCACCGTTGATGTCGCGCCCGATACTCCGCTGTTGTGGGTGCTCCGCGACCACCTCGACCTCGTCGGCACCAAGTATGGCTGCGGTATCGGCCAGTGCGGCGCCTGCACGGTTCACCTCAATGGCGCCGCGGTGCGTTCCTGCCAGCTGCCTGTTTCCAAGCTGCACGATGCCAAGATTGTCACCATTGAAGGCCTCTCCCCTGACGGCTCGCATCCCTTGCAACATGCCTGGTGTGAACTCGACGTCCCACAGTGCGGTTATTGCCAGGCCGGCCAGATCATGAATGCGGCCGCCCTGCTCGCCCGCACCCCCCAGCCGACCGACGACGACATTGACACGGCGATGGCGGGCAACATCTGCCGCTGCGCCACTTACCTGCGCATCCGCGCCGGCATCCATCGGGCCGCTGAACTCGCCCTGGCCGGGAAGGAGGCCGCCAAATGAAAGCTCCCGCCTCCCCTCCGCTCGACCGCCGCGGATTTCTCCGGCTCTCCGCTCTGACCGGCGGCGGGCTTCTCCTCGGCTTTTATCTCGCCCCCGTCCGTCATGCTTTCGGCGCCGACATCATCAAGGCGGACAAGCTTCCCGCGGGCGGCTATTTCGCGCCCGACGCTTTCATCCGCATCGCGCCCGACGGCACCGTCACGATTTTTGCCGCCCGACCGGAAATCGGTCAGGGCATCAAAACCTCGTTGCCCATGGTGGTGGCGGAGGAACTCTGCGTGCCGTGGTCTTCCGTCACGGTCGTGACGGCGCCGGTCGATCCGATCTTCGGCAACCAGTCCGCCGGCGGCAGCACCTCCACCCCCGGTTCCTATCAACAAATGCGGCGCGCCGGCGCGACCGCGCGCGCCATGCTGATCCAGGCCGCCGCCCAAACCTGGGGCGTGCCCGCCAGCGAGTGCTACGCGGAAAATGGCACGGTTTTTCACCGCGGGTCGGACAAAAAACTCACGTACGGCGAACTTACCGCCAAGGCCGCGGCCCTGCCCGTGCCGAATGAGGACGCGGTGCAGCTGAAGGACCCGAAGGATTTCAAGCTGCTCGGCACACGCGTCGGCGGGGTCGACAATCCCAAAATCGTAGTGGGCGATCCGCTTTTCGGCATCGACCAAAAGGTGCCGAACATGCTTTACGCCGTCTACGAGAAGTGCCCGGTGGCCGGCGGCAAGGTCGTCAGCGCCAATCTCGACGAAATCAAGGCCCTCCCCGGTGTGCGCCAGGCCTTCGTCATCGACGGCGGCCGCGACTACAACGGCCTGATGTCCGGCGTCGCCATCGTCGCCGACTCCACCTGGTCGGCCTTCAGCGCGCGCCGCAAGCTCCAGGTCAAGTGGGACGCGGGTCCGCATGCCGCCGACAGCTGGGACAGCTTCGCCGCCCAGGCGAAGGAGCTCGGCCCGAAAAAAGGCGAGCATTCCCTGCGCGACGACGGCGACGTGCAGGGTGCCCTGAGCAAGGCGGCCAAGACGGTCGAGGCGGATTATTCCTACCGTTTCATTTCCCATGTCGATCTCGAGCCGCAAAACTGCACGGCATACGTCCAGGGCGACCGCGCCGAGATTTGGGCGCCGACGCAAAATCCGGCCAAGGGCCAAAAACTCGTAGCCGATACGCTTGGGCTGCGCGAAGAGAATGTTACGGTGCACCTGACCCGTTCCGGCGGCGGCTTCGGCCGGCGCCTGGACAACGACCCCATGGTTGAGGCTGCGGCCATCTCCCAAAAGGCCGGCGTGCCGGTGAAGCTGACCTGGACGCGCGAAGACGATATGCGGCACGACCACTATCGCCCCGGCGGTTTCCATTTCCTCAAGGGCGGAGTCGATGAAAAAGGAAAAGTTGTCGCCTGGCAGGACCATTATGTCGGCTTTGGTTATGCCGAGGGCAAAACCTACAGCGGGTTGAGCGGCGACGAGTTTCCCGCCCGTTTTCTGCCCAATCTCCGCCTCGACCAGAGTACGCTCGTCTGCGACGTGCCGATGGGGCCGCTGCGCGCGCCCGGCAGCAACGTCTTCGCCTGGGTCATCCAGAGCTTTATTGACGAGCTGGCCCATGCCGGGGGCCGCGATCCGGTCGAGCTCCGCCTCGAGCTGCTCGGCGACCGCGACATGGTGCCGGGCTCCGGCCCGCGCGGGCAGCCGTACAACGCCGCCCGTATGAAGGGCGTGGTCAAGCTCGTCGCCGAAAAATCCGGCTGGGGCACGAAAAAGTTTCCCCGCGGACAGGGCCAGGGCATCGCCTTCCACTTCAGTCATCGCGGCTATTTCGCCGAGGTCGCCGAAGTCACGGTCGACCAGGACGGCACGCTCCACGTCAACAAGGCTTACGTCGCGGCCGACGTCGGCTCGCAAATCGTCAATCTCAGCGGCGCGGAAAGCCAGGTGCAGGGTTCGGTCATCGACGGCTTGGGAGCGGCCTGGCAGCAGGAGCTCGACCTCCAGCACGGCGCGATCGTACAGGGCAATTTCAACGAGTACGCCATGATCCGGATCCCGGACTCGTTCCCGGTCGAAGTGCATTTCAAGCTGACCGACTACCCGCCCACCGGGCTGGGTGAGCCGGCGCTTCCGCCAATCGCCCCGGCAGTGTGCAACGCCATCTTTGCCGCTATCGGCAAGCGCGTCCGCACCCTCCCGATCACCCGCACGGATTTGAGCTGGAGCTGAGTTCGCAAAAGTCTAATCCACTCTGTCGTGCTCACATCGCGCCGGGATTATTTGCTGCGCATCATCGACGAGGTCAGCGCCTTCCTCGCCCGGGTGATTTTTCAGCGCAACAAGGGCAATCTCCAGGATGCGCTGCAGACGGTGGTCCAGGGTTGCGAGCGGCTTTTTTCCATGGAGGCGGAGCGGCTGTTTCAGTTCACCCCCGACCAGCACTTCGCCATGCTCACGCTCGATGAGCCGCCGGAACTCGCCCGCGACAAGGTCCTGCTTTACGCCGCCCTCAATGCCGAGGCGGGAAAAATCTACGCCGCGCTCGGCAACCGGCCGATGGCGCGCGGCTCGTATCTCAACGCCCTCCGCTTTGCCCTCAAGGCCCGGATCGCCTACCCCGCCGTCTCCGCCGCGCCGCCGACCTACGCGCCGACCGTGACCGAGCTTATCGAGACGCTCAAGGACACTCCGCTCGACGCCGACACCGCCGAGCTCCTGCGCGAGGCCCAGGCGTCCTCCACTTGAAACGTTTTCAACTGGATCGACTCATTTCCTCAGCCGTTTTTGTAATATAATACGTTACAAACATCAAAAACGACCTGGGGGTTTTGTAACGTATTATGTTACAAAATCAGGCAGGAGGGAGTTTGGTTGCATCGAAATTCGTCCTAATCGCCGAATAACTCTGTCTGTTCGCCGCCCGCCGGTTTTACCCCGAGAAAACCGCCGTAGCGTTCGAGCCAGTCGTCGAGTTTTTTGGCGTAGTAATCGGCGTCGTACGGCGCCTTGGCCTCGTCGTAAAGCGCCGCCGGCCGCGCCCGCTGCCAGTCGTTGGTCTGGCCCTTGCCTTTTACCGTGACGTAATAGGTCACGCGGTCGCCCATCCGCGGCCGGGGATTGAGCTGTAGCGCCGCCTCGGCCGAGGCGCGCCGGGGCTTGCCGCCCTCCGCGACGAAGCGTTCGTAGGAGTCGGGATTCTGGCTCAGCGCCTCGGTCTTGGCCAGCTCTCCGACCGGCACGGCGCGGGCCGCGAGCTTTTTCCGGTAATCCTCCAGCTGGGCGAGAGGCGACTCGGTGGCGGCGCCGAGCAGGAACCGGATCAATTGCTCGGTGAGTTTTTTCAAGAACGGCTCGGTCCCGCGCGAGCGCAGCGCGCTGCCGCGCTGCAGGATTTTTCTGCCGTCGTAGAGCGCGTAGTTCTTCGCCTTGTAGCAAAACATCGCCTCGTAGCGGCCGTCGTATTCGAGTTCGAGGCCGGCGGGCAGGATCGAGTCGACCCTGGCCAGCAGCTCCTCTGCCCGGTCGAAATAGGTGTCCGAGGAGACGTAGATGCCGTCGGTGTCGGCCTCGAGCGGCGTGCAGCCATTTTTTTCGAACTCCGCCACCAGCGCCTGGAGCAGCTCGCGCCCGCGGCGCGTGACCTCCGCCGCCAGCTCGCCGTCGCCAAAACGCGCGCCGGAAAACCCGAGATAGCCGTAGAAGGAATTGATCAGAATCTTGAAGCTGGCCTGGCGCGCATGGGCCTCGGCCCGCTCCTCCGGAGTCGGCGCGGAGCGGGCGAGCAGCTTATACTTCAGCCGGTATTCACGGAGGCGCTGCAGCAGCGGAATGAAAATGCCGAGCGTGTCGTTGCGGGGATTGCGGCCGATGTGGAGCAACAGGCTGGGATAAAGCGAGGCGACGTCGAAATGCAGCACGTGCTTGAACACGCCCTCGTGAAAACTCCGGGTATAGCCGCCCTCGAAGGGCGCGATCGCCGGCGGTTGCGGACAGGCCTGGCGAGCGTGGTAATATTCTTCCAGAAACAGCAGGTCGATCTTGTTCGCCGTGCCGCGCAGCGTCGCTTCCTGCAGGGTGATGGGAAAACTTTTGGACTGTTCGAAATAAGTTGGCAGCAGAACGTCGGCGATGCCGGCGGTCTCGCGCAGGTCGCCGCCGAGATAGGCGAGAAAACGCGGACGGTCCTGCCGGTAAGCGTCGAAGATCTTGTCGCCGTCGATGTAGGTGCGCTCGCCGGTGTCGGCTGCGTCGTCGTCCGTCACGCCGAAATAAACCGCCGCCTCTTTCAGGCCGAAGGAGGTCAGCTCGCGCGCGGTGATGTCGTAAAGCTGCACCAGCAGGTAGGTGTCCACTACCGACCGGCCGGGGATGTCGCAGCGCGGAAAATCGACGAGGCGTTCGGCGACCTTGAGGCGGCTGTTGCGAAACGTCGCGTTCCGGCCGAACCGGCCCCAGGCGCAGGGCACCTTGTGCAAGCGGCAGCGCTGGCGCAGGTAATCGAGGTCGAACTTGAAGAGATTGTGCCCCTCGATCACGTCGGGATCCTCCGCGACCAGCACGGCGCTGAGGTCCTCCAGAAGCTTTTTCTCCGCCGCGTCCGTCAGCTCCTCGAGCACGAGGGTGCGGTCGCGGCCGTCGCAGCGCAGGCCGATGGCGAGGACACGGTCGTCCGGCCGGGCGGCGCGGCTGAAATGGCCGGCATCCGAGGCGGTCTCGATGTCGAGCTGGCAGCGGCGCAGCTGGGTGAACGGCATTTCGCCAAAAAGCCGCGCCCGCGTCTGGAGCAGAAACTGGCTCTCCAGCGTCCGGATCGCGTCCACGCCGTCGGCAATTTTCAACAACGCATCGTAAGGCGCGAGCGCCTCGGCATGGGCGAGAAAAGGAAAAGCCGCCTCCCCCTTCAGCCGTTCGATCTGCAGACCGGCGATCGCCTCCTCCACCGGCGGCTCGCGCAGCCACGCAAAGGGACGCAACGGATCGATGCGTTCCTCCCGGCCGCCCTCGGTCGTGGCCGCGCTCACGTGCGCGCGGGCATTGTCATCGACCCAGACGCCGCAGAGCGAGCCCGCGATGTTCACGGAAATCAGAAAGGCCGGACAAAGACCATGGCCAGCGCGGTGGCGAGCAGCACCAACGCAATCATGACGAGCAGGCCGACTGCTCCGCGCCGGCGATAGCCGATCCCGCTCAGGGCGGACAATCCGAGCCAGCAGACGATTTTCACCATGGCCCATCCGCCGTGAAATTGGTACAGAGCCTGCCACATCCGCAGCCCGGTCAGGAGCACGAGCAGGCTGGCGATGCCCGACCACATCATGACGCGCTTGCGCGATTCCGCCGGGCCGGCAAAAGCGTAAAATATCGCGCCGGTCAGGCCGAGCACGGAGAGAACATGGATGATGTGGAGGGCGTTGAGTTCCTGGGGAGACATGGGCGTTCGGATTGATTTCCTGCGCCTTCGCCGGAGCAAAGGCAAACCTGGAAATCGGCAGATGCCAGAAAATCGGCGCCGCCGCGGTCCGAGCCCGAGCGGCACAAAAAAAGGCACCCCGCATGTGCCGTGTGCCCAAAGGCTCTTGTCCTTTTTAGTTTAGGTGGGAACTTCCGCGGCGATGTTTGCTTTCCGATTTACGGCCTAGCAGCTTTCACCACGGGTTCGGCTCCCAAAGAGAAGCAAAGGCAAAGAGCGGTTATTGAAGACACCTCGAACACTGCAGGGTGCTGGAAAGCAGGCTATGCCGCGGCTGGATACGGTCAAACGGTAAGGGTGTTTTTACGATAGAAATACTTCTTGCTTTTCCGTCCGGATCGCCCCGCGAAAATCCGATTCTCATAGAGGAATGCGGCGCGGCCGGCGCTCGCCGTGCCGGTAGGCCAGCGGTGAGACGCCGTACATCCGGTGAAAGGCGCGGCTGAACGTGTAGACGGAGGTGAAGCCGCATTGCTCGGCGATTTCGGAAACGCGGTGGGCGCTGAGCCGGAGCAGTCCGCAGGCGCGTTCCAGGCGCACCCGGCGGAGATGGCGGCCGAGGCTGACGCCGCACGATTTGCGGAAACGCGCGCGGAGATGGCTTGAGCTGATGCCGAGGGAGCGGGCGATTTCCTTGATGCCCGGCGCCTCCCGGCTGTTGTGCATCAGCTGATTGACCTGCAGCACCATCGGCGGCTCCGGGGCGAGGCCGAAGTCGCGATGCGGCGCGGGCTTTTCATGCCGGAGCCGCGCCAGCAGCAACGCCAGCAAAAGAATCGGCATCTCCGCCTCACTCCGCTCCAGATAAGCCGAGACCAGTTCGGTGGCGATGACCCGCACCGCTGGAGTGATGATAAAGGGCCGGAAGTGCAGCGGCCGCAACGCCTCGATATCGACCAGCTCGAAGGTCACGAACAGCCAGTTCAATTTCTCGTTCTCCGGCTTGATATAGTGATGGAATTGGAAGGGAAAAACGAGGATGCCCTCGCCTTCCTCCAGGCGGATGGTGCGGTCGTCGATGCAAACCGTCACCGCCGTGCGCAGGGCGAGGATGAGCACAAAGCGATGATGCAGAGCGCGTCCGCGCTGCGGACGGTTCAGGTCCTCCGCCGCCGCCCGGTGAAAACAGATGATGTTGTCCGGCAGCGGCAGCGTCACCGCCCGCCGGCCGAGGAGCGGCCGGCCGGGTGACGGCAGGCGTTCGACGAGTTGTTCCAAGGCGCTCATAGCACATTCAGTCTACTGTCATTTTCGTTAAAAATATCATCATTTCTGCCATTTTAAGGCGGGGGCGGCAAGGTTTATGATGCGCCCGCTTTGCCCAGAACGTGCCATCGTCCCTGCCCGACCGCGGCCTCCCCGCGCGCGCCGCGGCGCATTTTCTGATCCCCGCCCCTTTCCAGCAAGTACCAAACTGCAGCCACACCCTACGCCAACACGGCCCCACAACCTATGAGACGCCATCCGCTTCTCCTTATTGCCAGCCTTACGAGTTTCGCCCTGTGCCTCAGTGTCCAGGCCCAAACTCCCGCGCCCGCCGGCGCCACCACCGAAGCAACCAAAACTGATGACACGATCAAACTGGAACCCTACGCTGTGCATGGTTTCCAGGAGAGCTTGAACGCCTCTCTCGATACCAAGCGCATTTCGCTGGACAACGTCGACGTCATCACCGCCGAGGATGTCGGCAAGTTCCCCGATGGGAACATCGCCGAATCCCTTTCTCACATTCCCGGCGTCACGGTTGATCGTCTGTTCGGCGAAGGCGAACGCGTCAGCATTCTCGGCACCGATCCAAATTTGAATCGCCTGCTTCTCAACGGAGAGCCCGTCTCGTCCGCCGACTGGTACATTCTTGATAATCAAAGCCGCCAGTTTAATTACCTTCTGCTCTCTCCCGACGTCGTCGGGCAGGCCAAGGTTTACCGCACTTGGGAACCGAAGCTGCTCGAAGGCAGCGTCGGCGGCACGGTCGACGTCACCACCCGCAATCCTCTCGAGCTCAAGCCGATGGTTTTCACCGGTATCTTGAGCGACGCCTATAATGATCGCTCGAAGAAGAACGAAGCCAGCGAGAGCGTGATGTTCAGCTGGCGCAATGAGGCAAAGACTTTCGGCATCCTCGTTGGTGGGGAAGACAACCGTGAGTTTCTCCGCCGTGACGGCGTCGAGGCCTTGAGCGAGCAGACAGACAACAATCTCGGCGTTGCCGGCCCCCTCCCCGGCCAGCCGGCCGGACCGTGGGTAACCGACGAAGTCGTCAATACCGCCATTTTCACCCAGCTTCGCCATCACCAGGGCGGCAACATCGACCTCGCCTTCAGGCCCACCGATCAGCTCTCGATCGAGCTCACCGGCCTGTATGTGAAGCAGACGATGAACAACGTGAATTTCTCATACTATATCTTCCCCGGCGACAATTGGTCCGGCCTGCCCAATATCACCAATGCCACCGTTGCTGGCGGCGTGCTGGGCAAATATACGATCAATTCCGCCCCGCTCGTCATCGATGCGTTTAATCGCGCTGCGGAAATCAAGACCCAGGATTACAACGCCAAAGTCGACTACAAGGCCGATAATTTCAATGTTGAGGCCAATCTCGGTTATACGCGTGCAACCGGCGGCACCCAGCATCAGTTCTTTGCCGAGAATTTCATCTTCGCCAATGCGAATCTCGCCGAGACCGGAAGCCAGGCCTCGTTTACCGTCACCGGTGTGCCCGGTTTCGACCCGACCGCCGCCAATGTTGCCAACGGCGTGGACTTCGGCACTGCCGGCGCGGGCAACTTCTTCGGTAACATCGCCAGCAATCCCGAGACTGACGACGAAAAATGGGCCCAGGTCGATTTTGATTTCAAGCTCGATAACAGCGGCCCGATCAAGCACCTGTTGACCGGCGCCCGCTTCAGCGACCATAAGGCCGGTGAAAACGGCAATGTTGTCAGCGTTCCCAATGCGGGAAGTGTCTCAACAAACCTCGCCACCATCGGCGTAGTGGGCGCTCCCTCGAACTATCTTTCCGGCCTGCCCGGTATCACCCCCTCGATGTCGCAGCACGTCTTGCTGAAGGACTACGGATCGGTGGAAAACTTCATCAGCCGCCTGTCCGCCGCCGGCTTGACCGGCGCTCTGCCGGGCGAGACGATGCTGCACTACTTCGATCGTCAACCACCGCAGAGCTCGGCCGTCTTTACCTCTACGCCGACCTTTGCCATCGACGAGCAGATCAACGCGGCCTACGTGGAGAGCACATTCAAGGAAGGATCATTCAGCGGCAATTTCGGCTTCCGCGCAGTGGATACGGAAACCAAAAGCTCGAGCTTTAATTTGAGCACGCCGGTTCCGACCCGTATCAGCAAGAAGAGCGCTTACACTAACATTCTGCCGGCCGCCAACTTGGTTTGGGAAGTGGCTCCCGATCATTTGATCCGCTTCGGCATCGCCCAGGTGATCGCCCGACCGAACACCGCGGCGGAGGCCAACTACGTCCAGCTATTTGACTCCACCCTGCGCGGCGTGGGCGGCAACACCGACCTCAAGCCTTACGAATCGACCAATACCGATCTCGCTTACGAATGGTATTTCACCAAGAACTCCGTGGTCTCAGCTGACCTCTTCTACAAAGACATCAGCAATTATATCATCAATTCGACCAATACCGAGGCTTGGACGGACTTTTCGCTGGCCGGCCATCCGTTGGCCAACTATGCCATTACCCGGCCGTCAAACGGCGGTTCGGCTAAATCCGAAGGCATTGCGCTCTCCTATCAGCAGGCGTTCGGCTATGGCTTCGGCATCCAGGCAAACTACACCCGCCTGCACACCGTAAGCTATAGTTTCAACGGGCCGCTGCCCTTTTCCTCTAAAAATCAGATTAACATCAGCCCGTACTTCGAGAACACTTACGGCCTGATCCGTCTGACTTATGCATGGCGCGATGACTATGAATCCAGCTCGTTCAACGGCACCAGCTCGGTCTACACCGCGCCGTACACCGAGCTCGACGCCAACGCTCAATTCAACATCACAAAGAACATTTCGTTGCTCGTCTCCGCGACTAATCTGCTGGATGAAACCTACCGGCAGTACTTCAAGAATGCGAACGGCGTTAAGCTCTTTGCCGACGAATACAAGTTTGGGCGGACCTACAAGGTTTCGCTCCACTGGGCATTCTAATCGCGTTCCGTCCCGGGATCGCCGTCAATCGTGACGGCGATCCCTCGGTCTCTTCGCCCATTACCACGACGCCGCGGCCGCGCTTGTCGTGGATGGGCGGATTGCCGTTGCCGGCCAGGAGGAACGCCTCGTCGGATCAAGCATAATCACCGGTTTCCTCACCAGACAGTCGATTATTGCCCGCGCGAGACCGGCTTGATCCTCGGTCAGATCGACCGCGTCGTTTTTTGTGAGAAGCCGTTCCTCAAATTCGAACGGTTGGGAGAAAATCGACATCGGCCGTAGCCAGGGCTCGTGCTCCTTTCTTTTGTTCCGCCGCTTTGGGTGCAGGGAAAGCTCCGGCTTCCGGTTGGGAGAAACAGTCGGTTTGACCGGAAGGCTCCGAACTATTGGCATAATCAGCTCCCGACAAAATCCATCTAAAGCTATTCCCGTCAAAACTGACCGCGCCCACCATGCCGACTGAACAGGACCCTACTTCATTCCGACGGCAGGCCGCCGCCGGCAAGCCGCGGGGTTCACTCGCCGAATTTTTGAGCTTTGTTCTCCACAATAAGAAGTGGTGGCTGACGCCAATCATCATTGTGCTGCTGCTGGTCGGCCTCCTCGTCTTCCTTGGCGGCACGGGAGTGGCGCCGCTAATTTATACGCTGTTCTGACTTGGTTTACAGATTCACACCACGTTGAAAATTCCGGCGTTAGTTCTTGTCTTAAGCTTTCTTGCCCTCAGCCTCCGCGCCGGCGTGTCCCCGGCCTCAAGTCCCACCCCCTTGATGGAGATTTTTCGAACGCCCGGCGTGCAGAATGTACAGGTTTCACCTGACGGAAAACGAATCGCCCTAATCCATCGGCAGGAATCGGGCATCGAAGACGTTGCGGTTATGGAATTGGCTTCAGGCAAGATTGAGACACTCGGCAGATTTCCTCCCGACGAGACGGCCGGCCATTTCGTACATTGGAAAGGCAATGACTTTCTTATTTATGGCAGCTATGTAGCCGGTGGCCGGTTCAATTTCATTCCGTCGATGGCCGTGAGTGGATATGATCTACGTTTTGACAAGGTCATCCCCATCCTTCCTGACTCCATGGTGATTTCCGTCCTGAACTGGATGGACTTCGATCCTGATGCGATCCTGATCGCTAATTTGAACGGAGGCAT
>Ga0070741_10010173_pt1 | contig 17900 bp, 15 predicted proteins | sample Coa_R1_4_FD_66440 | JGI IMG/M metagenome (GOLD analysis project Ga0070741, IMG submission 66440) | Surface soil microbial communities from Centralia Pennsylvania, which are recovering from an underground coalmine fire - Coalmine... | ecosystem: Environmental > Terrestrial > Soil > Unclassified ...
GTCGTCATCCCCCCGCGGCGGCGCACCACGACGAGCCAGTGGTTGACGCTCACCCTCGTCGTGGCGGTGATCGGGCTGGCGCTTGGCGCCATCGCCGCTGCCGCCACGGGTGCCGCCGGGCGCGGCGGGGTGATCGCCGTCCCCAGCGGGCCGGCCGGCGCGGCCGGCGCTCGCCAGGGAGCTGGCGCCGGTGCGAACGGCGGAGCGGACGCCAGCGAACGCGCCGGCGCCGCCCAGCCCGGTGGTGCGCCAGCCGCTCCCGGTGCTGCCGGCGGTGGACAGAGCGGCGCCGGGCGCGGGCAAGGACGTCCGACCACGGGCGTGATCGCCAGTATCGACGGGGACACCGTGGTGCTGACCACGCCGGACGGCAGCGTCTCGATCCAGTTGAGCGACGACACCGCGCTGCAGAAGCAGGTGCCGGCCACCCGCGACGACCTGGCGCCGGGCCAGCGCGTGCTGGTGAGCGGGGAGCGGGGCGCCGATGGCGCGGTGGCCGCGAGCGGAGTGCAGATCCTCGGCGACGGGCCGGCGGCCGGCGCTGGCAGCGGGACCGGCGAGGGCCGCGCACAGGGCGCGGCACAGCGGGGCGGCCCGCCGGCGCGTTAGACTTAAGCAGGGCGGCTCCAGCGCGGAGCCGCGGCCGGCGTGTAGCCCGCGCGGACGGAGACCATGTCGCAGACGATCCTGGTGGTCGACGACGAGAAGCACATCGTTCAACTCGTGAAGCTCTACCTGACCAACGAGGGGTACCAGGTGGAGACCGCGGGCGACGGCCAGGACGCGCTGGACAAGTACCGCGCCTGCCGCCCGGATTTGATCGTCCTCGACCTGATGCTGCCGGGGATCGGTGGGCTCGAGGTCTGCCGCCAGATTCGGCAGGAGAGCGACGTTCCGATCATCATGCTCACCGCCCGCGACGAGTCCGAGGACCGCGTCGCGGGCCTCGAGCTGGGCGCCGACGATTACGTGACCAAGCCGTTCAACCCGCGCGAGCTGGCGGCGCGAGTGAAGGCCGTCCTGCGGCGGACGACGGGCATGGGCGCCGGGCAGCGTCCACTGGAAGTCGGCGACCTGCGGGTGGACCCCGATCGTCACGAGGTCACCATCGGCAACCGCCGCGTGGAGCTGCGGCCGAAGGAGTTCGAGCTGCTGACGGTGCTCGCGCGCCGGCCGGGCGTGGTCTTCCCTCGCGAGCGGCTGCGCCAGCTCGTCTGGGGGCCGGACTTCTACGGCGACCCGCGCACGGTCGACGTCCATATCACCTGGCTGCGCGACAAGCTGAGCGGCGCCAGCGCGCGCATCCAGACGGTGTGGGGCGTCGGCTACAAGCTAGTCGAGTCCGACGGGACGGAAGAGCCGGCCGGCGAAGGTGGGCGCCGCTCGCGGCGCTGACCGGCCGCGCCGAAATATCCTTGACCAGGTCGCCGCTCGTGCCCGAGAACTGGCTATGCTGAACAGTTTGCGCGCCCGCCTGATCGCCTCGTACGCCTTCGTGGTGTTCGTCTCGCTGTTCCTGGCGAGCTTCGGGTTCCTGCTCCTGGCCCAACGGTATCAAGAGCAGCGCGAGATGGAGCGGCTGGCCGACATCGCCCTGCCGCTGTCGGTGTACATCCGACACCTGGAGCTGGTGGGCGCGCCGCCCAGCGAGCTGGCCGGCTTCCTGGAGGACCAGGCGCAGCAGCTCCAGGTGCGCCTCCTGCTCGTGCGCGTGGCCGATCGCCTGGTGGCCGCCGACTCCACCTACGAGCTTCAGGGCTACATCCTGCCGCCGGCCGAGGAGACGCTGCCCGGCCACGGCGGCCGGCTCAGCGTCGGCCGCTACCAGACCCCCGACGGCCAGTTCGTGACCATCTCCGCCGCCGGCGCGCTGCAGATCCCGCGGCGCGTCGACCGCTTCCCCGGCCTCTCGCCGCGCCATGCCGTGATGGTCGCCGTGCCGCAGGCGAGCCTGGGCGCTGCCTGGCTCTCGCTGGCGCCCCGCCTGCTCATGGCCGGGCTGCTGGCCCTGTTCGCCGCGCTGCCCGTGGCGCTCTGGCTGTCACGCTCGATCACCCGCCCCCTGGCGCAGATCACCCGCGCGTCGGAGGAGATGGCCCGCGGCCACTACGACCAGCAGATCCCCGTCGAGCGGATGGACGAGATCGGTCGCCTGGCGACGGCCTTCAACCTGATGGCCAAGCAGGTGTCGCTCTCCCACCGCACGCTGCGCGAGTTCCTGGCCGACGTCTCCCACGAGCTGCGCACGCCGCTGACCTCGATCCGCGGCTTCTCGGCGGCGATGACCGACGGCACGCTCCGCACGCCCGAGGAGTACGCCGAAGCGGGCCAGGTGATCCACGAAGAGGCCAGCCGGATGTCGCGCCTGGTGGAGGACCTGCTGTACCTGTCGCGCGTGGAGTCGGGGCAATTCGCCGGCGAGCACGTGCCGCTCGACCTGACGACGCTGGTCGGGTCGTGCGCCCACCGCTTCGAGCGTCAGGCTCAGAGCCAGAACCTGGAGCTGGTCCTGGAGGCCGACCCGACGGTGGTGGTGATGGGCGAAGCGCACCGCCTGGAGCAGGTCGTGGTCAACCTGCTCGGCAACGCGCTGAAGCACACGCCGCCCGGCGGCCGGATCGCCGTCCGGGTGAAACGCGATTCGGCAGGCTCCGGCGCGCTCATCGCCGTCCACAACACGGGCTCGGTCATCCCGCCAGAAGCCCAGCCACGCGTCTTCGACCGCTTCTACCGCGCGCCCGGTACCTCGGGCACCGATGGCTCGGGCCTGGGCCTGTCGATCGCGCGCCAGATCGTCGAGAGCCACGGCGGTCGTATCGCCGTCACCAGCGACGAGGCGCGCGGCACGGAGTTCCGCGTCTGGCTACCCCTGGCGCCGGCCGGCAGCGTGCCCGTGCAGCTCGACCAGGCCCCGCCGCTAGCCAGCAGCTCCACCGCCCTCGTGGCGGCTCCGCCGGGCGGTCTGGGAGATCGCCCCGGCCACTGAACCGGCGTCCTGGCCGGGAGGCCCCTAACCTGGGGGCCGAGCGACTCCAGCTCGCTCGTGGTGTCTCATTCCCGCTACGATTGCGCCCAGCTTGCCTGGGCACATTATGCCCGCCGGCGATAGAATCTGCGGATGATGTCGTCCGGCTGCCTTTCTCACCAGACCCCGGGTCGTCGGCGACGACTCGGCCCTGTTCTCGCCCTGACCGCGGCGTTCGTTGCGACTTGCTGGGCTGCGCCCGCGGCGCCGGCCGAGGCGCAATCGCCCGGCCCGAGCAGCGGGCTCGGCGTCACGCCGGTGGCGACCGCCCAGCGGCGCGGGCCGATCGATCTGAGCGCGCCGCTGCCCGTGGCCACGCTGGTGCCGACGGTCCCGCCACCGACGGCGACGATCGCCGTGCTGCCGGCCACCCTGACGCCGACGCCGATCACGCCGACGTCGACTCCGCCGCCGACGGCCACCAGCCTGCCGACGGCCACGCCGGTGGTCGTGGCCGTGCTGCCGACCGAGGCGCCGGCGAGCGAGGCGCCGGCCACAGCGGTGCCCGTGGCGCAGCCGACCGAGGAGCCGGCTGCCGCTCCCGCGCCACACCCGCCGATCAACGCTCGCCTGCCGGCGGCGCCGCAGGCCGCGCCGCCGCGCAGCTACGTGGTCAACCTACCGCAGTCGGCCGGCTGGCTCGACGACATGCTCCTCTGGCTCGGCGTACCGTCGCGCTCGCAGTACGACGGCACGGCCTACGCCTCCGCGAACTGCGGCCCGAGCGCGCTGGGAATGATCCTCGAGGCCTACGGGCTGTACATGTCGACGGCCGACATCCGCGCCTATGCAAACTACCTGCAGGGGACCTACGGCTACGACGACGGGATCGCTCTCGACCACCTGGCGGAGATCGCACGGCTGGCGGGGCTGAAGCCGGTCGGGCTCTACGGGAGCGGCGGCTACCGCCGCTGGACGGTCGACGACGTGCGCGACCAGGTGCTCGCCGGCCATCCGGTGATCGTGCTGACCAAGTACCGCCTGCTGCCCGGCAACGGCGGCTATGGCGGCAACGTCAATCACTACGTCGTGATCAGCGGCCTGCTGGACGACGACTTCCTCTACAACGACTCGGCCTTCGGGGGCGGCGGCGGTCGGGGGCTGGTCATCTCCGCCGCCCAGCTCGAGGCGGCCTGGGCCACCGCCGACATCCCGCGCCATGCCGTCGCCTTCGCCCTCGGCGAGCAGAGCTACGGCCTGCTGAGCGTGGACGCGTCGCGCTTCGGCCGTGGGGCCGGCTCGATCGGTGCTGGGGACGCGCCCGGGCGCGCGGCCGCCCCGCCAGACCCCCTGGCCGGCGTGCCGAACAACCGCTTCGACCGCCGCGAGGCCGCGCGCTCGCGCCTGGTGGCGGGCCCCGACACACCGTCCACCGGCCCGCCAGCGCGCCTCCGCGACGATCCCGCCGCGCAGGCGCGCGAGTCGCTGCTGGCCGAGCCAGCGGGCGGCTCGTCGCTGCTCGACACGCCGTTCCTCGGCGGCACCGCCGCCTTCGGCGCGGCACCGGCCGCGGTCGTGCCGCTGCCCACACCGGACGACCTACCGCTCGACGCGCCAACCGCTCGGGACGAGCCTAGTCTGGCCCCCGGCAGTCTTCTGCTGCTCGTCGGCGGTATCGGCGGGCTGTACCTGTTGCTCGTCGGCCAGGCCGCCTGGTCCTGGCGCGGTCGCCGAGCGCAGCGGCGCTGAGCTGCTCTAAGCCACGCCTTATTTTTTGGCGTGATGCTTGCCCGGATACGGGACCTCAGCTACCATAAGGTGCCTGGGGCCAGCCCAGCCGGACAGGGGCGCGCAGAGCCTTCCCTCTCCCGGCCGGCCCCGACCGGCCGAGCCCCGCGGGAGCAGTACCGCCTTGCAGACCGATGCCGCGGCCACGCCCGATCCGCGCCTGCTCGCCGAGCCGGCGGCGAGCGCCAAGCTCGCCACCGCGCACCTGTCCAAGCGCTACCAGATCGACGTGATCCGCGACCTGAACCTGGCCGTGCAGCCGGGGGCGTTCTATTCGATCCTCGGTCCCAACGGCTGCGGCAAGACGACGATGCTCCGCATCCTGGCCGGGCTGGAGCCGCCGACGAGCGGCCAGGTGCTGATCGACGGCGACGCGGTCGACCTCACCCGGCGCAACGACCACCGCGTCGGCCTGGTGTTCCAGGAGCCGCGCCTCCTGCCCTGGCGGACCGTCGAGGACAACGTGCGGCTGTGCCTGCGGCCGCTCGGCGTGCCGGACCGCGAGGCGCGCGAGCGCACGGCCTACTACCTCGGCCTGGTCGGCCTGCACGGTTTCGCGCGCTACTATCCCAACCGGCTCAGCGGGGGGATGCAGCAGCGCGCCTCGATCGCCCGCGCCCTGGCCGTCGAGCCGGACGTGCTGCTGATGGACGAGCCATTCAGCGCGCTCGACGCGCAGAACCGCCGCATCATGCAGGACGAGACGGTCAAGCTCTGGCAGGAGACGCACAAGACCATCCTGTTCGTCACGCATAGCATCTCGGAGGCGGTGCGCATCAGCACCGAGGTAGCGGTTCTCACGGCGCGGCCGACGACGATCCGCGCCGTCTACACCGTCGGGGACCACGCCGATACCCGCGCGCTCGAAGACGAGCTGCTGCACCTGCTGTCCGAGGAAGTGGACCGCCAACGCGCGCTCGACGTGGAGCGCTCGCGCCAGGCGACTATCGCCTGACGGCTCGCCTGAACACTCCAGCCGCAGCGCGAGGGGGAGATCGTCCCAGCGGGCGAACGAGGCACAACGGCGCCGGCCGGCCGGCGCGAGGAGGGCACCGTGGGCAGGAAGCTTTTCCAGCAGACGATCTCTACCCTGGTGGTCACGGCCGCGCTGCTCGGCGCCGCCTGCGGCGGTGGCACGGGCAGCCAGCCGGCCGGCAAGCCCGCGACCGGCGGGGCACCGGCGGCGCCCGCCAGCGGGCAGAGCGGGGGCCAGGCCGCGGCGCCGGCGCAAGCGCCGGCCCAGGCGTCGAACGCCTGCAAGGACCGCACCTACAAGTTCGCCTACCTGACTCTCGGCTGGGCGGCCACGGAGATCATCCAGCAGGAGAAGCTGCTCGAGAACAAGGGCTGGAAGATCGAGTGGAGCACCGTCGGTCCGATCAGCGGGCTGGTCAACGCCTTCGCCTCGGGCCAGGCCGACCTCATCGACATGAGCGTCATCATCGCCGGCCAGATGTATGAGAAGGACGTGAAGCTGAAGATCTTCGGCACGGCCGTCGGAGTGCTCGGCTCGGTGGTCGTGCCGACGAATTCGACGGCGCAGACGCTTCCCGACCTGCGCGGCAAGAAGGTGGGCGTGATCCCCGGCGGCACGACGACTCAGGACATCAACGCCAGCTCGCGCGCCGTCTATAACTTCGACGTGCTGCGCGACACCGAGGCCATCACCGCTACCGCACCGCCGGAGCTGGCCGCGCTCATCCAGAAGGGCGACGTCGAGGCCATCCTGATCTGGGAGCCAGTCACTTCGCAGCTCGTCCGCACCGGCAACTTCCGCGTCCTGGTAGACCAGCAAGAGCTGTGGGAGAAGGCCAGCGGCCAGCCGGACACCGAGGTCCACGTGATCTACCTGACCCGCCCAGACCTGGCGGCGCAGTGCCCGCAGCTCCTGGCCGACGTCAACGCGTCGCAGCGCGAGGCCTACGATATCTGGCAGAACAAGAAGGACGTCGCCCGCAAAGCCATCGCCGAGGTGACGCAGCTTTCGCCCGAGGACGTCGACTTCGCCATGTCGCGGACGAAGCAGGTGATGTACGGCCTGACCGACGCGCAGATCGACACGATGCTCAAAGAGCTGAAGCACAACCGCGACAACGGCACCCTGCTCGAGAGCAACATCTGGAACGACCCGGCCAAGGTAAAGAGCGAGCTGTTCTTCGTCCCACCGGGGAGGTGACCCCTCACCCCCCTCTCCCACAAGGGGCGAGGGGGAGAGACGAGGGATGGCTGCCCCCTTGTCCCACCGGGGGCGAGGGGGAGGACGAGAACCGGTGGGGCGCGCACCTGCTTCTGCTCCCCTTCCCCCCTGGTGGGGGAAGGGGCTGGGGGATGAGGGGGACCGGAGGCACACCGTGCTAGAAGACACGCCGACGCTGGCAGCCGCGGCCCCGACTCCGCGCGCGACGCGGGACTGGAGCGTCGTCGCCGACCGGCTCCACCTGCCCACGCTGGCGGTCGTGCTGATCCTGGCCGCCATCTGGGTCGTCCTGTCGGCGCAGCTCGGCGATTACCTGCTGCCGTCGCCGGGCCGCGTCTGGCGCGGTGTGATCGACGTGCTGAGCAGCGGCCAGCTCTGGAAGCACGTCTGGGCATCGCTGTACCGCATCTGCATCGGCTTCGGACTGGCTGTGCTCACCAGCATCGCCTTCGCCCTCCTCGTCGCCGTCTCGCGCCACGCCGCCACGGTCGGCCGCGACCTCACGGCCGTGCTGAACAGCACCTCGGTGTTCGTCTGGATCGTGCTGTCGCTGATCTGGTTTGGGCTCACCGACAAGGCCGCCATGTTCACGACCTACATGATCACCCTGCCCGTGCTGCTGGCGAACATGCTCGAAGGCGTGGCGAACGTCGATCGCAAGCTGCTGGAGATGGCGCAGGTCTACCGCCTCAGCCCGGTGGACCGCTTCCTGAACGTCACGCTGCCGTCCACCGTGCCGTACCTGGTGGCCGGCATGAAGGTCGGGTTTGGGCTGGGGCTGAAGGTCAGCGTGGTCGCCGAGATCTTCGGCGTCAGCACCGGCATCGGCTACATGATGAACTTCAACCGCGACACGCTGCGCACGGACATGGTTTTCGTCTGGGCGCTGGCGCTGATCGTGATCATGCTGATCGTCGACAAGGTCGTCTTCGACGGACTGTCCCGCCGTGTTGCCGCCTGGCGCTAATCTAGTACTGAGTGCCCAGTACTGAGTACTGAGTGCAGGTGGCTCGTCACACCGCACCGCTCGTACCGGAGAAGCCGCGTGCAGACTCCCATGCCCCAGAGCAACCCGTCTGACCCGCAACCATCCAATCTCAGTACTCAGTACTCAGTACTCAGTACTGAGCTTTCCCGGGCGCTCGCGCATGCCTACGAGGGCTCGCCCTTCTTTCGAGCCAGGTTCGAGAGCGCGGGCCTCACCCCCCGCGACGTGCGTGGGGTCGAGGACCTGCGGCGGCTGCCGTTCACGACGAAGGAGGAGCTCCGGGACGCTTATCCGTTCGGCTGGGCAGCGGTGCCGCTGGAGCGGGTAGCGCGCATCCACGCCTCGTCGGGCACGACGGGCAAGCGCACTGTCGCCTACTATACCGCTGGCGACCTGGAGGACTGGACCGAGGCGTTCGCCCGCTGCTATCGCCTGGCGGGGGTGGGGCCGGGCGACCGCGTGCAGGTGACGCCGGGCTACGGGCTATGGACGGCCGGCGTGAGCTTCCAGGCCGGCGCCGAGCGCGCGGGTGCGATGGCCGTACCGGTTGGGCCCGGCAACGTGGACCTGCAGCTCGAGCTGATGCGCGACCTGCAGACCACCGTGCTCACGGCCACGTCGTCGTTTGCGCTGCTGCTGGGCGAGGAGGTCGAGCGGCGGGGCCTGCGCGGCGAGCTGGCGCTGCGGGTGGGGGTCTTCGGGTCCGAGCGCTGGGGGGCTGCGATGCGGCGCCGCATCGACGCGCTGCTGGGCCTGGAGAGCTTCGACATCTACGGCCTCACCGAGCTGTACGGGCCCGGCATGGGCATCGACTGCCACGAGCACGCGGGCATCCACTACTGGGACGATTACTTCGTCGTGGAGCTGATCGACCCCGACACGGGTGCGCCCGCCGAGCCCGGCGCGGTCGGCGAGATCGTGCTCACGACGCTGCGCAAGGAGGCCATGCCGCTGCTGCGCTACCGGACGCGCGATCTCACCCGCCTGCTGCCCGAGCCCTGCCCCTGCGGCAGCCCCTACCCGCGCTTCGAGCGGCTGATCGGCCGCTCAGACGACATGGTCAAGGTGCGCGGCGTGGCGCTGTACCCCAGCCAGGTGGACGTGCTGTTGAGCCGCCTGGAGGGCGTGTCGAGCGAATACCAGCTCGTGATTCGGCGGCACGATGGCCGCGACGAGTTGATCCTGCGCGTCGAGTGCGAGGCGACGGGCCAGGCGACACGCGCCGCGCTCGTGGACGCGATCTTGCACGCTTTCCACAGCGGGATCGGGCTCACCCCGCGCGTCGAGTTGCTGGACGTGGGCGGTCTGCCGCGCACCGACCGCAAGACGCGCCGCGTGCTCGACGAGCGCGAAGACTAACCCTGGGGAGCGAGTGATGTTTGGCCCCACGCCTGAAGACGCCGTTCTCGTCCGGCGGGACGGCCCAATCGCCGAGATCGTGCTGAATCGGCCGACGGTGCTGAACGCCATGAACCTGGCCTGGGTGGCCGGTCTCGGCCAGGCAGTCAGTGAGGTCGCCGCGGCCGACGGCATCGAGGTCGTGGTGGTGCGCGGCGAGGGACGCTCCTTCTGCTCCGGGCTCGACTTGACGATGATGACCGAGATCGGCATGCCGAGCGAGTTCTACCCGCTGCAGGAAGCGGCGTTCAGCGCGCTGGAGAACCTGGACCGCCTGGTGATCGCGCAGATCCACGGCTACTGCCTGGGCGGCGGCCTGCAGCTCGCCATTGCCTGCGACCTACGCATCGCGAGCGAGGACGCGCTGTTCGCGCTGCCCGCGTCGCGGGAAGGGTTGTTCCCGGGCATGGCCGTCTGGCGGCTGCCGCGACTGATCGGGCTTGGCCGCGCCATGCGCCTCGCCGTGTCCGGCGAGCAGGCCAGCGCCGCGGAAGCGCTGGCGATGGGGCTGGTCGACTACGTCTGTCCCGCCGAGGGCTTCGCCGACGCCGCGCGGGCCATCGTCGAGCGGTACGTGGCCGTGCCCCAGACCGCGGCGCGGGCGACCAAGCGCCTGATGCGCACGGCGTTCGAGCGCGACTTCGCTGCCGTCTATCAGGAGTCGCTGGGCCTACTGGAGCGCTGCCTCGGCTCTCCAGACGTGGCCGCAGCGCGTCAGGCCTGGGCCCATCGCCAGGCGGGACGGCACGATGGCGAATCGTGGCCTGGTTAGCTGCGCCTGGCCGACTTCCGCGCCTCCTCGATGCCGTGCCCTCGCAGCGTCCACGGTAGCATTGGCTGGCGATAGGCGTTGATGGCCGCCGCGCGCGTCGTCTATAAGCTGGGTGCAGCCCCGCCGCGCGTAGATGCGAGCCCATCCGCCTGGCGCTTCGACTGCCCAACCTGGAAGGAGAAGGAAGCACCGATGATCAAGCCCTACACCGCCGTGGGCCTGGTAACGACCATTTACGGCTGCCGCACGCGGGACGACGTGAAGTACAACCTCGAGGAGATCAGCCACCTGATCGTGGCCGCCACCTGGCTGTCCAGCCTCGACCTGCCGGTGCGCCTGGTCGCGATCCCCGAGGGGTCGCTGCAGGGCTTCAACGACGAGGTGCTCGACCTCGACCACGTCGAGTTCGCCCGCACCATCGCCCTCGACATTCCGGGTCCCGAGACGCGCGTCCTGAGCGACCTCGCCCGCCAGTGGAACGTCTACATCATGGCGCAGGCCAAAGCCCGCCACGAAGCGTTCGAGGATCGCTACTTCAACTGCGGCTTCATCATCGACCCCCAGGGCGAGATCATCCTCAAGCACTACAAGCTGGCGACGCTCTACCCCGTCGAGCACTCGGTGACGCCTCACGATGTCTGGGACAAGTGGATCGAGCTGTACGGCCGCAGCCTGGACGCCTTCTACCCCGTCGCGGACACGGAGATCGGGCGACTCGGGATCATGATGGCCAACGAGGGCTCGTACCCGGAGAACGCGCGCGGGCTGGCGATGAACGGCGCGGAAGTCGTCTATCGCGCGGCCTACCCGCACCCGCACACCGGCAACGAGGTCTTCGAGATCAGCAACCGCGCGCGGGCGCTCGACAACAATATGTACATCGTGGCGCCGAACACGGGCACCTACTACCTGTTCCCGGACTCGAAGACGCCGATCGACTGCTTCGGTGGGCGCTCGATGATCGTGAACTACAAGGGCCAGATCGTGGGGCAGCACCTCTACAGCGGCGGCTCGTCGTACGTGGCCGGCACGATCGACATCGAGGCGCTGCGCGACCACCGCGCGCGGGCGCTGTGGTCGAACTTCATGAAGGACCTGCGCACGGAGATCTACCAGCTCATCTACGAGCAGCCGATCTACCCGAAGAACCTCTACCTCGATCGCCCACCCTACAAGCACGCCGAGTACAAGCGCGAGGTCATCGACCCCCAGGTGCGCAAGATGCACGAAGCGGGCATCTGGGCGCCACCGAGCGACAACACGCCGCGGGAGTAGGAAGCCCCCTCACCCCCAGCCCGGCGACGCTCGCAGTATTCCGCGTCGCCCCCACCAGGGGGGAGGGGAGCAGGGCGGCACCGCGTCTTCCCCCTCGCCCCTTGTGGGAGAGGGGGGTAGGGGGGTGAGGGGACCCCTTACGCCGGCACCTTCGGTAGGTGCTTGAGGGCCTCTTCGACCTTCTCGCGGGGGTAGGCGTAGTCCTGGAGCTGGCCGGCGAAGTAGGCGTCGTAGGCGGCCATGTCGAAGTGGCCGTGGCCGCTCAGGTTGAACAGGATCACCCGCCGCTCGCCGGCCTCGCGCGCCGCGAGCGCCGCGTCCACAGCGGCGCGGATGGCGTGCGACGACTCAGGCGCGGGGATGATGCCCTCGCTGCGGGCGAACTGCACCGCCGCCTCGAAGCAGCCGAGCTGGTGGTAAGCCTGTGCCTCGATGAGCTTGCTGTCGAGGAGCTGGGAGATCAGCGGCGCGGCGCCGTGGTAGCGCAGGCCGCCGGCGTGGATGCCGGCGGGGACGAAGGTGTGGCCGAGGGTGTGCATCCGCACGAGCGGCGTCAGGCCCACGGTGTCGCCGAAGTCGTAGGTGTACTCGCCGCGCGTCAGGCTGGGGCACGACTCGGGCTCGGCGGCTAGAATGCGCGTCTTGCGGCCGTCGCGGATCTTGTCGCGGACGAACGGCAGCGCCAGGCCGGCGAAGTTCGAGCCGCCGCCGAAGCAGGCGATCACATCGTCGGGGTACTCGCCGGCCATCTCCATCTGCTTCAGCGCCTCCAGGCCGATGACGGTCTGGTGCAGGCAGACGTGGTTCAGCACCGAGCCCAGCGCGTAGTGGGTGTCCTCGTGGGTGGCCGCGTCCTCGACCGCCTCCGAGATGGCGATGCCTAGCGAGCCGGGCGACTCCGGGTCCTCGCTCAGGATCTGGCGGCCGGCGTTGGTGCGGTCGCTGGGGCTGGCGATCACCTCGGCGCCGTAGGTCTGGATCATCGAGCGCCGATACGGCTTCTGCTCGAAGGAGACCTTCACCATGTAGACCGTGCACTCGAGGCCGAACAGGGCGCAGGCGAAGGCGAGCGACGAGCCCCACTGGCCGGCGCCGGTCTCGGTGCTCAGGCGGCGGATGCCTTCTTCCTTGTTGTAGTAGGCCTGCGCCACGGCGGTGTTCGGCTTGTGCGAGCCGGCCGGGCTGACGCCCTCGTACTTGTAGTAGATGTGGGCGGGCGTGTCGAGCGCCCGCTCGAGTCGCCGCGCGCGGTAGAGCGGCGAGGGCCGCCAGAGGCGGTACACCTCACGGACGGGCTCGGGAATGTCGATGTACCGCTCGCCGCTCACCTCCTGGGCGATGAGCGCCATCGGGAACAGCGGCGCCAGGTCGGCCGGCCCGAGCGGCTGGCCGGTGCCCGGGTGGAGGGGTGGCGAGGGCGGCGACGGCAGGTCGGCGATGATGTTGTACCAGGCCGTCGGGATGTCGTTCTCGCCCAGCAGGTACTTCGTCGTCTCGGCCATCGGTCCCCTCCACCGGCGAATGCTATAGCCGAGTATAGCCCCTCGGGCCACGGGGCTGCCTACCTGTCGCGGTCCAGAACGTTCGCAAGCCGTGTGGGGCGAGCCCTTCGATCTTCCTGCCTCACCTGCCTATAATCGGCCCAGCGACGGACGAAGGAGGCGGACATGACTGTGCTGGTCACCGGCGGGCTGGGCGCGATTGGGTCCTGGGTGCTGCGCGAGCTGGTCGCGCGCGGCGAGCGGCCGTTGGTCTTCGACGCGCGCCCGGACACGAGCTTGATCCCGGACGTGGTGGACGCCATCGACCTGCGGATCGGCGACATCCTCGACCTGCCGCACATCTTGCGCCTGGGCCAGGAGCACGGCGTCGACCGCATCCTGCACCTGGCAGCGCTGATGCCGCCGCCGTGCCAAGCGAACCCCTACCAGGGCTTCCGCGTCAACGCCGAGGGCTCGGTCCTGATGATGGAAGCGGCCCGCCTGCTCCACGTACGGCGCATCGTCTGCATGAGCAGCAAGGCCGCCTACGGACCGATCACCGGCGAGGCCGGCTACCCGACCTATCGCCCCGTGAACGAGGACTACCCGCGGAACCCGACGAACGTGTACGGGGCCACCAAGCTCGCGGTAGAGCACATGGGGCTAGAGTACCACCGCAGCTACGGGCTCGACTTCGTGGCGCTGCGCCTGTCCAGCACCTACGGGCCGGGCAAGCAGGAGCGCCACGGCGCTGTGGGCATCCCCAGCATGGTGATCGAGAACGCCTACTACGGCCGGCCGACACGACTGCCGCAGGGCGCAGATGAGCGCAACGACCTGGTCTACAACCGCGACGTGGCGCGGGCGATCGTGCTCGCCGGGTATGCGGAGGGTCTGGAGCACCGCATCTTCAACATCAGCAGCGGCGAGCTGACCACGCTCCCCGAGCTGGCGGCGATCCTGCGCGAGCGAATTCCCAGCGTGGACTTCGAAATGGGGCCGGGGCTCAACTACATGGAGACGGACAAACCCAGCTACTGTCTGTTCGACATCAGCCGGGCGCGCCGGGAACTCGGCTACGAGCCCTGCTACGACCTCCGTCGCGGCGTCGACGACTACCTGGCGATCCTCGACCGCCTGAGCGCCGGCGCGGCCGTCTAGTTGCGGCGCGGCTCCGATCCCCCGACGACCGAGCCCTTCAGCGACTGCACCATCACGCTGACCGCCTGGCCCGCGGCGTCCTCGCCGGCGATGCGGTAGAACACGCGGTTGCGGTCGCGGCGGGTGCGGACGAGCTGTTGGTCGCGCAGGACCCGCAGATGCTTGCTGACGCTGGGCTGGCTGCGCGCGAGCAGGTGCGTCAGCTCGGTGACCGATCGCTCGCCCGGGAGCAGGGCCGCCAGCAACTGGAGGCGGACCGGCTCGCGGAGGCCCGTGGCGATGCGGGTCAGCAGCGGCATGGCCTCCGCATCGAGCAGCGGCAGCGACTCGGGCGAGCCGGCTGTGTGGTGCCCATTGGCGTGGTGGCGTGTGACAACCTGGACCATCAGATCCTCCTCCGCGCTCGGCGCGCGACCGGTCCTCCCGGGTGTATCCAGCAGCAAATATGCCACTGCCGGGACCGACCGGTAGATGACCGGCCCACTCCGGTGTTAGCCCTAGTATATTCACACCACTCTGTTTCTTACAAGTAACCCTAGTGCAACGCCTTGGACCGACCTCGCTGGGCCTTCCAAGTAGTCAGCGCACCGCCCTCCGAGCCCAGCGAAGCGCCGCGCGCTCGGCAGGCAGTCAGGATCGTCGGCGGCCATACGACGGACGAGGGATACAGCATCACCTATACTGAGCCGGGCGACTGCCGCGCGCTCGGGCTCGACTGCTGAACCAGTAGCGACGCGGCACGCGCCGATCCTCGCACCCGCTTGGTGCGCCGAGTCACACGACCGCAAGGCGGCCAGGTGGATAGGAGTTGCCATGATCGACTGGGGGCGAGAGACCTTCCTCTTCGTGTCCTCGATCGTCTACGCGGCGCTCGGTATCGTGCTGCTCCTGATCGCCTTCCGACTGGTCGACGTCCTGACGCCCAAGGACCTGAGCGAGCTGATTTTCGACCGCGGGAACGTCGCCGCCGCTATCGTGGTCGCCGGGTTCCTGATCGGACTGGCGATCATCATCGCGTCCGCCATTCATTAACAGGACGCAGCCGCCCGCCTTAACACCGAGCGCGCAGTTGAGCCGGGTTTCGGCGCCAGCCGGTTACCTCGCGGGCCGGTTCCTGGTGCGCCGCCGGTCACCTCGCCTGACCAGACCGCCGCCTCGCTCGACGAAGGCGCCGACGTGCTGCGCCTGGTTCGTCGTGATCCGTTCGCCGAGCCGCACGTACAGCCCTCCCCAGCGTCCGTCGGCGAGGTAGCTGCCGACGCAGGGCACCCGCTGCACGCGCTGCAGGACATCGCCGCGCCAGATCACGTCCTCGACTTCCTGGCTCACCACTGCGCGTTGGACCACGAAGGTCCGCCACTCCTGGCAGCGCAGCCAGTCCTCGTCGCTGACGCCCGCGCCGAAGTACACCTCCTCGCCCTCGCGCCCAAAGAACTCCTTGACGACGAAGGCCCGGCGATCGAGGTCGGCAGGCGCCCGCGTGACGAGGTACGTCTCGGGCAAGTGGCGCACGATCGCGCGCCGCTCGGCGGGAGTGAAGATGGCCGCCTCGCGGTGCTCCCAGATCCAGGCCAGCAGCGCCTTGTCCTGGGCCAGCAGGGCGGCGAGCGGGTTCAGCAGCAACAGCCGCCCGGCGAGGGCCGCTTCGACCAGCCCCGGGAAGACCGCCTGGCCGTACAACCGCTCGACCGGGTAGAGGCGGTACAGCGCCTGGACCTCCTGGCCGAGCAGCAGCACTCGGCCGCGGCGGACGATCAGGTTCCCGACATCGCCGAGCACGATCTCGGGCCCCACCCCGCGCAGCAGCTCGCGCAGGAAGAGCAGTTGGGCGAGGTCCTCGGCGTAGCCGGCGTCGGTCACCAGTCCGAGGCGGCGGACCGGTCGCGGCGCCGCGGCCAGCAGCCGCGCGAAGGCCCGTCGCAGCCGGGTCGCCAGGCCAGCGCCCAGCCGACGGAAGCGCGCGCGGTCGGGCAGCCGGGCGTGCAGGAGCCGCTCGGCACCGATGGTCTCCCGCACGCCGGACGGCGTATCGCTGTTGTACTCGAGCAAGCGCCACTCGCCCGTCTCGTCCAGCAGGAAGTCGAACCGCCCGATCGGGGAGAGCAGCGGGAGGATCGGCTCGTTGGCCAGCATCTCGGCTACGGCCCACGGAAACCCCAGCTCTTCGAGCGTGGCCGGGTCGTGCTGAACGGCGCGAGCGGCGCGGGCAAACACCCGGCCGAGCGCCTCGGTCGCCGCCACCAGGCGAGCCAGGAGCGCGCGGTCGAGCGCCAGCGCGTTCCAGCCCAGGTAGCGCTCGCCCGCGACGGTGTTGTCGTACAGCAGGCAGCGAATGGCCGTCTCGCGCAAGTAGGCGTCCCAGGCCGCGCGGTAGCCGGCCTCGTCGGCGGCCAGCCAGTCGCCCGCCAGCGTGCGCAGCAGCGGGGTTGATCCCTGGGGCGCTAGCTCACGGTCGCTGATGGCGGCCATCCCGTCGTCGCGCACGCCCCCTCCATCAGGCCGAGTCCGGCCGGGCGCCCAGCGCGAGCCGCCGCAGGGGGACACCAGCTCCCGCGAGGACGTCCAGGTAGTGATCGAGGTCGGGGGCGGCGGGCACGGCGCCGTCGCGGCAGGCGACAACCCCACCCACGCCGCCCCGCTCCAGCCGCGCGGGCGACGGCAGGTCGACTTCGCCGAGCCTGTAGCGGTTGTCGAAGCGCGCCGCGAGGTCGGCGGCGCTAGCCGGAGTGTCGCGCTCGCGGCCGAGGAGGAAGGCGTACTGAGCGGGGCCCTCTGGCCAGCGCCGCGGGGCGTGGGCCAGCAGCGCAGCGGCGAGCGCCGCGGCAGGCACCAGCGCCGCGGGCTCGGGCCAGAGCAGCGAGAGCAGGACCGGACGCACGCCGGCGGGCGCCAGCCTGGCCGCGACGCTCACGCCTAGCGGTCCAGGCAGGTCGAGCAGCAGCAGCACCTCCGGCTGGCCCAGCCAGCCCTCCGCCCGCCCGGCGTCCGCCAGCGTGGCAGCCAGCCTCTCCACGGCCTGGTCCGCAGCCGCGGTCTCGGCCGCGTCGGCGCGCGGCGCCAGCACGCCGCGGGCCACCGCGACCAGCGGGACGGCACGGAAGAAACCCGCCCACGGCCCTGCTGCAGCGTACCAGCGGCGGTAGGCGCCGCGCGCTCCGAGGGTGCGCCCGGGCGTCGCATGGGTTCGAACGGGTCGGGGAACCGCCATCGTCGCGCGGCCTCGATCAGGGGCCAGCCGCTGGGCGGTCCAGCTCCTCGCCGCCGAGGAGCGCGACCAGCTCGCGGCGCTGCTCGGCGGTGAGATAAGGCAGGACGCGCAGCCAGTGGACGCGCAGCTCCGGCGACACGAGCGACGACGTCCGCAGCAGCTCGCGGAGCCGCTTCTGGCTCGGCGGGCGCGGCGCCGCGGCCGGCGCTCTTGCCCCCGGTGTGGCGCCCTCTGCCGCGCTGGGGGCAGCGGGGGCATCAGCCGTCGCGGCGCTCGGGGCAGCGGGAGCGCTGTCCGTCGTCGCGCCGGGTGCGGCGGCGGGCCGCGATCGTCGGGCGCTCACCTGCTCCGCCTCAGCCGCCGGACCCGACGGAGCTGCCGCCCCCGCCGCGCCCGCTGCTGAACCCGCCGGACGACGGCGCTCCGACCGACCCGCCCCCGCTGCTCGCGCCGGATCCGCCGCGTCCGCTGGCCGCGGAGCCGCTGCCGGTGCCGCCAGACTGGCCCGACGCGGCACCGCCACGTCCGCTCGCGGCGCTACCGGCTCCCGTGCCGCCCGACTGGCCGCTGGCCGCATCGCCGCCGCGACCGCTGGCGGCCGTGCCCGCGCCGGCGCCGCCGCTCTGGCCGCTCGCACCCGAGCCGCGGCCGGCGGCGGCATCGCCCG
>Ga0070741_10010174_pt1 | contig 17898 bp, 16 predicted proteins | sample Coa_R1_4_FD_66440 | JGI IMG/M metagenome (GOLD analysis project Ga0070741, IMG submission 66440) | Surface soil microbial communities from Centralia Pennsylvania, which are recovering from an underground coalmine fire - Coalmine... | ecosystem: Environmental > Terrestrial > Soil > Unclassified ...
TCGCTGACTGTCCTTTCGCGAAATAACAAAACTGGATGAGACGCCCTCTCCCAGTCCCCGGGCCACGTGGATGCGGAAGCCCCGGGTCTGAATTCTGGTGCTGTGGCACGCGGGATCTTTGCACTGGCCCATTACCGGCGACTTGGCCCGACCAATGGCGCAAACAATTGGCATCTTGAATCTCCTGTAGCAACGAAGCATTATTGTTATTGGTTAGGAGGCCGAATGCCCCCGCGCAAAAAAACTAAAAACGCTGCGACCCATAAAAAGCAAAGCCGCCGTCGCACAAAGTCGCAAAACCCTGACCAGCAGGGTGCCAATACAGGCAAAGATGGAAGTTGCCCAATTGTGGGCATCGGCGGTTCTGCCGGCGGGTTTGAAGCGGTGATGGAATTACTGCGCCAATTGCCGTCAAAAACGGGGATGACATTTGTGATTGTGCAACATCTTGATCCACATCACGCCAGTCGGCTTTCCAATTTGCTCGGCAAAGTGACAGCGATGCCAGTCACCGAGATTACAACGACGACAAGGCCGAAACCGAACACCGTTTACGTGCAGCCGCCGGACAGATGCGTCATTGCCAAAAATGGCGTGCTCATGTTGGTTCCGCGTGAGCAACGGCTCAACGTTGCGATCGACCATTTTTTTGAATCGCTGGCCGACGAGTGTGGCTCTCGCGCCGTTGGAATCGTGCTTTCCGGGACCGGGAGGGACGGCACTGCCGGATTGCGCGCAATCAAAGCAGCCGGCGGTCTGACCTTTGCCCAGACTGTAGATAGCGCGAAGTTCGACGCCATGCCGCGCAGCGCGATTCGCGCCGGGTTTGTCGATCTGGTTCTGCCGCCGCACGAAATTGCGCGTGAAATCACGCGCATCGCCGAACACCCCTATATTCGCCGACCCATAACCGATCAGGAAATAACCGAAAAAGCAGCCTATCGGAAAGCCGACGATCTGGGCCGCATCTTTCTCTCGTTAAAAAAGCACATGGGCGTCGATTTCAGCGCGTACAAGGAAAGCACACTGTTTCGGCGGATTCAGCGGCGCATGGCGGTTCATCGGATCGACACGTTGCAGGTGTACGCGCGGTTTTTGCGCGACAACAAAAAGGAAATCGAAGCTCTTTTTAACGATCTGCTCATCAACGTGACTCAATTTTTCCGGGACAAGAGCGTCTTTAGTGCGTTGCAGAAGAAATTCCTGCCGGGGTTGCTAAAAAATAAGAGCAAAGATCGACAACCCGAGCTGCGCGCCTGGGTGCCGGGTTGTGCCACCGGTGAAGAGGTTTATTCCCTGGCTATTTGCATTCTGGAAACGCTTGGACATCGGCCTTCCAAATTGCGCATCCAGATTTTCGGCACCGATCTGAGCGAGTCTGTGATCGAACACGCGCGGCTCGGAATTTATTCCCATGCGATTGAAAAGGACGTGTCGTCCGCACGACTAAAGCGATTTTTTGTCAAACGCGACGGCGCTTACCAGATCCATCGCAACGTGCGCGACATCTGCACGTTCGCGCGACAAAACATAACCTCCGATCCCCCATTTTCGCGCCTCGACCTGATCAGTTGCCGCAATGTGCTCATTTATTTGAGTCCGGAGCTGCACAAGCGCTGCATCCCGCAGTTTCATTACGCTCTCAATCCCGGCGGCTACCTGATTCTCGGGCCAGCCGAATCGGTTGGCCCGTATGACGAGCTTTTCAAATTAGCGGATAAGAAAAACAAAATTTATACGAAGACGGGGGTTATTACGCCTCAGAAGGGGAACATTCTTCCGCAGCGCAGGCTTGAACTCGCGGACCCCGGGGTAAGATCGACAGCCGCCGCGGCAAATTTGGGCAGCGATCTTCTGAAAATGGCAGACCGGATCATGCTAAGCGCTTATGCTCCAGCGGCGGTTGTGATCGATCAAAACCTCCAGGTGCAGCAGTTCCGCGGCCGTACCGATCTCTTTCTGGAGCACCCACCCGGTCCAGTAACATTCAATCTTTTGCAGATGGCGCGGCCCACTCTGGTGGCAGATCTGCGTGGTGTTATCCGCCGCTCCATCAAAACGGGCAAGCCTGCCCGGATAGAACGCGCAACAGTGAAGCTCGATAGCAGAAATTACGAAATCAATATTCAAGTAGTGCCATTTAAAGTTCACGGGTTCGACCAGTCATGGCTGCTGGTGATTTTTGACGAAACTACCAAAGGAACAAAACCGGAAAAACTTCTGCGACCGCTTGGCAAAACGGCTGCGGAACGCGAGATACATGAGCTACGGGGCGAATTGGCCGTGTCCAAAGAGTCGTTGCAAGCAATAATCGAAGAGCATGAAGCGACAAATGAAGAGTTGAAGTCGGCCAACGAAGAAATCGAATCGAGCAACGAAGAGCTACAATCAACCAACGAAGAATTGGAGACGGCGAAGGAAGAATTACAATCCACCAACGAAGAGCTGACCACCTTGAACGAAGAGCTGAGCAACCGCAATCTTGAGATGATGCAGATGACCAATGAGCTAAACAATCTGCTCGCCAGCATTCAAATGCCAATCGTGATGGTGGATAATGCCCTGACAGTGCGACGCGCGACGCCGGCGGCCCGCGAAGCGTTTAATATCTTGCCGAGTGACATCGGACGGCCGCTGAGTGAGCTGCGGCCTAATATTGATGTTCCTGACCTGGAAAATATTTTGCGCGGCGTGATCGAAACGTTAGGCACGCGCGAGCGCAAAGTCGCCGATAAGGAAGGCCGGGAGTATTCCCTGCGCGTTCGGCCTTATCGCACAACAGACAACAAAATCGACGGCGCAGTAATGACACTGATCGATATCGACGGAAGGAAAGAACGCCATCCGGCAAAAACACACAACCGCAAAAAAAATGTCTCATCGCCTGAATAAAAAACGCCCGGCAAAACGTGTTCGCCAAAACAGTGCTGTCCTCCAAGGCACGCGAAAGGCGATTCGGGCGCCCAAGAGAATGACAGCACGAACGTCCCACGCAGGAAAATCTTCGGCTAATACCGCGGAGCGGGCGGTCCCAAAAAATGGCGCGCGAATTCATTTGAAGCGCGCGCGCGGAATCCGGTATCCGAAAACTCAACTGGAAGCCGCTATTCAGCGATTTGTCGACCTTTACGATTTCGCGCCCATCGCTTATGTCAGCCTTGACGGTTCCGGGAGAATTGAGGAAGCCAATCTGGCCGCGACTGAATTGTTTGCTGAACCGCGGGATTTGTTAATCGGACGGCCGTTCGCGTTTTATGTGACGGACCTGGATTTGTTTCTGCGGCACTTGCTTTACTGCCGGACATCGCAGCAACAAGTAGAGACGGAACTGCAGTTGAAGCCGAGAAAAGGCGAACCGGTCCCGGCGCAACTTATCAGTACGCCGATTACTTCAACTACGAAAAATGGGGCCCTGCTCTATCAAACCGCCATCATCAATTTGCGCGAGCGCAAAGCGGCGGAAGATGCGTTGCGACAAGACGAGGAGAAATTAGCGCGCGAACTCGAGGATCTGAAGCAATTGCAACAGGTAAGCTGCCAATTCATCGAGAAGCGTAATAGCGAGGCGATCTACACGCAGATTGTCGATGCGGCAACGGCATTGCTGCGGGCGGACATGGGAAGTTTGCAAATATTCCTGCCCGAAACCGCCGAACTGGTGCTCCTGGCGTCAAGGGGATTCGACCCACTGTCGGCGAAGGCCTGGGAGCGCGTTTCGGTTCGCACCGGCACAGTGTGCGCCCAAGCGCTCCGGCGTGGTGAACGCGTGATCGTCCGCGATATTAGCCAAAGCGATTTTCTGAAGAACAAGCAGATGCTTGGGGTCTTCCGTCGTTCCCGCATTCGCGCGGTGCAATCGACGCCGTTAATGTCGCGGGAGGGGCGACTGGTTGGAATGCTCTCGAACCATTGGCGAGAGGCACACCAGCCTTCTGTCCGGGAGTTGCGTTTGCTGGATGTGCTCACGCGACAGGCGGCGGACCTGCTCGAGCGCGCGCAGGCCGAAGAAGCGCTACGCCAATCCGAGGCACGCATGCGCGCAACAGTGGAGCAAGCGACGGCAGGAGTGGCACGCTGCGACAGGGATGGTCGAATTGTTTTTGCTAATCGAAGGCTCTGTAAGATGCTCGGTTACACAGAATCGGAGCTAATCGGCAAAAACATTGCGGACGTGACGTACCGCGATGACCTGAGAAAAACCATGCGTTTCTTTCGGCGCATGATCCAGCTCGGCAAACCTTTCTCGATCGAGAAACGTTATGTCCGCAAAGACGGCTCTGTTTTGTGGGTGGACGTCAGCTGCAACGTAGTGCGCGAACCGAACGGCAAGGCCCAATCGGCCGTAGCAGTGATCGTCGACATCACGGCACGAAAGAAAGTGGAAGCAGCCCTCCTGCGATCGAACGAAGTGCTAGAAGAACAGGTGTCTCAACGGACCAAAGCGTTAAGCCTCGCAAACGCCGAATTAAAAGCCGAGATCGCGCGACGAAAGGGCCTGGAGGGCGAAATCCTCGAGATCAGCGATCGCGAACAACAGCGGCTCGCCGAGCAATTGCATGATGGACTTTGCCAGCATCTCACAGCGGTTGCGTTCATGGCCCGATCAATCGCGCTGCGATTAAAGAATCATCGTGTCATCGACGTGAAAGACATCGAAAAAATCGCGGAGCTCGTGAATAAGGCCGCAACCGATACCCGAAATCTGTCCCGCGCTTTGCATCGCTTCGATGTAGACGCTGCCAGCCTTGTGGAAGCATTGGAAGATTTGGTTGACCGTCAGATGTGGAAAACGCCGTGTCGTCTCGAAGTCACACCGTCATTTTATCTCGATGACGACAGGGTCGCAGAACATCTGTATCGCATCGCGCGCGAAGCAGTGATCAACGCTAACAAGCATGCCCAGGCGCGGCAGATAGTTGTCAAACTAGAGCGGTCCCCGCGAAGGCAAATGGTCTTGACCGTTACCGATGACGGCGTCGGAGTTCCAAAAGGTCGAAATGGCGCTCGTGGGCTGGGTTTTCACATCATGAATTATCGCGCGCAGCTGATGGGAGGGCAGTTGAAAGTCGAGTCTCCGGAAAAAGGCGGTACCCGCGTGGCCTGTTATTTGCCCGACGGGGTAGTGAAATCAACTAACAGAAAAAAACGGCGTCCAGAACCTTTGTCGGCCAAACTAAGGAAAGCGTTAAACATACTAATCTAAATTTCCTGCATCGGATGTTCTGTCGAAAGGCGTATCCTTAATGAGGGCATAAAATGATACGCCGCACAGGAACCTCGACAAAACCGCCGTTCCGATTCGAATCACGGGAATGGTTGTGACTAAAATGAAACACGCCAGATCGACAAACCAGAACCCGAAATGCGAACTACCCCAGTCGAAACGCATTGTGATCGTCGATGATCACCCGCTGTTTCGGAAAGGACTGGAAGAACTGATTAATTCAGAAAACAGCCTTGCGGTCTGCGGCGAAGCCGGCAACGCCGCTGAAGCAATGGAAGTAATCCGCAAACTGAATCCCGATCTGGCAATTGTCGATCTTAGTTTACCGGGCGCAAATGGCATTGAGCTGATCAAGAACATCCGTGCGGAATTTTCACGCCTCCCGGTCCTGGTGCTTTCGATGCATGATGAGTCGCTCTATGCGTTGCGGGCGCTCCGCGCCGGAGCAGAAGGTTATGTGATGAAACACGAGGCCATGGCCAATGTGATCCATGCGATTCACGAAGTTTTTAACGGACGCCCTTATCTGAGCCCGGCGATGGCGGCGCAGGTAATTACAAAATTCGCGCATCGCGAGTCAGAAGACGAGACCGACGCCGTCGAAAGACTCAGCGATCGCGAACTTGAAATTTTAGAGTTGATCGGAAAAGGCAAGGACGTGCGTGAAATTGCGAAGCTGCTGCATCTCAGCCCTAAAACGGTGGAGACCCATCGGTCGCACATCAAAGACAAGCTCGATTTAAAAAACTCGCGGGAAGTCGCACGCTTTGCCTTGCAATGGCTCAGCACGCGTGACGCATAAAGTAGCACATGAATCTGGTGCGTAGTCGAGGTCGCTGACCCCAAAGTCTGCCACAGCGAGGAGTCACCGCGGTCAGCGTCCGCGGCTATAGCGGAAGGCTAGCCCGATACAATTCAATGCTTCACCGATCGACGTCGGCATTTCCACAAACCGTTTGCAGTTGGGCGCAAAATTTCGGATGATCGCGTCCAATGATCCAGCCGGCTCTCGACCTTGTCATCGCGACATTGGAAAAAATCCGAGAGACAAACGATCAGGCGCCGCGCGCGTCGAGAAAGGCGCTGGCGCAATTGCAATCCGTGTATTCTGTAGCCGCTTCCCCCGGGGAAGCGCGCGTCTCGCCCAATGAACGACAGCTACAGCAAACCATATCGGATAAGACACGGGTTCTTGCGTCCATTGGCGAAAGGGTTTGCGGCTGCACAAAATGCGCGCATCTCGTCAGTTCACGCACCCAAACGGTCTTTGGTGTTGGCAATCCCGAGGCCGAAATCATGTTTATCGGCGAAGCGCCAGGCGCGGACGAGGATCGGCAGGGCGAACCATTTGTGGGCCGGGCCGGGCAATTGTTAACGAAGATTATCAAAGCGATGGGCTTCGCGCGCGAGGACGTTTATATCGCAAACATCCTTAAATGCCGGCCGGACATGCCGCCCGGCTCCTTTGGGAACCGCGCACCAACGCCGGCAGAAATGCAGATGTGCCGGCCTTACCTCATCGAGCAGATCGACATTATTCAGCCCAAAGTGCTGGTCGCTCTCGGTGCGGTCGCTGCGGAAGGCCTGCTTGGCGCGCGTGGGGCCATGCGAGAATTGCGCGGGCGCTGGCATTCCTACAACCGGACGCCGTTGATGATCACTTATCATCCAGCGTATCTGCTGCGGAACCAGTCACCCTCCGAGAAGCGGAAAGTTTGGGAAGACATGCTCCAAGTGCTCGAACGACTCGAAAAACCGATCAGCGAGAAACAGCGAAATTATTTTCTGTAATTCTGTAGCGGCGCTCTATGAGCGCGGGAAGACGATTGTCGGCGGTCACAAACCGCCGTTACGGTTTCGCCATGTGGAAAATTGCATCGATCTTTTTGCGCGATGCAAAGGTTATGGCCAACGACAAAAGCAAGCCGCGCACTTCCCGGCGCGGAACTTTGATCGTTTGATGCAGCGCGCTGGTGCCAGCCCTACGGAGAAGCGTAAGCGTGCGCGCTCCAATTAATGCCGGCAAGACAGTGGCTGCGCGCACACGCCGGTTCCAGATCGCGCGAGAATATTCCATCCCGCACACCAGATTTTCCTGCGCTTTTTCCATCCATCTTTGATAGATCGGTTGGAAACGCTCCGATTCGTGCAAAATCTCCGCCGCAGTCAGACCCTTCGCACCAAGTTCGTCTTCCGGAAAATAACATCGACCCGCTAGCAGATCGTTCCCGGTGTCGCGCAAGACATTGATCAACTGAAGTGCCATGCCGTACCGCCGTCCAAGAGCCAGCATCTCGTCCTGAGGCAGGCTGGCAAAATCTCGGAGATGTCGGAAGCAAAGCCGCGTCCAAAATTCGCCTACACACCCTGCAACCAGATACGTGTATTCGTCCAGATCGGAAGCGGTCTGGAGCGCACGAACTTGGACTGGATTACCGAACCGACGCAAATCAAGCATTTGACCGTGGGTGATGTTCTCCAGAACCACGCGAATGTCGTTGCGATCTGCTGCCCCTGTTCGGTCAAGCCATTCCAAACAATCCGGCAGCGAATGCAGAAGCGTTCGCTCGGCGGCATTCTTTTGTAACGGCACCAACGCGGCGACCTGCTCGATAACTACTTCTCGCGAAGCATTACCTTGAATCCCGTCCGAGAGCATTTTTAACGTCTCTATTCGGACCGTCCCGGGAATTCGAACTGTATCGGCGACGGTGTCTGTCGTGCGCGCAAGCAGATATGCAAGTGCAATCGGTTCACGCAACCGCCGCGGCAAGAACCCGATCGACAGATAAAATGAACGAGAGACGGAACGCAGGATGGCTGTCCGTAATGTTCGACTAGAAGAACGTAGTCTCGCGCTCATTATCTTTTTCACCACGCGGGAGCTTAGCTTCGGCGACTAGTTTAGGTCGACAATTTGTGTTACCCAGCCTGATCAGCCTGTGCGTTTAGCGCCAAAGCCGCCCTATCATTTGTAGCCTGGGGGCGCCGCCCCGGGAATTTTAATCGCCACGGACGCAAGCGCTGAAAGCGCAATTCATTAAGAGCTTCCCAATGTGACACGCACGTGAATCGCGCTTTCAGCGCTTTGCGGTTTGGCCTTTCCGAATCCCCGGGGTTTTGCCCCAGGCTGCGATCGAATGCCGCGCCATTGGCGAAAAATGCAAATTTACCGTCCGATATTCTTTACCTCGATCCGATCCGGCGCTGAGTTACCCAGGCCGATCTGACTGGCATAACTGACATAGGCAGCCAATTGGCCAATTGGAGGGAGGCTGCCGCGTGCGCGCCACTGTTCGAAATACTTCAACGCGACGGCATCCAAGGCCACTGGATCCTTGCTCGCGTACAGCGTCGCATGATGGATCGCATAGTTCGGTTGCGGCTGCGGGCCACCGGCATATTGCGCGATGAGGCCATCCATCAGATTGAAGACCACCTTCTTTGAGATGACTGGGTTGGCATAGATTTCTGCAAGACTTTCGGCACCAAAACGGGAGCCTTGCGCAAAGCGACGCCAGTTATCGATGTTGGGAATTGTCATGTTATAAATGCAACCGGCGATCCCATTCGTTTCACTGATGCTCATTACTGGAACGTTAATGATTTTGTCTACCTCAGTGGAAATGATCTTCGAGAAATGACTCACGTTGCTCGTGTTCTCCGAATCGGACAAAGGCGCCATTTTTCCTATATCACCGAAGTATTCGAGATCGCCCCAAACCAGTTTCCCAAGCAAAGGAGCCGAGAGAACTGTCTTTGGATCGTATCCGTCATGTGGCGCGATTGCCTTTAGCTGGTAACCATCGGCCGTCGGCCGGTACCCGGCCTCCTTCACTCCGCCAAGCGAGCGGTCCCAAACGATAATTCCGCCACGGGGATGTCCCGCCGCCACAAGCCCATCGACGATGGCGTTCACGATGTCGTGGTGTGTTGTGAAAAGCTCGCCGCCAGCTGCACAGATTTTAATTCCCAGTCTGTCTTTTGGAGCGACCATCGACGCCCATGCCTTTCCCACGTCAGACTGACCAGTCGCCGCGAGAACAAGCCGATTCACCATCTCACGCACGATCCGCGGGTTTGTTTTGTAATCTTTGATCGCGCCAGAATCGTGCACGGAATAGACAACCGATGGAGTCGGCGCAGGCTGCGGCGTTTGCGCAACAGCGCAGGCAATGGCGCAAAAGACAATGAGCGTTACGTTACGGAGTTCTGTCATGTCGAGCCAAAGACCAAGCGATTTTATGAGTAACGCTGCGAATCACAACTCTGACGCTGATCGTCATCCTGAGCGAAGCGAAGCGCAGTCGAAGGATCCCGCAGTGCTATCCAACAATCACATCACGGGATTCCTCGACTCCGCTGGGAATGACGCGGAAGAAAATAATACGATTCGCCATATCTACGTTCACATCCCATTTTGCGCACGAATCTGCCCGTATTGCGCATTTTACAAAGATTTGCTCGACCGCTCGCAAACGTGGCGATTTTGCGACGCAATATTGCATGATCTCGATCAGCAATGTACGGGGTTCACGCTATCGCCCGAAACCATCTACCTCGGCGGCGGCACGCCGACGGCGCTCACGACTTCGCAGTTGGAATTTCTGCTCCGAGGTTTCCGCGAGCGGCTCGATCTCTCGTCGCTTGCAGAATGGATCATCGAAGCGAACCCTGGGAGCGTATCGGCGCGAAAGGCTACACTTCTTCGCAAACTGGGAGTCACCCGGGTTAGTCTTGGTGTTCAATCCTGGGATAATGAATTGTTGAAGCTTTTGGGGCGAGAGCATAGCTCACAGCAAGCCGGGCAATCCTTCGATATTCTGCGGACCGCCGGATTTTCGAACATCAATGTCGATCTCATGTTCGGATTGCCAGGTCAGACTATTGAACAATGGAAATCGACATTGGAGAAAACGATCGCCCTTCAACCCGATCACATCTCTGCTTATTGTCTCACCTACGAGGAGGACACCGAATTCTTTTTCCGGCACGCGCGCGGAGAATTCCGGCAGGACACGGACGCAGATGCGGCGTTTTTCGAAATGACTATGTTTATCCTGGAAGACGCCGGCTACGAACAGTATGAAATTTCCAATTACGCGCGTCCCGGGTTTGCATCAGTCCACAATCGCGCCTATTGGCTCGGAAAAGATTATCTAGGGATCGGCCCCAGCGCGTTTTCGACTGTCGGCATGCATCGCTGGCAGAATATCTGCGATTATCGCGCTTACGCCCAGCGCGTTCTTTCCGGCAAATCGCCGAGGGGATTCAGCGAAAACCTAACGAGTGAAATGAAACGCACCGAGCGAATCGCGCTCTCGCTACGCATGCGCGAAGGGGTCGCTGCATCGGAACTGAAGCGTGTCGGGCAAGAAACAAGCGAACTTGCTTCGCTCGGGCTGCTTCGAAAATCGCATGGCAGCTACGTGTTAACTCGAAAAGGTAAAAGCCTGGCTGATTCGGTTGCAGAAGTGCTTCTTTAACATCCTCTGGTAGCTCAGCGGCCTTCGCTAACGCCAGACCGGTTTATATTACGCAGGCACTCTTTAACAATACCGAGGGCGACTCGAATACGGCCAACGGCGCCAATGCGCTGGGTAACAATACCACCGGCAACGGCACTCTTGCGTTCATCGATATCAATGGGAAGCTGGGCACCGTGTTCTCGTCGCGGCGTTTCAAGCAGGATCCTAGACCGTAAACGCCCGATGGCGCACGCCTGACGTATAGACGCGAGGCACTTAAGCCTTGCATTTGTAGAGACAGACCCATCCCCTGCACAATCTTAAGCGTCGCAGCCGGCACGGCTGCCGCTACAGCGGTTAATAAATATCCGTATCGGCGGTATAACCGGAATCGCCACGAATGGAGCGCAGACGGGCGCGACTCCCCCACTCTGATTCCGGTCGATTAATCTGACCCAGTGTAATTTTTACAAGCCACGGCGCCGCCGCTAACGCGCCAATTGCAACAAGCGCAATGGCCGCTCCCTGTCGAATCGATGGTTTGATTTTATCGGCCATCATAATCCCCAAGCCCAAGCCTATGGCCGTCCGAGTGACGACGAGCAACGGATGGACTGGCAGCTGCTCAGACGTTTTTGAAATGGATATCGGGAAAGACATCGCCTACCATATACGTCGCGTTTGGGAAAAAGAAACGGCTATTTTGCTGCATTTGTCATCTCGAGCGAAGCGAAGCGGAGTCGATAAATCCCGCTGCGCAAGCATTAAGGTAATTCCACGGGATGCCTCGACTTCGCTCGACATGGCGGAAATTTAGAATATGCCCAATCCGATATACGCGCTTATCCTCGCCGGCGGCAGCGGTGAACGCTTTTGGCCATTGAGCAGGCGTGCCTGCCCAAAACAACTGCTACGCCTGGTTTCCGATAAAACTCTTCTCGAAGAAACTCTGGCGCGCCTTGAGGGTCTCATCCCGTATGAACGCATTTTGATCCTGACGAACACCGAACAGGAAAGCGCAGTTCGCAAATTGCTTGGAAGTTTTCCAAAAGAAAACATCATCGCTGAACCGGCGAAACGCGACACCGCTGCTGCCGTCGCGCTCGGGACTGGTTGGGTCGTGGTTCGCGATCATGCAGCGACCATGCTCGTTCTTCCTGCCGATCATGTAATCTCCAACAAAGTGGCTTTTCAGGAAACGCTGACCCTGGCTGCGGACGCGGCCGAAGAGACGGGCGAGCTTGTAACCGTTGGGATCAAACCAACCTGGGCCTGCCCCGGATACGGCTACATCGAGCAAGGCAAACTGGTCCGCTTAAGAAAGCGTGCTGACACCGATGCGATCCATCGGGTCCTGCGTTTTCGAGAGAAACCCAACCTCGATCTCGCAGAATCATTTTTGCGAAAGGGAAATTTTCGGTGGAACGCAGGGATGTTCGTCTGGTCCGCGCCTACAGTGTTGCGGGAATTCAACCGTCACGCTCCAGATTTGGCCGATTTCATTTCACAGCTGCGGGCGCCGAAAAATTTCGAGACGGCTTTGCGTGAACGTTTCAGCAAACTGCCCCGGATCTCCTTTGACTACGCCATCATGGAAAAAGCGGATCGCGTCCTTGTAGTGGAAGCTGGGTTCGACTGGGACGACATCGGAAGCTGGAGAGCACTGGCGAATTATTTTGAGAAAGACAAACAGGGAAACGCCGCGAATTGTGCCATCACCGCGCTCGATTCCAGCAACAACATCGTTTTCCAGGAGGACCGGACAAGCATCGCGCTGCTTGGAGTTCATGATCTGATTGTGGTACGAACAAAAGACGCGCTTTTGGTCTGTCATCGGCACGAAGCAGAAAAGATCAAAAATCTCATCGGTAAGCTTCCGCCCGAAGTGCAATGAACCTGCGCGCGATGAATCCGATCTTGGCTCTCGACTTTGGCCGGGCGCGCATCGGAGCAGCAATATCCGATGAGTTACAATTACTGGCGCATCCGCTCGAGACCATTCCAGCAAACGAGCAGGCGCCCTCGCGTGTTGCGGAAATTGTCAGGGAAAGGAAAATCGATCATGTCGTAACCGGCGTGCCTCGAACGATGAACGGCCAAATGGGACCAGCGGCGACCGAAGTCCTTCAGTTTGTAGAAAAGCTGCGCGCCATTTTGCCATGCCCAGTCGTTACCTGGGACGAGCGCCTGACGACTGTGGCAGCTCAGCGGGCGTTGCGTGACGCGGGCAAGAAGACGCGAGATACTCGCGGCTACATCGACCAGGTGGCAGCTCAGATGATTTTGCAAAGCTACCTGGACCGACGCGCTGCGAACGTCCCATCACAAAGTGATCTGTGATCCCGTGATCAGTATAATTCGGCCATCAATCACTGATCCCCGATCGCGAAGATCCTTGCCATGTCTCAAAGGCTAAAGCTTATCATCGCGTACGACGGCACGCCGTTCGCGGGCTGGCAGAGCCAATCTCATCGCAACACGATCCAGGATCACGTAGAGCGTGCATTTGAGCACGTTGTTGGCAAGCCGGTGCGCGTTCACGGTGCCGGACGAACCGATGCGGGCGTCCACGCACTCGCGCAATGCGCGCATGCCGATCTTCCCAACGGCCGCTTATCAGCCGCACGTTGGATGGAGGCGCTCAACGCATTGCTGCCTCCAACTATTCGCATACTTCGCTGCCAGTCTGTGTCGAAGAATTTTCACGCACGGATTTCGGCCAAGGGAAAAATTTATCGTTACAGAATCTGGGTAGCGCCTGTTTTGCCTCCGTTTGAATACCATCGGGCCTGGCATATTCCCCGTCCGATGGACCTCCAGATTTTGAAGCGGGCCGCCAAACAGTTTGTCGGCACTCATGATTTTGCCGGGTTTGCTGCCAACCGCGGGAAGAAGGAAAAGAGTAGCGTCCGCACAATTTATTCGGTGCGTATCCGGCGAGAAGGTCCGGCTTTGACCATTGAGTTCGATGGCGGCGGCTTTCTCTACAAAATGGTGCGGTTAATAGTGGGATCCCTTGTGAATTGCGCTCTCGGCAAAATGCGTATCGAGGATGTCACTGTGCGGTTGGGCTCCGGCCAGCCAGGTCCAGCGCGTTTTGCAGCTCCTGCTGAAGGATTGTATCTGGTTCGCGTGCGCTATTGATGCGAAAAAGCAAACGACGAAGCCCTGTAGCCGCGTTTCCCTGAGGCGTGCGGGGCGCGTGATGCAAACAACCCGAAGTCACACTTCGCACAGCGAAGCGGCTACAACCTAAACAATCGGTCGCGCGAGCTTCCAACGCGCCAAACGGAAACGCAACCCGGTTGCCAGGCAGCCCAGGCCATAGCGCACGCTTCTGCGAAAATTGATCGATGATGCTTCGGGCATGTAGCGAGCAGGGCAGGTTACTTCGCCGATCGCGCAGCCGAGCGCTATGATTTGTGCAAGGACCTGGTTGTCGAAAACGAAATCGTCGGAGTTTCGTTCCAATGGCAGACGCTCGAGTAATTGACGTGAATAGGCGCGGTAACCGGTGTGATATTCCGAGAGCTTCGCGCCGATGAGCACATTTTCTGCAAGCGTCAGGAACCGGTTTGAGATGTATTTCCACCAAGGCATCCCACCACGCAGTGCGCCGCCGCCAAGAATGCGCGAACCCAGCACGCACGGGTAGAGTCCGCTCGCCACCAGAGCCGCCATCGCGGGGATTAACTGCGGCGTGTACTGATAGTCGGGATGAATCATGATGATGATGTCCGCGCCTGCGGCTAGCGCAAGGCGGTAACAGGTTTTCTGGTTTGCGCCATAGCCGCGATTTTCGGGGTGAACTTCAACCTGGACTTGCTTAAGCGTCCGCGCGATTGCAACGGTGTCGTCGTGGCTGGCGTCGTCGACGACAATGACCAGGTCGACAATCCCCTGGGCCATCGCTTCATCGTAGGTGCGTTGCAAAGTGCGGGCGGCGTTATAAGCGGGCATTACCACCACAATTTTCTGGTCGTTTAGCATCGTCGTAGCCGAATATCCGCGGAACCGTCACCTTGCAAAGACCATGATTATATTTCACGATCCGTCCTGCCTTGAATATTCAGCGCCCAATCATCCTGAGCGGCCCGCCAGAATCGCGCGCAGCGTTCCATTGCTGAAGGAGCGACATCCTGACTGGGAATGGGGCATTCCAAAGGCTGCCAGCGAAGCGGCAGTGTTGCGGGCCCATTCGCGAAATCACCTGGAAAGAATCAGAAACGCAACGCGTGACTTCGACGCCGACACGCCTGTTTACCCAAAGATTTACGAACATGCTTTACGTTCTGCCGGGGCGGCAATCGAAGCGGCCCAAGCGGCGCTGCGTGGCGAGCGCGCATTCAGTCTCATGCGGCCGCCTGGACATCACGCGACCCGGGATCGCGCGATGGGATTTTGTTATTTCAACAACGTGGCGTTTGCCGCCCTCGATGCGCTTGCTATCGCTCCCAGCGATGATGCCGGCCGGCCGGAGTCATCTACCTTCGCCAAGGCTACGGCGGACATGCCCTCTCCGGCTACGACAGAGGCGCGCGTTGAGCGCGTCGCGATTTGGGATTTTGATGCACATCACGGAAATGGGACCGAAGCAATCGTCGCACACAACCCGGGAATCGCCTTTGCATCGGTTCATCAATTCCCTGGTTATCCCGGAACAGGTACAGAATCTGTTGCGAATGTGGCGAATTATCCGCTCGGCCCTGGGACTCCGCGTAGCTATCATGTCGAGGTGGCGAGACGGGCCCTCGACAAATTGGTAGCGTTTAAACCCAATCTGCTCCTTGTCTCGGCAGGCTTCGATGCCTATGCGTGTGATCCACTCGTGCAGATGACACTCGAGCCCGATGATTTTTCTACCTTTGGCGAATGGCTGCACCAACTCGACATTCCTGTTGCTACGATTCTCGAAGGCGGTTACAGCGATGATTTGCCAGAGCTAATCGATACATTCCTAACGGCCTGGCAGAGTTAGCAGCGCTCCATCCAAAAGCGCTGGGGCACCGGCGCAGTCCAAGACGAAAGCGACGAGGAAAAGGTCCTAATCCCGGCCACGTTTTGAACGTGCGGCCTCTGGCGCTTTCAGTGCGCTTGTTTTCTATCAAGCTTATTAGTTTGGTCACCGCGTTCTCAATGTCAGCGTGGTGGTATTGGCGAGATCTCGCTCTCACAGCGAGCACCCCACAGCGATGAACATTTTTGAAGTCGCCATAGGGAAATTTATATCTTCGTTTGGTGTTCTCAGGATAGCGCTCGTCGATTCCCAGATGCCATTTTGCGTATTCCCTGAATCCATGCACACGGATAAACTCATTCTCTTCGTCTGCGGAAGGCCGATGTTCGCTCCACCCGCCTTTGTCATCCGCGATGAAATGCCCTTCTTGAACGAGTTGCACGGCAAAAGCGAAGCCGTCTTCGTTTAGATTGAGGCGCGTTCGGGGTTGAGCACGCATCGCACCGATCGCGCTGAGCAGAATTGCGACTGCGATAGAACACGCACACATACGGGTTGCGGTCATCGCTTTCATGGTTTCGGACGGAAAGGTTTGCCTCCGACCCGGAAGTGGCAAACAGTATTCGTTCCAGCGGGCCGTAGCACAGCTTGGTAGTGCGCTTGAATGGGGTTCAAGAGGTCGCGGGTTCAAATCCCGCCGGCCCGATTTTTCGCTTTGTATGACCCAAGATGACTTTAAGCATATATGTTGTTTCTGCGGTGAGAACGTTCCCTCGTCAGCGATTGTGACCCTCGCGGCTTTTATAGGCGATGCGAGTGAACAGGATGGGGCGCAAGCCATTTTCTGTCACAAGAAATGCCTCCCTGACCGAGTTTCCAAATCCGTACCGCTTCTTCCTGATATTATCGACTGATGCTCAGCGCCGGAATTGTTGGTCTTCCAAACGTCGGGAAATCGACGCTTTTTAACGCCGTTACGCGTACCCATAAGGCGCCGGCGGAAAATTATCCTTTTTGTACCATCGATCCAAACGTGGGCGTTGTGACCGTGCCCGATCCGCGCCTGGAAAAAATCGCGCAGATTTCGCATTCCAAAAAGGTTGTCCCCGCTGCGATCGAATTCGTTGATATTGCCGGCCTGGTCAAAGGCGCCAGCGCAGGTGAAGGACTCGGGAATCAATTCCTTCATCACATCCGCGAAGTGGACGCGATTGTGCAGGTGGTGCGCTGTTTCGAAGACAGCAACGTCCATCATGTCAGCGCGAGCATCGATCCCGTTCGGGACATCGAAGTAATCAACACCGAGCTTGTCCTGGCGGACTTGGCCTCCCTTCAGAAGAAACACGATCGATTGCAGAAGGAAGTGCGCGCCGACGATAAAACAGCAAAAACTGAAAACGCGATCGCCGAGAAGCTGTTACCTCATCTCGACGCGGGTAGGCCAGCCATCACCGCGACTTTGACTCCAGAGGAAAAGGCAATCGCCCGCAATTTCTTTCTGCTCACGTCAAAGCCAACTATTTTCGCCTGTAACGTCGCGGAATCGGACCTGGCCACTGTAGCCGCGGGCGGCGAGCGCGCGGACGATAGCCTAACCAGCCACGCGAAGGCGGGCATTACCGATCCCATCCATAACGTCGCGAAGCGCATCAAAGCGGTGGAGGATTACGCCCGCCACCATTTCGCTACGGAGGCAATCGTCATCAGCGCGCAACTGGAAAGCGAGCTGGTCGATCTGAATGAACAGGAGGCGCTGGATTATCTGCGCGGTCTAGGTGTGGAAGACACCGGCGTGCATGACCTCATCCGGGCTGTTTATCACTTGCTGGGCTTGCGCACATTTCTTACGACCGGCGAAAAAGAGTCGCGCGCGTGGACCATTCACGCCGGCGACAAAGCAGCGACTGCCGCCGGAACCATCCATTCCGACTTCGAGCGCGGTTTTATCGCCGCTGAAACGATTTCCTATGAGGACCTCATTGCCGCCGGTTCGATGGCGAAAGCTCGCGAAGCAGGAAAGGTTCGGCTTGAAGGCAAAGACTATGTCGTGCGCGATGGCGACGTGATTTCGTTCCGGTTCAATGTGTGAGCCAAAGGCCAATTGCAGGGCGCGCTCGCCGAGCGCGCCGCTGCGGACGGCCGGGCGGTCCGCCCCTACCCTTGCTCGTACAAAATACGGCCGCAATTCTCGCAGCTCACGATTTCTTTCCCGGCTCTGGCGCTTGCCGCTGTTGCACTTGTCACTTTCA
>Ga0070741_10010175_pt1 | contig 17887 bp, 17 predicted proteins | sample Coa_R1_4_FD_66440 | JGI IMG/M metagenome (GOLD analysis project Ga0070741, IMG submission 66440) | Surface soil microbial communities from Centralia Pennsylvania, which are recovering from an underground coalmine fire - Coalmine... | ecosystem: Environmental > Terrestrial > Soil > Unclassified ...
TCGCGGACGTCCAGCGCCAGGTCCGCCGCCGCGCTGGTGCGAGAGCACTCGGCGGTCTTCTCGTCCCCGGTGAGCCGCCAGCGGCCCGCGTTCCACGGGCACAGGCCGTCGGTGAGCTCGAGCACCAGGTCCACCGGGCCCGCGTATCCGCGCCCTGCCAGCGCCCGGTCGACGTCCACCAGGCGCAGGTACAGCGTCTCGCGGACCCGCATCTGCGCGGCGCGCAGGTCAGCGAGCTGGTACACCAGCGGCGAGTCCACCGGCTGCCGCCAGAATTCCATCGTGGTGGTCAGGTCGATGTCGGTCAGGTACCGGATCAGCGCGGCGAAAGCGGCCGCGTCGTCAGCGTGTAGTTCGGCGACGTCGGTGCGGCCCCGGTGCACGCCGTCTTCCCAGTCCTGTTTGGTCCGGTAGCGGGCGTAGCCCACCGCGTCGCCCGCCCGCTCGGCGAGGACCGTGCGCAGCACCGACCTGCCCGCCCGCCACTGCTCCACCTCGGCCGCCATCAACCGCCCCCACGCCTCGGGACGGACCAGCATGCCCGGCCGCTTGCCCACCTGGCGGGCATGGATCGCCTCGCACACCTCGACCGAGGAGGCGGTCGGGATCATCCGGATCCGTACGTCGTCGATGCCGGGGACCGGCCGCAGTGCCGCGCGGTCCCGGGGTACGGTGAACCACGCGCCGTAGGCCGCCTGAGCGTAACCGAACCTGCCGTAGATGACCGACTCCGACGCGGTCAGGCCCGCCAGCGGCTCGGCGCCCGCCTCGTGCGCCGCGTGCAGCTGATGCCGGATGATCCGGCTCATCACGCCGCGCCGGCGGTGGGTGGACTTGACCCCGATGAACAGCACGCCGAGCAGCGGCAGCACGCCGCCGGGCACGGTCAGCTCGAAGCCGCTCACCGTGCCGGCCCCGGCCAGCTCTTCCCCGTCGAACGCGCCGACGCCACGGCCCCGGTCAAGCTCCTGCAACTCGGCGTCGATCGCTCGCTCGGCGTCCGAGGACGGTTCGGAGTTGAACACGATCTCGGCCAGTTCGATGAGCTGATCCAGGTCCGCGCCGGTGAGGGTACGTAGCGTAAGCGTCTGATCAACGGGCATAGGTTCGTGGTACCACAGGTCGTTCCGCCAAAGCTATTTAGTTTCCTGCCGTGCGAACTGTGTTTCGTATAGCTCGGCGTACAGGCCGTCCGCGGCGAGCAGTTCCTCGTGGGTCCCGCGCTCCACCACCTGCCCCGCGTCGATGACCAGGATCTGGTCCGCCTCGCGGACCGTGGACAGCCGGTGCGCGATGACCAGCGAGGTGCGCCCGGTCAGCGCCATCTTGAGCGCGCGCTGCACCGCCGCCTCGGACTCGGAGTCCAGATGCGCGGTCGCCTCGTCGAGCACCACCACCGACGGGGCCTTGAGCAGCAGCCGGGCCAGCGCGACGCGCTGCTTCTCCCCGCCGGACAGCCGGTAGCCGCGGTCCCCCACGATCGTGTCCAGGCCGTCCGGCAGCACCTTGATCAGATCCCAGATCTGCGCCGCCTCGCACGCCTCGACAAGTTCGGCCTCGGTCGCGCCCGGCCGCGCGTACAGCAGGTTGGCGCGGATCGTGTCATGGAACAGGTGCGCGTCCTGGGTGACCACGCCGACGACGTCGTGCAGTGAGCCGAGCGTGACGTCCCGCAGGTCGAATCCGCCGATGCGGACCGCGCCGTCGTTCGGATCGTACAGCCGCGCGACCAGGCTCGTGATCGTGGTCTTGCCCGCGCCGGACGGGCCGACCAGCGCGGTGAGCTGTCCGGGCGGGGCCCGGAACGTCACGTGGTGCAGCACGCCGGCCGACGCGTCGGTGCGCTCGGGCACGGCCAGCGCGATCGACTCCAGGCTCGCCAGCGACACCTCGCTGGCCGACGGATAGCGGAACGAGACGTCGGCGAACGAGATGTCTGGCGCCGTTTCTCCCTCGGTGGCCGGCAGCGTGGTGGCTCCCGGCTTCTCCTCGATCAGCGGCTTGAGGTCGAGCACCTCGAAGACCCGGTCGAAGCTGACCAGCGCGGTCATCACCTGGATCTGCACGCTGGACAGCGAGGTGATCGGCCCGTACACGCGGCCGAGCAGGGTGGTCAGCGCGACCAGCGTGCCCAGCTGGAACGTGCCGTCGATGACCAGGCTGCCGCCGACGCCGTAGACGACGGCGGTGACCAGCGATGCGAGCATGGTCAGCGCGACGAAGAACACCTGGCCGTACATGGCCTGGACGACGCCGATGTCGCGGACCTTGGCCGCCTTGCCGGCGAACGCGTCCGACTCTTCGTCCGGGCGGCCGAACAGCTTGACCAGCATCGCGCCGGCCACGTTGAACCGCTCGGTCATCATCGAGCCCATCTCGGCGTTGAGCTGCATGGACTCCCTGGTCAGCCGCTGCAGCCTGCGGCCCACCAGGCGGGCCGGCAGGATGAACACCGGGATGAGCGCCAGCGCGATGACGCTGACCAGCCAGGACAGGTAGAACAGCGTGATCAGGATGACGATCAGGCTGAGCACGTTGGAGATCACGCCGGACAGCGTGGAGGTGATCGCCTGCTGCGCGCCGACCACGTCGCCGTCCAGCCGGCTCACCAGCGAGCCGGTCTGCGCCCTGGTGAAGAACGCGATCGGCTGCTTCTGCACGTGGCTGAATACCTGGGTGCGCAGGTCGTAGATGAGGCCCTCGCCGATTCTGGCGGAGAACCAGCGGATCGCGAATCCGAGCGCCGCGTCGAAGATCGCCACCCCGGCGACGGTGACGGCGATGCCGATCACCATCGCGTCGTCGCGGGCGAGGATGCCGTGGTCGATCAGCTGACGCAGCAGCAGCGGGTTGACGACGGTGATGACCGCGTCGATCGCGGTAGCCAGCAGGAAGGCAGCTAGGTGCCAGCGGTACGGCTTGGCGTACCGGGCGATCCGCTTGACCGTGCCGGGCTTGAGCTTCTGCTTCGTGATGGAGGGGTCCATCCGAAGACCCCTCATCATCATCATGTTGCCCCGGGCGTACACGCTCTGGGAAACCTCTCAACGACGGGAAATCGTTCCCGGAACCGGCCAGAAGTCTCTCAGCTTACGGCGAACTCGGCGGGACTGCAGGTAGCGGCCGGGCGGGGTGTCCGGGCTCCGGTGCCGCCCTGACGGGCTGTCGCTCGGAGCGCCGGCCGGCGCGTACCAGGACGGGCTAGATCAGAGCTAGCTCTTCACCTTCTTCCCTCGGCTCGCGGTGCGCGTGGTCCGGCTCTTCGTGGCGCCTCCACGCCGCCGAAGCTCCACACCGGACTCCGTGAGGAGCCGGTGGACGAAGCCGTACGACCGGCCCGTCGACGCGGCAAGCGACCGGATGCTCTCGCCAGAGTCATATCTCTTGCCGAGTTGCGTCCCTAGCCTGCTGCGATCAACGCCGATAACACGCGTGCCTTTCTTGAGGGTCTGGGCCACAAGTACCTCCCGTTAGCTGGAGCCACCACTGCGTTACCTCCCCATCGCAATGATCAACCATGACGGGCAGATTAGCCACCCAGATGGCCGCAATTGATCGCGTATCTTTATCCAGCGACCGTTCTTATCGCGTGTTGCTGACGACAGTTATGCAAGTGCGACCAGGTCAGCGAAATCTTCGCTCCATGCGTCTTCGATGCCGTCCGGCAGCACGATTACCCGCTCCGGCGAAAGAGCCTCCACCGCACCCTCATCATGCGTCACAAGGACTATGGCACCCTTGAAGTTGCGCAGTGCAGCGAGGATCTCCTCCCGGCTGGCCGGGTCCAGGTTGTTTGTCGGCTCGTCGAGGAGCAGCACGTTGGCGCCGGACACCACCAGCAGCGCAAGGGCAAGCCGGGTCTTCTCACCGCCTGAAAGAACGCCCGCCGGCTTTTCCACGTCATCACCGGAGAACAGGAAAGAACCGAGAACCTTGCGCTGCTCGGATTCGGTCAGTTCGGGTGCCGCAGAACGCATGTGCGCGAGAACACTTTGTTCAGTTTTCAGCGTTTCATGCTCTTGCGCGTAATATCCCAGGCTAAGGCCGTGGCCCGGCGTGACTTTTCCGGTATCGGGCGTCTCGATACCGGCCAGAAGGCGGAGCAGCGTTGTCTTTCCGGCGCCGTTCAGGCCGAGCACGACGACCCGGCTCCCCCGGTCGACCGCCACGTCCACGTCCGTGAACACCTCGAGCGAGCCGTACGACTTCGACAGGCCTTCGGCGGTCAGCGGGGTGCGGCCGCACGGCTTGGGGGTGGGGAACCGCAGCTTCGCTACCTTGTCCGCGTGGCGTTCGGCCTGGACGCCGGCCAGCATGCGTTCGGCCCTGCGCTGCATGTTCTTGGCGGCCTGGGCCTTGGTGGCCTTGGCGCGCATCTTGTCCGCCTGCGCCATCAGCGCCGTGGCCTGGCGACCCGCGTTCACCCGCTCGCGCCGGCGGCGTTTTTCGTCGGTCTCCCGCTGCTGGAGGTAGGCGTGCCAGCCGAGGTTGTACATGTCCAGCACGTTGCGCTGCGCGTCCAGGTAGAACACCTTGTTCACCACGTCGGCGAGCAGTTCCACGTCGTGGCTGATCACGATCAGCCCGCCGCGGTAGTTCTTCAGGTGGTCGCGCAGCCACGCGACCGAGTCCGCGTCGAGGTGGTTGGTGGGCTCGTCGAGCAGCATCGTCTGCGTCTCCGCGGACCCGATCTCCTCGCTGCCCGCGCCGAACAGGATGCGGGCCAGCTCCACGCGCCTGCGCTGACCGCCGGATAGCGTGCGCAGGGGCTGCTGCAGCACCCGGTCGGGCAGGCCGAGGCTCGCGGTGAGCGCGGCCGCCTGGGACTCCGCGGCGTAGCCGCCAAGGACGGCGAGCCGGTCGGTGAGCAACCCGTACCTGCGGATCGCGGCGTCCGCCTTGCCGTTCGGGCTGGACATCTGCGTTTCCGCCTCGCGCAGCTCTGCGCGGAGCGTGTCCAGGCCGCGGGCCGACAGGACCCGGTCGATGGCGAGCGTGCCGAGGTCCCCGGTACGCGGATCCTGCGGCAGGTAGCCGACGGTGCCGGACCTGCGGACCGTGCCGGACGCCGGCTGGCCCTCGCCCGCCAGGATCTTCGCGAGCGTTGTCTTGCCCGCCCCGTTGCGGCCGACGAGCCCGATGCGGTCACCCGCCGCTACCTGAAACGAGGCGCCCTCAAGCAGCAGGCGCGCCCCGGCCCGCAGTTCAATGTCAGTGGCGACGATCATGATTGGTGCTCCTTCAACGGACTCAGAACGGACAGACTCCTCCCCCGGGGCGTGTCCTAGTCCGTTGTCATGAGCAGCACGCTTGAAGTATACGGGACGCCTCGCGGGACCGGTCCACCCGTTTTCTGCTCGGGTCCGCCCCCCGCCGCGACGATCGTGCCAAATGCGCAATCGAGCCTCCTAGAGCGTGTCTACGCGCACACAACACGCCGCCGCCCTCCGCCGCCGCGACGAATTGACACGGTCTAGTGGGCGCAACTGCGCAATTGACACGCTGGCAGGCGGCCGGCAGGGCGGTTAAGCGGGCGGTGTGGGCTCGGTAAGGCGGGCGGTGTGGGCTCGGTCAGGCGGATGCGGATGGCCTGGAAGGCGCGCGGGGTGGCGCGCAGGACGGCAAGGCGCGGGTCGGGCACGGTGAGGAACCGGTCCGTGGTCCTGGCCAGGTAGGGCGCCAGGCGCGGGTCGTCCGCCAGCTCGGCCACGGCTCGGCGATCGCCGCCGAGCACGACCGCGTCGACGTGGCGGTGCTGCTGGAACTGGGCGACGGCCGCGTCCGCCGCGGCGCCGAGGGCCTCGTTCGCCTGCTTCTCGCGGCGGCGGGCGAAGCGATGCTGGGACCAGCCGCCCGCGGCGCTGCGGCCGTGCACGAGGCGGCTGCCGGTCTTGGAACTGACCAGCACCGGCGGGGCGTCGCGGAACACGCCGACCGCATAGCCGCCAAGGCGGACCAGCAATACGGCGACGGTCCGGTCGGCGGCGGCGTGTGCGGCGATCGCGCGGGCCATGTCAGACGGGGCGGGCGGTCCGAGCGGCCGGTCCGGCTCGTCCACTTCGTCCGGTTCGCGCAACGGGGGAAACGGCGGGTGACACTCCGCGACCGCGCTGTCGGCAGCCGTGAAGGTAACGATCGTGCTGCCGAAATCCTTCACCACCTCGGTGATGCCGCCGTGGCGGCGCGCGAATTCGTCCGCCCACGTGACGAAACGTCCCGGTGCGACCTCCACCCAGCGGCCGCCGCCCGCGGCCGGATTCTTCATTACCCACCGCCTAACAGTGCTTACTATCCGTATCATTGGATCGCTGGAATCGCGATAGGTCTAAGGAACAGCCCATATGAATCCACCGAGGGTCCCGGCAGACCCTACGCCGGTCATGGCACACGGCGGAACTTTCGTCCGGCCCGGCGCCCTCGCCTGGAGCCGCCCGGACGCGTCCCCGGATACGTCCGCGGACGGGTGCGGCGACTCGGGCATGATCGAGGACGCGCTCGCCGCGGCCGCCAAGGACCGCGACCGGCTGATCGACCTGCTGGACCAGCTGCGCCGGGCGCGGCTCTGGCTGCCGCTGCCCGACAGGGACGGACCGGTGACCGACGGTTCGGCCGTGCTGTTGCCGACGGTCGTCTACCTTGGCGCGGAGTTCGTGCCCGCGTTCACCTCAGCCGAGCGGTTGACCCTCTGGCAGCAGGACAACCCGCGGCACATTGTGGTGCGCGCGGCGGAACTCGCCAGGCTGCTACCGCCGGAGATGGGCATCGCGCTGAACCCGGGCGCCGAGGCCAGCGTGCCGATCTACCCGGAGGGCATCTGCCACCTGACCGCGACGGCGTCGCCCGATCGCGCCGCCGCCGGCTTGGACGAGGTCCGCGTGGGCCACCCGCCCGCGGACCCGGTCGCGCTGCTCGGCGAGGTGCGCACCGCGTTGCGCGGGGTGCCGGCGGTGCGGCGGGCGTCCCGCGCCTGGCTGACCGTGCCGCGACGTGGCGAGGGCTTGATCATCTCCGTCACGCTGGACGACCCGGCGAACCCCGACACGCACGACGCGGTGATCGAGGCGATCGAGCGGGCGGCGGCGCTGGTGCCGCACCAGTTCCCGATCGACGTCACGTTCCCCGGCGAAGGCGCGCCGGACCAGGTCGACGAGTGGGTCGCCGCCCACGCGGAACCGTTCTATCTGGGCTAACGAAATCATCGCGGACGCTTACCGCCGGTCAGGGCTTCCCTGGCGGTCCGCTCAGTTAGCTGAGCAGGGCCAGGTCCAGCTCGTCGAGGCGGGCGGGGTCGCCGATGATGTCGATCCGGGTGATCTTGTCTACCTCGATGGTCAGCGACAGCACCAGCTCGAGCTTGCCGAGCGGCGCGAACACGATCCCTGGCGTCCCGTTCACCAGGGCCAGGCTCGAGTGGACGGCACGCGCGGACGCGGCGCGCGCGCCGCCGATCACCGCGGTCGCACCACGGAGCGTGACCGGCGCGCCACCCGGTGCCGCGGTGGCGTCGGCATGCAGGACCACGTTCGGGTCGAGCAGGGCGAGCAGCCCGGCCATGTCCCCGCCCCGGGAGGCGGCGAGGAACGCTGCGGCCACTTCCCGGCGCCGGGCTAGCTGGGCCTCCGGGATCGCGGGCGCGCCCTGGACCCGGCGCCGGGCGCGGCTCGCCAGCTGGCGGGCGGCGGACGGAGAGCGGCCAGTGGCCGCGGCGATGTCCTCGAAGGGGAGGCCGAACATGTCGTGCAGCACGAAGGCCACGCGTTCGGCCGGACCCAGCGTGTCGAGCACGACCAGCAGCGCCAGCCCGACCGAGTCGGCCAGCACCGCCTCCTGCTCGGGCCCGGCTTCCAGTGCGGCCAGCAATGCGTCGTCCCAGCCCACGTTGTCCGCGCCCAGCGGCTGCTCGCGGCGCGCCTTCCGGGACCGCAGCATGTCCAGGCAGACCCGGGCGACGATCGTGGTGAACCAGCCGTCGAGGTTGGCTACCTCGCCGGCCTGCCCGCCCGCCGCGTGGATCCAGGCCTCCTGAAGGGCATCCTCGGCCTCGTTCGCCGAGCCGAGGATGCGGTAGGCGACCGCCCGCAGCCTGGGCCTGCTCGCCTGAAACCGGCTGGCCAGCCAGTCGTTGTCGTCCATGTCACGAATCCCTTCAGCACTCCGTCATACCCCTGTGACGGATCCGGCCGCGGCAATGTGACCGGATTAGCTCCCCGGGGAAGGAACCCACCATGACAAGCGCACTAGTGACCGGGGGCACCGGCACGCTCGGGCGGCTGGTCGTGCCGCGGCTGCGGGCGGCCGGCCACGACGTACGGGTGCTGAGCAGGAAGAAGCCGAGCGACGCTGCCAGCGCGGAGGGCGTCGAGTTCGTCACCGGAGACCTTGCGACCGGCGTCGGGATCCAGGCCGCGCTCGCCGGCGTAGACGTCATTGTGCATTGTGCCGGGACGAACAAACAGGACGATGCCAAGGCCAGAACCCTGGTCGAGGCCGCCCGGCAGGCCGCCCCGGAACGGCCGCCGCACCTGGTGTTCATCTCCGTGGTGGGCGCGGATCAGATCCCGGCGACCAGCGCGGTGGACCGCGCCATGTTCGGCTATTTCGCGTCAAAGCGAGCCGCCGAGCTGGTGGTGAGCCAGTCGGGGCTGCCCTGGACGACGCTGCGCGCCACCCAGTTCCACGAGCTGATCCTGATGGTGGCCAAGGGCATGGCGAAGCTGCCCGTGGTGCCGTCCCCGGTGGGCATGCGGTTCCAGCCGGTGGCCGCCGCCGACGTGGCGGACCGGCTCGTAGAGCTGGCGCTCGGCAGCCCGGCCGGCCTGGTGCCGGACATCGGCGGACCGAAGACGTACCAGATTGCCGAGCTGCTGCGGGACTACCTGCGGGCAGCCGGCAAGCGGCGGCCGCTGCTACCGGTGTGGCTGCCCGGCAAGGCGGCGCGCGCGGTCAGGGACGGCGCGATCCTGGCCCCGAACCATGCGACTGGCACGCAGACCTGGGAAGACTTCCTAGCCAGCCAGGTATCTGAAGTTCCGCACCGCGGAGAGGTATCCAGCTAGATATTGAAGCCGAGGGCGCGCAGCTGTTCGCGGCCATCCTCGGTGATGTGCTCGGGGCCCCACGGCGGCATCCAGACCCAGTTGATCCGGAAGTCGGCCACGACGCCTTCGAGCGCTTCGCGCGCCTGATCCTCGATCACGTCGGTGAGCGGGCAGGCGGCGCTGGTGAGCGTCATGTCGATGGTCGCGATCCGCTCCGCGTCGACGTCCACGCCGTAGACCAGGCCGAGGTCGACGACGTTGATGCCGAGTTCGGGGTCGACGACGTCGCGCAGCGCCTCCACCACGTCCTCGTGCTCGTGGACCGCAGGTGCGTCTTCGGCAACGTCGCTAACATCGTGCTCGGTCATACTGCCGCCTCCTCCAATGCCCGGGCTGTGGCGTCTTTCCAGGCCATCCAGCCGAGCAGCGCGCACTTGATCCTGGCCGGGTACTTCGACACCCCGGCGAACGCGACTGCGTCTTCCAGCACGTCCTCGTCCGGCTCCGCCGCACCCCGCGACTGCATCAGCTCGAGGAACGCCTGGTTGATCCGCATCGCCTCGTCCACCGGCTTGCCGATCACCAGGTCCGCGAGCACTGACGCGCTCGCCTGGCTGATCGAGCAGCCAAGGCTGTCGTAGGAGACGTCCTCGACCACGTGCTGACCGTTCACGTCCTTGAGCAGCACCCGGAGCGTGACCTCGTCGCCGCAGACCGGGTTGACGTGATGCACCTCGGCGTCAAACGGCTCCCGCAGGCCCCGGTGGTGCGGGTTGCGGTAGTGGTCCAGGATGATCTCCTGGTACATCGACTGGAGTTCCATAACGACCTAAAGAAACGCTGAGCGTGACGGATTCCTTCCGCCAGGGCCGCTACCTCGGCTGGCGTGTTGTACACGTAGAAGCTGGCCCGGGTGCTGGACTGGACGCCGAACGCGCGGTGCAGCGGCCAGGCGCAGTGGTGCCCGGTGCGGACCGCGATGCCCAGTTCGTCGAGCACCTGGCCTACGTCGTGCGGATGCACGCCGTCCACCTCGAACGCGACGCTTCCGCCGCGGTCCGACGTGGTCCGCGGGCCCACGATCGTGATCCCGTCGTTCTGGCCGAGCAGGTCGAGCGCCTGTGCGGTCAGCTCGCGCTCGTGTTCGGCGACGTTCGCCATGCCCAGCTCGGACAGGTAGTCCACCGCCGCACCCAGGCCCGCCGCCTCGGCGATGAACGGCACGCCAGGCTCGAAGCGCTGCGGCGGCGGCAGGAACGTGGTGCCCTCCATGCGGACGACCTCGATCATCGAGCCGCCGGTGAGGAACGGCGGCATCTCGGCGAGCAGCTCGTAGCGGCCGAACAGCACGCCCACCCCGTACGGGCCGAGCATCTTGTGCCCGGAGAAGGCCAGGAAGTCAACGCCGAGCGCGGCCACGTCCACCGGCTGGTGCGGGACGGACTGCGCCGCGTCCGCGAGCACCAGCGCGCCCTTCTCGTGCGCGACCCGCACGACGTCCGCCAGCGGGGTGATCGCGCCGGTGACGTTGGACTGGTGGGTGATCGCGACCAGCTTGGTCCGGCCGGTGATCTTCTCGTCCAGCTCGCTCACATCGACCCGGCCGTCCGGCGTCACGCCGAGCCAGCGCAGCGTGGCGCCGGTCCGCTCGCACAGCTGCTGCCAGGGCACCAGGTTGGCGTGGTGCTCCAGCTCGGTGATCAGGATCTCGTCACCGGGCAGCACCCGGAAGCGGTCCGGGGCGCCGACCGCGGTCGCGTTGCTCATGGCGTACGCGACCAGGTTGATCGCCTCGGTCGCGTTCTTGGTGAACACGACCTCGTCCGCACGCGCGCCGATGAACGACGCGACCTTGGCGCGCGCACCCTCGTACAGGTCCGTGGCCTCCTCGCCGAGCAGGTGCGTGCCGCGGTGCGCGGCGGCGTTGTGCAGCTCGTACGCGTCGCGGACCGCGTCCAGCACCTGGCGCGGCTTCTGCGAGGTCGCCCCGGAGTCCAGGTACACCAGCGGCGCGTCGTTGCGCACCGTCCGCGACAGGACGGGGAAGTCCTTCCGCAGAGTCTCCGGATCGAAGGTCATGCCGGCACCTGCGTGAAGCGCTCGTAGCCCTCGTTCTCCAGCAGTTCGGCCAGCTCCGGGCCGCCTTCCTCGACGATCCGGCCGCCGATGAACACGTGCACGAAGTCGGGTTTCACGTACCGCAGGATGCGGGTGTAGTGAGTGATCAGCAGGACGCCCTTGCCGGGCTGCGCACGGAACCGGTTGACGCCCTCGGACACGATGCGCAGCGCGTCCACGTCGAGGCCGGAGTCCGTCTCGTCGAGGATGGCGACCTTCGGGTCGAGCAGCTGAAGCTGGAGGATCTCGTGCCGCTTCTTCTCGCCGCCGGAGAAGCCCTCGTTGAGGTTCCGCTCGGCGAACGAGGAGTCGATGGACAGCTCCTTCATCGCCCCGCGCATTTCCTTGACGAAGTCGCGCAGCTTCGGCGCCTCGCCACGGACCGCGGTCACCGCGGTGCGCAGGAAGTTCGACACGGTCACGCCGGGGACCTCGACCGGGTACTGCATGGCGAGGAACAGGCCGGCGCGGGCCCGCGCGTCCACTGACATCGCCAGCACGTCCTCGCCGTCGAGGAGGACCGAGCCGGATGTGACCGTGTACTTCGGGTGGCCGGCGATCGCGTAGGCCAGCGTGGACTTGCCGGAGCCGTTCGGTCCCATGATCGCGTGGGTCTGCCCGGCGGCGACGGTGAGGTCCACGCCGCGCAGGATCTCGCGTTGCACACCCGCCGACTCTTCGACGGACACATGCAGGTCGCGGATCTCCAGGGTGGACACGTTCAGGACTCCTTCGTAGCGGTCAGCGAGACATAGACGTCGTCGCCGTCGATCTTGACTGGGTATACCGGCACCGGCTCGCTGGCGGGCGGCCCGGTCGGCTCGCCGGTGCGGACGTCGAAACAGGATCCGTGCAGCCAGCACTCGACCGTGTGGTCGTAGATCTCGCCCTCGGACAGCGGCACCTCCGCGTGCGAGCACACGTCGCGCAGGGCGTATACCTCTCCCCCGGTCCGCACCAGGCACACCGGCTCACCGTCCACCTCGACGCCGAACGCGCCATCGGCGGGAATCTCCGAGACGCTCGCCGCGCGAGTAAAGGTGGGAGTCTCGCTCATGATGCCTCCTTGTTCGCTCGCAGCGGGGCGCGCTGAGGCAGCGTCTTCCCTCGTCGCTCACGACTGCGTCGCTCGCTCCTCAGTCCAGACGCCGCCGCGCCCCGCGCTTCGCTCACTGGAGCTCCTTCTCTATGGCCGCGGTGATCCGGTCGCGGACCTCGGCCGCCTCGATCGTGGCGATCTGCTGGCCGAAGAACCCGCGGATGACGAGCCGGCGCGCCTCGTCGAACGGAATGCCGCGCGCCATCAGGTAGAACAGGTGATGGTCCTCCAGCCGGCCGCTGGCGCTGGCGTGCCCGGCGCCGGTGATCTCGCCGGTGAGGATCTCCAGGTTCGGCACCGAGTCCACCCGGGTGCCGTCGGTCAGCACCAGGTTCCGGTTGTACTCGTAAGTGTCGGTGCCCGTCGCGTCCGGCCGGATCAGCACGTCGCCGATCCACACCGCGTGCGCGTTCTCGCCCTGCAGCGCCCCCCGGTACTGCACGCGGCTGCGGCAGTCCGGCACGTCGTGGTCGACGAACAGCCGGTGCTCCAGGTGCTGGCCAGCATCGGCGAAGTAGATCCCGGTCAGCTCCGCAGACCCGCCCCGCCCGTTGTACCGCACCGACGGCGCCAGCCGGACCACCGACCCGCCGAGCGTGACCGCCGCATGCCTGAGCACCGCGTCCTTGCCCAGCGTCGCGTGGTGGTGCGATAGATGGACCGCGTCCGAAGCCCAGTCCTGGATCGAAATCACCGACAGGGAGGCACCCTCGCCGACGACCAGCTCCACGTTCTCCGCGTACGTCGCGCTGCCCCGGTGGTCGAGCACCACGACGGCGCGCGACATCGGGCCCGCCTTGATCACGGTGTGGCCGTACGCGGCCGCCGAGCTGTCCATGCCGGTGACGGTCACGAACGTGGGGGCCGAGGCCTCCGCCTCGGCCGGCACCTCGATCACCGTCGCCTCGTCGAACAGGGACAGCGCCTGTGCACTCACCCGATCGGACGGGACGAACGTTACCGCGTCAAGCACGGCTGTTCGTTTGGCAAAAAATGCCTTTAGCTCGGGAGCCAGGTCGATTTCCACGGTGAGGTTGCCCGCGCCGGCCGGAGCGTCGGCGTGCAGCCCCCGCAGGCGGCGCAGCGGCGTGAACCGCCATTCCTCCTCGCGGCCCTGCGGGACCGGGAAGTCCGCCGGGTCGAACGACTGCCGCTCGTGCAGCCTCGTCACGGGGGAGGTCTCCCCCGACAGCAACGACGGCATCAGCCGACTGCCCCCTCCATCTGAAGCTCGATCAGCCTGTTGAGCTCGAGCGCGTACTCCATCGGCAGCTCTCGCGCGATCGGCTCGACAAAGCCGCGGACGATGGTGGCCATCGCCTCGTCCTCGGTCATGCCGCGGCTCATCAGGTAGAACAGCTGATCTTCGGAAATCTTGGAGACCGTGGCCTCGTGGCCCATCTCCACGTCGTCCTCGCGGACGTCCACGTACGGGTATGTGTCGGACCGGCTCACGGTGTCGACGAGCAGCGCGTCGCACTTCACCGTCGACTTGGCGTGCTCGGCGCCCTCCCGCACCTCGACCAGGCCCCGGTACGAGGTACGGCCGCCGGCCCTGGCCACCGACTTGGACACGATCGTGGAGCTGGTCAGCGGCGCGCAGTGCACCATCTTGGCGCCCGCGTCCTGGTGCTGGCCGGCCCCGGCGAACGCCACCGACAGCGTCTCGCCGCGGGCGTGCTCGCCCATCAGCCACACCGCCGGGTACTTCATCGTGACCTTGGAGCCGATGTTCCCGTCGATCCACTCCATCGTCGCCCCGGCCTGCGCGATCGCGCGCTTGGTGACCAGGTTGTACACGTTGGCCGACCAGTTCTGGATCGTCGTGTACCGGCAGCGGGCGTCCTTCTTCACGATGATCTCGACGACCGCGGAGTGCAGCGAGTCGGACTTATAGATCGGCGCGGTGCAGCCCTCGACGTAGTGCACGTAGGCGCCCTCGTCGACGATGATCAGCGTCCGCTCGAACTGGCCCATGTTCTCGGTGTTGATCCGGAAGTAGGCCTGGAGCGGGATCTCGACGTGCACGCCCTTCGGCACGTAGATGAAGGACCCGCCCGACCAGACGGCCGTGTTGAGGGCGGCGAACTTGTTGTCGCCGGCCGGGATGACCGTGCCGAAGTACTCCTGGAACAGGTCCGGGTGCTCCTTGAGCGCGGTGTCCGTGTCGAGGAAGATGACGCCCTTCTCCTCGAGGTCCTCGCGGATCTTGTGGTACACCACCTCGGACTCGTACTGGGCGGCCACGCCGGCGATCAGGCGCTGCTTCTCCGCCTCGGGGATGCCGAGCCTGTCGTAGGTGTTCTTGATGTCCGCGGGCAGGTCGTCCCAGCTCTCCGCCTGCTTCTCGGTGGAGCGGACAAAGTACTTGATGTTGTCGAAGTCGATCTCGGTCAGGTCGGCACCCCAGGTCGGCAGCGGCTTGCGGCCGAAGTACTTCAGCCCCTTCAGCCGCATGTCGAGCATCCACTCGGGCTCGCCCTTGCGTGCCGAGATGTCGCGGACCACCTCTTCGGACAGGCCGCGGCGCGCGGAAGCGCCCGCCACGTCAGAGTCGGCCCAGCCGAACTTGTACGTGCCGAGCCCTTCGAGCTGGTCGTGCGCGGTGGTCGTCATGTCAAGAGCCCTCCGGACTCTGCTGGGATTGTCTCGTCTTGTACAACTACGGCCCGTGCGCCCGCCTTCCCCGGCAGGCCTGTGACATGCGTCGTGCAGATGCCATCGCCGTGGGCGATCGTAGCGAGTCGCTGCACCGGTGCGCCGAGCAGCCTGCCGAATGCCTCCGTCTCGGCCTCGCACAGCTGCGGGAATTCCGCCGCCACGTGCGCCACCGGGCAGTGGTGCTGGCACAGCTGCTCGCCAGCGGCCATGGCCTTGGCGGCGGCGTGGATGGCCGGCGCGGGGCCAGCGGATGCCGCGTAGCCGTCCGCGGACAGCGCCTCGGCCAGGGCCTGCGCCCGGTCCGCCAGCTCCTGGTGCTTCGCGACGGCCGGTGCGTACCGTTGCTCCAGGTCCGCGACCTGGCGCCGGGCGAACTCGGCGACCGCGTCCTGGCCGGCGGTGTCGGCGATGAACCTGAGCGCGTTCGTGGCCAGGTCGTCATAGGCGTGCTCGAACGCGCTGCGCCCCGCATCGGTGATCATGAACACCTTCGCGGGGCGACCGCGGCCGCGGTTGCCGTAGGTCCTGGCGGTCCTGGTCTCGACCAGGCCCTCGGAGATCAGCGTGTCGAGATGCCGCCGGACCGCGGCCGGGGTCAGCCCCAGCCGTACGCCCAGAGTGGCCGCGGTCGGCTGGCCAAGCTCCAGGATCAGCCGCGCGACCTGTCCGCGGGTACCGCGCTCGGTCCCGGCGTCGGGCCTGCTCTCACCGGGCCCCGCGCCGGGCCGCACGCCGACCCGGTCGTTTTTCACAACACCATTGTGCCTTAAATACCCCTGCCAGGGCAAAGATTTTTGGCAAGATCCACGTGACGTAAATCACCGGGTAGTCTCCAGGGAGGCTATGAGCATCGGCGGGATTATCCAGAGCTACGGGTACTGGGCTGTGTTCGGCCTGGTCACCGCCGAGAGCATCGGCATACCGCTGCCCGCCGAGACCGCGCTGATCGTGGCCGCGATCTATGCCGGCCAGACCCACCACCTGGACCCGTGGCTGATCTGGCTGGTGGCGTCCGCCGGCGCGATCGTCGGCGACAACATCGGGTTCTGGATCGGCGACAAGGGCGGCTACGCGCTGGCCCGCAGGTACGGTCCGAAGGTCCACCTGGACGAGCGCAAGCTGAAGGCGGCCCGCTATCTGTTCGACCGGCACGGCTCGAAGGTGGTGTTCTTCGGGCGATTCGTGTCGATTCTCCGGGCGTACGCGGCGTTTCTCGCCGGGGTCAGCAAGATGGCGTGGCGGTCGTTCTTCGTCGCGAACGCCTCCGGCGGCGTGCTCTGGGCGGGGATCTACACGTGGGCGGCCTACCTGGCCGGGAGCGCGTTCGAGCGGCTTTCCAGAACGGTCAACCTGGTGCTGCTGGCCGTCGGCGTGACCGCGATCGCGGTCGTTTTGCTCATGGTCCGCAAGCAGTTCGCCAAGTTCGCCGACCGCGCCGAGGAACGATACCCCGGCCCCCTGGAGTAACGACGCTCCCGCCGTCCGCCCCGGATACCTAGGACAACTTTGTAAGCGAAACCGACACTTTTCTGCCGGATATATGCCGCTTTAGTGGTATTTCCGCTGTCGGTTTGGCGTACCAAGACACGTGTAGCGTTACCCGTGGGGCCGGTGGTGCTGGTGGGCTGCTAGCCGAGGCCCAGCACCGACGCCGCGTTGCCGCCGGCGATCTTGGCCACGTCGTCAGCGCCGAGCACCGACGGCAGGGCGTCCAGCAGCGCCCGGCCCTCAGTATTCGACCCGAACGGATAGTCGACGCTGAACATCACCCGCTCCACGCCCATCACCTGCACCGTGCACATCACTGGGGGCAGCGTGAACATCCCGCTCGTCGTCACCCACACGTTCCGCCGCATGTACTCGGACGCCGTGTCCAGCGAACCCATGGGCAGCATCGCGTCGATCCGGTCGAGCATGAACGGGATCATCTCCCCGCAGTGCCCGACGATCAGCCGCAGCCCGGGATGCCGGTCGAACACACCGGTCGCGATCAGCCGCAGCACGTGCAACCCCGCCTCCGCGTGCCAGCCCCACGCGCCGGTGGCCAGCCGGCCGGCCACGGCGGGAGGCAGTCCAGAGAACAGCACCGACCGCAACGCTGCCGAAGGCGGTGCCGGATGCAGGTACAGCGGCACGTCCAGCGACTCGAACCGGGCGAGCAAGACATCGAAGCGCGGGTCGTCGAGGAACGCCTCGTTCGAGCCGAGCGTGCTCCCCACCAGCGCGCCGAGCATCCCCAGCTCACCGCAGGCCCGGGACAGTTCGTCGGCCGCCGCCGCCGGCGAAACCGTGGGCAGCGTCGCGAACCCGCCGAGCCGGTCCGGATGCGCCCGCACCGCGGAAGCGAGCATGTCGTTCGCCTCCCGGGCCCGCGCCACCGCCGCCGAAACGGAAAGCCCCTGCGCGGCCGGCGACACGTGGGAGACGACCTGGAAGTCGATCCCGTTCGCGTCCATGTCCGCGAGCCGCGCCTCGCCCAGGTCGCGGAGCAGGTCATCGACCCGCTCCCCCCACATGGCGAGCGGCCCCGTCCCGGGCGCGGCGGCTAGCGCCGGGGTCCAGAAGTGCTCTTCGAGCGCGATCGTCCGCACTGGATACATTATCCCGCAACGAGAACGCGCTATCCCGCGGTCCGGCTCAAGTCCCAGTACCAGTTGGTCTCCCAGGTGATCCCGTCGTCCGCGGACAGCGCCTGCTCCCACCGGCACGCGTCGGGGCCGAGCACCGTCCACCGGTACCGGCAGACCACGGGTTTTCCCTCGTGCTTGTCCGGGCCGAAGAACTCCCCCACCGGGCCGGTGAACCGTCCGGCCACCGGCGGCTCGATCGTGCCGCTGCGGCTGGTCATCCAGTACAGCGACCAGACTTCCGATTCCGGGTCGTACAACCGCAGCGTGCTCGCGTGATAGTCGCGCAGCTCGCCCTCGTCCATGTTGCCGGCACCGCCGAGGATCGGCCAGCACCGCAGCCT
>Ga0070741_10010176_pt1 | contig 17886 bp, 12 predicted proteins | sample Coa_R1_4_FD_66440 | JGI IMG/M metagenome (GOLD analysis project Ga0070741, IMG submission 66440) | Surface soil microbial communities from Centralia Pennsylvania, which are recovering from an underground coalmine fire - Coalmine... | ecosystem: Environmental > Terrestrial > Soil > Unclassified ...
ACAACCACGTTAATGAAGTCCTTTTATGAGCACTTGGCCCAGCACGAGGATAAGGCCGAGGCCTTGGCCCATGCGAAGCTGGACATCATCGAGAAATATCCAGATGTGGCACCTTATTATTGGGCCGCATTTGTCATGGTAGGACAAGGCGCCGAACAGGTCCCTTTCGGCAAGTGAGAGACAGTTGTGACAGTTCATTTCAGATCAAACACATAATTTACCCAGTCTTCTCCTGAATGACGGAGGCTGATCTGATAGCGACCTGGTGACAAAGAACCCAGACTGACTGGCAAATCCAGGATCACACCTTTATTACTTGATACCGCCGTTCCTGAAGTACGTAAGAGGACAGCACCGGCAGAGTTCCGAATTTCACATTCATATTCACCCTCGGATCCTATTGCTAAAAGAATTTGCGAAGTGCCACGGGTACGTTGAGCCTTGGCGACCTGCAACTCGCTGTCAGCCCCACGCGTCAGTTCTATATTGCGAAGGTCGATTGTTGAAATCGTCGCAGGTATTGAGGGAGAGTGAGAAACGCTTAGCCACAGTATGACGATGACCACAGCCGCTATGGCAGCGACGAGAGGCAGTCGCCGAACGACGGAGTGTTGGACCCGGAGTTTGGAAAGAACATCACCGCAACGATCGCACTCCCCTATGTGAGCCAAGATTTCATCCGCCTTGGGTGTGTTCGCAAATTGTCCAGCTATAAATTGGCGCAGCTCGCGAGTCGTGAGACACGGACGTGTGCCGACAAACGACTCGTGATCGTCAGCCGCCTGCGTCAGAGCGTCAGCCAGTTCGCGCTCAGCTGGTTCCATGGTTCTCAGAAGACCCTTCCGTCTCACAGTCCCTCAAATCTTGATTGTTTTCCTGCAACCATCAGCTTCAAGTGCGCTTTCCGCACATCCCTCCAAAACTTCCTTCGTACGGCTTCGGGACTAAGTCCGACCATCCTACCGATCTCCCTCCAATCAAAGCCATTGATCCTCAAACGTAAGAGACCACGTGTTTCGGGGTCCAGCTTGCGGGCCAGTTCCTCGATCAAAAGGCGGCGATCCGCCGCATCGCGCCAATCGGGAGCTCGCAGCACTTCCGTCAAACTGCTGGCAGGCACGACGAGTTTGATCCGCCTCTTTTTTGCTAGACGTAATACGGAACGGTAGCTGACCATGGCAACAAGGCCCGCTGGATCAGCTGAGTGGAGAGCTACCTTTTTCGTGTCCAAGTACCGGGACACGGTTTTTATAGATGTTTCCAGAAGTTCAGCGGCGTCGTTCGGATCTCCAAGAAGTTCCTGCGCCTTGGCGCAGACCCATTGCCATACTTTGTGTCCTGCCTGCCGAACGTCGGATCGCAACTCACGGCCAGTGCGCTCGTCTATATCGCGATCCCACCACAGCGGAGTCTGGTCCCGAGAGCCCATAGTGCAACATCAAGTCGTTACGTGAAAGTCCGGAGGATAGTGAAACTGTGAAAGGTTGGCCTTCCCGGGCGTTTGTGGTTCGAAAGGGCAGATCAAATTATGGACATCATTTCGTCGTAGAATTCTTGACCGTGTGCCATACAAAGAGCGCCAACTGTATCCTTGAGCTTCTGATAAGACGCATAAAATCGGAAACCGGCAGTCTCGCGCAGGCTACTGATCCGTGGTGCGGGAAACGGACTCCAGGGGCTGATTCTAAAAAGCATCCAGAAATGAATTCGGAGTAAGGTCATCAGAGCGTAGACTCGGAAATTTAGAGCCGCACAATACAAATCCCGGCTCAGCTCTATAAATTTGGCGCCATCTTCCATACCTGGCATAAATTTAGTCTCTCGCCATAATTCCGTATTGGCCCAAGCGATCAGTACAAATGCATTGTGAGACATACGCAGGAGATACTCCCGCGTTTCGTAAAGATGCACGAGCTGAGTCTCTCGAAATTTCCGCCGCGAAAAAACATTTTGCGCGATATTCTCGATGCGGAAATCAAACAATTGCAGTACTCGCTTCTGCTCCACAGGCCGTAAGATCTTCTGAACATCGAGAATTGTTAGCTGGGGCCTCTGTGCGATATACGCGAGAGCTGTATAGAGGGAGAAGGTAAAAAGGAACAGGAGTATCGAAATCAATAGGGCATTGGCGAGCATCGCTGCAAAAAGTCCTTAAATATTTTGCGGTATTGCTGGAAGACCTCAATAATGCGTTCAGGTCTTATTGAATCCAGTTCCTTAGAAAAAGGATCGGGCGGTTCTGGCTTTATAAAGAACATTAGCCATACTGCCACGGCTACTATGTATGTCACAGATGGCGCTAATTCGAGAAGTCGCGCAAATTTTGTTCCGTATTCAGAACGCAGCAGGACTGTCAAAAGGATTCCGAATGAGGCGACAGCGAATCCGAGAGCAATTCCGAATGCATAGGTCCGTGCCGGAAGGGCGTGAAACCTGACCAGAGCAATAAAAAGGGCGAATATGCCTCCTTGGAGGCAGCGAACCGCAAGTTCGGTGACGAAAATGAACGCAAGGACTGGCGGTGTCTGAATTGGGGGAAATAAGAGTCCTTTAATGATGGCGAGGAGTAGCGCGACTAAGCCTACCCCCGGCAGCACAAACTTAAACCACCACCACCATCGATAAAAGGGGCGAAATACCCAATAAAACGCTTCCTGTATCGACAGAAAGCCCAGAACGGCATAGAAAGCCTCGGCAGTCCAATAAACATAAAAGTAATGCCAGACGTTCCCTTTGACCAACGTTCGGGCGAGCGCGGCGATAACGGAAAATGCCGTGTAGATGAAAAACCAGTGAAAGCGACCAGCTACTTGACGCCGTAGCAATAATAGAGCCAGCCACAATTGAGTAATCGGTGTAGCTACCAGCAGTATCAGATTTAGCAAGCGCATTTGTAAGGGGCCAAGCTTAACTCAGCCCCCCACGGAAGGCCAGTTATTGTAGTGAAAGTTCCGCGTTCGCCACAATGGCGGTCGGACAAGGTGTTCCTGGCATGCACATTGGCATCGGGCCAGGACCATCTGTGGAAACGAGAGTCGCGCCGGTTACGTGAACAACCGCAACGGCAAGGATGACTCGGCAAACAGTATTCTTCATTTAATGCTCCTTAGGTTCAACGTTGGCGAAGGCTTCACGAAAGGCTCGTGGTGCCATTGCCTGGGTAAAGGATAGTCACTTCAAGATCCGCAACGTCTAGGAGCTAAGGTGTAGACCTTATCGTTAGGGCCTAACTTCGTTCCTGTAAAATGGCCGCTCGCATATCTCGAGACGCGGGCAAGGGATTAAAGGGAGGCGCGTGGCGTCCAAAATTGTCAGCAAAATATTGGAAGGAGCGACAGAATTATTCGCCCGTCAAGGGTATTACGGAGCGAGCACGCGGGAACTCGCGCAAAAATCAGATGTTTCTGAAGTCTCGATTTACCGCCTTTTTTTGAGCAAAGAAAAATTGTTTTATGAGTGTTTGATGACTGTAGTCGAACAGTCTTTAGAGCCTGCTCAGTTTCAAGCGGCAATGGAGCAAGAGCCAGGTGAACAGTTCGGTGAGGCTATTGCAAGAGCCGTCCGTCGTTGGTATTTTTCGATTTCGGCCACATCATCCAGGCTGCTCATGCAAGCCGCGCTGTCTGACAATAAGGAGTGGGCAGCGATCGCATACTCGCGAGCGAGCAAAATCATTGCTATGCTGGCAAAAACCACCGAACGTGAATTGAATCTGTCTAAGAGCAAAGCGACGGTCGCTGCAAGAACGCTCATCCTTGCCTTGTTTCAATTTAAGATTGCGCGGCCACTTCTCACCGCTACAGAGAAGGAGCGGGATGCGGTGGACAACATTATTCAGCAATGGCTCGAAGGATTGAGCCACCTACCTCAAACTGGGCAATCGTAAGGATATTCTAACCTTCGATGGCGGAAGTATTTACTAACATTTATTAGTAAATAGTTCTTGCTTTTCCGATTTCTCCCAATTACATTAAGCTCCGATTAAGACGCATTTGGAAAGCGCCTAATGGACGAGCAAAGGTGAGTAGGTTTAAGAGTCTTGTTTTTGAGCGCACATCGCGTTCATCCATCAAGGGTAAAGTGCGCTCGCCTGAGGCCACATCCCGCATGTGGCTTCAGGGTTTTAACAATGAAACGTTTTGGCTAGCAGAATCACTACGTATTAAGGATTTCACTATCTACGAGAAAAAGTCGCAAGGCAAGAAGGTCAGGTACGTTCCTTGGAAAACGTAAACCAGAGGATTGAACTAGCATCGTGCGCCAGTGAGCAATAGTCCTACAGAATAACAGTTTTGACCAACCCGCCTACGGGCGGCTCAATTAAAGTCCTCCTTTCATCCACTCCATTCCGGGGAGTGCCGCCGTACCGGGCCCCACAAGCAATTGAAATTCACTAACTCAGGCTTGCAGGACACAAGCTGCCCTGGCCTTGTGCGCGGAGGATTGTGTGAAATCAGTAAGAGTTCTTCTGTTGCTTTGTATCGCGATCGGAGTATCCACCACGGTGGCTTTTGGACAGACAGCACCCAATATCGAAAATGGTTTGAAATCATTTGGCAGCTATGACGGTTCAAATATCGACACGGTCAATTTAGAGAACGGCGGTCTGATGCACCATATCCCGCTGTTTTCTTATCCGCAGCGTGGAGAGTTGAATCTCGGCTACTCGCTACAGTTAAGCTCGAAACAATGGCAAGTTGGGCAGTTTTACGATAAAAGTAATACCCTCCGTTACCGCTGGATGCTGGGTGCGCAAGCCGGGCTTCTGATGACTAGCAGCTATGATGTGACTGTCCAGCGCGGGCGAACCATCACTACCGATGTCAATGGAAATGTCACCGAAGACGATTTCGATTACGCCATCCATACAGCGGATGGGGCGGTGCATTGGCTTACCCCCGGTGTCCTGGCTAATGGCAACATGGTCACTCTTGACGGCTCGAACTTCCAGTTCAACTTGATCCGCGGAACCAAAGTTGATCACAGCGACGATAGCGGCGTTCTAAAAGACAGCAAAGGGAACACCTACAACTATCCCACGATTTCCAATGATTATTCCAAGCTTGCTCCGGCATCCGGAAATTCATACAACCTCGTCTCCCATGTCGCCTATGCCAACGAGTTGATACCAGACGGGAACAACACTGTCCAGACATTTAACGACGTTGGCATCCCGAGCACTTGGGTTGATGCCAATGGAAACTCAATGAATCTTGGCTTCAGCTTTGATCCGTTCACAGCCACCGCCTCAATCGCTTCTGTCGTCGATGGCAACGGGAATACTATCAACTTTGGCTCAGGAACTGGTGCCGGATCGGTTCCAACCACCAACTGTCCAACCCTCAGCACCACGAGCAGTGCTTATCTCTACAGCTTTCCCGGCCCCAACGGAAATGTCAGCCCGCTTACAATTTGCTATACCAGCGTGACCCTGGGACCCACGTTTTCTCAGCCCAATGTTGGGCCTCCCCAAAACGACACCCTATTTAAGAGCTACCCTCCGGGGAGCGGGGCTTCTTCAAGTGGCCAGGCTGCCGTGGTTGGGGGCCTGATCATGCCCGATGGCTCAACATGGGCATTCAGCTATGACGCTTACGGCAATATCACTGCCATTGACTTACCCACTGGCGGAAACATCTCATACAGCTGGACTGAGGTTTCGTTTCCTAACTGCACGGGTGTCGGCGACCCCACCCAGGTAAGTCGCGCTGTGGCGACACGCACGGTCAATGATCTGGTGAATCCTCCGGAGAGCTGGCAGTACACCTGGGGAACCGTGCAGCCCGATGGCAGCATCACCAACTTCGTTAAGGATCCCAACGGCAATGAAACTGCGCACGTATTTAAGTCGCCGATCAACGGTCTCTCCTGTTCCTATTATGAAGTCGAGACCCGGATTTATCAGGGAACTCACCAGACCGGAACTCTGCTCAAAACGGTCGATACTCACTATGTGGGAGTTGCGAATTTCAATAACGATACGGGTTTCGCCAGTCGGGTGGTCGCGGATGCCGTTACCACTACCCTGCCTGGCAACAAGGTCAGCCAGATCGTCCGGCAATATGATGGATATCCTTCCTCCACGACTTTTGCCAAGCTGACAGACGAAAAAGTTTACGATTACGGGAATGTCTTGTTGCGAGAAACAGTCACGACTTACCAATGGCAGGTTAACTCAGCTTATCTCAATGCCGGATTAATTGACCTGCCTGCATCCGTGGTCATCAAGGACGGCTCGGGCTGCAGTATGGCGGAGACAGATTACAGTTACGATGAGCCAAACTATCTCACGGCTTATAACGGCACGCTGCCGGCGGGCACGCATGGTTCCGCTCCAAACGGCACGGTTCGCGGCAATCTGACCACAGTCACAAAGTGGGCAGCGCCCACCAGTTCCTGCAATCCCAAGAGCGGGATCGCCATCATCAGCCATACGAACTGGTATGACACCGGCGAAGCCTATCAGCAGATTGATCCGCTGGGACACACCACCACCCACAGCTATGATCCGGCTTATGCCGGGGCTTTTGCCACGCAAACTTGTTCACCGCAAACAGGCAGTGTTACACATTGCGTCAGCGGGACCTATGATTTCGTCACTGGCTTGCTTGACAGCCTGACCAATGAAAACGCCAGCACGCAAGCTAGCGGCACCACACAGGGCGATTCAGCCCATACATCGAACTACAGTTATGACACCTCGTGGCGTCTGATTCAAGCCCAAGCTCCGCCTGATCCGGCTAACAGCAACGTCCGAGCAACTACAACTTTTACACCTTCCACACCCAATGTGTTTCCGCTGTCGGTGCAACATCAACGTTCTGTCACCACGGCATTAGTGGATACTTCCACGGCTTACTTTGATGGCCTGGACAGGGTGAATAAAACCACACACGCTCTGCCCAATGGAACAGCCACAGTGGTCACCATGTACGACGGTTTGGGCCAGACAGCAAGCGTGACTAATCCGTATTTCACTACTTCTGATCCGACCTATGGCGCAACTTCCAAGCAATATGACGGTCTGGGACGGGTAACGCAGACCACAAAACAAGATGGCAGCATCAGCACAATTCAATACGATCAATCCGCATCGGGAAGTTCAGGAACCTGCACGGTTGCCCAGGATGAAGCCGGAGTGCAACACCGGGCCTGCTCAGACGCGCTGGGAAGGTTGATTGAAGTGGATGAGCCGGGAGGCTCTTTTGCAGGAACCCAGGCCACAGGTACGGTCACAGTAAGTGGCGCGTTGGCCAGCCAGAGTAACGTTGGTCAGACTCCGGCTACACAGGCATTTGGATCGGTGATTATGACAAGTTCCACTTCTAGCGGAGCCGATTTTTCCATGCCTGACCCGAATGCCCCACTGTGCCAGCCCCCACACCCTTGTCAGAAAATTTGGGACAGTGGCACAGCCCAGATAACGGTGAATGGCACGAGCTATGTGGCCAGATACTCGCAGACCGTCACGCTTCCGGCGCTGGCTTCCAGTCTGGTGAACGCCATCAATGGGGGTGGGGTGCTTTCTGCTTCCGCTAGCGCGATGAGTTGCAGTGTGAGTTGCAGCATCACGCTCAGCTTGACCGCAGCAGCGGGAGCGGCGGGCAACACGCTGGCGATTGGCGCGTCCTCGACCAGTAATGATCCTACGGATTTTGGCGGTGCTACTTACTCGTTCAATTCTTCCACGGTCGCTATGAGCGGCGGCGCGGATGCCAATCCCGGAGTCACGGTTTGGGACCAGGGGAATGTAACCATGGTGGTGGATGGCTACAGCGCGAGTGTCCCTTACAGCCAGAGTAGCAACAACAGCGCCTCAACGCTGGCCACTTCATTGGCATCGGCATTGAATGTTTCCGCTTCCCCGGTAACAGCTTCCGTCAGTGGGACCACGCTCACCCTGAACTATAAAAACATGGGAGGAAACGGAGCCATCAGCGTCTCTTCCGCCAGCACGCAGACGCAATGGAGCTTTCCAGCCAACGCTTTCAGCGGAACAGGTGCCATGGCGAACGGTGAGGCGGCGTCCGGGCCGGGCTTGGTTCACAACTACTATGTAACCCTGTACCAGTATGACGGTCTGGGCGATCTCACCTGCGTGGAGCAACACGGCGGGGTTACCGGAACGGGTTGCAGTTCATCGCCTGCCAATGATGCGACAAGTCCATGGCGCGTGCGGCGCTTTACTTATGATTCTCTGGGACGATTGCTCACCGCCAAAAACCCGGAATCAGGCGTCATCAGCTACACCTATGACAATGACGGCAATCTGCTGCAAAAGACCTCGCCCGCTCCGAATGCGGCTCAGGGATCGACCGCCACCCAGACCATCAGCTATTGCTATGACGCGCTGCATCGCATCACAGGCAAAGGGTACGGTACCCTAAGTTGCCCGTTGGCGTCGCCGGTTGTCAGCTATGCCTACGACTCCGGCACAAATGCCAAAGGCAAACTCACGTCAATGACCGATCAGGCAGGAACAGCAACTTACAGCTATGACATTCTAGGCCGTTTGGCGATGGAAACGCGCGCGCTGATTGGAGCGAATAACGCTTCCATCTCCAAAACGCTCAGCTATGAATACAGCCTTGATGGCTCTTTAGCCAAGCTGCATTACCCTAGCGGGGCAGTTGTTACCTACACGCCGGATTCTGCTGGACGGATCACGCAAGCTGTTGACAGCGGCAACGGCATCAACTACGTCACTGGAGCAACTTACGATGCAACTAGCACTTTAACCGGGTTCATCAGCGGCAGCGGTGGAACAACGGCTATCACCAATAGCTTCAGCTACAACAAGCGTCTGCAACCGGTGAACATGTCTGCTGCAACGTCGAGCACGACGGTGTTCTCGATTGGCTACGACTTCCATGCTGGCAACGGAACCGCAAACAGCGGCACGGATAATGGCAACGTCTTCGGCATCACCAATTACAAAGATTCCAGCCGCAACCAGAGCTTCACCTATGACCCGCTGAACCGGCTGATCTCCGCACAAAACGCGGGAACCAACTGCGCAGCCACCACTGCCAATGGCAAGACGGAATACTGGGGCAACAGCTACGGCTACGATGCCTGGGGCAATCTCCTAGGTAAAAGCGTGACCAAATGCGGCGCAGAAAATATGAGTTACACATCTGACGCGCACAACTGGATTCATACCAGCCCATCCGACTTTCAGTATGACGCCGCCGGCAACATGACCTATGACGGCACGCCGGGGCATCAGATGAACTACAGTTGGGATTCGGAAAATCGGCTCATCGGCGCGGCTGGCTACGGTTACATTTATGACGCCGCCGGCAACCGCGTGGAAAAGGTCACACCAGCTACAAATCCCACTAGCGGCACGCTCTACTGGTACATGACGCCCGGCATCGTGGCGGAAAGTGATCTCACAGGTGCATTGAAATCAGAATACGTTTTCTTTGATAGTGAGCGCGTGGCTCGCAAAGATTTTCCGAGCAATACAGTCGCATATTACTTCTCAGACCATCTCAGAACAGCGTCGGTTATCACCGATTCAGCGGGAAACATCAAATCCGAGTCCGATTACTACCCCTGGGGCGGTGAACTGCAGCTCGTGGCGAATGATTCCAATCACTATAAATTCACCGGCAAAGAGCGCGACGGCGAATCAGGCCTCGACTATTTCGGTGCGCGGTATTACTCAGGGGCCTTGTCGCGTTTCATGACACCGGACTGGGCCAGCAAACCTACGACTGTACCTTATGCGGACTTCGGCAATCCGCAATCACTTAACCTGTACAGTTTTGTTAGGAATAACCCGCTGAGTCTGGCAGACCTTGATGGGCACCAAACTTCCTCGGATCAGCCGTGTAATGTTAAGGGGAGCGGCTGTACGTCAAGCACTAACATCGACGCCAATGATGGACATGCCTGGATTACCACTCGTACCGAGCATCATTGGGAAGATGCTGACGGTAATGCACACACAAGCATTTCTTATACGACGGTTCATGTTGAAAACATCGAAGAATCTGGAGGTGGCAAATACGGAATTGTATCTGTTTACCAAAACACTACCACTTTCTCAGGAACGGATTGGCAGAACGGTAAGATCGAGTCAGTACACGCTAGGAGCTGGACTGGCAAGGAGTTGGATGACAATAATCATCTGGGTTTGCAGGTCGCAGTGAAAATGGTGGGACTACAAAACATAAGCAAAGGTGCGGAGGCGGCCGGGCGCAGCCTCCTTAGCCGAATGCCTGAAGAAACTGCCAAGGATTATCACGAACATCCGCACTACTATCACGGTGTAGTGGGCGGCGGAGTTGGAGTGCTGACTGGTGGCGCTGTCGGCGTAGGTTTGGGTATATACGCACTCATCGAGGGTATTCGAGATCACGTAAACGATCCACATCCATTACCATAGGACAAGAGACAGGAAGGGGAGCAACGTGAAGCCACACAGCCGAAATCATGTCATATTGGGCATTGCTGCTGCGATAATCCTGATCGGCTTTGCGTTTCTGAGTTCCGGAAAGATTCTGAACCTTGGCAGCGTGTTCGGGCTGTCCGCGATCCTTGTGGCAAAAGCAGCCAGTTCTCTTGATTGCCAGAAGTCTGATGTTGCAATTGCTGTCTTGATTTGTGCTTCGATTGTCATTTCCAGAGTGTGGCGTCAAGAAACCGTTGTCTTCGAAGCATGCACACTTTCGTTTGCGCTGGTTTTTATCTTTACGGGGTTGACCATTACTGCGGTTGCAAAGGAGAAGAAACGTGAACGTCTAAAGAACATGTCTCCGGAGGCGTCCGAGAAAAAGGAGTAAGGAATTCGTCACCGTGACAGAGAGGCAATTGTGTCGCCATGATAACCAACAATTCCCCAACTGAGCAGCGTGAATACGCCAAACAGCCTCGTGAGCGGGCACCTCTTGCGGGTATTCGGATCTTCACACTCATCGCATTGATTACCCTATTCCCCACGGTAAGGGTGTGTTCACAAACGGTTACTGATACAGATAAACCACCAGTGACAACGGTGTTTATCAATCTCAATGGCGACAAAGATCTCGCCAATCACTTATGGACACTCATTGATGCCGAACTCGAAAACGTTGGTTGGGTGATCGTCAATACTGAAGCCGAAGCCGACGTGACCATTACAGGGCGGGTCGCCAAGGAGAATGCCGAACAAGTCTTACAACTCGGGATAGTTCAAATCAAGCAGCTGACAAATGGCACAGTGGTTACCATTGACCATTGCTCAGATCTCAGCGATGCGGACGGCGGTGAGCTGTTTGAGGACTCCGCAAAATCGGTTTCTAAACTCATAAAAGAACGTTATCCCAAAACCGGAACTGTCAAGCTAGAGCCCGATAGCGACATGAGCCTGTCCGATATATTTTCTAGTGATTTGCCCGCGGCTCTTAATTCAGTAGGAGTGAAATTGGTTAGTTCAGGAACGGCAGATCTCATTGTCCGAATTGATTTGCAGAGGAAACAAATTCCAATTGAAGCAACGATTGTTAAGTACGAGCTTACAGCTGTTACTCGCGACAACGGAAGGGTGGTTAGCCAGACGGGGAACGGAAAGCTTGGGGTGAAGTTAACGGGTTCGCCGCCCAGTGCTTGCCCGCAGCGGTTCATGAACCTGGAATGGCTTTATCATGCTGATCCACTCCTTGAGGCTTCGCGTGGATTCATAAAAGACTTGCGCATCAGACGGCACATGGGCGGGAAGTCAGAAGTACCTCAGAAGACCACAAAAACAAACCAGAAGGAACCGCTTCCTTTTGTGTAAAGAGCCCGAGACCGATTTTTGACAAAGGGATGACGTTCCGGTCGCAACCAATTCTGTGGAATGTAGTTCTATGTGTTTAGGAATCCTGAGTACCTGCTGATGGCAGGCGAGAGCGCCCTCTCCTTCTCGGTCGTCCTCACAGGGATTCAGTGAGGGATTGCCATCGCTTCGATGACCCCTCGGCTTTTCCGGCCTGCGTGCATTGTCATTAGGCACGGGATTCTGCTGTTGTGGCGTGTATGTGTGCCTTGTCTGGTAGTGGGTCGGGTTGGTGGGACCAGGATGTTGATGGCAGAGGCAGGGCAATCCGCGCGGATGTGCGCGAGGCAAGGCCACAAGATCTGGAAAGAGGCCAGGCGAACGGTTTGGTTGAGTTGTGGGGACGAGGCGGACGCGGGCTGGTTGATGGAATCCGCTGTTGAGCAGGTTTCACGCTACTTAGACCGCAAGGGCCACGCTGTTTTCTCGAAAGACTTCTTCTGACTGCCCTTTCCGGGGGCTCGGTCGCATTTCAATATGATGCGTTTGGTCGGCGCATTCTCTCGAATGGCTTCGAGAGCCTCGTCATTTAGCCAATACGTTTTCTCGTTAGACACGTCTTGAACCAGAGTAGAACCTTTTCTACGAGTTTGCCAATAGAGCCAGCACCGGTTAGAGAACTTATTGCTGCCAGTCCTGCCGACAATAACGCTTTTGTTGTATGGATCTGTTCCTCGCTGACACTAGGAAACGCGTCCAAGTCATCAGTATCGGAGAAAGTCCTAACAATTTGTCCATCGCGCATCTCGACCAATTGAAATTTATCGACGTATCGCTTAAAAGGCCAGAACCCGGTTTGGACCCTGCTTCTACGGAAATGAATCTGATGTCTCCGATAGGCTCGAAGTTCTCCGAACATCGTGCCTAAGGAAAAGGCAAAAGCTACTGCAACGCTAAATAAGACAGGCATATTGTGCATACCACTCTCCAAACACTTTCATTCACGATCTGAAGCCGTTTAGTTAGATGTGTTCCGCAAGGTTCAAGGAACGTGTCTAGTGGAGTAACGATCAGTGTGACTTGCCATTTTCACTAGAGTGACCTGGTTTCTGGTTACAGACCGGTAGTGGCAATGATTAGCCTGAGGCTTCCACGCCTCAGTGTGCGAAGTGACCAATCCTATCGCTAATGAAAATCGCGCGACCTGGTTTCGATGTTGTCGAACTCCAGCGGAAACACCTGACTCGCATTAATTGACATCACATATGCGCCTTTTTCCTTCGCGTTCTCGACTTTTTGCAGCTTTCCGTGCACACGCAGGAACTTGCTATTTTTAACGATCATCCGGTGGGCATCGTAGACTTGTGGTTTCAGGACTACATCACAGAAACCGGTTTCATCATGCAGCGTGAGAAATACGATCCCGCCCGCTGTCCCTGGTCGTTGTTTGACGGTGACCTCGCCGGCCGTTTGCACAGTAGCCCCAGGAACACCATTCTTGACTTGGCTAAGGGTGGAAAGATTCATGCGCTTCAGATCCTCTCGCCTGTATGCCATTGGGTGCGGACCGATCGTAAACCCCGAGATATGATGATCGGTGATCAATTTCTCAATATCGGTCATGCGCAACAAGACTGAGGTGGGATCGTAGTCAGGAATGTCGTTCAAAAGAGCTCCAACTGGCCTGCCAAATTTTGCGACCTGCCACAGTGCGTCTCTTCTATGCAGTTGTTTCGTAGAATCAAGTGAATTGAGGGCGCCGCAAGCGGCAAGATTTCGCAACTCATTCTTCTGCACTTCGGGCACTCTTCGCGGGAGATCGGAGACATCTCTAAATGGATAAGTAGCCCTGGCCGTGACAATTGCCGTCGCGCTCTGTTCGCGCATTTCGCGCACATATCTAAAGCCAATTCGCAGGACTACTTCTCTTTCCTGATATTCCAGCGTGCAATCCCAATGCGACTGAAGAATATCGATGGGCTTCACCTTCAGCCCATGCCGCTGCGCATCCTTAATAAGGACGCTTGGGCTGTAAAAACCCATTGGCTGTGAGTTCAGCAAACCGGCGGTAAACGCTGCCAGATAATGCACTTTCAAATAAGCCGAAGCATATGCGATCAAGCCAAAACTGCAAGCATGGGACTCCGGAAAGGCATATCCGAGGAAGCTTTCGACACAGTGAATGATCTTTTCCTGCGACTCCGGATCGATACCGTTCTGGCGCATCCCTTCACGGGCTCGCTTGAGAATTGGCTCCATCATTTCTCGTGAGCGCTTGTGGGTCATCGCGCGCCGGGCCTGCTCGGCCTCAGCTGCAGTGAATCCGGCAACCAGCATAAGCACCCGCAGCGCCTGCTCCTGGAACAGGATTACGCCGTAAGTGCGTGCGAGCACTTCTTCGAGAATGGGATGTGGGTAAGAAATTGGTTCGAGTCCCTGTCTGCGTTTGATCAGGGGGCTGATCATTGCTCCTTGAATCGGGCCGGGCCGAATCGAACCGGTGCTGATCACGATGTCATAAAATTTCTTGGGAAAAAGTCTGGGAAGGAAGGAAAGCTGTGCGCGGCTTTCAAGCTGAAAAATGCCGATGGCATCGGCTTTCTGCAGCGCGGAATAGACCAGGGGATCGTCCGCTGGAAGGTGCGCAATATCAACTGTCTCGTTGTAAAAGCGCGGAATTAGCTCAAGCGTTTGCTTCATTGCCTTGAGCATTCCGAGACCCAGCAGGTCGATTTTTATAAGGCCCAGAGCAGCGCAGTCATCTTTGTCCCACAGGCAGACAACTCTCCCGGGCATCGATGCTGGCTCTAACGGCACAACGGAATCCAATTGTCCTTGGCAAACGATCATGCCTCCGCTGTGCTGCCCGAGGTGGCGAGGCAGATCCATGACGTTGCAGCACAGACCTACATACTTGCGGATCAACGGATGGGAAATATCCAGGCCTGCATCGCGGAACGACTTTTCGATAGTGTCGTTGGGGTCTTTCCATTCGAAGTTGGAAAAAACGGTGCTGAGCCGGTCCACCATGTCCTGGGAAATACCGAGCACCTTCCCAATTTCTCGCGACGCCGATTTATGGCGGTATGTAATTACATTGGCGGTCATCGCGGCGCCACGCGGGCTATACCGCTCATAGACATACTGGATTACGCGTTCGCGGTCGTCGCCGCTCGGGAGATCAATATCAATATCAGGCCACTCTCCTCTTGATTCGCTTAAGAACCTCTCGAAGAGAAGATTCATTCCAATCGCATCGACTGCCGTGATTCCCAGGCTATAGCAGACCGCACTGTTAGCGGCGGAACCACGCCCTTGCGCAAAGATCTTCTCGCGCCGGCAAAATTCAGTAACATCCCAGACGATCAGAAAATATCCGGCCAAATCAAGCTTCTCGATCAGGGCCAATTCGCGTTCGAGTTGGTTCAAAATGCGCGGTGTGAGCTCTCCATATCTGTCCCGCGCGCCGGCCATCGTTTGCCGCCGCAGGAGAGCGGCCATCGTGTCACCGGCTGCCACTGGGTATTTGGGAAATTCGTAGCCCAGGTTCTCAAGAGTGAATTGAAGACGATTTGAGAGTTCCACGGTGTTCTGGATTGCATCGGGCAGATCGTAAAAGAGCTGCTCCATTTCAGAAGGCGATCGCAGAAATCGTTCTGAATTGCGGTGGAGAAGCCTGCCGGCCGTATCCAAGCGGCGCTTGTAACGCAAGCAAGTAAAGACATCGGCGATAGCGCGTTGTTCGGGCCTGGCATAGCAGACTCCGTTCGTCGCCAATATGGGAAGGTTCAATCTCTCAGCCAGGTCGAGAGCAACACGATTGCGATATTCCTCTTCGCGGTCAAAGTGCCGCTGCAATTCAACATAAACATTCTTCGGACCAAAGATGCTGACGAGCTTTTCAACCTCAGCTCGTGCTTCCTCTGCGCCGCCACGTTGCAGCGCCGCGGCCAGCGGCCCTTCATCTCCCCCGGTGAGGCATATGAGACCGCTTGAATGCTCGTGGATCTCATCCGGAGTGCTGAAGCCTTCTCCCTTTTTCTTCTCGCGCGATTTGTAACGGGTGATTAGTCGGCAGAGGTTCTGATACCCCGTTTGGGTTTCAACAAGCAGCGGGTAGCGAATGTCTCGCTCAATGCCCTTAAGTAAGGAGTTCGATAAAGTGACCTCTGCTCCAACATGCGCCTTGATGCCTGCGGTTTTCGCGGCGAGGTGCATTCGCGCAGAGCCATAGAAACCGTCGCGATCCAGAAGGGCGATTGCCGGCATCTGTAGGTCAGCGCTTTTTTGCGCGAACTCTTCCGGCAGGGCCGCGCCTTCCAAAAAACTAAATGCCGAGCGTGCATGCAGTTCTACATACATCAGTCATAAGTCCCTTCGACGTAAGGCGTGTTGGTAAATAGATCGACAAAAATGCGGTAATTCGCAGTCGCGCCATTTTCAAATCGGAGCTCTACGTCCCACTCCTTACGGCTCCAACCCATGTCGTTCCACCATTCGCCGCTCGAGAGCCAGGGCGAGGTATGGTTAATTACAGCTCCCTTCTTGCCATCAAAAGAGACCTGAATGGGAACATCCGAACGCAAACGGATATGTGCGCGCTTGGGCGGCTCAAAGAGGCGCAGAGCCATCTTCGGCAGCGAGGCGCGTCGGCTCGCGTTGTCGGTACGAGCTGAGACAGGCGCGAATTTTGCCAGTACAAAACCACGCGGTCGATATGAATCGAGGATTTCAGGCGAACCGATTTGATCCTTACCCACCAGATTGGAAAGTCGTGCGATGGTCAATTCAAGCTTGTCCGGGTCAGGCGCCTGGGGCGCAAATAACCCCTGCTGGACATATTTTGGTCTTACCGCGTGGGCGCGAATCGAGACGCCGATCACAGGTGCATTGGGCGGCTGCGACTGCAAATCTAATTGAACGAGGCGTAAAAGAAGATTCTGGTCAGTCGTAGGATTGGGTAATTTTACAGTTCTGCAACTCAACAACTGCTCGTCAGGCAAGTGCTCACCCGCGACTCTGGGCGGGTCGAGGGCGAGTTCACAGTTCAGTTCATTCGTCGCTAGAGAATGCTCTCTGAGCTGTGCGCAAATCCTCTCAAGCAAAGACGAAATCACGAACGACAGTGGGTCTAGCAGATCAATGGCGTATTCGAGATCTTCGCGTTCATGAAATTCCACTTCCTTTTCGTCAGCAATGAAGGGCTTCACCTGTTGGCCACGAGCGAGCTTGTGAGCGGTTAAGCCTTCTTGCCCAAGTCTCTGCGACAATGCGACGGGATCTAAATCGGCTAATTGTCCCAGAGAGTTGATTCCCCATAACTCCAGAGTTTCGAGAACTTCAGAGCTTAGGTCGAGCAGGTTCAGGGGCAGTCGGCGAATTTGCTTTGCGTCTTTAATGACGGTTAGGCCAGCACAGCCTTGAGCCACAATCGTGGCCGTGTCAGGATTTTCCGCAACGCCAACGTTGACCGAAAGCCGGTGCTCAAGTAACGCATTCTGGATTCTTCGCGCAATTTGCTCAGGAGAGCCAAAGAGACGCCGCAGGCCGGCGATGTCGGCAATAGCTAGATCAATTCTTCGATCCTGTACGCGCGGCGATATGTCACGAATACAGTTGAGCAATGATTCATGTGCCGTTTGCTCGGGTTCATGGGATCTGAAAATTACATTGATGCCGGCTATTTCCGCCTGGCTCTTCAGCAGACCAGGTTCAATCCCCGCCTGATGGCCTTTCGCATTCACGGCGATGACCCGAATCAGCGGCGGCTCGCCGTCAACAATAGCGACAGCTTGATCGCGCAGCTCCGGTCTAATGGCGAAAAGTGCCTGTAGAGAAAAATCAGGCACGAAGACGCTCGCGAACATAGGCCACCCACATTCAGCCGGCCCAAGGTGCAGCAATGCGAAACGGAGTACGCACCTGACCTGGCGGTTTGCGTTGAGAGCTGGCAATGCGGGAGCGAGTGACATCGGCTGAGAAGTTGCTTCCGGTTAGCAACTTCGGATTTTGCGATTGGGAACGCGTGGGGGCCCATTCGGAACAGCTTCTTTCGACAGAGATCACGAGCGAAGCACACGATTTGGCGAAGGGCTGTTGCTCGATGACAACGAAGCAAGTGGATGTTGACTGGACAGCCC
>Ga0070741_10010177_pt1 | contig 17885 bp, 12 predicted proteins | sample Coa_R1_4_FD_66440 | JGI IMG/M metagenome (GOLD analysis project Ga0070741, IMG submission 66440) | Surface soil microbial communities from Centralia Pennsylvania, which are recovering from an underground coalmine fire - Coalmine... | ecosystem: Environmental > Terrestrial > Soil > Unclassified ...
CGCTGGACCATCGCCGCTGCGATCGACGAAGGCATTCCGGCGCCGGTTCTCAGCGCCGCGCTCTACGAGCGCTTCAGCTCGCGCGGCGAAGCGCAATTCGCCGGACGCGTGCTGTCGGCGATGCGGCACGAATTCGGCGGGCATGCGGAAACACCCGGGCACGAGCCGACGCGATGAGAACGGCAGCGCCGTCTTCGGACGCCTTTGTGTTCTTCGGCGCCGCCGGCGATCTGGCCCATAAGAAAATCTTCCCGGCGCTGCAGGCATTGACCCGCCGCGGTCGCCTCGAGATGCCCGTCATCGGCATCGGCCGGAAGGCCTGGAAGGCGGAGGAACTCCGTGCCCGGGCGCGCGACAGCGTAGAGCAGCACGGCGGGCTGGATCCCGAGGCGTTCCCGAGACTCTGCTCCCGACTGCAGTATGTCGAGGGCGACTACCGCGACGATGCTACGTTCGCCCGCCTGGCCCAAATGCTGCGCGGCTCGTCCCGGCCGCTGCATTACCTCGCGATCCCTCCCAGCATGTTTGTTCCTGTCGTGCACGGGCTGACCAAGGCCGGCTGCACCAAGGACGCGCGGGTTATCGTGGAGAAACCTTTCGGTCGGGATCTCGCTTCGGCGCAAGCGCTGAATCGCACGCTGCACCAATCGTTTCCGGAGGCGGCGATCTTCCGCATCGATCACTACCTGGGCAAGGAGCCCGTCGAAAACCTGCTGTATTTCCGGTTCGCCAACGCATTCCTCGAACCGATCTGGAACCGCAATTACGTGGCGAGCGTGCAGCTCACCATGGCCGAGGATTTCGGTGTCCAAGGGCGCGGACGCTTCTACGAAGAAGTCGGCGCGATTCGGGACGTCGTGCAAAATCATCTGCTGCAGGTGATCGCCCTGCTGGCGATGGATGCCCCGGTCGGCCGCGATGCCGACGCGATGCGCGATGAGAAGCTGCGTATCTTCAGGGCGATGCAACCAGTTGCGGCAGGCGACGTGGTCCGCGGCCAGTTTCGCGGCTACCGCAGCGAGAACGGCGTGGCACCCGCCTCGCGCGTCGAGACGTTCGCCGCGCTGAGGCTGCACATCGATACGTGGCGCTGGGCCGGCGTGCCGTTCTACATCCGCGCCGGAAAGCGGCTGCCCGTTACTGCGACCGAGGTGGTTGTGAAGCTGCGGCCTCCGCCGCGAGCCGTGTTCGACGACGTCGGCGCGGGTGAGCCGAATTATTTCCGGTTTCGGCTCGGCCCGGACGTGCTGATCGCGACTGGCGCGCGGGTAAAAGCATCCGGGGAAGCCATGGTCGGCACACCGGTCGAGCTCATCGTGCGTGGGAATGCCGCCGATGCGATGCAACCGTATGAGCGGCTCCTTGGCGACGCGCTGCTTGGTGACGGATCGCTTTTCACGCGCGATGACTGCGTCGAGGCCGCCTGGCGCGTGGTGGAGCCGATCCTCGAAGACACCGGGTCGCCGATCGAATACGCGCCCGGTAGCTGGGGGCCGCGTGAAGCCGAACGAATTGTTGCAGGCGACGGCGGCTGGCACAGCCCCGCGCCGGCGGAAGAGCGCGATGCCGCTCCCTATTGAAGACTACGCGCTGATCGGCGGCTGCCACACCGCTGCACTGGTGGGCCGCGACGGCTCCATCGACTGGCTCTGCTTTCCTCGTTTCGATTCAGGCGCGTGTTTCGCCGCCCTGCTCGGCGAGCCGCGGCACGGGCGCTGGCTCATCGCACCGGCGGGCGCTGTGCAGCGCACGCGGCGGCGCTACCGCGAAGGCACGCTGATCCTGGAAACCGACTTCGAGACCGCCGAAGGCGCCGTGCGCATCACCGATTGCATGCCGCTTTCCAACAAGCGCTGGGATCTGGTGCGCATCGTCGAAGGCTTGCGCGGACAGGTGCCCATGCGCATGCAACTCGTCATCCGCTTCGATTATGGCTCGATCGTTCCATGGGTACGCCGGCACGGCAACGCTCTGGTGGCGACCGCCGGACCGCACACGATCGAGCTCCACGCCGGCGTGGCCACGCGCGGGCAAGACATGACGACGGTGGCCGAGTTCGTTGCCCGCGAGGGCGAGCAAACGCCGTTCGTGCTCAATTACCACGCTTCTTACGAACCGGCGAGTCCGACGGTGGACGCACAGCAGGCGCTGGCGGCAACGGAACGCGACTGGCGGACATGGTTCGCGCATTGCACCTATCGCGGACGCTGGCGCACTGCCGTGGAGCGCTCGCTGATCGTGCTGAAGGCGCTGACCTTCATGCCCACCGGAGGGATCGTCGCCGCGCCCACCACTTCTTTGCCGGAGCAACCCGGGGGCGTGCGCAACTGGGACTACCGGTTTTGCTGGCTGCGCGACGCCACGTTTACGCTCAACGCTTTTCTCGCCGCCGGCTACCGTGACGAGGCGGCGGCCTGGCGGGAGTGGCTGCTGCGTGCCGCCGCCGGAGCGCCCGGCGACTTGCAGATCCTCTACAGCCTGACTGGAAAACGGCGCGTCGACGAAGTGGCACTCGACTGGCTGCCGGGCTATCAGGGCGCGGCGCCCGTTCGGATCGGAAACGCCGCCGCGAAGCAGTTCCAGCTCGACGTCTACGGCGAGGTCGTGGACACGCTGCATCTCGCGCGCTGCGCGGGACTGCCGCCCGAAGCGCATGCCTGGCGGATCGAACGAGCGCTGCTTGGCTTCCTGGAACTGAACTGGCAAAAACCCGATGAAGGCATCTGGGAAGTCCGGGGGCCGAAGCGGCACTTCACGCATTCCAAGGTGATGGCCTGGGTCGCGTTCGACCGGGCGGTGAAAGCGGTCGAGAAGTTCGGGCTCGACGGTCCGGTCGAGCATTGGCACCAGGTGCGTAACACGATCCACGCGCAGGTCTGCGAAAAGGGCTTCGACGCGCGGCGCAACGCCTTCGTGCAGTCGTATGGCTCGGCTGAGCTTGATGCGAGCCTGCTTCTGATGCCGCTCGTTGGTTTCCTGCCGGCCGACGATCCGCGGGTACACGGCACGGTTGAGGCTATCGAGCGCGAGCTGCTGGTCGATGGCCTGGTGCGGCGTTACTCGGCCGCCAGCCGCGTGGATGGCCTTCCGCCCGGCGAGGGGACGTTCTTGCCCTGCTCGTTCTGGCTTGCCGACAACTTCGCGCTGCTCGGCCGCCAGGAAGATGCGGAGGCACTTTTTGAGCGGCTGCTTTCGCTAAGCAACGAAGTCGGCCTGCTTCCTGAGGAATACGACCCGCTCACACGGCGCATGCTCGGCAATTTCCCGCAGGCGCTTACCCACGTCGCGCTCGTGAACACCGCACGGCTGCTGTCTGACTCGGCGCGCCGGTCGCGGCTCTCCACCGCGGGAGGCGAGCGTGCCGGCGCAGTCGCCTCGATTTCCGCATGAAACCTGAACTCACTCGCTCGATCGACCAGCTTTGCATCGACACGATCCGCACCCTCTCGATGGATGCCGTGCAGCAGGCGAAGTCCGGCCATCCCGGCACGCCGATGGCACTCGCACCGGTGATCTACACCTTGTGGCAGCGTTTTCTGCGCTTCGACCCCGAAGACCCGATCTGGCCGAACCGCGACCGGTTCGTGCTCTCCAACGGGCATGCCTCCATGCTCCTCTATGCGAGTCTGCATCTGGCAGGTGTCAAGGCGGTCGACGCGAAGTACGAGCGCCTTGGCGAGCCCGCCGTCTCGCTCGAGGACATCAAGCGCTTCAGGCAGCTCGGCAGCAAGTGTCCCGGGCACCCGGAATATCACCTGACCTCGGGCGTGGAGACGACCAGCGGACCGCTTGGCCAGGGATGCGCCACGAGCGTCGGCATGGCTATCGGCGCACGCTGGCTCGCGCAGCACTTCAATCGGCCGTCTTTCGCGCTTTTCGACTACGACGTGTACGTGCTGTGCAGCGACGGTGACATGATGGAAGGCGTGTCGAGTGAAGCGGCATCGCTCGCCGGTCACCTGATGCTTGGCAATCTTTGCTGGATCTACGACAACAACCGCGTGACGATCGAAGGCCATACGGACCTCGCCTTCAGCGATGACGTCGCTGCACGCTTCCTCGCCTACGGATGGAACGTCCAGAGGGTCGGCGACGCCAACGATACTGACGCGCTGGCGCATGCCATCGAGGCTTTTCGCGAGACGGGCGACGTGCCGACCCTCATCGTCGTGGACAGCCACATCGGCTACGGCGCCCCGCACAAGCACGATACGAGCGCCGCGCATGGCGAGCCGCTCGGCGAGGAAGAGATCCGCCTTGCCAAGCGCAGCTATGGCTGGCCCGAGGACGCGCAGTTCCTAGTGCCCGACGGTGTGCGCGAGCATTTCCGCGCCGGCCTCGGCGCGCGCGGTCTGCGCCTTCGACAGGCCTGGTCCGCGCTCTTCGCGTCCTACCGCACAAGGTACCCGGAGCTTGCAGGCGCGCTCGAGCAGATGCAGCAGCGCGAGCTGCCCGAAGGCTGGGACGCCGCCCTGCCGGTCTTTGCCGCGGATGCAAAGGGGCTGGCGAGCCGCGATTCCTCGGCCAAGCTGCTGAACGCGATCGCCCGCAAACATCCCTGGCTCATCGGCGGCTCGGCGGATCTCTCTCCCTCCACCAAGACGCATCTCACCGCCGAGGACGCCGGCGACCTGGAAGCGGGAAATCCCGGCGGCCGCAACCTGCACTTCGGCGTGCGCGAGCACGCTATGGGCGCGATCCTGAACGGTCTCGCGCTTTCCAAAATTCGCGCCTTCGGCTCGGGCTTCCTCATCTTCTCCGACTACATGAAGCCGCCGATGCGCCTCGCCGCTCTGATGGAGCTGCCGGTCATCTACGTGTTCACGCATGACTCGGTCGGCGTAGGCGAGGACGGGCCAACGCACCAGCCCGTGGAACAACTCATCGCGCTGCGCTCGATCCCTGGCCTGATCACGCTGCGCCCCGCCGATGCCAACGAAGTGACCGAAGCGTGGCGCACCATCATGCGTCTCAAGCACCAACCTGCATGTCTGGTGCTGAGCCGCCAAACGCTTCCCACTTTCGACCGCGCGCGCTATGCAAGCGCGGCCGGCGTAAGCCGCGGCGGCTACATCCTTGCCGGCGCCGAGGAGACGGCGCCAGCCGTCATCCTTATAGGAACAGGCAGCGAGGTCGCGTTGTGTCTCGACGCATTCGAGAAGCTCAAGCAGGAAGGCACTGCGGCGCGGGTCGTCAGCCTGCCGTCCTGGGAGCTCTTCGAGCAGCAGGATCGGGCCTATCGCGATCAGGTACTGCCGCCCGAGGTCCGCGCGCGCGTATGCGTAGAGATGGGCTCGGTGATCGGCTGGGATCGCTATGCCGGCGCCACCGGCGCCGTGATCGGCATGCACACGTTCGGCTCCTCCGCGCCGCTCAAGGATCTGCTCGCGAAGTTCGGCTTCGTGCCCGAGCACGTGCTCGCGGCGGCGAAAGAGCAGATCGCCCTCACCCAAAGGAAACTCCGATGAAAACCGAACGCCAAAGGAAGCCCGATGCCAACCCGCTCGAGTCGCTGCACGAATGCGGTCAGGCCGTATGGCTCGACTTTCTCTCGCGGCGCTTCATCGCCGAAGGCGGCTTGAGGCGGCTGGTCGAGCACGATCGCCTTGCAGGCGTCACTTCCAATCCCACGATTTTCGAGAAGGCGATCGCCGGCAGCGCCGACTATGACGCGGCGCTGCAGGAAGCGGAGCAGCAAGCCGATGTCGGCGTCATGGCGCTCTACGAGCGGCTCGCGCTCGAAGACATTCGGCATGCGGCGGACGTACTGCGTCCGGTTTACGACGCCACGCACAGTCAGGACGGCTACGTCAGCCTGGAAGTTTCGCCGTACCTCGCGAACGACACCGAGGGAACGGTGACCGAAGCGCGGCGCCTATCGCAGGCCGTGGCGCGCGACAACGTGATGATCAAGGTGCCGGCCACGCAGGCGGGCTTGCCCGCGATACGCCGGCTCACCGCCGAAGGCATCAAGGTCAACATCACGCTGCTCTTCTCGCAGCAGGTTTACGAAGAGGTTGTCGAGGCGTATCTCGCCGGTCTTGAAGAGTTTGTCGCACGCGGTGGCGACCCGCGCAAAATCACGAGCGTCGCCAGCTTTTTCGTCAGCCGCATCGACGTCGCAGTGGACAAGATCGTCGAGCAGCGGCTGCGTGGGAACCCGGATGCGGGCGAGCGCGAAGCGCTTTCCCGCCTGCGCGGCAAGGTGGCGGTGGCCAATGCCAAGCTCGCCTACCAGCGCTACAAGCGTCTCTTCGCCGGCGCGCGCTGGGAGAAGCTGCGCGCCAAAGGCGCCCGCGTCCAGCGACTGCTCTGGGCGAGCACCGGCACGAAGAATCCGGCCTACAGCGATGTGCTCTATGTGGAGGAGCTGATCGCGCCCGATACCGTCAACACGATGCCGCCCGCGACGATGGACGCGTTCCGCGACCACGGTCGGGTGGAGCTCAGCCTCGAGCGGCGCATCGACGATGCCGAGCAGCTCATGGCGGCGCTCGATCGGCAGGGCATCTCGATCGACGCGCTGACCGCGAAGCTGACCGAGGACGGCGTGCAGACGTTCAACGACGCTTTCGACAAGCTGCTGGGTGCGCTCGCCCGCAAACGCGCGGCGCTTCTCGGCGATAAGCTCGATCGCCAGGACATCAGGCTTCCCGCAGCGCTTGAGAAGCCCATAGCCGACTCGCTCGAGTCCTGGCGGCATGAAGGCGCCGTGCGCCGCCTGTGGGCGGGCGACGCAGGCCTCTGGACCGGCAAAGACGAAGCGAGTTGGCTAGGCTGGCTCGGCATCGTCGAGAAGCAGCGCGAGCGCATCGCCGCGCTCGAGGCGATCAGCGACGACATCCGCGGCGAGAGCGTCTCGCACCTCGTGCTTCTCGGCATGGGAGGCTCGAGCCTCGGCCCGGAAGTGCTTGCGGAAACATTCGGCCGCGAGCAGCAGGGCCCCGAGCTGCGAGTGCTCGATTCGACCGATCCGGCACAGATCCGCAGCGTCGAAAAAAGCATCGACCTCGCCCGGACACTGTTCATCGTCTCGAGCAAATCCGGCAGCACGCTCGAGCCGAACATCCTCGAGCAGTATTTCGATCAGCGTGTCACGGCGCTGCTCGGCTCGGATCGGGCGGGCGCGCGCTTCATCGCCGTAACCGATCCGGGATCGTCCCTGGAGAAGCTCGCCGAGCGTAAACGCTTCCGCCATATCGCGTACGGTGAGCCGAGCATCGGCGGCCGTTATTCGGTGCTTTCCGATTTCGGCATGGTTCCGGCCGCGGCGATGGGCGTCGACATCGGCAGGCTGCTTAGCGCGGCGCAGCGCATGGTGCGCTCCTGCGGCGAGAATGTGCCGCCCTCGGAAAACCCCGGCGTGGTGCTCGGCACCGTCATGGGCGTTCTCGCAAAGTCCGGGCGGGACAAGCTCACTGTCCTCACCTCCCCCGGTATCGCCGGCTTCGGCGCCTGGCTCGAGCAGCTCGTCGCGGAGTCGACCGGCAAGCTCGGCCGGGGGCTGATTCCGGTCGATGCCGAGCCCTTGGGGACGCCGGACGTATACGGGCGGGACCGCTTGTTCGCCTACCTGCGGCTGGCGGGCGAAGCCGATGCGAAGCAGGATGAAGCGATCATCGCGCTGGAACGCGCGGGGCATCCCGTGGTGCGCATCGTGGTCGGCGAGCGCTACAACATCGGCCAGGAATTCTTCCGCTGGGAAATCGCGACCGCGGTTGCCGGCGCGATCCTGGAGATCAATCCGTTCGACCAGCCGGATGTCGAGGCGAGTAAGCTCAAAACGCGCCAGCTCACCTCCGCCTACGAAAAGACCGGCAAGCTGCCGCCGGAAGGCCACGAAGGCAAGGCCCTCGCAATCGATGACGGCAAGCTCGTCGAAGCTCTCGCAGCGCACTTCGAAAGCCTGTGGGCCGGCGATTACTTTGCGCTGCTCGCGTACGTCGAGCGCAACGCCCGGCATCGCGACGCCTTGACGGAAATCCGCCGCATGATTCGCGACAGCAGGCACGTGGCGACCTGCCTTGGCTTCGGACCGCGCTTCCTGCATTCGACGGGGCAAGCGTACAAAGGCGGACCGAACAGTGGCGCGTTCCTGCAGCTCACCTGTGACGATGCCGCCGATCTCGCGGTGCCGGGACAGAAATACAGCTTCGGCCTGGTGAAGTCGGCCCAGGCGCGCGGCGATTTGGAGGTGCTGGCCGAGCGCGGCAGGCGGGTGCTGCGCGTGCATCTCGGGGCGGATGTCGCGGCGGGTCTCGCCGCGCTGAAGCGTGCGGTCGCGCAGGCGCTGCCGGCGAGTCGATAAGCGTGAGCGTCCGTAGCCGGCCGCGGCCGGCGACGATCTCGGCCTTGATCTCGGACGTCGACGGCACTCTCGTCACCGATGACAAGCGCCTCACCGAGCGAACCTGCACCGCCGTTGCCCGGCTGCGCGACGCCGGCATCGCGTTCACCATCATCAGCAGCCGCCCGCCGCGCGGCCTGCGCATGCTGATCGAGCCGCTCCGGCTCAACGCGCCGCTCGCCGCCTTCAACGGCGGCCTGCTCGTCACGCCCGAGCTCGTCGTCACGGGCGAGCCGCATTTCCTGCTGCCGCCCGTAGCGCGGCGGGCGATCGACTTCCTGCATGGCCGCTGCGCCGACGTCTGGCTCTTTACCGCGGACGAGTGGCGCGTACGCGATGCCAACGGCGCTTACGTACCGCGCGAAGAGCGCACGGTAAGGTTCGCGCCTCGCGTTGTTGCCGACTTCGCCGATACCGAGCACGTAGGAAAAGTGGTGGGCGTGAGCGAAGACTTCGAGCTGCTGCGCCGCCTGGAGATTGACGCGCGTGCAGCCTTCAAGGACGAGGCGGCCGTCGCGCGCTCGCAGCCCTATTACCTGGATTTCACCCACCCGCTTGCGAACAAGGGCGTGGCGTTCTCCGCGCTGGCGAAGCTCCTCGCGCTGCGCGAGGAGCGCATCGCCGTCATCGGCGACGGCATGAACGACATCGCCATGTTCGAGCGCGCGGGCATGAGCGTCGCCATGGGCAACGGGTTCCCCGAGGTGCGCCGCGCCGCGCGCTTCGTCACGGCGAGCAATGGGCAGGACGGATTCGCGCAGGCCGTGGACCAGTTCGTCCTCCAGCAAGCATGAAGAGAATTTCGCTCGTGGTTGCGGATGTCGACGGCACGCTGGTCACCGAGGACAAGGTGCTTACGCCGCGCGCGCGGCAGGCGGTGAGAGCGCTGCACGCGGCCGGCATTGGGTTTGCGATCACGAGCGGCCGGCCGCCGCGCGGCATGGCGATGCTCGTCGAGCCACTCGCCCTCGAGACCCCTATCGCCGGCTTCAACGGCGGCGCCTTCGTGCACCCCGACATGGCGGTGATCGAAGAGCACCTGCTTCCTGCCGAAGTCGCGCGGCGCGCCGTGGAAGTGATCCTCGGCCACCGCATGGACCTCTGGGTCTACAGCGCTCAGAACTGGCTGGTGCGCGATCCCAAAGCTGCGCATGTTGCGCGCGAGCAGTGGACCGTCAAATTCCCGCCGACGGTGGTCCACGACCTCGCGGCCGCGCTCGAGCACGCTTCCAAGATCGTCGGCGTGAGCGACGATCATGCGCTCGTCGCGCGCTGCGAAAAGGATGCGCAGACGGCGCTCGGCGAGGCCGCTTCGGCGGCGCGCTCCCAGCCGTACTATCTGGACGTCACTCACCCGGCCGCGAACAAGGGCACGGTGATCGCCACGCTCTCGCGCCTGCTCGCCGTCCCGGCCGACGAGATCGCCACCATCGGCGACATGCCGAACGATGTGCTGATGTTCGCCAGGAGCGGTCTCAGCATCGCGATGGGCAACGCCAGCGCGGAAGTCCAGGCGCAGGCCGACTGCGTTACCGACTCCTATAACGACGAAGGTTTCGCAAGGGCGATGGAGCGCTTCGTGCTCGCTCCGCTGGAAGTCCAATGAGCTCGCTCGTAGTCGCGCCGTCCATTCTTTCGGCGGACCTCAGCCGGCTCGGCGAGGAAGTGCGCGCGGTGGACCGCGCGGGCGCCGACTGGATCCACATCGACGTGATGGACGGCCGCTTCGTGCCGAACATCTCCTTCGGGATGCCGATCGTCGAAGCAGTGCGCCGCTGCACCACGAAGCCGCTCAACGTGCACCTCATGATCGTCGAGCCCGAGCGTTACCTGGAGGCCTTCGCGCAGGCTGGAGCCGACCACCTGCTCGTGCAGTCGGAGCCTTCTTCCACCATTCACCTGCACCGAGTTCTTTCCCGCATCCGGGAGCTCGGCAAAAAGGCGGGCGCGGTGCTCGATCCGGGGAGCCCGGTATCGTTCGTCGAGGGCGTGCTGCACCTCTGCGACGTGGTCCTCGTCATGACGGTCAATCCCGGATTCGGCGGCCAGAAATTCCTGCCCGAGGTGCTTCCGAAAATCGAAACGCTGCGGCGGCTGTGCGAAGCGCGCAGACTCGAACCTCGGATCGCCGTGGATGGCGGCCAAGATGCGCACAACGCCGCTCGCGCGGTCGCGGCCGGCGCCGATGCCATCATCGCCGGCTCGGCGATCTTCGGATCCACTGACTATGCGGCGGCCATCGCCGCCATCCGGCGTAGCGCCCCACGGGAAATGCGAGCTGCACCGTGATCGAGACACGCGTATTCGAAGATGCCGAGGCATTTGCCCGCCATGCCGCGCAATGGCTTTGCGAGCTCGCGCTGCGCTCGGCCGGCAAGTTCGCGATATCACTCTCGGGCGGATCTACCCCGCGCCGGTTCTACGAGCTGCTTGCCGAAGCGCCTCTTCCCTGGAACCGCGTGCACTGGTTCTGGGGCGACGAGCGCTTCGTACCGCCGGATCATCCGGACAGCAATTACCGCATGGCGCGCGAGGCACTGCTGTCGCGAGCGCCCGTCCCCGGAGCGAACGTTCATGCGATCCCGACCGAACGCATCTCGCCGAAGGAAGCCGCATCGGCCTACGAGGCAACGCTGAAGCGCTTCTATGGCGCCGAAATGCTCCTGCCGCAACGGCCGCTCTTCGACGTGATGCTCCTCGGCATCGGCGACGACGGCCACACCGCTTCGCTGTTCCCAGGCCACGCGGCGCTCGAGGAGGAGCGGCGCTGGGTGGTAGCGGTCCATGGTGTAAAGGCGCAAGCGCGCATCACGCTCACCTATCCGGCGCTACAGAGCAGCCGGGAGAGCGCATTCCTGGTCACCGGTGGCGCGAAGAGAGAAGCGCTACGGCGCGCGCGCGCCGGCGATCGGGGCATCCCGGCCGGCCGGCTGCGCCCGGCGGGAAACCTCCACTGGTTCGTCGATCGCGCGGCGGCAGGCCAATGACTTCGGCAATCGTCGTCATGGGCGTCTCGGGCAGCGGCAAGACCACGGTCGCGGCGCTCCTCGCCGGGCGGCTGAACTGGGAGTTCGAAGACGGCGACTGGCTCCATCCCGAGGCCAATGTCGAGAAGATGCATCGCGGGATTGCGCTGACGGACGAAGATCGCTGGCCATGGCTGCGGGCGATCGCCGCGTGGATCGACGAGAAGCGGCGCGAGGGCCGCCATGGCGTGGTCGCCTGCTCGGCGTTGAAGCGCAGCTACCGGGACGTGCTGATCGGCGAGCGGCGCGATGTGCGCCTCGTTTATCTGAAAGGGGATGAAGCGCTCATCGCCCGGCGCATCACGGCGCGCCACGGGCATTTCATGCCGGCCACGCTCCTGCACAGCCAGTTCGAGACGCTCGAGGAGCCCGGGGAAGACGAACGGCCGATCACCGTCACCATCGACGCGCGGCCGGCGCAGATCGTCTCCCGAATTGTCGAGGAGCTCGGCGAATGACACCCGGTCCGCTCGCGCCCGATCTGCTGAAGAAGATGGACGCCTATTGGCGAGCCGCGAATTACCTCACCGTCGGGCAGATCTACCTGCAAGACAACCCGCTGCTCGAAGAGCCGCTGCGGCTCGAGCACATCAAGCCGCGCCTGCTCGGGCACTGGGGCACTACCGCGGGACTGAACTTCATCTATGTGCACCTCAATCGTCTCATCAAGGCGAACGACCTCAACATGATCTACATCATCGGCCCCGGGCATGGCGGGCCCGGGCTGGTGGCGCACACTTACCTCGAAGGGTCCTACACCGAGCGCTATCCGGACATCGAGCGCAACCGCAACGGACTGCAGCGCCTCTTTCGGCAGTTCTCCTGGCCCTACGGCGTGCCGAGCCACGTGGCGGCGGAAGTCCCGGGATCGATCCATGAAGGGGGCGAGCTCGGCTATTCGCTCGCTCACGCCTATGGCGCCGCATTCGACAACCCGGATCTCATCGTCGCCTGCGTGATCGGCGACGGTGAAGCCGAAACCGGGACGCTCGCGGCGAGCTGGCACTCGAACAAGTTTCTCAATCCCGCGCGGGACGGCGCGGTTCTGCCGATCCTGCATCTCAACGGCTTCAAGATCGCCAACCCAACCGTGCTCGCCCGCATCAGCCGCGAAGAGCTGCGCGACCTGCTGCGCGGCTACGGCCACGAGCCGTATTTCGTGGAAGGCGACGATCCGGCGCTGGTGCATCAGCTCCTCGCCGCAACGCTCGATGCGGTGCTCGCCGAGATTAGAGGTATCCAGGCCGCCGCGCGTGCCACCCCGGACCTCGCCGGCGGCAAGCGTCCGCGTTGGCCGGTGATCGTGTTTGTCACGCCCAAAGGCTGGACCGGTCCCAGATTCGTGGACGGCGAGCCGGTCGAGGGCACCTGGCGCGCGCACCAGGTGCCGATCGCGCAGCTCAGCAACCCCGAGCACCTCAAGCAGCTCGAGGACTGGATGAAAAGCTACCGGCCGCAGCAGCTCTTCGACGAGGACGGCAAATTCCTGGAGGAGTACGCGGCGCTCGCGCCAACGGGTCATCGCCGCATGGGCGCCAATCCGCACGCCAACGGCGGAGAGCTGCTAGTGCCCCTGGCGATGCCGCCGTTCCGCGACTATGCGGTGCAGATTTCCGCGCCCGGCGGCGTAGAAACCGAGTCCACGCGCATCCTCGGAGAATTCCTGCGCGACGTCATGAAGCTGAATCTCGACCGCCGCAATTTTCGCGTATTCGGCCCGGACGAGACCGCCTCGAACCGGCTCGACGCGATCTATGAAGCCAGCGCCAAGACATGGATGGCGCGCGTCGAGGAGGTGGACATCGACCTCAGCGCCGAGGGCCGCGTGATGGAAGTGCTGAGCGAGAACCTGTGCGAGGGCTGGCTCGAAGGCTATCTGCTGACCGGACGCCACGGCTTCTTCTCTTGCTACGAGGCGTTCATCCACATCATCGACTCGATGTTCAACCAGCATGCGAAATGGCTGAAGACCACCCGCAAGATCCCGTGGCGCGCGCCGATCGCGTCCCTGAACTACCTCCTGACCTCGCATGTCTGGCGCCAGGACCATAACGGTTTCTCGCACCAGGATCCCGGCTTCATCGATCACATCGCCAGCAAGAAGGCGGACGTCGTGCGCATCTATCTGCCGCCAGACGCCAACTGCCTGCTGTCGGTCGCCGATCATTGCCTGCGCAGCCGCAATTACGTCAACCTGATCATTGCCGGCAAGCAGCCCCAGTGGCAGTGGCTGGACATCGATTCGGCCGTGCGCCATTGCGCGGCCGGCGCCGGCATCTGGCAGTGGGCGAGCAACGAGGCGGGCGATCCCGATGTGGTGATGGCTTGCGCGGGAGACGTGCCGACGCTCGAGACGCTCGCCGCCGTGACCCTGCTGCGCGAATACGTTCCGGACATCCGCATCCGCGTGGTGAACGTGGTGGACCTGATGGCGCTGCAGCCCCAGAGCGAGCATCCGCACGGGCTCGAGGACCAGGATTTCGATCGGCTGTTCACACGCGACAAGCCGGTGATTTTCGCCTTCCACGGCTATCCGCGCATGATTCATACCCTGACCTATCGCCGGCGCAATCACGACAACTTCCATGTGCGCGGATATAAGGAGGAAGGCACTACGACCACGCCCTTCGACATGGTCGTGCTGAACAACCTCGACCGCTACCGGCTCGCGCTCGACGCCATCGGCCGCATCCCGCGGCTCGAGCCGCGGGTGCAGGAAGCGACCGATCGCTACTGGAGCACCATGGAGCGCCACAAGCTCTATGTAAGCGAGCACGGCGAAGACCTGCCCGAGGTGCGGGAGTGGCGCTGGACACGCTAGGCGCCTCGCCGGTCCTTGCGCTGAATAGCGGCTCCTCGTCGCTGAAATTTGCCCTCTATAGCGTCGGCGCTTCGTCGGTGGAAGCGCTCCTTGCCGTAGAGCTCGAGGGCGAGCTCCATGCGCGGGACGCGGTGTCGCGCGTGGCGCAGCTGCTTTCCGAGCGCAAGCTGCCTGCGCCGGCCGCGATCGGACACCGCGTCGTGCACGGCGGCGCGCGGCTGCGCCGCCACTGCGTGCTCGACGAAGCGATGCTGCGCGAGCTCGAGGCCGCCGCCGCCTTCGCGCCACTGCACGCACCGGCGGCCTTGTCGGTCATTCGTGCCGCGCAGGATCAATTCGGGCGGCAGCCTCAGGTCGCCTGTCTCGATACGGCGTTTCACGCCGGATTGCCGGACGTTGCGCGCACCCTGCCGATCCCGCGGGATCTCCAGGCGCAAGGCATCGAACGCTACGGGTTTCACGGCCTGTCGTGCGAATCGATCGTTCGCCAGCTCGGCGCCGCCCTGCCGGGCCGGCTGGTCATCGCGCATCTTGGAAGCGGCGCCAGCATCACCGCGGTCAAGAACGGCCGATCGATCGACACCAGCATGAGCCTGACCCCGAGCGGCGGAGTGATCATGGGGACGCGCTGCGGCGATCTCGACCCGGGAATCATCGTCTACCTGTTGCGCGAGAAGAAACTGGATGCGGCGCAGCTCGAAGACCTCGTGAATCGCCGTTGCGGACTGCTCGGGATTTCCGGCATCGACGCGGACATGCGCCGTCTGCATGAAGCCGCCTGGTCGAAGGACGCTGCGCAGCTTGCCATTGAAATGTTCTGCTACTCGGTCCGCAAGCAGGTCGCGGCGATGGCGGCCGCTCTCGAGGGCCTCGATCTGCTCGTGTTCACCGGCGGAATTGGCGAGGGCGACGCAGCCGTACGCGCGGCGATCTGCGACGGCCTTTCCTGGCTGCCGTGCCCGGTTCGCGTGCTGCCCGCCGACGAGGAGGCGCAGATCGCCCGCCACACCTGGGATCTGTTGAACGGGATCCGCGTTGGCTGAAACGCCCGCGCCCGGAGCGCCCGGCATTGAGGCGCGGTGGACTTCCAGCGCGAAAAGTGGGGTTGGTACTGCACTCACGGCGCCGAGCCGGGTCTGGTTCACGCTCAGTCACGGCATCCTGAACGAAATCTACTACCCGCGGATCGATCACGCTTGCACGCGCGATTTCGGGTTCATAGTCACCGACGCAAGAAGCTTCTTCTCCGAGGAAAAGCGCAATGCCCAAAACACGCTGCGGCCACTCGCGGACGGCGTGCCAGCCTTCGCAGTGGTCAGCATCTGCGACGAGGGGCGCTATCGCTTGGAAAAACAGGTGCTCACCGATCCGCGGCGCGACGTTCTTCTGCAGCAAGTCAATTTTCATGCGCTCGCCGGCCCCATGGCCGGCTATCGCCTTTACGCGCTCCTCGCACCCCATCTGGTGAACCGGGGTGCCGGCAATACCGCGTGGATCGACGACTACAAGGGAATGCCAATGCTGTTTGCTGAAGGAAGTGGCACGGCCCTCGCCGTCGGCTGCTCGGCGCCGTTCCTCGCGCGCTCGGCCGGTTTCGTCGGCGTCTCGGACGGCTGGCAGGATCTTTCGCGGCATTTCGAGCTGCGCTGGCGCTACGACGAGGCACGCGGCGGCAACGTGGCGCTGACCGGTGAGATCGATCTCGTCGCCTGCGGCGGGCGCTTCATCCTGGCGCTCGGATTCGGACAGAGCGCCGCGGAAGCGGCGCTCCGCGTGCGGACGAGCCTGAACGACGGCGTCGAGGAAGCGCTGGCCGCGTACGTCGCCGGCTGGCACGCCTGGCAGGGCTCGCTGCTCCCGCTCGACGCGGAATTGCCGCCGGGCCGCGCGAATACGTATCGCGTTAGCACCGCCGTGCTGCGCACGCACGAGGCGCGGTCCTTCGCCGGCGGCTACATCGCCAGCCTGTCGGTCCCCTGGGGGTTCTCCAAAGGCGACGAGGACCTCGGCGGCTACCATCTCGTCTGGCCCCGCGACCTCGTGGAGATCGCCGGCGGCATGCTCGCTGCCGGAGCGAAAGCCGAAGCGCGGCAGATCCTGCATTACCTGCAGAACATCCAGGAGGCGGACGGCCATTGGCCGCAGAACTGCTGGCTCGACGGCACGGCGTTCTGGAACGGCGTGCAGATGGACGAGTGCGCCTTTCCCATCCTGCTCGTCGACCTCGCGCGCCGCGAGGGCGCGATTCCGGCGGCCGAGCTGCCCGCACTGTGGCCGATGGTGAAGCGGGCGGCGCAGTACATCGTCCAGAACGGGCCGGTGACCGGGCAGGATCGGTGGGAAGAGGACGGCGGCTATTCGCCCTTCACCCTCGCCGTCGAGATCGCCGCGCTCCTCGTGGCTGCCGATCTCGCCGACGAATTCGCCGCGCCGGGGCAGGCAGCCTATTTGCGCGAGACCGCGGATATCTGGAATAGCCTGATCGAGCACTGGATCTATGCGGCCGGCACGCCCCTCGCGAAGAAGCTCGGTATAGAGGGCTACTACGTTCGCATCGCCTCCCCCGACACCGCCGACGCCGCCTCGCCCGTCGATGGCTTCGTGCCGATCAAGAACCGTCCGCCCGGCAGCAGCGATTTGCGGGCTTCGTTGATGCTGAGCCCCGATGCGCTCGCCCTCGTGCGCTTCGGGCTGCGCGCGCCCGACGATCCGCGCATTCTGAACACGGTGCGCGCGATCGACGCACTGCTCAAGGCCGACTTGCCCGCCGGTCCCTGCTGGCGCCGCTACAACGGCGACGGCTATGGCGAGAAGGAAGATGGCAGCGCATTCGATGGCACCGGTATCGGCCGACCATGGCCGCTGCTCACCGGCGAGCGTGCGCATTACGAACTCGCTGCCGGCGATCGGGCAGCTGCGCAACGCATGCTCGCGGCACTCGAGGGCTTCGCGAGCGACGGCCATCTGCTGCCTGAGCAAGTCTGGGATGCCGGCGACATCCCCGAGCGTGAGCTGTTCCGAGGCCGGCCCTCCGGCTCGGCAATGCCGCTGGCGTGGGCACATGCCGAGCACGTCAAGCTGCTGCGCTCCCTCGCGGACGGCCGCGTATTCGACATGCCGCCGCAGACGCGCCAGCGCTACCAGGTCGAAGGCGTGCGCTCGCGCCACTGCGTCTGGCGCTTCAATCAAAAATCGCGCGCCGTGACCAGCGGCAGCGTGCTGCGGGTCGAGCTGCCGGCGGCTGCGACGGTTCACTGGAGCAGCAACGGATGGAGCACGACCCACGATACCCAGACGCTGGACAGCGGGTTGGGTATCCACTTCGCCGACCTCGACACCGCCGAGCTCGAGGCAGGCCGTGAGGTCGTTCTTACGCTCTACTGGCCGGCCACGGATCGCTGGCAAGGCGTCGACTATCGCGTGGCGATCGAAGCCGCATGAAACTTGTACAACCTGAACTGAAGGAAACATCAATGAGCGACGAAACAACGAAACTCAACGGGCCAGATTTCGCCGAGGGCGTAGCCCTTGCGGCCATTGCCGACGGCGCGATGCTGCTCGGACACGCGCAGGGCGAGCCGGTGCTTCTCGCGCGCCGCGGCAGCGAATTGTTCGCGATCGGCGCCGTCTGCACCCATTACGGCGGTCCGCTCGAGCAGGGATTACTGGTGGACGACACGGTGCGCTGCCC
>Ga0070741_10010178_pt1 | contig 17885 bp, 18 predicted proteins | sample Coa_R1_4_FD_66440 | JGI IMG/M metagenome (GOLD analysis project Ga0070741, IMG submission 66440) | Surface soil microbial communities from Centralia Pennsylvania, which are recovering from an underground coalmine fire - Coalmine... | ecosystem: Environmental > Terrestrial > Soil > Unclassified ...
TGGCGGTGCGGGCGGAGGGCTGCTCCTCGGCGAGAGAGTCGAGGACGGCCTGGATGGCGCCGGGGGCCGGCAGGGGCACGCGCGGGAGCTGGGGCGCGTAGAAGTCGTAGGTAGCGCGGGCGTGCTCGGGGTCGTCGAGCTTGACGAGGTCCATGACGGCGCGCGTGCCCTCCTCGGGGTGAGTCTTGAAGTAGTGGATGCCCTCGACGTAGGCGCGCATCCAGCGCTCGTAGACGTCAGCCTCGCGCGCGAGGTCGGCGCGGCGCGTGGCGACGCCGTTGTTGGCGTAGGCGACGTCGGACTTGGTGAGGTCGGCGAGGACGGCGAAGTTGCCCTGGGCGATGGCGGTGGGCAGCGGTACGTTGAGCACGGTGCCGACCGTGGCGCCGTTGAGGAGCGCCACGGTGCGGGCATCGTTGCCGGCGCCGGCGGGGAGGATAGTCACGTCGCGGTCGGGCTCGAGGCCCCACTGGCGCAGCGTGAGGCGAATGGCGGTGTCGGCGAGGGCGCCCTTGCGAGTGCCGCTCACGGCCTTGCCGCGCAGGTCCTCGGGCCGGCGGATGTCGGGGGTGGTGACGAAGTAGTAGTCGAAGCGGTTGCTCTGGACGGCGATCACGGCGACGTCGGCGCCCTCCAGGGCGGCGCTGACGAAGGCGGGCACGCCGCCCACGAGGAGCGGGACGGTGCCCGAGGCGAGCGCGGCCATCGAGTTGGTGCCGCCGCCGATGTACTGCAGCTCGGCGTCGAGGCCGTACTTGAGGAAGATGCCGGCGTCTTTCGTGGCCTGGATGTTGGCGTTGGTCGGGGAGATGGAGCTGAGCCCCACGACGAAGGGGACCGGCGCGGGGCTGGCCCCCCCACCACCCAGCTCTCTTCGTGCCGCACCCCCCAATTCCGGGGGGGAGCTCGACACGACGGGCGCGCTTTCCCCAGCGCTGGCGGGCGGAGCGGGTGGCGCGGGCGCGGCGGCCGGCCTGCAGGCGAGGAGCAAGAGCGCGAAGCCGAGCGCCCAGCACAGGTTCTTATGCGCAGAAGTGATACCCATGTGGCCCCCCATCGCCTGTTGGCTAGCCGCGAATTCTGGCTTGCTCAGGCCGCTCCCCCCCGGTCCCGACGCCGCGCGTCTGCCGCGGGCGCGGCCGCAGCGCCCCGCTAGTCAACGCCCTCCACGAAGAGGAGACGCCGACTGAGCGCCCGCTGGCGAAGCTCGAGCGCCGCTGCGTATTCGGGCGAGCCATACCACTCGCGCGCCCGCTCCATGCTGGGGAACGCGACGACGACAATTCGCTGCTCGGCTGGCCACTCGCCCTCCACGGCTTCGACGGCGCCGCCACGGACCACGTAGCGGCCGCCATAGCGGGCCATGGAATCCTGGGCCAGCGCCCGGTAGGCGTCGGCGAGCGTGGCGTCGAGGATTGTCACTTCGGAAATCACGTAGGCCGCCATAGAGCCTCCGCCCTTGTGGCCGCTCCCGCCTGTGAGCCCCTGGCGGCGGTGGCGTCGCCTGCCTGGAGCAGTCCCCCGGGCAACACCACCGAGCTAGCCGCTCAGCGCGCGGCGGGCACGGCAAGGCCGTAGAGGCGCAGCGCGTTGTCGCACATGAGCTTGCGCTTCTGGGCGAGCGAGAGGTCGTCGCGCTCGACCATCGCGCGGACGGTGTTCGGGAACTTGCAGTCGCTGTGGTTGTAGTCGGAGGCGAAGACGACGCGCTCCTCGCCGAGCATGCCGAGCACCCAGGGGAGAGTGCGCTCGTCGGGCTCGAAGGAGTAGTAGCACTGCGCGGAGCGCATGTAGGCGCCGGGCTCGCGGGTGAGCCAGGGCACGCAGGGCTGCATGTACTCGTAGTGCTCGTCGAGGCGCTCGATCCAGTAGGGCACCCAGCCGGCGCCGGCCTCGAGGAAGGCGACGCGCAGGCTGGGGTGGCGCTCGAGCACGCCGCCAGAGACGACGCACAGGGCGGCGATCATCTGCTCGAAGGCGTGGGTGACGACGTGGACCATGTAGGCGTTGGTGAAGCGGTCGGCGGCGGCGGCGGGGCGGCCGGCGCCGACGTGGACGCAGACGGGCACGCCCAGGCGCTCGGCTTCGGCGAAGAAGGGGTCGAGGGCGGGGTCGTCGAGGTTGCGGCCGCCGCTGTGGGCCGGGGTGCCGACGGCGACGAAGCCGAGGTCGCGGACGGCGTGGCGCAGCTCCTCGACGGCGGCGGGCGGGTCCTGGATCGGGACGAGGGCGACGCCCTTCAGACGCATGGGGTCGGCGGCGCAGTACTCAGCCAGCCAGTCGTTGTAGACGCGCGCGGTGGCGGCGGCGAGCTCGGCGTCGTCGAAGAAGGGCAGGCTGAGGAACACGCTGGTGCCGAACAGCACCGCCAGGTCGATGCCCTCGAGGTCCATGTCCTGCAGGCGGCGCACGGGGTCGTGCATGCCGGTGGTCTCGGCGGGGCGGCGGCTGCGCGGCCCGCCGGCCTGGCCGGTGCCGCGGCCCTCGGGCTTGGGCCAGAGCTTGCCCTCGGCGAGCAGGCGCGGGAAGCCGCGGTTGTCGGGGACGACGCGGGGGGCGCGGTCGCGCACGGCCGGCGCGATGCGCGCGGCCCAGTCGATGTTCAGCTCTTGCACGTGGCCGTCGGCGTCGACGACGGGAAACCCTAGCGCGCTCATCGGCGTACTCTCCCTGGCTGGCCCGCGTGCCGCCGGCCTGGCGGCGCGCTCGCTGGGCGGAACTATGCCGCGCTCCCCGGGGCGTGTCAAGGGACGGCTCGTGCCGGGCGGCGAGGAGCGCGCCCGTCGCCTGGGTTCCGCGCGCTCGATCCGCGAGATGTCGGCCAGTTCGGTCGTGCTCCTGGGAAGCTGGCGCGCGGCGGAGGCATACGAGGCGCTGGCGCGCGGCGCGTACGAGCAGGGCGAGGGCCGGATCGAATAACCGGTGGCGTGAGGGACAACACGAGGGGGGCGCCCCCGGCGCCCCCCTCGTGTTGTGTTCTGGAAGGCCGAGCTAGCTGCCGCCCTCGACGGGGAGGCCGGCATTCTTCCAGCCGGTAGTGCCGCCGTCGATCATGGCGACGTTGGTGAAGCCCATATCCACGAGCAGCTTCGCGGCGAGCGCCGCCTGGCCGCCGCCGCCGCAGGTGGTGATGACGGGTCGGGCACGGTCTTGCAGGCGCTCGTCGCGCATGCGCTCGGGCAGCTCCCGGTCGGCGCGGATGGGCAGCACGCCGAGGGGGACGTTCACGGCGCCGGGGATCACGCCGAGGGGCTGCAGGTCGTTCGGCTCGCGGACGTCGACGACGAGGGTGTTCGCGTCCTGCTGCATGCGCTGCTGCGCGTCCTGTGGGCTGATAACGGTTACCGCGTCGCGGGCCTCGGCCACCATCTGACGGAAGGTCTTCGCCATGGGGACCTCCTTTTGCGTTGCCACGCGTCTGACGCGGCGCGCGGCTGTCTCGAACCGGCCAATGTGCCAAGCGGTTGTACACGGGGAGCGGCCCGCGACGCCAGCGGGTCGGCGGGGGCCCTGCGGAAGGCCAGTGGGGAGAGCCGGTGCGCACCTCTTGACGCGGGCCGGATTGGTCGTTATTCTATATTTAGATTTCTTCTAACATTGGATAGGATTTAGATAATGGCGACGGAAACGCAGCGGTACACGGCGCTCGCGCAGGCGCTAGCGCGCAAGGGCTTGCGGCTCACGCCGCAGCGCGAGGCGGTGCTGCGCGTGCTGGCGACGACGGCGGAGCATCCGAGCGTCGAGCAGCTTTACGCGCTGGCCCGTCGCCGCTGTCGCTCGACGAGCCGCGCCACCGTCTACAACACCGTCAGCATGCTCAAGCAGTTGGGCGAGGTGGTGGAGCTGGAGTTCGCGGGGGGCGGCAACCGCTACGACGCGCGGACCCCCGAGCCGCACCCGCACCTGGTGTGCACGCGGTGCGGGCGCATTGACGACTTCGACCGGGCCGACCTGCGGGGGGCGCTGGCGGTGGCGGCTGCCAGCAGCGGCTACCGTGTGACGGGTCGGCGGCTGGACTTCTACGGCGAGTGTCCCGCCTGCCAGGACCAGGCCGACAGGGTTGGCCCGGCGGGGCCGGCGCGGTTGTAGGACACGCTTCGGGCTACGGTGGAGCGCCCGTAGCGTAGCCGCCAGGGCCGGCGCCGGTGGCGCGGCCGTAGGACACCACTCAGGGGCAGGGCAGGCCCGCGCGCGGCGCGGCGCCTGATCCGCGACCACAAACTGCAGAAAGGGAGGACCGTATGCCAGGGCTGAAGGGCACGAAGACGGAGGAGAACCTGAAGGAGGCGTTCGCCGGCGAGTCGCAGGCGAACCGCCGCTACCTGTACTTCGCGCGCGCGGCCGACGTGGAGGGCCAGCCGGACATCGCGGCGCTGTTCCGCTCGGTCGCGGAGGGCGAGACGGGCCACGCCTTCGGCCACTTCGACTTCCTGAAGGAGGTCGGCGACCCGGCGACGAACGAGCCGGTGGGCGACACGGCGAAGAACCTGAAGTCGGCGATCGCGGGCGAGACGTACGAGTACAGCACGATGTACCCGGGCTTCGCCAGGACGGCGCGCGAGGAGGGCTTCGGCGACATCGCCGACTGGTTCGAGACGCTGGCGCGGGCCGAGAAGTCGCACGCGGGCCGCTTCACGAAGGGTCTCGAGGCGGTCGGCGCGTAGCGATCGGTCCCTGAGCGGGGCTGGAGCGTGGCTCCGGCCCCGCGCGATCCCCGGCAACCGAGCGCGGCCGCGGCGCGGAGCGGGCTGCTCCCGCCGCGGCCGCGGTCGTCCCGCGACGTGAATGCGCCAGAGGAGCGAGCATGGGTACGGATCTGGGTGGGCTGCAGCCGACGCGCGTGGAGCACCTCGACGCGGCGTACTGGGACGTGGAGGCGCTGGACCGCGAGCAGCGGCGCCAGTTCGAGGTGTGCCACGGCTGCCGGCTGTGCTACAACCTGTGCCCGGCCTTCCCGCAGCTCTTCAAGTACATTGACGAAGAGGTCGACGGGGAGACGGAGAAGCTGTCGCACGCCCAGTTGCGGCACGTCGACGACCTCTGCTACGAGTGCAAGCTCTGTTTTATCGTCTGTCCCTACACGCCGCCCCACGAGTTCGCCATCGACATCCCGCGTCTAGTGCTGCGCGCGAAGGCCGTGAACACGCGGCAGGCGGAGCCGGGGCTGGGCTCGCGCCTGCTGTCGGACCCCGACCTGCTGGGACGGCTGGGCTGCGCGACGGCGCCGCTGGCGAACGCGGCGAAGGAGCAGCCGCTGGCACGGCAGCTCATGCAGCAGACGCTCGGCATCCACCCGCGGGCCAGGCTGCCGCGCTTCGCGGGCCAGACGTTCGCGAGCTGGTGGGCGCACCGCCCGCCGCCCGCGACGCGGGGCACGAACGGGAAGGTGGCGTTCTTCTATAGCTGCCTGGTGAACTACTACCAGCCGCAGATCGGCGTGGCGGCGGTAAAGACGCTGGAGCGCAGCGGCGTGGAGGTAATCTGCCCGCCGCAGAACTGCTGCGCGATGCCGGCGCTGGACGAGGGGCGGCTGGACTTCGCGCTGGGCCACATGGCGCGCAACGCCGAGCGGCTGGCCGCGGCGGTGCGCGAGGGGTACGAGGTGGTGGTGCCGGAGCCGACCTGCGGGATGATGCTGCGCAAGGAGTACGTGGACTACCTGCACAGCGAGGACGCGCGGCTGGTGGCCGAGCACACCTTCGATTTGGCGGAGTACCTGGTGCGGCTGCACCGCGAGGGCAAGCTGAACAGGGACTTTGCCTACGCGCCCGGCAAGATCGCCTACCACATGCCCTGCCACCTGAAGTACCAGGCGATCGGGCGCCGCTCGGTGGACCTGCTGAAGCTGATTCCGGGCGCCGAGGTGCAGCTCATCGATCGCGGCTGCTCGGGCCACGACGGCACCTGGGCGATGAAGACGGACTACCACGACCTGTCGCTGCAGGTGGGCGCCAAGCTGTTCCAGGGCATCCGCGACGCTGGGGCGAACGTGGTCTGCACGGACTGCTCGCTGGCGGCGCTGCAGATCGAGGAGGGCACCGGCGAGCCCGTCGTGCATCCGATCGAGATCGTCTGGGCAGCCTACGCCGACACGGAGGAGCCGGCCTGATGCAACCCATCACGCGCAGCGAGGTGCGCTCGCTGGAAGACTACGAGGTACTGCGGGCGGACTTCCGCCAGCACATTCGCGGGGTGAAGGAGGCGCGGCGGGTCGTGGTCGGCGACGCCATCGCGCTGACCTTCGAGAACCGCGAGACGGCGCTGTACCAGATCCAGGAGATGCTGCGGACGGAGCGCATCTTCGAGCCGCATCGCATTCAGGAAGAGATCGACATCTACAACGAGCTGGTGCCGGGCGCGAACGAGCTGGTGGCGACGCTGTTCATCGAGATCGGCGACATGGCCGAGCTGCGGCGGCGGCTGCCGGCGCTGGTGAACGTGGAGCACGCGGTGTGGCTGGACGTGGGGCCGCACCGGATCCACGGGCGGGCCGAGGGAGGGCGGAGCACCGAGGAGACGACCAGTACGGTACACTACCTGCGCTTCGCGGTGGAGCCAGCGGCGGCCGCGGCGCTGCGCGACGCGAGCCAGCCGGCGCGGCTGCGGATCGAGCACCCGCACTACCAGGCCGCGGCGGGCCTGAGCCCGGCGACGCGCCAGGCGCTCGCCGACGACCTCGCCACGCCCTGAGGCCTCCGGCCAGAGCGATAGGGCAGGGGCGCGGCGCCCCTGCCCTACCATATTTGCCGGGTTTGCCGGGGGCGTGAGCGCCCGGCGCGGCTACTGGGCGGGCGGGGGCATGACGACGGTGGGCGCGGGGACGGGCGTGCCGGCGGGCGCCGCCGCGCCGCTCGGCTGGCCGGCCAGCCAGGCGATGAACCGCTGGGTCTGGGGGTCGTCGCGCACCAGGGTGACGCGCAGCGAGACGACGCGGTCGTTGCGGACCTCGCCGGTGATCGTGCCGAGCACGCGCTCGCTGCCGGCCGCGGTCACGCGGTCGCTGCGGATGTCCCAGAGCCCCGTCACGGTGCTGCCGGCGACGTTGCCCACGACGTCGCCGCCCAGTGGCGCGTAGCGGGCGTGCGCGGCGATCTGGCGCTCGAGCTCGGGGCCGATGGCGGCGCGGCCCACGCAGGGCGTCGCGGAGCAGTTGCCCACGCCGTCGGAGAACCAGTAGGTGGCGTCGTCGGCGAAGAGCGACGTGGCGTCGGCGCCGTTCCCGCGGCTGATAGAGCGCAGCAGCCGCAGGTAGGTGGCGAGCACGCGGCTCTCGGTGGGGCCGAGCGCCATCATCGGGCCTGGCCCCATCATCGGTCCCATCATCGGGCCTGGCATGGGCCCGGGCGGCCCCGGGAAGTCGGTGTCCCAGCCGGGCAGCGGCCCCCAGGGGCCCCAGACCTGGGCCTGGGTCGCCGCGGGCGCGATGACCGCACCCAGGATGCTGAGCGCGAGCGCGGGGCCGGCGAGCCGCCAGCGCCAATGACCAACGAAGCCTCTCATCCCTCACCTCCAGCGAGATTCCCCTCCCCATTCTCTCACCACGGCGATGGTCGGAAGGCGGGCGCCACCCGGGCCGCGGGGCGGCGGGGGTGGGACGCGGCATGCGGTAGGCCGATGGTGGGCTGCCGGGCCTGCGCGCTGGGGCGTGGGGCGTGGCGGTCCAGGGGCGCGCGGCGCCCGGTCGCGCGGTGGCGCGGCAATGCGCTAGAGTCTCGCCGGGCTCGAATGGAAGCGTGGTGAGAGGCGAGGATGGGCGAGCTGCGCGCGGAGCCGGCCCGGGGCGAGGATGGCGGGGAGTTCGTGCCGGGGACGGCGGAGCTGCTGTACGAGCGCCGCGGGCCGATCGCGCTGCTGACCTTCAATCGCCCGGCGGCGCGCAACGCGATGACCTGGGCGATGTACGAGGGCCTGTACGCGGCGTGCGAGCACGTGGACGCCGACGAGCGGGTGCGCGTGCTCGTGCTCCGCGGGGCGGGTGACAAGGCGTTCGTGGCCGGCACGGACATCAGCCAGTTCGAGGCGTTCACGACGGCCGAGGACGCGCTGGGCTACGAGCGTGCGATCGAGCGCTACGTGGGCCGCCTGGAGGCCGTCCAGAAGCCGACCCTGGCGCTGATCCAGGGCTACTGTGTGGGCGGCGGTGCGGTGCTCGCGGTGGCCTGCGACCTGCGGCTGGCCAGCCCTGACGCGCAGTTCGGCGTGCCGGTCGCCCGCACGCTCGGCAACACGCTGTCGGCGGCGAACGTCGCGCGGCTGATGGCGCTGCTCGGCGACGCGCGCACGAAGGAGCTGTTGTTTACGGCGCGCCTGCTGGACGCCGCGGAGGCGCGGGCTGCGGGAATCTACAGCGAGGTCGTGCCGGCGGCCGAGCTGGAGGCGCGCGGGCTGGCGCTGGCCGCGCAGATCGCCGCGAACGCCCCGCTCACGCTGCGCTCGATCAAGGAGGCGGTGCGCCGCGTGCGCGCGCACGGGCGCCTGGAGGAGGCCGACGACCTGATCTTGCTGTGCTACCTGAGCGGCGACTTCCGCGAGGGCGTGCGGGCCTTCCTGGAGAAGCGCCCGCCGTGGTGGCAGGGGCGCTGACCCGGCCAGCGGCGGCGCCGCCCGCCGCCCGTCAGGTGGTCGCTGGGCCAGGCGGGGCCACGGCGCCTGGGCGCGCGGCGGCACGCTTCTTGCGGGGCCGTGCGCCGAGCAAGGGCAGGGTCGCGAGTAGACAAGCGCGGAACCGTATGGATGCCGTGATTAACGACTCCGCCGCGGACGGGAGCGCCCCGCGCGCCGACTGGCAGCGGATGGCGCTGTCCGATCACTACGTCCAGTTCTATGAGGCCGACGCCTTCCTCCTCGACACGGTAGCGGATTTCGTCGGCGCGGGCTTGCACGCGGGGGAGGCCGCCATCGTTGTCGCTACGCCGGCGCACCGGGCAGGAATCGAGGCGCACCTCCAGGCGACGGGGGTGGACGTCGCGGGCGCTCGCGGGCGCGGCAGGTACGTTCCGCTCGACGCCGCCGAGACGCTGGCCCGCCTCATGGTTGACGGGACGCCCGAGGCCGAGCGCTTCGACGCGGTGATCGGCGGCCTCGTGGCGCGGGCGGCGCGGCAGGGGCGCGGCCTGCGCATCTTCGGCGAGATGGTGGCGCTGCTCGCGCTCGAAGGCAACGCCAGCGCGGCCCTGCGGCTGGAAGCGCTGTGGACCGCGCTGCAGGCCACGCACCGGTTCGCGCTCCTCTGCGCCTATCCGATGCCGCGGCTGGGCGGCGTGGCCCAACGCGACCTGGTCGCGCAGGTGTGCGCCGCGCACAGCGGCGTCATCCCGGCCGAGAGCTACGCCGCGCTGCCGTCGGCCGACGCGCGGCTGCGCGAGATTGTCCTGCTCCAGCACAAGGCGCGCTCGCTGGAGGCGGAGATCGCCGAGCGGCGGCAGGCGGAGGCGTCCCTACAGGCGCTGCTGCGGATCAGCCAGAAGCTGCACGGCAGCCTGGAGCTGGACGCGCTGCTCGATCACCTGGTGGAAGAGGCGCTGCAGCTCGTCGGGGCCGAGGGCGGCTGCGCCGGCCTGCGCGTCCCCGAGGGCCTGGCCTGCCAGAAGTACGTGACCCGGGCGAGCGTGCTGCCGTTCGCCTGCTGCTGGCGGCCCGGCGAGGGGCTGCCGGGCTGGGTGCTCGCGCACAAGGCGCCGTACGTCACGAACGACGCTCGGCGCGACCAGCGGATCCTGCGCGCACGGTGCGAGCAGTTTGGCATCTGGTCCGCGCTCTGCACGCCGATCCTCGACGACGCGGGCGAGGTGCTCGGCTTCTTCGAGCTAAACAACAAGACCGACGGCTCGGCGTTCACCCGCGCCGACGAGGAGAAGCTGGTGGCCGTCGCGCGGATGGCCGCCATCGCCATCCAGAACGCGCGCCTGTACCGCGCGACCCAGGACGCCGTCCGCCTCCGCGACGAGTTCTTGGCCATCGCCTCCCACGAGCTGAGGACGCCGCTCGCGTCGATTCTGGGCCAGGGACAGCTCGCCCTGCGGCGGCTGGAGCGCGACGGCCACCTCGAGCCGGTGCAGGGTGCGCGGGCGCTCCAGGTGATCACGCAGCAGAGCAACAAGCTTCTGCGGCTCATCAACCAGCTCCTGGACGTGTCGCGCCTGGAGTCGGGCAAGCTCAGCCTGGAGCGGCAGCCGGCCGACCTCGTGCCGCTGCTGCGCCAGGCGGTGGCGGGCGCGCAGGTATGGAGCGAGCGGCACTCGCTGAGCCTGCAAGCGCCCGCCGCGGTGCCGATGGAGATTGACTGCCTGCGGCTAGAGCAGGTGGTGACCAACCTGCTCGACAACGCCGTGAAGTACAGCCCGGATGGGGGGCCGATCGAGGTCGCGGTCGTGGAGTGGGACACGGCGGTGGAGCTGTCGGTGCGCGATCACGGCCTGGGGGTGCCGCCCGAGAAGCGCGCGCAGGTCTTCGAGCGGTTCTACCAGGCGCACGCCAGCGAGCACCGCAGCGGGCTGGGGCTGGGACTGTACATCAGCCGCCAGATCGTGGAGCGCCACGGCGGCAAGATCCGCGCCGAATTCCCCCCGGACGGAGGCACCCGCATCGTCGTGCGCCTGCCGCGCCCGCCGGCGAGCAGCAACGGCCGCGCGCCGAGCGAGTCGGCCGCGGACTCGGCGCAGACGGCGCTCTAGCGCCGGGGCGCCCCCATCGCACGCCGCTCCGGCGCCGCAGCGAATTGCTGCCGCGGCCAGCAGTTGGAGCGGGGGACCGGGAAGTCGGGGCCTGGCTCACAACATTGGCCCCGCCACTGCTTCCGCGCCCAGCAGGCTTTCAGGCCCCGGCCGCTAGCGGCTCGACGCGGCCAGCACCTCAGCGATCGGGCAGTTGTCGTACAGCGCGCGGGGATCGAGCGCGCCCACCTCCGAGTGGTCGAGGGCGATGGGCTGGAGCATGCTGGCGACGCTCTGCTCAGGCACGCGCAGCATCGGCGGGAAATACTCGCGGTAGAAGTCGTCTGTGAGCGTTTCCACGCAAGCAGGGTGAATGGCCTAACAGGGAGCAATTAGGGCGGCCCGCTACTCTATGGATGGAGCCGCAAGCACAGGATGGCACACAACACGAACAAGTACAGAAGGGAGCAAGTCATGGGCCCTCGCATCCACTTGCATCCGATCGTCGCGACGCAGAGCGGGCCGCAGGTCCAGATCCCGAGCAGCTACGTGCTGCCAGGGCGACCACCGCTGACCTGCATGCCGGCGATCCAGCCCGGGGCGCTCCTGGACCGTTAGACGCGATCCGGGCCCGGCGCGGCGATGGGAACGCGTCACACCGCCGTCGTGGCCCAGGCAGGGGAGCCGAAGGAAAGCCGACAGACGTAGCGCGTGTGGGGCCTGCCCGTCCCGGTGTGGGCGCCGCCGGCCAGCGAAGGACAAGCCCCCGCGCGATGGTGGCCCGGCGAGAGCTGAAGACTATGGAGTCCTGATGAATACGTTCGTCTACTACCTGCCGCTGGGCATTCGGCCACAGGTCGTGCTCAGCACCGAGCAGCGGCGCGCGCTGTGCATGCTGGAGAACTACGATCTGAGCGCCGTGCGCCGGCGGCTGCTGGCCGAGGGGCTGCTACCCCACGCGCTCGTGGACGAGGCGATCCTCGAGTTTCGCCGCTTCCTGGCGCTGCACGTCGTGCTGGGGCGGCCGGTGGGCATGATCAGCGCGCAGGTGGACCACGTCTGGCACACTTGCCTGCTGTTCTCGCGGCTCTACGCCGACCTGTGCGAGCGGGTGTTCGGACGGTTCGTGCACCACGAGCCGGAGGGCGATCCCGTCGCCGAGTCGGCGAGCGCCCTTGGGCTTGGTACGGTGAGCGCGGTGGAGGACTTCGAGGCGGCGTACCGGCGAGTGTTTGGGCCGCTCGGCCGATTGTGGCAGTGGCAGGATGGCGACACGCCGGAGCGCGCGGCAGCGGCGCTGAGCGCGAAGCTGACCGCGCTCGCGCGCACGCTGCCGCCGGGCGAACTGAACGCGCTGGAGCAAGTGCTGGTGCTGGCGGCGGTCGGGTTCGAGGTGCGCGAGGCGGCGGCCCGGCCGCCGGCGGCGTGAGCGGCGGGCGCGCCGAGGCCGGGCGCGGCAACCGTGGTGGGCGCCGCGTAGCCCCGTTATGATTTGTGGGGACACGGGGAGCAGGTCCGCGCTTGCTACGAGCCCGCCGCCACGCGGCCTGGCCGCCGTGGGGGGCCTGCCACCGTACTGGATGGGAGACGCCCGTGAGCACGCCGCCCGCCACGACCGCGCCCGCCGACACGGCGCCCGAGCCGCGCGCGGAGGGGCCGGAGTGCGCCGGCGAGCGGCCGGTGGTGGTCGTCGGCGCGGGGCCGACGGGGCTGATCGCGGCGAACCTGCTGGGCCACGCGGGCGTGCGGACGATCGTCGTCGAGCGCAACCCGACGACCAGCGACCAGCCGAAGGCGATCAGCCTGGACGACGAGACGCTGCGCACGCTGCAGCGCGCGGGCGTGGCGCAGGTGCTGTACCCGATCATCCTGCCGGGCACGGGCACGCGCTACTTCGGCGCGGACGGGCGCCTGCTGGCCTACGCGCGCTCGCCGATCCCCGGGCGGCTGGGGCACCCCGCGAAGAGCCCGTTTCAGCAGCCCGACCTGGAGCAGGTGCTGTGCGCCACGCTCGCGCACTTCCCCTGCGTGGCGATCCACTTCCAGACGGCGCTCGTGGACCTGCGGCAGCACGCCGAGGGCGTGACGGTGACGGTCGAGGACGCCGCGGGGACGCGCCGCACGATCGAGGCGGCGTACGTGCTGGGCTGCGATGGCGGGCGGAGCACGGTGCGCCGCCTGCTGGGCGTGGCGATGGTCGGGTCCAGCCACAAGGAGCCGTGGCTGGTGATGGACACGATCCACGACCCGCACGACCAGCGGTACGGAATGCACTTCGCGGACCCGCGCCGGCCGCACGTCATCATCCCGGGGCGGGATGGCCACTGTCGCTACGAGTTCCTGATGCACCCGGGCGAGTACGGCGCGGGCGACGAGGTGCCGTTCGCCTTCATGCAGCGGCTGGTAGCCCCCTATCGCCCGCTCGCGCCCGGCGACGTGATCCGCTACACGGTGTACACTTTCCACGCGCTGGTGGTGAGCCGCTGGCAGGTGGGACGGGTGTTCCTGCTGGGCGACGCCGCGCACATGATGCCGCCATTCGCGGGGCAGGGGATGAACTCGGGCGCGCGCGACGCCGACAACCTGACGTGGAAGGTCGTCGAGGTGATGCGGGGGCGCGCGGGGCCGGAGCTGCTGACGACGTACGAGGCGGAGCGGCGGCCGCACGCCGAGGCGATGGTGCGGCTCTCGCAGCGGCTGGGGGCGATCGTGATGACGACCAGCCGGCGCCGGGCGCTGGCGCGCGATTTCGTGGTCCGCACGCTGTCGAAGACGAAGCCGGGGCGCGAGTACTTCGAGCGCATGCGGTTCCGGCCGCGGCCGCACTACCACACGGGCTTCGTCTGGCCGCGCGATCGCCAGCGGCAGCCGCCGATCGTGGGCCAGATGCTGCCGCAGCCGCAAGTGTTCACGAGCGCCGAGGAGCGGGTGCCGCTGGACGAGGTGCTAGGGCCGGGCTACGCGCTGGTGGGGGTGGACGTGGGCGCGGCGACGCTGGACCGCCTGACGGACCCGTTCTGGGACCAGATCGGGGCGCGGCGGCTGGCGATCGCGCTGGACGACCGCGCGCCGCACCCCACGCGCTACCCAATCGTGACGGACGTAGGCGGGCCGCTGCCGCAGGAGCTGGGGGCCTACGCCGGGCAGGTCCTGCTCGTGCGGCCGGACCGGTACGTGGCGGCCGTGTTCCCGCCGGCGCGGGAGCGGGAGGTGGCGGCCGCGCTGCGGCGAATCGCCGGGACAGCGCGGCTAGCGGCGGCCGTTGCCGCGGGCGGCCTGGAGGGCGGCCCAGACGCGGCGCAATGATCCTGCTCCGTTCGGGCAATCGGCATGGCCGCACGGTCCCCCCGGGCCACGCGCAGGGCCTAGTGGCAGCGGCGGGCTATCTGGCAGGACGGCGCACCCGCGTGTGGGTCTCGTCCGCGACCGCCAGGCAGCCCGCCAGCGTCTGCAGTGGGTGGTCGCGCAGGACGCGGCTCAACACGTCGAGCACAGCTTGGCGGCCACGAGCGCGCGGCCGCAGCAGGAGGATGCCCGGGTGTGCGCCAGGGGCGAAGCGACGCACGTCCGCGAAGTCCAGGTCCAACGTGATGAAGAAGCGGCCCTCTGTCGAGACACGCTGCCACACCACGTCGTCCTTGGCGCCGGACAGGCCTTCGTCGTGGAGGCGGTCTGCCTCGTAGCCGCGCTGCCGTAGCAGGGCGACGTGGCTGCGGCCGAGGTTCTCGTCCAGCTTCACGGCGAACGGGGTCATCGGAGCGGAACCAGGTCCTCCTCGCGGGCCAGCGCGGCCGCATAGCCGAGCGCAGCGCGCACGTCGTCTACGGTGAGGGGCGGGTATTCCTGGGCGATCTCTTCGGGAGTCAGGCCCTCAGCGAGATTGTCCAGAATGACGGAGACCAGGACGCGCGTGCCGGCGATGCACGCCTTGCCGTGGCAAACGGCCGGGTCTATGCGGATTCGCTCGCGCCAGTCGTTCATGGTGTCTCTCCGGCGGCTAGTGCGGCTTTCAGAACGCTGATCCCCGCTTGGCGACGGGGCGGGAGGGGACAAGCCCCTGCCCTACCTCTTGGGTAGCCCGTAGCGGGCCGAGCGCGCTGAAGCCCGCTGCGGGCGCACCACCTTGCGTCCCGGGCCGTCCACGGGCCGGAGGCCGCGCTACCCGGCCGGATCGTGGGCCGGGGGGCACGGCCGGGGCCGTCTGCTCCATCATCGCACAGGTCGGCAGCGTCAGGGAGGCGGCCTGCGGGCCGCGGGCGGGCACGAGACCCGCCCCTACCGGGTGGCGCCGGCTGAAGCGCTCGGCACGGCGTGCTAGCGGCGGCCGTTGCCGCGGGCGGCCTGGAGGGCGGCCCAGACGCGCTCGGCGGTGTAGGGCATGTCGAGGTGGGTGATGCCGAGCGGGGCGAGCGCGTCCACGACGGCGTTCATGACCGGTGCCGTGCCGATGATCGTGCCCGACTCGCCCACGCCCTTCGTGCCGAGCGGGTTGTTCGGCGACGGCGTGACCGTCTCGGCGATGGTGAGCGGCGGCATGTCGGTGGCGCGCGGCAGGGCGTAGTGCATCAGCGAGCCGGTGACCAGCTCGCCGCCTGGCTCGTAGACGACCTGCTCCAGCACGGCCTGGCCGATGCCCTGGGCGGTGCCGCCCCAGATCTGGCCCTCGACGAGGAGCGGGTTGACGACGGTGCCGCAGTCGTCCACGGCCCAGACGTGCTCGATGCGCGTCTCGCCGCTGTCGGGGTCGATGCGGACGACGGCTACCGCGGCGCCGAAGCCGTAGGTCTCGCCGGGCGGGTTGTAGTAGGCGGTGTGCTCCAGGCCGAGCGACTCGCCAGGGGGCAGCTTGCCGGCGCGGCCGTAGGCGGCGGCGGCGATCTGGCCCCAGCCCACCGCCTTCTCGGCGGCGCCGGCGACGCGGAAGCGGCCGTTCTCGAGCTGGATATCGTCGGGGTTGGCCTCGAGCAGGCTGGCGGCGATGCGCTTCGCCTTGTCGATCACCGCGTCGGCGGCCTGGACGAGCGCGGTGCCGCCGAGGACGGTGCTGCGGCTGCCGAAGGTGCCCACGCCGGGCGGGGTGGTGGCGGTGTCGCCGTGGCGTACGACCACCGCCTCGAAGGGCACGCCCAGGCGGTCGGCGGCGATCTGGGCGAAGGTCGTCTCGTGGCCCTGGCCGTGGGCGGAGGAGCCGGTGGCGACGGTCACGGCGCCCGAGGGATCGATGCGCACCTGGGTGCTCTCCCAGCCGCCGGCGCTCGGCTCGGTGAAGGTCGCGAGCCCCACGCCCATCAGCGTGCGTTCGCCGCGCGCGCGCTCGGCCGCCTGCTGGGCCTTGAGACCGGCGTAGTCGGAGAGCTTCAGCACCTCGTCCAGCGCCTTTTCGTAGTCGCCCGAGTCGTAGGTGACGCCGGCGGGGGTCTTGTAGGGGAACTGGTCGCGGGCGATGAAGTTGCGGCGGCGCAGCTCGACCGGGTCGAGCTGCAGCTCGCGGGCGAGGTGGTCCATCAGGCGCTCGATGGTGTCGGCGGCCTCGGGGCGGCCCGCGCCGCGGTAGGGCGCGGTCGGGGTGGCGTTGGTGAAGACGCCCGTGAGGTGGCCGTCGTAGGCGGGCACGCGGTAGCAGCCGGGGACCATCTTCAGGAACTGCGGCGCGGGGGTGACGGTGTTGACGTGGAGGAAGCTGCCGAGGTCGCTGATGATGCGCACGCGGATGCCGCGCAGGCGGCCGTCGGCCTCGGTGGCGGCCTCGGCGTAGACGATCTGGCCGCGGCCCTGGGTGTTGGTGGCGATGTCTTCGGAGCGGGTGGCGACCCAGCGCACGGGCTGGCCGAGCGCGCGCGACGCCCAGGCGGCGGTGACGTACTCGGTGTAGACGGCGCCGCGCCCGCCGAAGCCGCCGCCCATGTCGGGCGCGATGACGCGGATGCGGCTGTCGGGCATGCCGAGCGCGAGGGTCAGGATGAGGCGGGCGCGCTGGGGGCTCTGGCTGGTGGCCCAGACAGTCAGCTCCTCGGTGAGCGGGTCGTAGCTGGCGAGCACGCCGCGTGGCTCCAGCGGGGCGGGCGCGAGGCGCGGGAACTCGATGCGCAGGCTGGTGGTGTGGGCGGCGCCGGCGAAGGCGGCGTCCACGTCGCCCTGGCTGATGCGCTGCTGGTAGCAGACGTTGGAGCCGAACTCGGGGTAGACGAGCGGCGCGCCCTCGGCCAGCGCGGCCTCGGGGTCGGCGACGGCCGGCAGCGGCTCGTACTCGACGTCCACGAGCTGGGCAGCGTCCACCGCCTGGGCGCGGCTCTCGGCGATGACCACGGCGACGGGCATGCCGACCGAGCGCACGACGGAGGCGGCCAGCGGCTCCCAGGCGGGAACCTTCTGGTCGGGCGCAAGCATCTGGGTGGGCAGGCGGCCAAGCGGCGGGATGTCGCCGCCGACGAGCACGAGCCGCACGCCGGGCGCCTGGCGGGCGGCCGTGGCGTCGACCCGGGCGATGCGGGCGTTGGCGTAGGGGCTGCGCACGAACGCCATGTGCAGCGTGCCGGGGGGCGTGATGTCCTCGACGTAGCGCCCGCGGCCGGTGACCAGCCGGGGGTCCTCGACGCGCGTGCGGGCGCGGCCGATCTCGCCGCTGGGAGCCGGGTGCTCGACTGCCGTCACGATCGGGCCTCCAATCCATCCCTGGGGGACCGCCAGCGCGCCACCAGGCGGCGCCGCGCGCCGGCCGAGTTTATGGTAGCAACGTCCGATTGTAGCACCCGGGCGAAGGCGACAGAGCCAGGAGGGGCTGAGCGATTGTGCGGCAAGGGCGGCGTGCTAGACTCGACCGGCGCGGCGCCGGGCGGTGGCGCGGCCAGCTTGAACGGAGAGGTAGGGCGGTGGCGATGGAGAGCAATCACCCGGTGGTGCGCGGGCCGGGCGAGGGGACGGTCTACTCGACGCTGGGGGTCGAGGTCATCTTCAAGGTGATCAGCGGCGATACGGGCGGGCGCTACGCCTTCTATGAATACCTGGCGCCGGCGGGGTTCGCGGGGCCGCCGCCGCACACGCACGCGGGCTTCGACGAGGCGTGGTACGTGCTGGAGGGGACGCTGCAGATGCGGGTCGGCGACGAACGGGTGGCGGCGCCGGCGGGGACGTTCCTGCACGTGCCGGGCGCGACGGTCCACGCGTTCGCGAATCCGGGGCAGGCGCCGGCGCGGTTCCTGGGGCTGCTCATTCCCGGAGGTTTCGAGGGGTACT
>Ga0070741_10010179_pt1 | contig 17884 bp, 15 predicted proteins | sample Coa_R1_4_FD_66440 | JGI IMG/M metagenome (GOLD analysis project Ga0070741, IMG submission 66440) | Surface soil microbial communities from Centralia Pennsylvania, which are recovering from an underground coalmine fire - Coalmine... | ecosystem: Environmental > Terrestrial > Soil > Unclassified ...
GGACGGCTACTGAGACACTGGAGAGTGTCAGGGTCGCGTCCAATCCGATCAAGATGTGCTGCCGCCAGGTGTCGTCGGCCTCGCGGATATAGCGTTCGATGCGCGGCGTGACCTGGGACACCAGCACGTATTCCCGCAGTGATTCGATCTGTTTGTAGAGGTCGAATTTCGTCGTGCGGTCGTACTGTTCCGTCGTCGGAGAAAGGACTTCGATAAGGACGAGCGGATTCAGAAGCACATCGCGGGCCGCATCTCGGTACTGTTTCTCGCCGCAGACGATCAGGTAGTCGGGATAGGCGTATAGGCCCTGCTCGCCGACCTGGACTTTCATGTCCTGCGACATTCCCTGGCAAGGCGTTCCCTTCAAGCGAATGCCGATCTCGATGGTCAGGTTATCGGTGATGGTGGTGTGTTCGGGGCTTGCGCCCGCCATCGCGTAGATGACGCCGTTCAGATATTCGCTCCGGTAAGCGGCCTGGCGCTCGATGGTCAGGTACTCTTCCGGGGTGAATGTCCGTTGAGTCAGGGGCAAACTTGCCATCGCGGCGCTCTCCTCTCACCGTGCGCTACGATTTCGGAATCGCGATGCCCCCCGCGCTCTGTCCTGGGTGGAACAGGCCGAGGCGGTGGATAGCCGAGGAGATGGCGCTGGCGGCAGTCTGTCCCAGGCCGCAGATAGAGGCGTCTTTCATCACCTGCTCCAGTTCGGCAAGCAGAGCGATCTCTTTCTCGCGCGAGCCGTTGGCCGCGAACAGGCGGCGCAGCGCCTCCTCCTGCCGGACGGTTCCCACGCGGCACGGCACGCACTGCCCGCACGACTCGTCACGGAAGAAGGCGGCGATCCGCGCCAGAATCGCCTTCATGTCCACCGTATCGTCGAACACCAGGATCACGCCGGAGCCGAGCGTCGCGTTCGCCTCCCGCGCCCCTTCGAGTGTGAGCGGAATATCGAGTTCATCGGGCCGGACGCACACGCCTGCCGCGCCGCCGAGCAGAATGGTCTGCAGCGCGCGCCCGCCGCGCACCCCACCCGCCTGTTCCAGCAGTGTCCGCAGAGTCGCGCCATATGGCACTTCGTAGACGCCGGGGCGTTCCACGCAGCCGGAAAGACAGAACAGCCGGGTCCCGGTCGAGCGCTCGGTTCCTATCGCTGCATAGCTCTGCCCGCCTGCCATCAGGATGGGCAGCACATTTACCAGCGTCTCGACGTTGTTGATAGCGGTCGGCTTGCCGAACAGCCCGACCTGCACCGGGAACGGCGGCTTGTTGCGCGGTTCCCCGCGTTTGCCCTCGATAGACTCCAGCAGGGCCGTCTCCTCGCCGCAGATATAGGCTCCCGCGCCCCGCCGAATCTCGATGTCGAAGGTCACGCCGCGTGCCAGGATGTCCGCGCCGAGCAGACCGCGCACCCGCGCCTGCGCGATGGCGTTTTGCAGGCGGCGCGTGGCCTCCGGGTATTCGCCGCGAATGTAGAGGTAGCCACGCTCTGCGCCGCACGCGAATCCCGCGATGGTCAGCGCCTCGATCAGCGCGAACGGGTCTTCCTCCATGATCACCCGGTCTTTGAATGTCCCCGGCTCGGACTCGTCCGCGTTGCAGACGACAAAATGCGGGCGGGTGGGCGCTTCGGCGACGGCTTTCCACTTGACGCCGGTGGGGAATGCCGCGCCGCCGCGACCGGTCAGTTTCGCCTCCGTCACTTCGCGGATGACCTCGGCGGGGCCGATGTCGAGCGCGCGGCGAAGCGCCTGGTAGCCGCCGTGCGCGCGGTAGTCGTCCAGACTTGTGGGATCCACGACGCCGACACGCGCCAGCAAGGGCAGGTCAGGTGGCTGCGCCTCTGTCTGGGAAGGAGAGGCGTTCGAGGCAAGGGCCGCCTTCTGCGGCGTCGAGCCGCCCGGCGTGCGCGCCGCCACCGTTTCGCCGCGCAGCCCGGCGAGTATCTGTTCTACCTTCGCAGGAGCCAGCGAGAAATCGGCGTCGCCGCTCCCGGCATACTGGAACAGCGCCGCCGGAGCCTTCTCGCACAGTCCCAGGCATGGGCTGCGCTTCCAGGCCGCGTGACCGTCTGCCCCCGGCGCGCCCGCCGGGCCGAACTGCGCTTCCAGCGCCGCGCAGAGCGCGTCCGCGCCGCGCGTCTTGCAGGCGATGTCGTCGCAGACATGCGCGACCGTTGGCGGCTGCGGCTCCAGAGAGAACAGCGCATAGAAACTGGCAACGCCGTAAGCCTCAGCAGGCGGCACGCTCAGCCGTTCGCATAGATAGTTGAGCGCGCCAGGGCTGATCCAGCCGATACGGGCCTGGATCGCGTGCAGGGCGGGCAGCAGGAGATGCCGCTTCTCGCGTTGGGCGTGTCCCCCCTCGGCCAGATGATAGGAGTGTGCGTCGCGCTCCCCGCCGCGCCAGCCGGAGTCGGGTGCGCCGAGTATCTCGTCTACGGCAGCGCGTTCCTCCAGCGAGGCCGTCGCCTGTGTGAAATGAATATCCAATCCGTGCCATCCTCAGAAAGAGAAATGCTGATGCTTGCCTAAACCCGAACCTCTTTCTCTTAGTCCATCCAGGTAGAAACTTTGCCTAGACGATGAGATTGAGAACGCTGTTCGCCTATCTCAAGCAGCATCCCGAACTTCTACCTTGAAAGACTACTCTTATAGCAGCAGCCTGCTCATTGGGATCCACGCAGCAACTCTTGCCAGGATTCGACCTCGAAAAGACGGGCGGCGAGTTGTTCCAGTTGTTGAGGAGAAGTGATTTTGTCCAGCGCCGCCTGCGCCTGCGCGTCCGGTTCGCCAAACCGCTTGCCGCCCATAATGAGCAGCAGACGGCGCGCTTCCTGAGTACGCCCCTGCTCTATTCCCTGCTCTATTCCTTCCTGGATGATGTACTGATAGGTACTCGATTCTTTCATCTCCATCACTCCTTTCAATAGCTGTCGGGAGAACTCCGGGTCGTATCTCAGGCCCATGAGAAGGAATGTCGTCGTCCGGAGCATTCCCTTCTCTTCGAGAGGAGCCTCCGCGTCTATACGTTCTTCCATGCGCCGCACTACGCCGGGCAGTTCATCTATTAGGAGAAACTGCCCGCGCTCCCGGTCGAACGCCTGGCGTGTGCGGAACTTTTCAGGCGCGGCGTAGAAGCGGGCGCGTTCACAAAGCATCTGCTCAACGATCTCGGCGTCGTGGTCTAAGGCAGCCATTGAACGATCTCCTCTACCTCGACATCGTAGCCGAAGACTCTACCGTTTTCATCGGTGAAAAAGGCTTTCCATAATTCTCGGCTCTGAAACTGGTTGACAACGACTGGTTGCGGCACAGCTAGATACAGTTCTCGGTCGGGTTCCGTGCGCCGCAAGGCCATGCGATACAAGACATATTGCCCCAAGGCATCTTCCAGGTCAGCGATACGCGATGCACCTGTTAGGACATCCCGTCTATCGTGACTTCACCGCTCCGGCCCCGACCGGTTCGCGTCTGGCCTGGCCGTTCAGCTTCTCGATGCGGATGGCGGTCGCTTTGAACTCGGCGGTTCCCGACTTGGGATCGTTGGCCTCCACCGTCAGCCGGTTGGTGTCCACCTCATCGGGGAAGTGCAGCGTCATAAACGCCAGGCCGGGACGCAGACCGGGATCGTAGCGCACGGGCGCTTCCACCGCGCCGCGCCGGGACACGACCCGCACGACCTCGCCCTCCGCCACGCCGTAGCGCGCGCCGTCTTCGGGCGACAGGTCCAGGCTCTCGCCATGCCGCAGCGGGGAGGCGAACTCGCCGGACTGCACGCCCGTGTTGTAGGAGTCGAGCCGCCTGCCGGTAGTCAGGCGCAGGGGGAACTCCTCGGCCAGCGTGTCTACCGGCGGATCGTCTACGACGACGGAGAACGGCGCGCGGCGGCCCTTCTTCGCCTCGTCCGTCTCCCACAGCCGCCCGTGCAGGAAAGGCGAACCGGCATCGCTCTCATCGTAGCAAGGCCACTGGATACCGCCGAGGGCTTCCAGGCGCGCATAACTCATCCCGGCGTGCATCGGCGAGAGCGACCGCAGTTCGTTCCAGACCTGCTCCGCCGTCGGCTGACCCCAGTTGCAGCCCAGGCGGTTGGCAAGGTCGGCGATGATGACGAGATCATCGCGGGCGTTGCCAGGCGGATCGAGCGCCTTGCGGACACGCTGCACGCGCCGCTCGGAGTTCGTGACTGTTCCCTCGGATTCGCACCAGGAGGCGCTGGCCGGAAGCACCACATCGGCCAGTTCTGCGGTCTTCGTCAGAAAGATGTCCTGCACCACCAGGCAGTCGAGATTTTCAAGCAGATGGCGGGCGTGCTGCGCGTCCGCTTCGGACTGGGCCGGGTTCTCCCCGATCACGTAGAGCGTGGTCAGGTCGCCGCGCTCCATCGCCTCGAACATCTGCGTCAGATGCCAGCCATACTTCGGCAGGATCGGCGTTCCCCACGCGGCCTCGAAACGGGCGCGCGCCTCAGCGTCCTGCTCGATGTCCTGGAAACCGGGCAGCTTGTTCGGGATCGCGCCCATGTCGCCGCCGCCCTGAACGTTGTTCTGCCCGCGCAGAGGCGCAAGGCCGGACCCCCAGCGTCCGACATGGCCGGTGAGCAGCGCCAGGTTGATGAGCGCCAGGACATTATCTACGGCGTTATGGTGTTCGGTGATGCCGAGCGTCCAACAGAGCTGCGCGCGGTCGGCGCGGGCGTAGTCGTGCGCCAGCGCCCGGATCGCGTCCGCAGGCACGCCGGTGATCGCTTCGCCCCGTTCGAGCGTCCACTCCTCCACGCTGGCCGCATACGCCTCGAAACCGGTCGTCGCGTTCGCGATGAAGGCCCGGTTCGCCAGGCCCGCGTGGAGTATCTCGCGCGCGATGGTGTTCGAGAGCGCGATGTCCGTGCCGACGTGCAGGCCGAGCCAGCGATCCGCCCACTGCGCGGAAGACGTGCGCCGGGGATCCACGACGTAGAGCTTCGCGCCGCGATGGATGCCCTTGAGGACATGGTGGAAGAAGATCGGATGCGCCTCGCGCGCGTTGGAACCCCACAGGATGATGAGGTCGGTCTCCTCCGCCTCTCGATAGGAGCTTGTGCCGCCCCCCGCTCCAAAGACTGTCGCCAGACCGACGACGCTGGGAGCGTGTCAAGTGCGGTTGCAGCTATCTATGTTGTTCGTCCCCATGACCTGGCGAGCGAACTTCTGGGCCGCGAAGTTCATCTCGTTGGAGGCTTTGGAGCAACTGAATACGCCGAAGGCTTGCGGCCCTCGCGCCCGCGCTCTGGCGAACCCTTCGGCGGCCCGGTTCAGAGCCTCCTCCCAGGTCGCTTCGCGCAGCGATCCGTTCTCGCGAATCAGGGGTTCGGTCAGCCGCGTATACCGTCGTTTCATCCCTGTCTCCCTCACAAAAGTCCACACAACCTTACAAAAGCAGTGTACACCGAGAAGCCCGCCGCTGTCAAACCGCCGCGTTCCTTCTCGTCCTCTCTCTGGTTAACCAGGCACGCGGAAGTTTCCTGCGTCGCCTCTGTTTCTCCCGTCTCCGGTGTAGAGGCATCCTGCCGGCACACGAGAAGCAGACAGCCCTCCGCTTTTCCCAGGATGCGGCAAATTCCGGTTCATTGATGAAAAGTGGGGTTCTCTTTGGACACGGGGTTGAAACCCCGGTCTGGAACTGCCAAGTCCGCCTGCGCGGACTCCAGCCTGCGCAGGCAGGCTTTGCACCTCCAGACCGGACTTTTAAGGCCGTGCGCCATCCCAACCACTATTTGCCATTGTATAATTGATTGGGGTACAATATTGCAGGAGGTGACAGGATGCAGACGCGCAAGAAACAGACGGCCATCCGTTTTTCCCAGGATGCGGCAAAGCTGGTCGAGGGCTTGAAACAGGTCACAGGGCTGACGGCGACAGGAGTCATCGAGTCGGCCATCCGCGAGATGGCGCAGCGGCGTGGTGTGAAACTCACTCCGGCGGAATCTCCTGTAGAAACCGAAGAGCAGAGAAGAAGCCGCCAGGCGGCGGCGCTGGCCCGCCTGCGGGAGTTGAACCGGAACCGTCCCTACTCGGATGGGACGAACACACTTCGTTACATACATGAAGCGCGGGCGGGCGCGATGTTCGGATATGAGCCGACAGAGGAGGAGATCGGAGAGTGATCCCCTCGGTTACTCTGGATTCCAGCCTCGTCGTCGCTCTCTGCACCAAAGAGACCGACAAAGAAGCTCCGGCTCGGGCCGCACTCGATGCCTGGCAACAGCAAGGCGCTGCCTTCTACGCACCGGGCGTCCTAGTTTCGGAAGTTCTGTTCGTCTTGTGCAAAAAACGCGAATCGGGAGAACTCACGCCAGAAGAACACGCGCGGGCGCTTGATGCCCTCGAAGTCCTTTGCGCTCTGCTGGAACCCATGCAGGAGAGCGATTGTTCGCTCTTCCGGCGTGCAGATGCTCTCCGCACCCTGCATACCTGCCGGGACTGTGCAGACGGTCTCTACGTTGCACTCGCCGAACATCTTTCTGCGAATGGCCCAGCGGTCTTACTGACCTTTGATGCCGGGCAGAAGAGGATGGCGGAGCGAGAAGCCCCGGCAGTCACCGTGCAGTTACTTGTGCCGACGAGTACGCCGTGAATCTACTGCCCGCGCCTCCGCTCCCCTATCTCAAGCCAGGCTGAAAGCTGCCGACCTCCACTGCATCTGCTGCAAAGCATTCCCCATTGCCGCTCCCGCACACCCTCCTGCTGCTCATCTTCTGTCCCTTCGATACTCTCCCCGATTTTCCTCTCTGACGCCCCACCCTCCAAAACCTCTGAGAATCACTACTGTGTCCCCAAGCGCAAAATATGGAAGATTGTATCAGCAATTCGAACACCAACGGAAGCGCAAGAGACCGGCAGATGTGATTATGTCGGGACGAGGTAACACAGATGACCGCGCTTGCAGCCAAATTCCGCGATGGCCGTCTGGGCGAACAGCTGGTCGCCGACGGCATGATTACGAGGGAGCAGCTCGCCGAGGCGCTGGAACGACAGCGCCAGACCGGAGCCTTTATCGGCGAGGCGATAGTCGCGCTTGGGTTTGTCAAGTCCTCCGCGATGGGGCATTACCTGCAAGGCGTGACCGGCTTTCCCTACGTGGACATTACCGAATGCCCGGTTGATGAGCAGGTGGCGCGCTCCATACCGGAGCATCTCGCCCGACGGAAGGTGCTGCTGCCTTTTGCCGAGCAGGACGATGCCATTCACGTCGCGATGGCTGACCCGCTCGACCTGTCCGCCGTGGACGATCTGGTGACCCGCTTAGGACGCCGGATCGTGCCGTTTCTGGCGTTTCAGGACGAAATCATCCAGGTCATCAACCGCCTCTACGATATGCGGCAGGCGGCGCTGTCCGTCCTCGATGAGATCGAAGACGCCAGCAGCCCGGAGAACGATCTTTCGGTTGATGAACTGGTGGGCCTGTCGGAAGGCGCGCCCATCGTGCGCCTGGTCAATAGCATCGTCCATACGGCGATCTCGGCGGGCGCGAGCGACATCCATATCGAGCCGCAGGAGAAGCAGGTGCGCGTGCGGCTGCGGCAGGATGGGCTGCTCTACGATCAGATGACGTTTCCACGCAATCACCTGGCCGCCGTCGTATCGCGCATCAAGGTCATGTCGCACCTGGACATCTCGGAGCGCCGCCGCCCGCAGGATGGGCGCTTCGTCTGCAAGCACGAAAACGGTCGGGAGTACGATCTGCGCGTCAGCGTGCTGCCGTTGATCTTCGGGGAAAAAGTGGTCATGCGCGTGCTGGAGAAGACCAGTTCGCTTGGCGATGCCGATATGCTGGGCTTCTTCCCGGAGCAGAGGGAACTGTTCGAGCGATTCGTCCGGCGGCCGCACGGCATCCTGCTGGTGACCGGGCCGACCGGTTCCGGTAAGTCCACGTCGCTCTATGCCGCGCTGAACCTGATCAACGATTCGACGCGCAACATCAGCACGGTGGAAGACCCGGTCGAGTTCCACCTGCAAGGCGTCAATCAGGTGCAGGTACATTCGCAGATCGGAATGACCTTTGCCGCCAGCCTGCGCGCGCTGGTGCGCCAGGACCCGGATGTGATCATGATCGGCGAGATTCGCGACCGGGAGACCGCCGAGATCGCGGTGCAGGCCGCCCTGACCGGCCACCTGGTGCTGACGACGCTGCATACCAACGATGCGCCGGGCGCGCTGATACGACTGCAAAACATGGGCGTGGAGCCGTTTCTGATCGGTTCGGCTGTCATCGGCGTCATCGGTCAGCGCCTCGTGCGCACGGTCTGTACCCAGTGCAAGGAGATCGAACCCGCGGACCCCGTGATCGCCCAGGCGTTCGGGATGACGATCCCGGAAGGCGCGCAGTTTATCATGGCGCATGGGCGCGGCTGCCCCCGATGTAACGGCACGGGGATGAAGGGCCGCACGGGGGTCTATGAGTTCATGCCGATGTCCGACACGCTGCGCCAGATGATCGTGCAGAACGCCTCCGCGCCGCAGTTGCGCGAGCAGGCGATCAGCGAGGGCATGATGACGATGCGGGAATGCGCGCTGCGCAAGATGCTGACGGGCCAGACGACCCCGGATGAGGTGACGCGGGTGCTGTTTTCGGAAGATTTTTAAGCAGAAAATCCTTGCCCGGCGAATGCATTCACGGAATGTCTGAACCATGATTAGTGGGATTTTGGGATGGGCTATGATTAGCAATCCCAGTCCATCCTGTAATCCCATAAATCACGGTTCAGACAGTGCTTTTGCAGGTGCAGTTTCAACTGCCACAGCAGGTTTTCGACGCACTCTAAACGAGGGAACCGGGTACAGGATTGACCCGGAGGACTATTAAGGAAAGTAACAAGCGGACTATGCCTACGTTTCACTATACCGCGCGAGATCGCGCCGGACAACAAGCGGGCGGCGTCATCACCGCCAGAGACCTCGCCGAAGCGCGAGAGATGCTGCGCAAAAAAGACCTGTTCCTCACGCATATTCAGGAGCAGTTCGATAGAGGACAGGCGGCGCGCAAGGGCGGCCTGCTCGGACGGCGCAAAGTCAAACTGCGCGACATGGTCATCATGAGCCGTCAGTTGGCGACGCTGGTCAAGGCGGGCATCTCCATCGTCGAGTGCCTTCAGGCCGTCGCCTGCCAGACGCAGAACCCTCTGCTCGTCAAGACGCTCAACGACGTGCGGCTCGACGTGCTGACCGGCAACACCCTGACCGACTCGATGCGCAAGCATCCGCAGGTGTTCAGCGAGACCTATATCTCGCTGGCGCAGGCGGGAGAGGCGGCAGGCGTGCTGGATCAGACACTCGAACTGGCCGCAGACCAGTTCGACAAAGAGGCGCAGTTGCGCGCCAAAGTCAAATCGGCCTTCGTCTATCCGGCCATCGTCATGGTGTCGTCTGTGCTTGTCGTCATCTTTATGCTGGTCTTCATCGTGCCGGTGTTCGCGAAGGTCTATGCCCAGTTCAACGCCCAGTTGCCTGCCGTCACGCTGGCGCTCGTGTCGCTCAGCTACGTCGTCGTCCACTACTGGTGGATGGTGATTCTGGGGACGATAGCCGCCTTTTTAGGATTACGGCGCTATATCCAGACGCCGATAGGCCGCAAGCACTACGACCGCCTGAAGATGAAGATACCGCTGCTGGGCGACCTGAACCGGAAGATCGCCGTGTCGCGATTCACGCAGACGTTCGCCGGGGCCGTCAAATCGGGCGTGCCGCTGCTGAAGGGGCTGTCCATCGCGGCGCAGACCTGCGGCAACGTGATTATCATGGACGCGCTGAAGAACGTGGCGGGCTTTGTGCAGGAGGGCGCGACGCTCTCCGTGCCGCTGGAGCAGACGGGCGAGTTTCCCCCGATGGTGACGCGCATGATCGCGGCGGGCGAACACTCCGGCAACCTGGACACGATGCTGGAGGAGATCACGCACTTCTACCATCGGGACATCGAGTACACCGTCGAGAATCTGACCCGGCTGATGGAGCCGGCCATGACGATCATCGTCGGCGGGATCGTGCTGTTCATCCTGCTGGCGCTCTATATGCCCATCTTCAATCTGGGCCAGGTCATTCGCAAACAGTAGGAAGGAGCGCGCATGTTCCCAGGATGGACTTCTCGACTCGGCAGGACGCGGCGCGGTCTGACCCTGCTCGATCTGCTCGCTGCCGTCGCCATCATGGTCATCATGATGGCGCTGGCCGCGCCGGTCTTTCTGCCGATGGTGAGCAACGCGAAGCAGAGCGACTGCCGGGCCAATCTACAGGCCATCGCCAACGCGGAGGAGCAGTACCGCCGGAAGAATACAACCCACGTCTACACGACGACGCTGAGCGACCTGAGCCAGCAGGGAGCGGGCGTGCCGAAGTGTCCGGACGGCGGGACCTACACGATCACGATCTCCAACGGCACGGCCACCGCGCAGAACGGCCAGACGGTTCCATCGGGCGGCCTGGTGATCTCGTGCAGCGCTGCCGGGCATGGGAAGTATGCGCCGGGTATAGACAATCAATAGATTAGTACGCGGCCTTAAAAGGCCGGTCTGGAGTTGCCAAGCCTGCCTGCGCAGGCTCAACCTTGAGTCCGCGCAGGCGGACTTCGCAACTTCAGACCGGGGTTTCACCCCCGCGTTCAAAGAGAACCTTGTAGAAGGAAAGAGAGGTGAGCATTTTGCGCAACGCACAGGGGCAGAAAAGGAGTCGGTATGGAGGCGTGCTGATCAGCGCGCTGGCCTTCATGGTCGTCGTCTCCCTGCTGCTGGCAGGCATCGGGACGCTGACCGTTTCGCACTATGGCCGCGCGCACTCGGAGAGCGACTATGCGGCGGCCTTGAGCCTGGCCGAGGCGGGCATTAATTATGAGTATCGGAAGATCTCGCTAAACTCCGCCAACGCCGACCAGGCGGGTACGTCCAACCCGCCGGGCGTCAGCTACAACTTCGGCGGCGGCACGTTCCGGGTCTACTGCACCAACAAGGACGGCACGACGCCCTGGACCGCCCCCGGTCTGCTCTATGTCATCGCGACCGGCACGTTCAACGGAGCCACGCGCACCATCAAAGTCGCGTCCAAAGGCTTTCCGCCGACCGGCAAGTTCGCCATCTACACGCTGAACAGCATCAGCGTCTGGAACGGCTCGGCCATCTCCATCGTCGGCGATGTCGGCTCCAACGGCCTGCTGGACTTTTCCGGCCATCCAGGCATCTCCGGCAGCGTCTATTTCAACGGGCCGAATGCGGGATGGTACGGCGGCGTCGCGCCAAGCGGCTATAACGTGGTACAGGATTCGAAGCCCATTCAATGGGACACGGTGGATCAGAAGGCGCTCAAGCTCTTTCCGCCCTCGCTCTATCCGCCGGGAGGACTGGCCTACCTTGCCACGAACAACAACAACGCCAACGCGGTCCCGCCCATCGTCGGCAACTCGATCACGGCCTCGGTGACGCTCAAGGGGCCGGGCAACTACTACGTCACCAATATCAACCTGACCGGCAACAAAAAGATCTCGCTGGATAACACGAACGGGCCGATCAATCTCTGGATCGGCCCGAGCGGCGGCACGGGAACCGCCCGCTTTCGGGGCGGCACGGCGGCGGTCTCCGCCACGACCAACCCGAACAACAAATGCAACATCTATGTGGCGACCAAGAGCGGGATAGACCTGGCGGGCAACGAGGAGATAGACGCCGCTATCTACGCCTACAATATAGATGCGAACGGCGCATCGTATGGCTATGTGAAAAACAGCGGCAACCCGGTCATTAACGGGCAGATACTCGCCAATGAGGCGGACATCAACGGCAACCTCACGGTCAACTATATGCCGGGTTACATCACCCCGACCAGCTACGGCTACTACGGCTACGATAACTCGTGGGTCGAGATCAATGGAGTGTACTGATGAACGCACGGAGCAAAGTGGGGCGCAGACGACGCGGCGTGACGCTGATCGAGATACTGGTCGCCTCCCTGATCGTGAGCGTCTGCGTCGCCTCGCTGACGAGTCTGTGGTCGTTTTCCTATACGCTGACCACGCGCACCTACGATCAGGATGCGGCCTATGCGCTGGCGCGCAACACGCTGGAAGCCATCAAGCAGACCGGATTCACCTATACGGCGGAAGCGCCTACAAGCGCGCCCGTCGTCCACTACTACAAGGCGGACATGACCCCGACCGACAACAATACGGCGGCGGCGCGCTATAAGGTCTCGACGACGGTCGTCAGCGATCTGATCGTGTCCGGGTCGAACCCGGTCAAACCGGCCAACAATGCGCTGCGCACCGTGACGGTGACCGTCGCCCTCTATCCGGGCGGCCAGACGATCTACCAGAGCGGAACCTATCTGGTGAGGGCAGGAATATGAACCGAGGATACAGACGCATTCATTCTATTCGGGCGGGGATCTGCGCGCACCCCGCCGCCCGACAGGAGCCGCGAGGAGGAGAGACGCCGAACGCCCAGCGCCCGGCGCCTCCTCGCCTGCGCCGGGGAACGACCCTGATGGAGACGCTCATCGCCAGCCTGCTTTCGGTGGTGGTCGGCGGCACGCTGGTGGTGCTGGTCCAGTCCACGCTGATCTCGCGGACAGCGATCGCGGGCGAGAACACCGCCTACGCGGGCGCGCGCAAGTGCATGGATGCGATCCTGGACAACGTGCGCTCCGCCCAGCCGTACCAGATTCAGGCCAGTCCGGCGGTCTATTCGGCGATCAAGGCGGCCAGCGCCTCCTCGATCACCTGCTACACCAGCAACACCGGCGATACCGTCAAGTTCTGGCTGGACACGACGACCAGCCCGGCCACGCTGAAACAGACGCGCACGACCAGCGCTGGCAGCGCCACTACCACGACGACGCCGATACTGACGGGCGTGCAGTCGTTGCAGTTCACCTACTATACGGTCTCCGGCGGGGCGTACACATCCGCCGCGTCCTCCTGGACGAAGACCGCGAATCCGAACGCGCCGACGGACGGCGAGCGCCCTTACATCGGGGCGGTCGGCGTCACGATCACCGTCACGATCAACGGCTTTACCCGCCAGCTTTCCAGCTTCGTCCGTATGCGGAACAGCCCTTATAGCGGATAGGCACTCTCCTCTGCGTGTGCTGCATAACCCTGTTGCGGCAGTTGAAACTGCACCTGGAAAAGCACGAAGTCGGCCTCCGCCGACTCACCAACCCGCGAAGGCGGGTTTCGTGCTTTTCCAGCCGCGAATTCATTCGCCGGGCGCAGTTTTCGCCGGGTCGTTGACCCGGCGCGTCTTCCCTTTTTCCCCTCGCCCGGCCAGCAGACAAGAATTTTCCCCGGCTACCCTACGGCAAACACCCCACTCCGGCGATAATCAATCTGTAAAATTACCGGGTGGCGCGATGTCCTTCGTCCCCAGGCGTTAAGTACAGGATCAGGCATTCCTGCTGTTACTCTCGCGCGCTTTCCCCCGGAACCGGCCCACACGCGATACCGCAATGCGCGGTTGGCCGGTCTGTCACCTTTGTGTATCTCAGAGAGAACCGAGGAATCGTACTTATGGCTGGTAAAGGACGCCTGATACTCGGCATAGACTTAAACGCATCGGAGATCTGCGTGGCCGCGATGCGGGGAACCTGGGCCAACCCGGAAGTAGTTGCCGTTGGCTCGGCCCCCATGCCTCCGGGCGCGCTGGAAGGGGCGGGCATCACCAACCCCGAAGTCATTGCCGAGGCGCTGCGCAGAGTATTGAACCAGATGGGCGTGGGAACGCGGGACGCCGTGATCGGTATTCCGGGCCGCAGCGTGCTGACCCGCGTTCTCGACATCCCCAACGTACCCGACAAAGAGATGGGAGCCGTCATTCAGGGCGAGTTGGCGCACTATAAAATCCTGCGCGACAACACCGGCGCCTTCGACTATATGCGGCTCCAGAAACCGGACGACGCGCCCGAATCGAGCGCGCAGGTGCTTGTCATGGCGGCGGAGGAGACGGTGGTCAGCAGCCACCGCACCGTCGCCGACCTCGCCGACCTGAACATCATCGCGCTGGAGCCGGTGCTGCTGGCGATGTACCGCGTGGCCTTCACGAAGGTGCAGCACGACTCATCCGTCCTCTGCCTGGCGATCAGCAACGGCGAGGTCGAGATCACGGTCTTGAACCAGGGGCAGATACGCCTCTACCGCCGGGTAGACATGGGCCGCAACAGCCTGATGACCAGCGTGCGGCCCGCCTCCAGCGCCGCCGCGCCGGGCAACAAACCCGCCGCCCGTCTGCTCTATAGCGAGGATGAGGAGGAAGCTTCGCCCCCGGAGGAGGCGTCCGAAGAGGGAACGGAGCGGCAGATCAATGTGGCCGCCGCCAGCAGCCTGGTCGTCGAGATACAGCGTTCCCTCGACTACTACAGCAGCCAGTACGCGCAGGCCGAACCGGTCTACCGCGCGGTGGTGGCGACCCACGACCCCGAACTCAAGCCGCTCGCCGAATGGCTCGCCCAGGCGCTCACCATGGATACAACGATGGCCGACCTGCCCACCAACGGGGCCGCCTCGCCCACCGTCTTCGCCCGGCTGGAAGCCTCGGACGGCCTGCGCTATCTCGGCGCCATCGGGCTTGCCATGCGCACGCTGATCAACCCGCCCGCCTCTATGCCGCGCTTCGACCTGTCTACCGGGCAGCAGAAGCGCAAGACCATCCAGTTCGGGCGGCGCAGCCCGGCCATCGCGCTGGCGCTTTCGACCCTGTTCCTGCTGGTCGGCCTCCTGTCAGCGTTCATCTTCTATCACAAGGCAAGCAGCCTGTCGAGCGCGCTGGAAGTCCGCAAAGCCGAGTGGCAGCGAATGCAGAAGGTGCAGCAGGACGTGCTGAGCCAGATGCAGGCGCAGGTGGATCAACTGCATATCCTGGCGGCGAAGGGGCTGCCGGTTCCGCGCATCATGGACAGCGTGGCGAGCGCGGTCGCGCCGGATACGGGCCTGACCGCCATCAGCCTGGATTCGGGCGGACGGCTGCTGATCACCGGCGAAGCCGCCAATGAGAAAGCGATCATCCGCACGCTCGAGGCGCTCAAAAGCTGCCCCTACTTTGAAAACACCTCGCTGGACGGCTTCGACAGCAAGACCCAGCCGAACAAGGTGACCCTGGTGCGCTTTCAGATCTCCTCAAAGCTGGCAGGCATCGGCCAGCCGACACCGAGCGCGCCTGGCGCGCACTGAGGAACTGCCGTGAACAATAAGTCTGGTCTCTACAATATCGCTATTCTCATGCTCCCGATCCTCTGCTTCGGCCTGGCCGCAGGCGTCTCTCTGCATCAGGCGAACCGCCTGCACAAGCTGGACCAGGAGTGGAGGCAGGTCGGGAAGCAGTTGGAAGCCATGGACAGCCTGACCATCGTGGCCGGAGCCAAGCCGCGTCTGGTGCGCTTTCCGACCGTCGAGCAGTCTCCCAACGAGCAGCCACTCTTCCTGAATATCCTGCGCGCCTATGCGCTGGAGTCGCACGTCAAGGTGGCGCGCTGGTCCAACGCTGCCAGTATCGCGAACCAGGCGTCCTCCGGCTCGACCAACGGGACAAGCGCGGAGAAGGCCCCTCCGGGGATGCCGCCGGACGTGACCCCTATCGCCAGCGCGGTGGAGGTCTCCGGAACCTACAACGATATGCGGCGCTTCCTGTACCGGCTGATGCGCTCGCCGCGCGTCCTGAGCCTGTCGGACATCCGATGGATGCGCGACGACAAGTGGCCGGAGACGCATCTGAACTTCACGCTGACGCGCTACGTTGCGCCGCCCGGCAAAGCCTCGCTGCGCGATTCGGAAGCCAGCGCCAAGCTGCGAGACCCGATGGCTCTGTCCCAGCCGAAACCGCCGGTCTCGGCCCTGCCCGCGCCCCTGAATGCGCGGCCCGGCGCCTCCAGCGCCGCCGCGCCGCCGAAGAAACTCTAACCTGTGATCGAATGTCGTGGAGGTGGCTTTTTGAAACGCTCCAGTGTCCTTCTTGCAAGTTTCGGCCTGCTGTGCGGACTCTCCGCACCGTCTGTTCTGGCCGAAAGTCCGGCGCGCCCGACAGCCGCCGGGAAAACGCCCGCGCCGATCCGGCTGCGGTTTTCCAACACCGAGTTTTCGGACGTGATCCAGGCGCTCACGCTGCAAACTCATGCCAGCATCGTCTTTCCGGCAGGGCTGAAAAAGCTCATCTCGGTGGATGTGACCGCGACCACGACGGGGCAGGCGCTCAGTTTCATCACGGCGGCGGCAGGCATGGCCTATCGCCAGATCGGGCGCACGTATGTCGTCGCCGCGCCCGCCGACCTGAGACAGGCGCTCGAACCCTTCGGCGAAAAGGCGCTGATCTCGCTGAAGACGCTCGCGCCTGCGGAGGCGGTCAAAATGCTGGACAGCGCGCTGCCCTACCTGACCGTGCGGCAGGCGGGCAATCAGGTGCTTGCCATCGGCAGCGAAGAGGATGTGGCCCAGGCCCGCGCGCTGCTGAGCGCGCAGGATGAGACCCGCGCGGCGGACATCGCGGCCACCGATGTCGTCGTGCTGAAGTATGCGACGGCGTCCCAGGTCGCCTCGCTGCTGAAGAATATGTATCCCGGCATGAAGGCCGAAGCCGTCGGAGCCGCCGACAAGCCCGGCGGAGTCGTCGGACTGGCCGGGCTGAAGTCCCAGACAGAGAGCGCCAAAGAAGCGATCCGCACGCTCGATGTCCCCGCCGCCGCGCGCACGCCAGATCGCGTCTATCGTGTCTACCCGATCAAGTACGGCAGCGCGCCCATCCTGAAGGATTTCATCGAGAAGTCCGGGCTGGATGTGGTCGCGGTGATGGGGCCGGAGGTCTATGCGCCGCTCGCGCCCAACTTCCGCCCGCTCTCCGGCGCGACGCTCGGCACGAACTCCAATGGCGGAACCACCAGCAATGGCATGGGCGGCAGCATGGGAACCGGCACGACCGGCGGCACGGCGGCGGCCTCCACGCAGGCGGATGGCAGCCGCGCCAAGGTCATCGTCCTCAACGGCACGCCCGCCGAACTGGACAAGGCGTTCGCGCTGCTGGCGGAGGTGGACATCCCGCCGCAGCAGGTGATGGTCGAGGTCAAGGTCGTGGACACGTCGCCGGAGCGCGCCGAGGAACTGGGGCTGAAGTGGAGTTGGACGCCTTTCAGCTTCTTTGAAGCCCCGAACGGCACGAACGTCTCCTCGGCGCAGAACCAGGTACGTCCGCTGGGTTTCGGGGCCATCAGCCGTGTTCCCTGGTCGTTCCAGTCGGTGCTGAGCGCGATGGTGACGAACAAGGAAGCGAAGATCCTGGCCGACCCGCGCATTCAGGTCGTGGACAACGAGGATGCCAACATCTTCATCGGCGAGACAATCCGCACGCAGGTCTCCCAATCGAGCATCGCGGGAACGACGATCCAGGTGCTGGAGTTCCCGGTCGGTATCATCCTGCTGGTGCGCCCGCGCATCAACAGCGACGGCAAGATCACGATGCGCGTCCATCCGGTCGTCAGCACGGTCACGGACATCAGCTCCAACAATATCCCGCAGACCAACTCGCGGGAAGCGGAGACGACGGTGATGGTGCAAGATGGCGAGACGGTGGTCATCGGCGGCCTGATCCGGGACGAACTGAGCAAGACCGTCACGGAGGTTCCGCTGCTCTCCAAGCTGCCGCTCATCGGGGAACTGTTCCGGCATCGTTCCACGAGCCGACGGCACAGCGAGATCATGGTCTTCATCACGCCGCATATCGTCAAATAGCCCACACCCCGGCCCCTCCCACCATGCGGGGGAGGGGCCGTAGAGAAACACGCCGGGCATCTTAGGGCGTGTCGAAAGACTCTTCTGTGGCAGTTAAAACTGCACCTGCAACAGCACAAAGTCCGCCTGCGCGGACTGAATGCGGAGTCGGCGCAGGC
>Ga0070741_10010180_pt1 | contig 17883 bp, 14 predicted proteins | sample Coa_R1_4_FD_66440 | JGI IMG/M metagenome (GOLD analysis project Ga0070741, IMG submission 66440) | Surface soil microbial communities from Centralia Pennsylvania, which are recovering from an underground coalmine fire - Coalmine... | ecosystem: Environmental > Terrestrial > Soil > Unclassified ...
CTTCGAAGTCGGCGATTTTAGTCATGCACAGACTCCCGAGCAGATGGGCTGGCGGGAGGCACCCGACCCTGCATACTCGGTCGCCGTGGGGGCTGCAATTCAGCGAGGCCGTAAATCAAAGACTCGGAAGCCGTATGCCTCCGGAGGGCCGCCCGTATTCGCGGGGCATCGTCTGCGGTTCAAGGCCGCCGTGGTAGCGCCTAACCATGCCGATGTCTGGTGGCAAGTCGCGAACACGGGCGGGCACGCACGTTCTGTAAACGGACTTCGTGGGGAGATTTTCCGAGGCCGAGACGTTAATCAGCGCACCGCCGCGGATCCGAGCGAAAACTGGGAGAGCACAGCGTACACTGGCTCGCACTTGATCAGGGCGTTGCTGGTTCGGGATAGCGCGGTCCTGGCCACGAGTGAGTGGTTCCGAGTCAACATCTACAAGAAGGGCTGGGGATTCAGACGATGACAGTCGGGGAGCGCGTTTCCGGCTTTGCGGGGCCTTGGCCGGTGGGCCTATACCAGAGTCAAACGCTGGCGCTATTCGCTCGTACGGGAGATAATTTCATCCATGGCTAGCAATACGGCGCCGCCAGGCGCATCGACAACGTCCTCCTCGGAGGTATCACTTGAGTCATGGCTTTGGGGTGCTGCCTGCTCGATCCGTGGCGCAAAGGACGCCCCGAAGTACAAGGACTTCATCCTTCCGCTCGTGTTCGCGAAGCGTCTCTGCGACGTCTTTGATGATGAGGTTGACCGCATAGCCGAGCAAGTTGGTTCTCGTGCAAAGGCATTTGAGCTGCTGGGCCACGATAAGCAGCTCGTCCGTTTCTACCTCCCGTTCCAGCCCGCGGATCCGGACGAGCCGGTCTGGACGGTGATCCGCACTTTGGCGGACAAAATCGGTGAGCAGCTCACTACGTATCTTCGGGAGATTGGAGAGGCCAACCCTTCGCTCAAGGGAATCATTGACCGTGTCGATTTCAATGCGACGACGCATGGGCAGCGCGATCTAGACGATGACCGGCTCTCGAATTTGATCGAGGCGATCAGCGCGAAGTCACTTGGGCTCAATGACGTCGAGCCCGACATAATCGGGCGGTCGTACGAGTTTTTGATCAGGAAGTTCGCTGAGGGAAGCGGGCAGAGCGCCGGCGAGTTCTACACGCCGGCCGCTGTTGGATTCGCCATAGCGCGGATTATGGACCCCAAGCCAGGCATGGACATTTATGACCCGTGCGCAGGATCCGGTGGGCTGCTCATCAAGTGTCGCCTGGTAGCGCAAGAGGGCGAAGCGCTGGAGGGAGCCGCCGAGCCCATCCAGTTGTTTGGTCAGGAGAGCGAACCTGGAACGTGGGCGATGGCGAATATGAACATGATCATCCACGACATGGATGGTCAGATGGAGTTGGGAGACTCCTTTCGGGACCCGAAGTTCCGTGCAGGTAACGCCCTTCGCCGTTTCGATCGCATCGTTGCCAACCCGATGTGGAATCAAGATTGGTTTAGCGAGAACGACTACGACGCGGACCCATTCGCACGGTTTACGTTCGGTGTGCCCCCCGACTCCACCGCTGATTGGGGCTGGGTGCAGCACATGCTCGCGTCGGTAAAGGACGATGGCCGCATCGCGGTCGTCTTGGACACGGCCGCCGTCTCGCGCGGGAGCGGTGCGAAAGGAAAAAACAAAGAGCGCGACATTCGTAAGCAGATCGTCGAGGCCGGACTCGTCGAGGCGGTGGTGCTGCTCCCTGAGAATCTCTTTTACAACACGGGCGCGCCAGGGATCATCATGATCTTGAACCGTGGCGGTAAGCCAGACGATCCGATACGACTCGTGAACGCGAGTCGTCTTTTCGTAAAGGGCCAGCCAAAGAATTACCTGACCGACGAGCACGTCGCGACGATTGTGAACGCCGTGAAGGCCGATGCTGACATCGAGGACCTGTGTCGAGTCCTATCCGTCGGGACCGTCGCTGAGATCGACTTTGATCTCAGCCCGCGCCGGCACGTGCCGCTTGATCCCGACGTGCCCGCGCTCCCCCTTGATGAGGGCGTCGCTGCGGCCACGGAGGCGGAGGCGAAGCTTGCTATCGCACACGCAGACGCTCAGAGGCTCCTCGGGCAATTCCGGGCATGCGGAGGCGACGGAGACTTGCCAGCAGGCTGGCACCGCAAAACCCTAGCGTCGTTGGTGGCCGAGAAAATCAGCGGAGACTGGGGGAGTGAGCACCCCACCGAGGGGGGCGGCTGGCTTCGCTGCGCGGTCATCCGTGGCACAGACTTCCCAGCGGTGTCGCGGGCCCGTTTCGCGGACGTGCCGGTCCGGTACATAAGCGAAAGATCTGTCGAAAAACGCCGGCCTGAGGACGGAGACATCATCGTCGAGATTTCAGGTGGCGGCAAGTACCAGAACACCGGGCGCGCGATCTACGTCACGTCGGAGCTGATCGAGGCGGCGAACGATCCCGTCCTATTCACGAACTTCACGAAGCTGCTCCGCGTAGACATAGCCACCGTGCGCCCGAAGTACTTCTTCTACCAATGGGTCCACCTGTATGACCTCGGCCGCACGGCGCGCTACGAGAAGCAGCCGACGAACATCAAGAACTTCAAGCTCGAAGACTTTCTCTCGAGCGAGACCATCGCCTATCCCGAGGATCTTGAGGCTCAAGATCGAATCGTTGCGGCCCTGGACGCAATCCATGAGGAGCTAGGCGCGATCGAGAACGACCGCAACAGCGTTCTCGCCGTGAGGCATTCCGCCCTTCGCGAGCTCCTCAGTGGGGGGTATCGCGACGAGGGAGCCGGGGAGTCCAAGCGATGACAAAGCCGGGGGAGCATAAGACCGTCCAGGCGCGCATCCTCGAGTATGCGCAGCAGATCGGCTGGACTTACGTGCCGCGCGCTGAGGCTGAGAAGCGCCGAGGATTCGATCCGGCGGCGCCTACGCCCGAGGAGCGCGCGCGGCCGGCCGACATCTACTTCGGAGCGTCGCTGCATTCCAAGCTCAAGGAGTTCAATCCGGCATATGAGCTGGCTGAGGGAGCCTTAGTGGGCGAACTACAGCAGCTCTCCTCCGACATCTTCGGCAACCGCGAGATGCTCGCCTATCTGCGAAACGCTACGCAGTTCTTCGATGCGGGGGAGTCACGCGAGCGCGACCTCGTCGTAATCGACTACGAGGACGCAGAGCGAGAGCCCACCGAGAGACGAAACCAGTACGAGGTCACCGAGGAGTGGTACTTCCACAACGGAACGTTAGGGACCCGAGAGGACGTGGTCTTTCTTATCAATGGCATCCCAGTGCTTGTAGTCGAGTGCAAGAACGCAAGCAAGGACGAGGCAATCGCACTCGGGGTCGATCAGATTCGCCGATACCACGATGAGACGCCCGAGATCATGGTCCCCGAGATGATGTTTACCGCCACGGAGGCCATCGGATTTACGTACGGCGCGACGTGGAATGTAATACGGCGGAACCTCTTCAACTGGAAGGCCGAGGACGTTGGAAACCTTGAGGACAAGGTCAAGTCGTTTTGCGCAATTCCACAGGTGCTCGCGTTTCTAAAGGACTTCATTCTTTTTGTGGAACGCGAGGAGCAGCTCGAAAAGATAATCCTTCGCCAGCATCAGACAGCTGCGATCGGCCAGGTTGTTGACCGCGCATTGGACGCCACACGGAGTCGAGGGCTCGTATGGCATACCCAGGGAAGCGGCAAGACCTACACAATGATCAAGGCGGCCGAGCTCCTATTTAGGGCAAACGCTGCGAAGAAGCCGACGATCCTCCTGATGATTGATCGAAACGAGCTAGAGGATCAGATGCTGCGGAATCTCGCGGCTCTGGGTCTCGACAATATCGCCCATGCTCACCGAATCTCGCGCCTTAACGAGCTGCTCGACGAGAGCGGTCAAGACTATCGAGGCATCATCGTCACGATGATCCATAAGTTTCGCGATATGCCCGCCGATCTCAACACCCGCGACAACATCATCGTCCTGATTGACGAGGCCCACCGCACTACGGGAGGAGACCTCGGTAACTACCTTATGGCCGGGCTTCCAAACGCTACGTTCATCGGGTTCACAGGTACCCCGGTCGACCGAACCGCGTACGGACGAGGCACCTTCAAGACGTTCGGTATCGAGGACGAGGCGGGCTACCTGCATAAGTACTCGATCGCGGAAAGCATCGAAGACGGCACCACGCTGCCTCTCTACTACGCGCTCGCACCAAACGAGATGCAGGTGCCGCACGAGATCATGGAGGCGGAGTTCTTGGGTCTTGCAGAGACCGAAGGTATCGCCGACGTCGAGGAGTTGAACAAGATCCTTGATCGGGCGGTCAATCTGAAGAACTTTCTCAAGGGCGACGCACGGCTCAAAAAGGTCGCTGAGTTCGTGGCTCAGCACTACCGCGAGAACGTCGAGCCACTCGGCTACAAGGCGTTTGTCGTGGCCGTGGATCGTGAGGCGTGCGCGTTGTACAAGGCGGCGCTAGATGAGTTTCTGCCACCCGAGTACTCGGCGGTTGTCTATACGGGATCCAACAACGACAAGCCCGAGCTCAAGAAGTGGCACATCGATGAGACTGAGGAGCGGCGGATCAGAAAGAGCTTTTCCCAGCCAGGCCAAGACCCGAAGATCTTGATTGTGACTGAGAAGCTTCTTACGGGGTTCGATGCGCCGATCCTTTACGCGATGTATCTCGACAAGCCAATGCGAGACCACACGCTGCTACAGGCAATAGCCCGAGTCAACAGGCCATACGAAGACGAGGCGGCGGAGCTCGTGAAGCCCCATGGCTTTGTACTGGATTTTGTGGGGATCTTCGACAAGCTCGAGAAGGCTTTGGCGTTTGACAGTGATGAGGTCAATGCCGTCGTAAAGAACCTGGATCTTTTGAAGGCCTTGTTTGCCGAGAAGATGGAGAAGCATGCCGACGGCTATATAGGGCTGATCACCGCGACCTTCGACGATAAGGACGTCGACACGCTAATCGAGCATTTTCGCGACAAGGAGCGGCGGAAGGAGTTTTTCAAGCAGTACAAGGAGATCGAGATGCTTTACGAGATCATCTCTCCGAGCGCGTTCATGCGGCCGTTCCTTGAGCCATACGCGACCTTGTCTGCCATATATGCGGTGGTGCGTAACGCCTATTCGAAACAAGTCTATGTAGACCGAGCGTTTCAGCGAAAGACAAACGAGCTAGTCCAGAAGTATGTTGACATCGAGCGGCTGCAGGCGGCTACTGAGCTTGTGGCGATAGACGCGGAGACCGTCGCCTTGATCGGCGACCGCGACGAAGGAGACGGGACAAAGGTCATCAACCTCGTCAAGAGCATTGAGAAGGCCGCGGAGGAAGCAAGCGGCGACCCGTTTCTCGTCGGGCTTGCGGATCGGGCAAAGGCAGTTCAAGAGGGCTTTGAGGATCGCCAAGCGAGCACATCGGATGCGTTGCAAGCTCTCCTGGACGAGATCGCAGCCGACGAGGAGCGGAAGCGTGCGCAGGCGGAGGAGGGCCTCGACGCAGCGACGTTCTTTGTCCGCCGGCATCTCGAAGAGCAAGGGGTGCCAGACGCTGACGCTGTAGCCGCAAAGGTGGGAGCGATCCTTGCCGACCATCCGGGCTGGCAGAGAAGCGAAGCGCGGATGAGGGAGGTGCGGCAGGCGGCTACGTTCGCTCTGCTCGCGGTTGACGACGACGTCGCTCGCGTGGCTGCGATCGTCGAGACGCTAATAGCGCAGCTCAAGAGGAGTAGCACGACATGACCGCCCCAGAGGCGAAGCGCGACTTCAAGCGACGGGTAGGCGCATGGGCGGACCGGCTAGAAGTCGAGGTGCGCAGTGTCGCCTTGCGCACGATGCGCACGAAGTGGGCATCGTGCTCAACCCGGGGGCGGCTGACCTTCGACACCGCATTGCTTGAGTTCGAGGAGGCTGTGCAGAACTACGTCATCGTGCACGAGCTGCTCCACGTGCACGTTCCGAATCATGGAGGCCTTTGGAAGAGTCTCATGAGAGCGCATCTCGGGCAGTACGAGGAGCTCGATCTGGTCCTCCGCCGAAGCCACGAGCCGCATCGCCGGCTCGGAGGAGCGGGCGTAGCGGATCGACCGGAATCGTTGTCGGCCCAGAGCGGCTAGGCTGGACGGCGCAGACGCGCGTGCGGCTGCGGACCAACGAAAGGAGGCCCGCGTGGGCCATGCCAACCACGGGTGGTGCAAGCTTTGGCAGCACCCAGACAAGAAAGCACTCACCTGGTTCGACGAAGTGCAGGTGGATGCGCTGGTGCGGGATGCTTGGGGCGACGTTGGAAACGTCGTCGTCTTTGTCCGACGTGATGATGCAGCTGCCGAGCAACGATGGAGCGCGACGGTGTTCGATCACGAGAACATGCCGCTCATCACGGCTCACGCCTCGACAAAGCAGAAGGCGGACGGTCGGGCGATGGACGCTCTCACGGCACTAGGACACTCAACGACGAACTACCGCAGCAAGGCAGGCAAGCCAATTCGGCAGGACGGTGAGCTCTCCGACGCTGCTTAATCATGCAGTTCTGGTGTGTCGCGCGAGTAGAGCGCGGCACACCGGTCCTTCCTAACGGCCGCTCGAAAGTCGCCACTTATGTCGGCCGCGCTAGAGATGAAGGCCGACGTGGCCAACAATGAAGCGTTTACGGTCGTTGTCGCGTGCGAAGTAGATTCGCCCGCACTTGTCCGGCGACTTGTTGTCGTCAAGCTTTACGTGTTCCTCAGATACGTATGACTCGCCGTCGAACTCAAACTCAAGCTGTTTATTGTCGTGCAGCGAGATTTCGAGTTCAAACTCGGTGAGAACCCACTCCTTCAGGCGCTGACCAATCTCGCCGTCTTGTGCACGCCAGGCGTCAGCAGCTTCTCGAAAACGGTTGAGCGCCCACCACATCCGGGACGGAAATGGGTATGGGTTATCACTCAGCATCTCTTTGGCGGCATCAGTGAATTTCAGAGCATCTGACTCAAGCTCATCCGCTAAGCCTGCAACGTCGGCCCATGTTTCGGGATTACCCGGCGCCTCTTCGCCTTCGCTTTGTGCGACCTGCGCACTCGATGAGCTCACCGCCGCCCACTGGGCGCGCTGAGCCGTCAAATCCTCCTCAAGGCTGATGATTCGTTCTTCCGAGGTTTTGAGAGCTTCGACATGCGTTTCGAGTTCGCCTTCGAGTCTCGTCCGTTCGTGCTCTTGTTCGTCAAACAACTCTTGGAGCTCGGTGCTCGCGCTTGAAACGAGCTCTCGGCGTGCCTCGTCAGCCGCGTGCCTCTTCAACTCGCGCAAGATGGGGTCTCTCGGCGTCCTAATTACGGAGAGCCGCGCGAGCATCCGGAAGATGTTTCGCGTAATGCGGTCGTCGTCTTCAAGGCTGCTCCTGGTCCACCAGGGATGACGAAGATCCGTCTCGCCCCACCCCGGCCAGTACAGGCGCATCCCACCGGGCGGAACCCGCGAGTCGGGACCTACTGCATCTGTGACCCGACGCCATGCCAGGTGACCTTGGAGAAGAAACACACATGCGAGTCCGGCCAGCTCGTCAGCCAGCACATCCGGATCTACCAGCGGACGGGTGTATCCCGCTGGCGTACTCACGAGCAGTGCGGGGAGGGTTCGGTCTCGGGAGGACAGGACCTCCGAGACGAACGTGTCGACCTGGTCGGCGCTTAGCACCGTCGCAGAGCCGCTCAGAGGGATCCCTCCCGTTTTCGCCGTGCCGAGGCCTAGAAGGTTGGTCACGATCGCCGGCCGCCGAAGCACGACGGCGGCGGGAGCGAGACGAGCGCTTTGGCCCTCGCGAGTGAGGCGGACCGTGAAGTACGTATGACCAGGCGACGAGGAAGCCAGCTCGACAGTAGAGACCCAAGCAACGTCGTGCTCCGCGGAGTCGGGGTGGCTTAGAACGAGTTCGAGCGCGCGGCGCTCCCCTGAGCGGAACGACGCCCACCGCATGTCCCGGTGGCGATCGACCGACTTATTCCCCCGCGGGGTTGCGAGTATGTCCGGCGGCTCGCCGAAGCCTCTCATTGCCCACTCGGCCACGTGCGGCGCCACGCCCTCGATGGGCTCGTCGCATTCAAATGTGGTTGCGTAAAGATCCTGCATGGCTCATGCGCTCCGTCGGGACCTTCGCAGCCTAGCCATGAGCGGCGAGCGCCGTCCGCGCGAATCGAGGTCTTTGGCGCAGAACGTTACGGACGACCACTACCGCGCTTCTATTCCGGAAAAGTCTCTGCGACAGCCAACAGCGCCTCTCGCCTGGCTGCTCTGCTCGCCGGCTCGAGAAGCGCCTCCACCAGCTCAGCTAGATTCGGGACGGGGTTTCCTACGCGTCCCGCCTCTTGCATGCGGGGCCGGTGCTCGGCCGATCGCGGTTCAGCCGACGATCTCGGCCAGCTCGCCGAGCAGGTGCTCGGACGCGACCAGGATGCCCCAGGGCAGGCCCTCGCGCTCCGCGAGCTCGCGCACGCCGAGCCCGGCGCTGCGGCAGATCAGCTCTCCGGCGGCGATGTCCCACGGCTTGACCGTCCGCTCGAAGTAGGCGTCGTAGCGGCCCGCCGCGGTCCAGGCGAGGTCGAGCGCCGCGCTGCCGAGCCTGCGGATGTCGCGCACCTGGCCGGCAAGGCGGGCGAGCACCTGCGCCTGGCGTTCGCGGACGCCCGCTTCGTAGGCCAGTCCGGTCGCCACCATCGCGGCGGCGAGCCCGTCGCCGCCGCGCGGATCGGCCGCGCGGCCGTGCAGCTCCGAGTCGCCGCCGGGCCCGCTCAGCCGGGCGGGCCCGCCTCGCCTCGCGGTGAACAGCTCGTCGCGGTTCGGGTCATACACCGCGCCGGCGAGGGCCCCGTCGCCGTCGGCGACAGCCACGCTCACCGACCACTGGGGGATCCCGAACAGGAAGTTGACGGTGCCGTCCAGCGGATCGACGATCCAGCGCAGCCCGCTGGTCCCGGGCTCGTCGCCCCCCTCCTCGCCCAGGAACCCGTCCTCGGGCCGCCGGGCTCCCAGCAGCTCGCGGATCGCGTGCTCGGCGGCCAGGTCCGCCTCGCTGACGAGGTCGGTCGGCGTGCTCTTGCTCGACACGCCGCTCTCAGCGCCCCGTCGCGCGCGTTCGAGCAACAGGCCGCCGGCCAGCCGGGCGGCCTCGGCGGCGAGGTCGGCGAGCTGCTCGCTCAATCGAACCCGGGCGGACGGCGCTCGGCCCACGGACGCTCGGATTCGAGCTGCGCGGCGAGCGCGAGCAGCGGCCCCTCCCGGCCGGGCGGCGCGACGATCTGCACGGACAGCGGCAACCCGTCCGGCGAGAGCCCGGCGGGAACCGCGATCGCGGGCTGGCCGGTGAGGTTCCAGACGCCGTTGTAGGGCACCCATCCGGCGACGGCGTTGAGCGTCATCAGCGCGCCGCGTCCCTGCAGCGCGCCGATCGGCGGAGGCGGCGCCGCGGTCGCGGGCGTGATCAGGAAGTCGTGGTCGTCGAACACGCGGTTGATCCGCGCCGTCACGGCGGCCTCGCCGTCGAAGGAGCGCTGCAGCAGACCGTCGCCGATCAGGCCGCCGAGCCGTCCGAACGCGCGCGTGCGCCGTTCCAGGCGCTCGGGGTGCTCGAGGAGGCCGATGTCGTCGTGGGCCCCGCGCATGTAGCGCGCGATCACGTTCGGGATCGCGTCGTTGCCGTAGTCCGGGTCGCGCTCGGACACCTCGTGGCCGAGCGAGCGCAGCAGATCGACGGTCTCGCCGAGGGCGCGCTCGGCGTCGGGCGAGAGCTTCGCGAGCACGATGCCGGGGAACTTCGTCGACCACGCGATCCGCAGGCGCCCGGGGGGCGTCGCGGCAGCCTGTGCGTAGGGGACGGCGGCCGGCTCGGGACGATCCACGTCGATCTCGGTCGAGCCCGAAGCGATGTCGTGGAAGAGCGCCGTGTCGGCGACGCGGCGCGTGAGCACCCCGTCCACCGACATGCCGTGCCAGGCTCGCGGGCGCGGCGCCAGCGACACCCGGCCGCGCTGGGGCTTGAGACCGACGAGCCCGCACCAGGCGGCAGGGATCCTGATCGAGCCCGCGCCGTCGGAGCCCAGCGCCGCCCCGACCAGACCTGCAGCGACGGCTGAGCCGCTGCCGCCGCTCGAGCCGCCGGGGGCGCGCTGCAGGTTCCACGGGTTGCGCGTCACGCCGTAGGTCGCGGTCTCGGTGAACGGCCAGAGCGTCATCTCGGGCACGTTGGTCTTGCCGATGATCACCGCCCCGGCATCGCGCAGCCTCCGTACCACCTCGGCGTCGGCGGCCGCCGGCGTCTCGCGCGCGTTGGTGCCCCATGCGGTCAGCTCGCCGGCGACGTCGATGTCGTCCTTGACGGCGATCGGCACGCCGAGCAGCGGCCTCAGCGCACCCGCCCCGCGCCGGCTGTCGGCCTGGTCGGCTTCGAGCCGCGCGCGTTCGGCGAACACGACGCGGAAGGCGTTCAGCGACGGCTCGTAGCGGTCGATGCGCGCGAGGTAGAGCTCGACCAGCTCGCGCGAGGAGATCTCGCCGGCGGCGATCAGGTCCCGCTGCCTGGAGATGCCCGCGTATGCCAGCTCGACGGGCTGCATGCGAAGAAATCTAGACCGGTGTGACCGGGTTGTGCTTGGCGGGCCACTGGCGCTGCTTGCCGTCCGCGTGCGCGAAGCGCCGGATCAGCTCCTCGCGCAGCAGCTCGGGCGCCACGACCGCGTCGATCACCATCTCGGAGGCGAGATGCAGGATGTCGATGTCAGCCGCGTACTCGGCGCGCAGGCGCTCGGTCTCGGCGGCGCGCTCGTCCTCGTCGGAGATCGCCTGGAGCTGGTTGTAGTAGACGGCGTTGATCGCCGCCTGCGGGCCCATCACCGCGATCGACGCGCTCGGCAGGGCGATGCAGGCGTCCGGCTCGAACGCGGGCCCCGCCATCGCGTAGAGCCCGGCGCCGTACGCCTTGCGGACGATCACCGAGATCTTCGGCACCGTCGCCTCGCTGACGGCGCTGATCATCTTCGCGCCGTGGCGGATGATGCCCTCGCGCTCGACCTGCGTGCCGATCATGAAGCCGGGCACGTCGGCGAGGAAGACGATGGGGACGTTGAAGGCGTTGCAGCACCAGATGAAGCGCGCGGCCTTGTCGGCCGAGTCCGAGAACAGCACGCCGCCCTTGTGCTTGGGCTGGTTGGCGACGATCCCGACGGCGCGGCCGTCCAGACGGGCGAAGCCGACCACCAGCTCCTTCGCCCAGCGCGGGTGGATCTCCAGCAGCGAGCCCTCGTCGACGAGAGCCGCGATCAGCTCCTTGATGTCGAACGGCTTGTTCTCGTCCGCCGGGATCAGCTCGCCGAGCGGCGTGCCTGCGGCCGGCGCGGCGGGGGTCGCAGCCGGCGGCTGCGAGCGCCAGCTCCCGGGAAGGTAGGAGAGGTAGCGGCGCGCGAACGCGATCCCCTCGTCGTCGCTGCGGACCAGCTGATGGCCGCACCCGGAGACGCCGGTGTGCATCTTGGCGCCCCCCATCTCCTCCAGGGTGACCTTCTCGCCGATCACCATCTCGGCCATGCGGGGCGAGCCCAGGTACATCGAGGCGTTGCCCTCCCGCATGATCACGATGTCGCAGAAGGCGGGGATGTAGGCGCCGCCCGCTGCACTCGGACCGAACAGCACGCAGACCTGCGGCACGACGCCCGAGAGCTTGACCTGGTTGTGGAAGATCCGCCCCGCTCCGCGGCGGCCCGGGAACATCTGCACCTGCTCGGTGATCCGCGCGCCGGCCGAGTCCACGAGATAGACCATCGGCACCTCGAGCGAGAGCGCGCGCTCCTGGATCCGAAGGATCTTCTCGACGGTCTTCGGGCCCCACGAACCGGCCTTGACCGTGGGGTCGTTGGCCATCAGCGCCACCGGGCGCCCGTCGATCGTGCCGACCCCGGTCACCACACCGTCGGCGCCGAGCCCGTCCTCCTGCCAGTTCGCGAGCAGCGCCTCCTCTGAGAACGAGCCCTCGTCCAGGAGCAGCGCGACGCGCTCGCGCACCGGCAGCTTGCCCTGTTCGAGCGCCTTGCCGCGATGGCGCTCGGGGCCGCCCTGGAGCGCGCGCTCGACCGCCCCCTCGAGCGCCGGGCTCTCGCCGGCCGGGGCGGCCGGGTCCATCTTCCGGCTCGACTCCTGCGTCTCGCTGGCGCTCATCGCATCTGGCCGCGGTGCGTGTGGTGGCGATGGCGGCCGTGCCGGCCGCCGCGGCGGCTGCTGCCGCGCGGGCCTCGGCCGAGCTCGAGCTGCACACGGTCGAGGTCGGGTGCCGGGCCGTACAGGCGCCAGGCGTTGCGGAACAGGAACAGCGCGGGGAAGATCAGCAGGAACGCGGGCCAGAACGGTCCGGTCGCGCCCGAGGCCGCCCAGACGACGGCGCAGATCACAAAGGGCGTCAGCGAGCCGCCGGCCTGCTGCACGAGATGCCGCCGGAGCTCTGCGCGGCGCTCGGCCAGCTCGGCGCGCCGGGCCGCGGCGGAGACGGGCAGCGCGGGCAGGTCGCGGACGACCGCTTGGAGCTCCGCCGTCGTGCGGGCTTCGTACACGGCGTCGAGCCGATCGGCGAGCTCGTCCTCGCCGATCCGCCCGGCGGCGAAGTGCTCGCGCAGGCTCTGGGCGCAGCGCTCGCGATCCTCGTCGGAGGCGCGCAGGTTCGACGCGTCGCTCATGTCAGCAATCTAGCTCCCGGCGGGCCGGTTCGGCGCTCTGTGCCGTGCCGGCCCGCCCGGCGGGCACTGCGGCGCCGGGTCCTGCGCGCTGCGCCGGCCGCGCCTCAGATACCGGGGTTCTGCTCAGGCGTCTCGCCCGAGTAGTCGTAGAACCCCATGCCGGACTTGCGCCCGTACCAGCCCGCGGCGAGCATCTTGCGAAGCGTCGGCGGCCGCGCGAAGCGGCGCTCGCGGAACTCGTCGAAGAGCACGTCGCAGATCGACCCGAGCGTGTCGAGCCCGACGAAGTCGGCCAGCGTGAGCGGCCCCATCGGGTGCCCGGCGCCGGCCTTCATCGCCTCGTCGATCTCCGAGACCGAGCCGACGTTCTCTTCGTAGGCACGCATCGCGTCGAGCATGTACGGCACCAGCAGGCGGTTGACGATGAAGCCCGCTTTGTCCTTGGTCGGGATCGCCAGCTTGCCCTCCGAGCGCGCGAACGCGAGCGCGGTCTCGAAGGTGGCCTCGCTGGTCGTGACGCAGCGGACGACCTCGACGAGCTTCATCACCTGCGCCGGGTTGAAGTAGTGCAGGCCCACGAACTGCTCCGGGCGCGAGGTCCCGGCCGCCTGGTCGATCACGGCGAGCGAGGAGGTGTTGGTCGCGAACACGGCCTCGGGCCCCGCGATCTTGTCGACCTCGGCCCACATCTCGAGCTTCAGCGGCAGGCTCTCGGTGATCGCCTCGATCACGAGGTCGCAGCCGGCGAGCTCCGCGTAGTCGGTCGTGCCGGCGATGCGCCCGCGCACGGCGTCCGCGTCCTCCTGGCTGGCCTTGCCCTTCTCGACGGCGCGGGCGAGCTGCTTCTCGATCTTGCCGATCCCCTTCGCGAGGGTCGCGTCGTCGACCTCGCGCAGGACGACTGCGTATCCGGCTTCCGCCGCCACCTGGGCGATGCCGTGGCCCATGAGGCCCGCTCCCAGAACTCCGACCTGCTCGATCTCCGCCATGACCCTCCGCTCGCGCTCGCCGTTTTCGGTCCCGGAGCCTATCTGCACAGCGCCCCGGCCCCGCTCCGGACCGGAGGGGGCGTCCACGGGGCTCCCCCCGCGCGCGGCGCTCGCCTACGATTGAGCGCCCATCAGCGCACGAGGAGGCAGGCCGTGAGCATCGTCGAGAGAGAGGACCGGGGCGCCGTCCGCCACATCGTCCTGAACCGTCCTGAGAAGCGAAACGCGATGAACCAGGAGCTGCTGCGGGCGCTCGGGGCAGAGCTGCGCTCGGCGGCCGCCGAGCCCGCTGTGCACTGTGTTGTGCTGCGAGGCAACGGGCCGGTCTTCTCAGCCGGCGTGGACCTCAACGAGCTGATGGACTCCACCGGCCAGGTCGGCATGCTGCGGCCGTTCCGCGACGTGTTCCTCGACTGCGCCAACCTCTGCGAAGAGATGGCCAAGCCGGTCGTCTGCCAGATCCACCGCACGTGCGTCGGCGGCGCGCTGGAGGTCGCACTCGGCTGCGACCTGCGGATCGCCTCCAGCGACGCCTCGCTCGGGCTGCCCGAGGTCAAATTCGGGATCATCCCCGACGTCGGCGGCTCGACACGGCTGCCCGCTGTCGTCGGCCTCGGCCGCGCCAAGGAGCTGATCATGACCGCGCGCACGATCGGTGCCGAGGAGGCGCACCGGATCGGCCTTGTCAACCGCGTCGTCGAGCCCGAGGAGCTCGAGGACGCCACACAGGCGCTCGTGGACGAGCTGCTCGCGAACTCGCCGGTCGCCGTGGGCCGCGCCAAGCGCGTGCTCGACGCTTCCGCACGCCCCGCTCTGGCCCAGACGCTCGAGATGGAGGTGGCGGTGCAGGAGTACTGCGTGGCGGCCGCACGCGAGAGCGCGCGCGAGGTCGAGCAGGCGCTGGCCGGTTAGGCCCGCCGGGCGGGCCCGCTCAGCGGTGCCACTCGACCGGGCCGGCCACAAGCGTGTGGCTGCCGAGCGTCCGGCCCAGCACCTCCTGCACCTGCTGCGAGCAGACGAGCAGGGCCTGGAGGTCGATCCCGGTCTCGATGTCCATCTCCTCCAGCATCGAGACGAGATCCTCGGTCGCGATGTTGCCCGTCGCCCCGGCCGGCACCGGGCAGCCGCCGAGCTCCCCGAAGCTCGACTCGAACGAGTCCACCCCGGCCTCGAGCGCGGCCAGCACGTTGGCAAGCCCTTGGCCGCGGGTGTTGTGGAAGTGCGCGGTCAGCTCCACGTCCTTCAGCTGCTCGCGCGCGAGCTCGAAAAACGAGCGCACCTGGCGCGGGTTCGCCATCCCGGTGGTGTCGCCGAAGCCGACCTCCTCGGCACCCGCGTCGCGCAGCGCCGCGGCGATGCCGAGCACGCGCTCGGCGGGAACCTCGCCCTCGTAGGGGCAGCCGAAAGACGTCGAGATCACGCCCTCGCAGCGCAGCCCCGCATCGCGCGCGCGGGCGAGCACCCGCTCGAGGCCCGCGAGCGAGTCGGCGATCGAACGGTTCACGTTGTGCCGGTTGTGGGTCTCCGAGGCCGAGAGGAAGACGTTGACCTCGTCGAAGACGGGCCGCTCGCGGTTCGCCGACTCCCGCAGCGCGAGCGCCCGGTCGAGGCCGCGCTCGTTCGGGATCAGCACCGTCACGCTGACGTCGGCCGGCACCTCGATCGCGGCGAGCACCTGCTCTGCGTCGGCGAGCTGGGGGATCACGTCCGGACGCACGAAGCTGGTCACCTCCAGGCGGCGCAAACCGGTGCCGGCGAGCGCGTCGATCAGCTCGACCTTCTGCGCCGTCGCGATCACCTCAGGCTCGTTCTGGAAGCCGTCGCGCGGGCCGACCTCGCGGATGCGGGCGCTCGTGGGCAGGGAAGGCATGGCCCGCACTCTACGTCGCCGGCGCCCGAGCGCCGCGGCCGCCCGGGATGCCTTAGCCCGCGCCCCTCACCACATCGAGAGCCCGCCGCTGACGTTCAGCGTCTGCCCGGTCACGTACGAGGCCTGCTCGGAAGCGAGGAACACGATCGCGTCAGCCACCTCCTCCGGCTGCCCGCTGCGCCGCAGCGCCGTCGAGTCCACCATCGCCTGCTTCAGCCGCTCTCCCAGCTCTCCGAGCATCGCCGGCGCGGCGTTCAGCAGCGGCGTCTCGATCGGCCCCGGCGCGACGGCGTTGCACCGCACCCGGTAGCGCGCGGATTCGCGCGCGATCGCCTTCGTGAACCCGATCACCCCCGCCTTCGCGGCCGAGTAGACGACCGAGCCCTGTGAGCCGACCCGCCCCGCCTCGCTGGCGACGTTGACGATCGCGCCCGCACGGCGCTCCTGCATACCGCCGAGGACCGCGTGGGTCACCGCCATCACGCCGCGCAGGTTGACGCCCAGCACGGTGTCCCAGAGCTGCTCGTCGGTGTTCACGAAGAAGGCGAAGCGGTCCGTGCCCGCGTTGTTCACGAGCACCTCGACCGGTCCGAGCCCGGCCTCGATCGACGCGACCGCCGCGCGCACGGAGGCGGGGTCGGCCACGTCCATCGCGCAGCCCATCCCATCCAGCTCTGCGGCCACCTCGCGCGCCCCGTCCTCGTTCACGTTGGCCACGGCCACGCGGGCGCCCTCCGCGGCGAGGCGCCGCGCGGTCGCGGCGCCGATTCCGGACGCACCCCCTGTGACCAGCGCCACCCTGTCCTCGAGCATCATCGGCGGAAGCCTATACTCGGCCGCCGTGCCGCCCAGCCGCCACGACCCCGTCGCGATCATCGGCGCAACAGGCGCGCTCGGCTTCGGCCTGGCGCTGCGTCTGGGCCGGGCCGGGATCCCGATCGAGATCGGCTCGCGCGACGCGGAGCGCGCCCGCGAGGCCGCGCTGAAAGCGGCCGAGCTGGTGCCCGAGGGCGAGTTCAGCGGCCGCGAGAACGCCGACGCCGTGGCGGCGGCGCCGATCGTCGTCCTGAGCGTGCCCTACCGCAGCCAGAGCGAGACGATCGACATCGTCAAAGGACAGCTCGAGCCGGGCAAGCTCCTGATCGACGCGACCGTGCCGCTCGCGGCGGCGGTCGGGGGGAAAGCGACACGGATGCTCGGCGTCTGGCAGGGCTCCGCGGCGCAGCAGGCGGCCGAGCTCGTGCCCGAGGGCGTGCGCGTGGTCTCGGCGCTGCACACCGTGTCGGCGACCTCGCTCGCAGAGCTCGACCACCCGCTCGACCAGGACGTGCTCATCTGCGGCGACTCGCGCGCGGACAAGCGCGAGGCGGCACAGCTGCTCGAGCACGTCGACGGGCTCCGCTGCGTCGACTGCGGACGGCTCGAGAACTCGCGTACCACCGAGTCGCTGACCGCGCTGCTGATCGCCGTGAACGTGCGCTACAAGGTGCACGCCGGCATCAAGCTGAGCGGGCTGCCCGGCGCGCTCTGGGAGTGAGCGGCGGACCCGAGCCGCTCGTGCTGCTCTCGGGCGGCACCGGCGGTGCGAAGCTCGCGCTCGGGATGCTCGAGGCGTTCGGTCCCGAGCGCCTGACCGTGATCGCGAACACCGGCGATGACATCGAGATCCACGGCGGGCTCGTCTCCCCGGACCCGGACCTCGTCTCCTTCTGGCTCGCCGGGCTGATCGACGAGCGCGGCTGGGGCCTGCGCGAGGACACGTTTGTCGTGATGGACGAGCTGCGCGCCCGCGGCGAGGACGTCTGGTTCAACCTCGGCGACCGCGACCTCGCCTGGTGCCTGCGGCGCTCGAACCTGCTCGCCGAAGGTCTGACGGCGACGGCGGCCCTGCACGAGCTCAACAGGTCGATCGGCCAGCCCGTCCCGGTCCTGCCGATGAGCGACGAGCCGGTGCGCACCTGGGTCTCCACACCCGCGACGGGCTGGATCGGCTTCCAGGAGTTCATGATCCGCATGCGGGCGCAGGGGCCGGTCGACGGCATCGAGTTCCGCGGCGCCGAGAGGGCGGCGCCGACCACGAAGGTGCTGGACGCGATCGCGGGCGCGCATGCGATCGTGATCGGCCCGTCCAACCCGCTGGCCTCGATCGCCCCGATCCTCGCCGTTCCCGGGCTGGAAGCCGCGCTGCGCGACGCGGCTGCACCCGTTCTGGCCGTGAGCCCGATCGTCGGCGGCGAGGTCCTGAAGGGCCCGACCGCCGCCTTCATGGCGCTGGAGGGACTCGAGTGCAGCGCGAGCGGTGTGCGCG
>Ga0070741_10010181_pt1 | contig 17881 bp, 17 predicted proteins | sample Coa_R1_4_FD_66440 | JGI IMG/M metagenome (GOLD analysis project Ga0070741, IMG submission 66440) | Surface soil microbial communities from Centralia Pennsylvania, which are recovering from an underground coalmine fire - Coalmine... | ecosystem: Environmental > Terrestrial > Soil > Unclassified ...
GGACGCTGCCTCGGCTTCCGCCTTCGGCTTGGCCTCACGCTTGGGCCGAGGTTTTGCCTCTTTCGATGGCTTGGCCCCGCCGGTCAGGATCTCGGTGATGCGGATCACCGAGAATTCGTGCCGGTAGCCGCGCTTGCGGCGGGAATTCTTGCGCCGGCGCTTCTTGAACGCGATCACCTTGTCGCCGCGCTCGTGATGCAGCACTTCACCGGCGACCGTGGCGCCCGCCACCGTCGGCACGCCGAGTTCGGGCTTGTCGCCGCCAAGGACGAGCACCTCGCCGAACTCGACGATCTCACCCGGTTCGCCCTTGACGCGGTCGATCCGGATCACATCCTCCGGGGCAACACGGTATTGTTTGCCGCCGGCTCTGATGACTGCGAACATCTTTCTGTCCTCGTGTTCGTTTCCGATCTCGGACGGCTCCGGACCGGCTTCTTTCAGTCGGTTTTTATGTGTGTTTTTAAGGGCTTGGGGCCCGGCAAAAACACGCGGGCCGTAAAGGCCCGCGATTGGCATTCATATGCGGTGAATAGCCCGCGCTGTCAAGAAAGCCGCCCCGGCGAACGGCTATCGTTAACGGCGCTCAGGAGTCGCTTTTGGCGGGCTCCGCCGCCTCGGCCGGCCAGGCGCCGCCCTCCTGATCGGACTGCGCCAGCCGGTAGCCGACGCCGAGTTCGGTCACCAGGATTTTCGGCGAATCCGGCCGCGGCTCGATCTTCTGCCGCAGCTTGCGCACGAAGATGCGCAGGTAATGCGTGTCGTGCACGTGGGTCGAACCCCACACTTCCTTGAGCAGGTGCTGATGGGTGACCACATTGCCGGCGTGCTGCGCCAGGACCTGCAGCAGCCGGTATTCCTTCGGCGTCAGCGTCAGCCGGCTGCCATTGAGCAGCACGGCGCGGGCGGCGAGGTCGATGGTCAAAGGGCCGGCCTTGACGATCGGCTCGCCGGTCACCGCGCGCATCTGGCGCCGGAGCGCGACGCGGACCCGCGCCAGCAGCTCGGCCATGCCGAACGGCTTGACCACGTAGTCGTCGGCGCCGAGTTCGAGCAGGCGGACCTTCTCGCTCTCGCTCGAGCGCACCGACAGCACGATGATCGGCACGCTCGACCAGGAGCGGATGCGCTCGACCACCTCCGAGCCGTCCATGTCGGGCAGCCCGAGGTCGACGATGGCGAGGTCGATCGGCCGCAGCGTCGCGGTGCGGATGGCTTCGGCGCCGGTGCCGGCTTCGTGCACCACGAAGCCGTTGAGCTCGAAACCCGTGCGCAGGAAGCGGCGGATCTGGATTTCGTCGTCGACGACGAGGACGATGGGGGATGTTTCACTCATCGCTGTCTGTTTCCAGTTGCGGGACGGCGGCTTGCGTCACCGGGAGTTCGATCGTCACCGTCGAGCCTTGCCCGGGCCCGGCGCTGGTCGCCGCTATCTTGCCGCCATTGGCGGCGACGAAGGCGTTGGCGATCCACAAACCAAGGCCGGAGCCGCTGGTGGTCGCGGCATGGCGCTCGCCGCGCGCAAAGCGTTCCCAGATGCGGCTCTGCTCGGCGGCGGTGATGCCGGCGCCCTGATCGCTGATGCCGATGACAAGGCGGCCCTCCGCCGCGCGCGCCGACACGGTGATGCGCGACTGCGGCATCGAATATTTCACGGCGTTGTCGAAGATCTGCACCAGCGCCTGCTGGACCAGCACCGGGTCGACACGCACCAGCGGCAAATTCGCCGACAGATCGAGCGACACCTGCCGGTCGGTCAAGCGGTAGCGGCAGCGCTCGATCGCCGAATTGATGATGTCCTCGGGATCGGCCCACTCGACCTGCGGCTTGATGCCGTCGCTGCTGATGCGGGTGGCGTCGAGCAGGTTCTGGATGTCGTTGTTGAGACGCTCGGCCTCGTCGCGCACGTCGTGCGCCAGCGCCTTGAGCTTCTTTTCGCCGGCGAGCGCCGGCGCCGCGCTCAGCACCGTGGCGGCGCCGAGGATCGAGGCGAGCGGCGTGCGCAGCTCGTGGCTGACCGAGCCGATCAGCGCCTCGCGCAGCTGGTCGGTTTGCGAGCGCATGCGCGCCTCGCTGATGGCGTGGGCAACGCCGAGCCGCTCGAGCGTGGCGGTGGCGTCGGCGAGCACGGCGTCGACGCGGCTGCGCAGCGCGTCGGACCGTTCCTGCGACTCGCGCCCGAAATTGATGGCGATGACGCCGAATTCGAGATTTTTCGGCGACACAGCGCGCACCAGCCAGACCTCGCCGTTGTCGGCCGTCACGGTGATGCCGTCGGCGGTGTGGCGGCTTCCGGAAGCCGCCTGCGTCACTTCGGAGAGCACCTGCGGCGGCACGGCGAGCCCGGCGTGGCGCCCGCTGCTGTTCGCGGCCTCGCGCGCGCCGGCAAACAGCGCGACGCTGCGCTGCATGACGTTGGCGAGATGGTCCTCGATCGCGGCGTGAATGTCGGAGACGTCGAAGGCGACCGCCAGCCGCCGCGAAAAGGCGTAAAGGTCGCGCATGTCGATTTCGCGCTGCCGCGCCAGTTCCAATTGCTGCTTGAGCCGGCCGGCGAGGTGGCTGACGACGATCGCCACCAGCACGAAGAGGATGAGGTTGAGGACCTCCTGCGGGTCGCGGATGCGGAAGCTGTAGAGCGGCGGATAGAAGAAGAACGCCGAGGCGAGGACGCCGCCGACCGCGGCCACGATCGCCGGCACCACGCCCCAGCGCGTCGCCGCGATCAGCACCGGGATGAGGTAGGCGACCGAGCCGTGCTGTAGCCCGATCTGGGCGACCGCGGCATAGATCACCACCGTGACGGCGGCGACCAGGCCAAGGGTCAGCATGACCGCGCGCAGCTCGGCGCGCAGGCGGTGCGATTTCAGGCCATCGAGCATTGCCAAGCGGTCCGCCCCCGACATTCAGGCAGGCACTCAATATATAGGGTAGGGCGACCCTTGTCTGGCACGCCCTGCTTGGCTAGATAGCCGCGTGCGAATTGGGCTTTTTCAAGCCCGCCGCGGGCTTGCGGAGAGGTGGCAGAGCGGTTGAATGCACCGCACTCGAAATGCGGCATACGGGTAACCGTATCGGGGGTTCGAATCCCTCCCTCTCCGCCAGTCCTTACCTGCCTAACCTTCTCCGCACCGTTTTTTCGCGTCGAAAGGGCCAATAACCGCGGGCTTTCCGCGCAAACCTCCGCACTGTGCCGCGCCAGTCGAGGCCCAAAATTCTCTCTCTTGGCCCGTTTGTCTCCAAACCTCCGCACTTTGCGGATTTAGTGCGGTTCTCGTAAGCGATTGATTTCGATTCGTTTTTCGAGACGTCAACCTCCGCACTTTGAATCATTATCGCGGGGTAGCGGGAGAATCTGCCCGCGAACTTGGACTTGATGAAAGCAATAGTTCGATCGCCGCAGGAATCGGAGCATGACGGCTGTTTGTCCGTTTGCGACCATGGTTCTGGGGCGACGCAGCATGTTGCGAAGGGCACTCGCAACGCAGCGGATTGCGTCGCTAGCTAGCCATCCGGACTTGGCTCGGCTTGTGTCGCCGCAACCATGCCTGCAGGCGATCGAGATAGAGATATATAACCGGCGTGGTGTACAAGGTAAGCAACTGGCTGACCGCGAGCCCGCCGACCATCGCATATCCGAGCGGCTGACGTAGCTCTGAACCGGTCCCGGCGCCAAGCGCGAGTGGCAAGCCCGCGAGCAAGGCAGCCGCCGTCGTCATCAGGATTGGGCGAAATCGCAAAAGGCAGGCCTCTCGGATCGCCTCGACCGGCGGCAGTTGACGGTCCCGTTCGGCAACGATGGCGAAGTCGACGAGCATAATGCCATTTTTCTTGACGATACCAATTAGCAGAATGATCCCAATGATACCGATGACGGACAGGTCCATCTCACCGATACGCAGCGCGAGCAGCGCGCCGATACCCGCAGACGGCAACGTTGAGAGAATTGTAAGGGGATGGACGAAACTCTCATAGAGGACGCCGAGGATAAGGTAGATGACCACGAGGGCAGCCACGATTAGAACGGGTGTGCTCGATAGCGACGTTTGGAACGCTTGGGCGTTGCCTTGGAACGTTCCGACGACGGCCCCGGGCAAGTGGATATCGGCCGCCGCCTGATTGATGGCATCGACCGCTTGGCCAAGAGCGACGCCCGGTTTCAAGTTAAATGAAAGCGTAACCGCCGGAAATTGTCCCTGATGGGTTACCGAGAGCGGTCCGACTTTCGTCGTGTCGATCGTCACCAGCGTGGAGAGAGGGACAGCGCCTCCGGTTAGCGGCGACTTCAAGTAGATGCGTTCGAGAGACGAAAAATCGTTTTGCAACTCTGGCCGGATTTCGAGAATGATCGGATAGGTATTCAGTTGCGTGAAATACTGCGTGATCTGACGTTGGCCATAAGCATCATTCAGTGTGTCATCTATAAGTTGCGGCGAAATGCCGAAACGCGACGCCTGATCGCGATTGATGTTGACTTTGATTTGAGGCGCGCTTGCTAGAAGATCGGTCGCGGCGTCGGCAAGCTCTGGCAGTGTGCGCATTTTTTCGAGCATTTTCTGCGACCAAGAAATCAGTTCATCGATATCCACGCTTTGCAAAGTGTATTGGAAACTCCCACGGGAGCTACGCCCACCGACGGTGATGTCCTGGATCGGCTGTAGGAAAAGGTTTGCGCCCTGAACCTTGGCAATCTCGGGTCGTAGCCGATTGATGATTTGGGATGCTGTGTGTGCCCGTGCCTCGCGCGGCTTGAGCACAATGGTGAACCGGGCGGTGTTCGCGGTCTGCGCATTGCCGTTGCCGCCCGTGCTGGCCGTGGTCGCATTGAATCCCGCCACATCGGAGTCACGCAAGATCACCTCACCAAGCGTGCGCATCAGGCGCTGCATCTCTGCGGATGAAGCCTGTTGCGCCGTTTCTGCGACGCCTCCTATGAGGCCGGTGTCTTGAATTGGAAAGAACCCTTTTGGCATCCAGGTGCCCATAACGACTGTCAACGCGACCACGATAAAGAACACCCCAAGAGTGATTGGCTGGTGGCGTAACACAACGTCGAGGGAACGCCGGTAAGCTGCCAGCATCGCATCGAACGAAAATTCGATTGCACGATAAAGGCGGCCATGTGCCCCCGACTGAGGTCGCATGAAACGTGAACACAACATCGGCGCGAGAGTGAGGGATACCAAGGCCGATACGGCAATCGAGGCCGTGACGGTCAATGCAAACTCGCGGAACATGCGACCAATGATCCCGCCCATGAGCAGGAGCGGGATGAACACTGCAACAAGGGATAAGCTGATTGATAAGACGGTGAAGGCAATTTCCCGAGAACCCTTGAGCGCCGCCTCGAACGGCGGCAGGCCGTTCTCGATATGACGATATATGTTCTCCACAACGACGATGGCGTCGTCGACAACAAAGCCAATAGCGATAGTGAGCGCCATCAACGATAGATTGTCGAGCGTGAAGTTGAATAGATACATCGCGGCGAAGGAGCCAAACAACGAAAGCACTACGGTGACGCTCGGAATGAGCGTTGCCCAGAGGCTACGTAGAAACAAAAGCACAACCAGCACAACCAGCCCTACGGTGAGCAAAAGCGTGAATTCGACTTCGTGAACGGAGGCGCGAATCGTGGTTGTCCGATCGAGAGCGATGTCAACGCTGATGGCGGGCGGAATCGTAGCAGTGAGTTGTGGTAGCTGGGCTTTGATCTTGTCGACGATTTCGATGACGTTGGCGCCGGGCTGCTTGTTGACCGTGAGCAGGATGACGGGCTTGTTATCTTGGATTGCGGCGGTGTTCCTGTCGGCTGCTGCGGAGACCGCGTGACCGATATCGCGGACTCGAACCGGTGCGCCGTCACGATAGGCAATGACGACATTGTCGAATTGCTCAGCGTCGGTAATCTGATCGTTTGCCGTGAATGTGAAATTAGCTTTGGCAGTCGTGAGCGTGCCTTTGGGAGCGTTGGCGGTAGAATTCACGAGCGCATTTCTCAGGTCTTCGAGGGCCAATCCGCGTGTTGCAAGCTTGGCGGGATCGACCTGAACGCGGATCGACGGTCGCTGTTCGCCGCCGATTGAAACCTGAGCGACCCCTGACACCTGCGAAATGCGCTGTGCAAGGAAATTATCTGCATACTCGTCGACGACTGTGAGCGGCAGCGTATCCGAATGCACCGCCAGTATGAGGATAGGCGCTTCGGCCGGATTGAGCTTGCGGTAGATTGGTGGTGTTGTCATCGCTTGGGGCAAAGTCCGGCCCGCAGCGGTGATTGCTGCTTGCACGTCTTGCGCCGCCGAATCGATGTTGCGGTCGAGATCAAATTGAATCGTGATCGAGGTCGCGCCGAGTGCGCTAAAAGAAGTCATCTGTGTCACGCCAGCGATTTGCCCAAGCTGGCGCTCAAGCGGTGTAGCAACCGACGATGCCATCGTTTCGGGGCTTGCACCGGCGAGCGTCGCTGTGACCTGGATGGTCGGAAAGTCGACTTGCGGCAGTGGCGCGACGGGAAGGAACGGGAAGGCAGAAACGCCCACAAACACAAGCGCAGCCATCAACAATGAGGTTGCAACCGGACGTCTAATGAAAGGCTCGGAGAGGTTCATTTCGTGGCCTCTGGCACAATCTTGGAAGCTCGCACCAGCGCATTGACACGCAGCCTGTACTGCCCGTCCGTCACCACTTGTTCGCCGTCAGCGAGTCCGGATGTGACGACGGTTAGATCGCCAGTGCTGGGTCCAATCTCGATCCGACGCGGGGCAGCGGTATAGTTTGAGGTCACGACCCAGGTGAACAGGCCTTGTGGCCCGCGTTGCACTGCCGCTGTTGGTATTGTGATGGCGTTTTTGCGGGTTTCGAGCAGCACACGAACGTTGACGAATTCGCCGGGCCAAAGCTGATCATCCTCATTTGCGAATATCGCTTTGAGACGCATGGTCGCGGTAGCTACATCGACAGCGTTATCGATCAGCAGAACCTTGCCAGTGCTGAGCTTGCGTTGGTTATCTTGGTCGAATGCTTCCGCAATGACAGGGCCGCGGGCCATTGCTGCGCGGACATTGTCGAGCAATTGTGCTGGCAAGGTGAACAGAACAGCCGAGGGACGTGTCAAGACCAGATTGGCGATTGGCTTTGTGTCGGACGCGCGTACCAGATTTCCCGGATCGACGAGACGTACACCGATGCGGCCGTCATTCGGCGCAACAATCGTGGTGTAGTCCAGCTGAGTTTGCGCAGTAGCGATCGTAGCGTCGTCAGAATCGAGGGATGCCTTTAGTTGATCGACTTTTGCCAGTTGTTGATCGAGGTTTTGCTGTGTTCCGGCTTCCCTAAGCACCAGCGTTTTTGCACGGGTAAGGTCCTTTTCAGCCGCAGCAAGCAATGCAGCGTCTTGCGCCTTTTTCGCACGAGCTTGGTCGAGAGCGGCCTGAAACAGGCGCGGATCAATCCTGGCCAGCACATCTCCTTTTCTGACTTGCTGCCCCTCGGTGAACCGAACCTCTTCCAGCTTGCCGTCGACTTGTGAGCGTATGTCTACAGTCAAGGAGGCCTGCACGGTCCCTAGTCCCGTCAGATAAATTGGTACGTTCTGCCGATTTACAGCGGCGATGCTGATCGGTATCGCTGAGGGCGCAGATGGGCGAGCGGTCTGCGCGGTTTCGGAATGCTTTGCCGAATACCAATAGGCCACGAGGGCCACCGCAAGAACACCGACGCTGGCAAGAAGGACAAAAATGAGGCCGCGATGATGACGCTTGCCGCTCAGCGCACGTCCATCGGGTGCAAGTGGTCTCGACGATTTACAGCCCGTCGCCACCTCAGTTCTTCAACGGTTGCGGGATAGAACGCCCTTTGTCCTTTTCGGCAACGATGAATTCTAAGAAGCGGAGATGCTCCGTAGCACTTGGATTCCAATGAGAATGAATTGTACCGGCAGGGACAAACAGACTGTCCCCGGCGTGGAGTGTCACGGGCGGTTTTCCTTCTTCCTGCCAGACGCCCGTACCGGACAGGACATGAAATGTGATCGCTGCCGGATGGAGATGCCTCGGGTTGATCCCACCCGGAGCATATTCGGCTTCGTAGACCGCGACTTCCTGGTTCTTCGTGTCTGGCAGCACGATCTTCAAAAGCGGTGCATGCGGTATGATGCCACGCTTTTCTTGAGCGGCAGCTGGTTCTGCGCGAAGCATGCATAGGACTCCTACGATTGCGACGCTGATCGGTTTGAGATGCGAAGTTTTGATCATTTTGTCTCCGAGACCAGTGAGCGTGTTGAGCAGGCGTTTTGACTATCGGCGACGTCACACTGACTGTTGATCCAGCAGCGAGTCATCGGATGTTGTCCGGCAGCGGTCACGATCCGATTATCCAGGAGCGTCCCTATGAGGCGACCCGTGCTGCCAGGTCGCGTGCCACCAATCATGCCAAGGCCAATCCCACCCGTGGTTCATTGGTCCCCGCTGAGGCCACATGACAATTGCGGCCAGCAACACGACTGCGACGGCAATGCCGAGAACAAGCCTGCCCATAGAAATTCTCCATCTCGTATTGTAGGGTGTGGCTGATAGGCTTGCGCAGCAAATGCAATTAGCTCATCCTGACCCCATATTAAATTTGGGGTACTGATGGCGCGCCAACTGCCCTCATTGAATGGATTGCGAGCTTTCGAAGCGGCTGGTCGGCTGGGCAGCTTCAAGGCGGCAGCGCAAGAGTTGAATGTCACCCAGACCGCGGTGAGTCACATGGTGCGGCTTCTGGAGGACCGGCTTGGATATGCAGTGTTCTTGCGTAAGCCCAACCGGCTCGAACTCACCGTTCAGGGACGAGTGCTATTGGCTGGCCTCACCGATTCTCTTGACGCAATAGCTCGGCTTGCCGATCAAGTGGCGGCGATGCGGACGGGGCCTGTGCTCACCGTCGGCGTAGGCCCAACCCTTGCTGTCAGTTGGCTGATCCCGCGTTTGGCCAATTTCTGTCGCAGTCATCCAGACATCGAAGTCCGCATGGCCACCGGGGGCGCGACCCGCCCCGTGCGAGACGATTGGACCTGTACGATCCGGCGCGACACTGCGGCATGGCCGGGCTACGTCGCAGAAAATCTGTTCCCGAGCACGCTTGTTCCAATTTGCACACCAGCAATCGCTTCGAACCTGCGGTCACCAAGCGACTTGCAGAATGTGACACTGATCCGCGTGTCTCATATGGCCAATGACTGGGTTTGCTGGTTCGAAGCGGCTCGGCTGCCCGGTCCCATGCGTCCGGCCGGTGAGGTAGTGTTCGAAAGCAATGCAATGGCGATGCAAGCGGCACTCGACGGGGTGGGCATCGCTTTGGCCCAGCTTCCCTACGTCAGCGATGCAATCGCGGCGGCCCGGTTGATCGCACCGTTCCCGATTATCGCTCACAAGCAAGAGACTTGGTTCTTGGAATACCGACCCATTCGCCGGGATGATCCTGCGCTTCAATCATTCCGCGACTGGCTTCATAGCGAGGCCGCGCGGGAACGAGAAGTTGAAAAGGCGTTTTTGAAACGATCAACCGGCAAATCTGATCCGTGACGCGCTTCGGCTCCATGCCTCTCCGTTAGCAAAGGCAGCACGTTTAGTGCGTTTGACTGAGCCTGCCACTCGACAGGGAGGCTCGTCATTAAATCGTTCAGCTGTAGGCTGGCTTGACGGCCATCCATGATCGCCTCAACAATCCTAGGAGCCAGCAATGTCAATCGAAGTGTCCGGCCTACGTAGGTTTCGCTGATATTTTCCGCGGCGGCGATTTCTCGGACCGTTGCATAGGAGCCTGCTTCGATCATCGCGCGCCACCGGAATGCTCGCGCGATCGCCTTGACCATAGCATTGTCGATGTGCCGGATGTTGCGCGCCAGCGTGAACTGACCGCCGTCTGGCGCCAGCACCAGCTTTCGGCCTCCGCGCTTCCGGATCGAAATCGGCACCCTCACGGTGACGGTGCGCTCGTTCTCCGTGACCGTCGGCTTCGCGCTCATGCTGCCCTCCGCTTCTCCTGCTGGATTGCGTTCAGGTCCGCGACGAGGCTCGTCAGCCCTTGCGTGCGCAGTCGGATGTCGGCGCCTTCCACGCCGATGTCGACGCGCTCGACCAGCAACTGCACGATGCGCGCCTGCTCGGCGGGGAACAGTTCGTCCCAGAGCGGGTCGAGCCGTTCCAGCGCCTCCCGGACATCAGCCTCCGTCAAACCTTCTATGGAGCGCCGCGCGACCCGCCACGTGCGGACGATGATCTCGGGCGAGCGCAAGATCCCGCGCACCTGCTCGATCACGGCGCTCTCGATCTCAGCCGCGGGCACGCGGCGAACCGCGCACGCCTCGGCGTCACGCTTCAGCACGTCGGTAGACACGTAATAGCGATAGAGCTTGCCGCCACGCCGCGTATGCGTGGGCGTCATGGCGCGCCCGGTCGGTCCGAAGATAAAACCCTTCAGCAACGCGGACGTCTGCGTCCGTGTCAGGTTCGCGCGGTGGCGAGGGCTCTGCACGATGATGCCGTGGACTTTATCCCACAGCGACTGGCTGATGATGGCCTGGTGCTCGCCCGGATATGCCGTGCCCTTGTGCACCGCTTGGCCGATGTAGACGCGGTTGTTCAGGAGCTTGTAGACGTAGCCCTTGTCGACGAGCTTGCCCCGTTTGCCGGTAATGCCTTGCGCGCGCAACTCGCGCACCAACTCGGTGGCGGAGCCGAGCTTCACGAAGCGCTCGAAGACCGTGCGGACCTTCTTCGCCTCGACCTCGTTCACGACGAGCTTGCGGTCCTTTACGTCGTAGCCGAGCGGCACGAAGCCGCCCATCCACATGCCCTTCTTACGGGACGCCGCGAACTTGTCGCGGATGCGCTCGCCGATCACCTCGCGCTCGAACTGGGCGAAGGAAAGCAGGATGTTGAGCGTCAGGCGCCCCATGGACGTTGTCGTGTTGAACGACTGCGTCACGCTGACGAAGGTGACGTTGTTGCGGTCGAACACCTCGACGAGCTTGGCGAAGTCCATCAACGCGCGGCTGAGCCGGTCGATTTTGTAGACCACCACGACGTCGACCCGGTGTGCCTCAATGTCGGCGAGCAGGCGCTGCAACCCGGGGCGCTCCAGTGTCGCGCCGGAAATGCCACCGTCATCATAACGGTCGGGCACCAGCACCCAGCCTTCGGGCTTCTGGCTCGCGATGTAGGCCTCGCAAGCCTCGCGCTGGGCATCGAGCGAGTTGAACTCCTGCTCCAGGCCCTCTTCGCTCGATTTGCGCGTATAGACTGCGCAGCGGAGCTTGCGCACGACCGGCTTCTTCATCGACCCACCCGCTGATTTTTGAGGCCGAAGAAAACGAGGCCGTTCCAGCGCGTGCCGGTGATCGCACGTGCGATGGCCGAAAGAGACTTGTAGGGACGGCCCTGGTACTCGTAGCCGTCGTCGCACACGGTGACGCAGTGCTCGATGCCCTGGTATTCGCGGATGAGCCGCGTGCCCGCGATCGGTCGATCTTTGGCCGGTTGGCGCCGCCGCTTCGGATCGCCGCCGTCCAGCTCTTCGGCGAGGTCGCGCAGGCGCCGTAGCGTTTCGGGTTTCAGCCCGCCGTATGCCAACTCCTGGATGCGGTAGGCGAGGCGGTGTTCAAGGAAGCGCCGGTTGTACGGCGGCGGTTCGGATTCGAAGAGATCGCGCCATTTCTGCTTGAGCGCGCCGATCGGCGCAGTTTTCAGGGCGGCCAGTTGGGCCAGCACGGTGTCGGTCAATCCCAGCCTCCATGCGACGTGAGACGGTCGGCATGACTGCTCTGGTGAGCGGCAGAGTCGAGCAAACTCTCTCCGCTGGCCGCAGATAAAGGACTGGACTTCCGGGCCTGGAGCCGCATGAGGCCGGCAGCCAAAATTTCGGCGATTTCGTCGAGCCGCTCGGCGGCGGACATGCGGTCGGGATGTAGGGCGTTGGTCATTTGGCCGCGGGGACCTGGTTTTCCCCAGGCTTCTACTCAGCCATGGCCACGACCGTCCCAATCCCGCCTTACCGGCGCGCGCAAATCTCGACTCTTGCGATTCTGGCGTGTTAGAACGCAACGGGAACGATTCCAATAGATTCGGAGCCGAGGGCGATGGCCAAGAATCTGAAAAAATTCGTCAATCCGCGCTTTCTCAAGGCCGTCGACTTGAGCCTACTGCGGCGCCTCTTCGACCGGCATAGCGGTCAGCTGCGGGGCTTGGACCTCGGGCTCCTTGCTCGCGATCCCGACCGGGGCAGGCAGGCGCTGCTCGATTTTTTCGCCGGGCCGGAACAGAACTACCCACGCGGACTGGTGGCGGATCTGCATCGCATTGCTGAGGTCGGCACCCGCGCCGGCATGGATATGCTCCTAGAGCGCGCCCGGGCAATGAACGTGGTGCTCGTTCCCGCGCAGGATGCCGCCGCTGCGGAGCATCGCATTGAGCCCAAGCACCTGGCGCTGCGGGCATTCCTCGATCATCTAGCTGTCTTCAATGCGGCATCCGACCTCGTCGCGTTGATGCGGCTGACCTCACTTGGCGAGTTCGCTGGGCTCGATGAGGGCGTCGAACCACGTCTCGATGAAGAAACTCGAAAAGCATTTGAGCAGGCCGCGGGGCGACTATTCGAAGCGGACTTGCATGGTAACTACTGCCGGGTCGGCTGGTACGAGGACGATGACGAGATCAAGGTCGTCGTGACGCATGGCACCCCGATCACAACAGTCCCGGTTGTGGAGGGCGGCGAGGAACGCATTATCAGTTTCACTACGACCGAGCAGGCGGTGCTGTCCTATTCTGCGTCGGCCGGCCGTCTGAAAGTTGGTGGTGTGAGCAAAGCGCGGTGCGCCGATTTCGCGGAGATGTTCGCAGCGATCATGCTGGAGCGTCCCAAGTTCTTCGCTGCTCCAGATGCTCAGGAACTTTACACGCTGAAGCCGATCGAGGCGGCGGGCTTTGGCTTTACCTTCGACCATGCCTTTGATCCAACCATCCGCCGCATTCAGATTGTCGAGGCGCAGGCCAATCGGATTACGGCCGATCCTCGATCAGGTGAGGAACGGCGCTCTTGGTCGTTGACGATGCGTGACAACAGCAACGCGCTTTTCAGACTCGGTAGCGAGGCACGCCGAATTATTTTTTCCCAGGATGGCCATTGCCTCAACCACATTGTGTTTCGGGTGCAGATTGAGCCCGAAGGAGAACGGCCTGCGCGCTTGACCGTCAAACTCAAGCCGCCCGGTTCTGCGATTTTCAAACGTGAGCGCTTCGAGGGTCAGATCATGACGCTCCTGCGGCGCAATGGGCTGTGTCGTGAGCGAGAGCATCGAAACCTTGCTGCTGCGGCTCAGTGAGGTGGGCGAACCCGCAACGCTTTGGGGCCGACAGGCCAAGCCACATTTCGGGAGCGAGTTCGAACGCCTGCTCGCACGGCGCATTCTTGTGGAGCAGGCGCCGGCGACCGACTGGCCGGTTTGCGCCTCTTGCGAATGCGGAATTGACGCACGCCCGATTCAGGCGGCCGGAGATCGTCACGTCGCGCCTTGTCCGTACGATCATCGCTGCGACGCTTCTCTCGACGACGATGATCTGCGCAGCTTTCGAATTGACGGCGCAGTCCTGATCAAAGAGATCGCTGCCGCTTCTGGCATAGGCAACGAACCAGAGCCCACCTTGCCTGGAGTCTGGCATTTTGGTCCGTTCGGGTCGAAGCGAACGATATTCGGTGCGTTTTCGATCAGCGCCGCCACGCAGCCCGGCCTGATCGTTTCAATGAAGGCGGCGGCACGCGGTCAGCCAATGGCTCTTGTTGCGCCGCCATTGCCGATGTCCGAACGGCAACAGTTCGAGCAGGCGGGAATTCATCTGGTGGCAGTCGGAGATGCCATCGGCCACAATGGCGCCGCCTGGGCGCTCGATCCATCTTGCCTTGCGCCTGAGACCGGAGTTGCGCCGCGCCTCGTCATCTGTCGGGCCGCGAAAAATGTCACGCTCGATGGCGTTACGAAGGTGCTGGCCGATCAAGGCTTCAAGTTGCTTGTTCTGTTGGCCGAACAAGCACTGAAATCCCAAGCCGTTGTAGAAAACCGCCGTATTGAAGGTCACCTCTGGGGAGCAAATGTCCATCGGATAACGTCTGAGGTTCGCGAGCCGGTGCGCGCACTCCGCGACGCGTTGGCCGCGGATAGTGCTGATCCGAAGGCGATAAGGTCTCTTATCGAGAACCGACGCAATCCAAACGGCTATCGATTGGCCCTTGCTCCTGAGGAGATCGACTTGAGGCCGTGAATTTCCCTGCTGTCGCAGACCAGTGGTCAACGTTCATTTTGCGAGGAGCGGCGCACGGCGGCGGTCACGATCCATTCAGGAAAACAGTGATGTCAGGATACGGATCCGAGAGGGACGGCGGTTACAACGAGCTCAGCAAGGCATACAAGAAGAACCCGTCCATCGAACTCTATGTAAAGCTGCGTCGTGCCCACCCTGACGCTGAAATTGAAGTCAGCGTCATTGGCGGTATGGAGCAGCTCTTCTTCATGGAGGCCGAGCTCAAGAGGTTCGGATTCGATCCTCTTCTAGTCGCCTCGGTCATGGATGCTGACCCAGACGCTATCTCCGAGCTGTCGCTTCAGCTCATGGAAGGGATGATCAAGGCTAGGCATCTTTCGAAGGGCGGAAAGACTCATCTTTCGCGACGAGGTCTGGCGATTCCGGACAAGCTCACAAATTGGCTTATCGCCCTTATGCTCGACGGGCTTAGCTGGAATGATGACCTTCACATACCGCGGGACCTGATTGTTCTCATTCGCGAGAGATTGGGCGGCTCTAAACCCGAATATGAACAAGCATCCCACGCACACGAGATGCGTTGGGCGGCAATCATAATTGGCGGCCAGCTGCAAGCGCGGGGCATTAAGCCCAGCTTCAGGATGCTGGCCAAAGCCCTCAAGGTTGCTCCAAGCACCGTCAAGCGTTGGTTCCCGAAGGGTGATTTCAATACTGAAGTTGAGCGTACTGCTGGGTGGTTTGACGAAAACGGTCAGCCCAAATCGATCGAACAAATGGGTGGGCGACCGTTGCGCAAGAAATAAGCTGCGCAACGCCCGGCGGTTAATTCAGACCTGCGGTGCCGACGAATTCGGCTGTTCGCAGGGTTAGTTGGTGAGCGCGGCATTAGCCACTCTCCACCCACGTCATCCCCACGTTCTGCCCACCATGTGAGGCAGCGTCACGGGCAACCTGCGGACATCACGAACGATGACCGAGGTCTTGTCCGATGCAATCTCCGATTTCTCGCGCCGATCTGCAGACCCTATTGCATGAGGCCGATGCTGCTGCCCGCCGATTGATTCGCAAGCTGCGCCTTTCCAAGGACGATCTCGCCGATGTCCGCCAGGAGCTGCTGGTCGACGTGATCGCCCGGCTGCCGGCCTTCGATCCCAAGCGCGGTTCCCTCGGCGCATTCGCTGGCATCGTCATGGCGAACCGGGCCGCTCGCGTCGCCCACAAAGTGAAGCGAGAGCGCCGGCTCTATGGTGCGGTGCCGACCTCGCTGGACGAGACGTTGCCGGACAGTGACGGCGCCACCCGGGGCGACCTCTTCTCCGAAGGAGAGGGCCTGTCGGCCTATTTCGGCCAGCCCGTCGACGCGTTCGCCGAGGTCGAACGCCGGCTCGATGTCGAGCGTGGCCTTGGCACCCTCGATCCGGATGACGCCCGGCTATCCGCGGCACTTTCGCAATCGAACATCGATGAACTTGTGGACCGCGGTCATGCAGCGCGGAGCAGCCTCTACCGCCGCGTGAAGAACATCCGGCTCGCGCTGCTCGCTGCCGGCCTGAAGGCCGCGTGAGACGGTTCGGTCGATCCGCGAGTAGGAGCCCACCATGATCAGCACCGTCACCAAGCTTCCGAACGCTCGCCGGCGGATCGACGAAACCGATCTGTGCGGCTGGATCGGCCAAGCCGCGCCCGGCGAGGCGCTGGAGTACTACCGCGGCTTCCTCGCCCTGGACACGTTTTCGCAGGCACAGCGCCTGACCGAGCGCGAGCGCGCCGAACTCGTGCGTGTGGCGCGCCGCGCCTGGTGGGCGAGCGAGCAGAAGCTGATCCATCTCGTTCAGCGTCGCCACGGTGCGGACGACTACAGCTATCTCGCAATCGCGCGCTCGACGCCGAAGCAGGCCTCGGCGTCGCTGTCGTCGCTGCTCTTGGCGGAGGTCGCGTGATGGGCCGCAACCAAGCCAAGCCGAAATTTCACCTCAGCACCAACGAAGAGGTCTCCCGATGACCACCTCAATTGCAGTGACCGCGCTGCGCAAGCGCCATATCTGGCTCGAAGCGCTGCCCGACACCGTTTCCATTCCGGTGCTCGAAGCGCAGCAGCGGCCAGCCGCCGACAAGCCGATCGAGGACGCCACGCTCGACGACATCGCGTTCGCGATGCTCGGGATGGAGGCGGAATTCAACGCCGTCGGCGACCGGCTGCATGCGCTGCGCAAGCTCTACAACCTCGCCCGCCAAGCCGGCGCGCTCGGTTCCGACCGCGCGGTCGATGCGATCTCCGAGGGAGGTCGCTGATGGCGCTGCGCATCATCACCGCCGATCAGCGGCTCGCCGAGGCGCATGCGAAGACCACGATGGCGATCTTCGGGCCCTCGGGTGTCGGCAAGACCTCGCTGCTCAAGACCCTGCCGCCGGCGGAGACGCTCTGCATCGATCTTGAGGCCGGCATGAAATCGGTCCAGGACTGGCCGGGCGACAGCATCCCGGTGCGTAGCTTCGGTGACGCGCTCGACGTCGGCTGCCTGGTCGGTGGCGTCAATCCGGCGGCCGACGAGAAGACCTTCTTCTGCGAGAGCCACTACCGGCACCTCGTCGACGCATATCCCGACCTCGTCCGCATGATCGCCGGCAAGCGCATCATCTTCGTCGACTCGATCACCGACCTGACGCGGCTCGCCATGGTGTGGGCGAAGACGCGGCCGGAGGCGCAGTCGGAACGGACCGGCAAGCCCGACACCCGCGGCGCCTACGGCCTCCTCGCACGCGAAACCATCGGGCTTCTGAAGCACCTGCAGCACGCGCCCGGCCGCACCGTCATCTTCGTCGGCATCCTGGAGCGCATCACCGACGAGTTCAACCGCATCACCTGGCAGCCGCAAATGGAAGGCGGCAAGGCCGCCCGCGAGCTTCCCGGCATCGTCGACCAGGTGATCTCCATGAGCCGGTTCACGGCGGACGGCGACGCTTGGCGCCACGAGCCCGATCGCGGCGAGGTGCGCCGCTTCGTCTGCCAGGCCGCCAACCCGTTCGGCCTGCCGGGCAAGGATCGTTCCGGCCGTCTCGACCTCACCGAGCCGCCCGACCTGAGCGCGCTCATTCGCAAGATCAACCAGCCCAGCAAAGGATGACCACCATGTTCGACATGAACGACGCCGAGCCGCAGAAGACCGGCGAACTCATTCCCGACGGCACCTTCGCCAAGGTCACGATGAGTATCCGTCCAGGCGGGATCGATGGCCAGAGCGAGATCGATCAGGCGCTGCTCAAGGCGCCGAAGGACCCGTCGAGCGACGTGCGTATGCTCGACTGCGAATTCACCGTGGCGGAGGGACCGCACGCCAAGCGCAAGTTCTGGCAGATGTTCACCGTGCAAGGCGGCAAGGTCGACGAGAACGGCGTCTCGATCGCCTGGAAAATCTCCAAGAGCACCTTCCGCGCCATGATCGACAGTGCGCTCGGCCTCGACCCGCAGGACATGAGCGAGGCGGCCAAGCAGAAGCGCATCCTGCGCGGTCTTGCCGACCTCAACGGCATCACCTTCGTCGCCAAGATCAAGGTCGAGGCGAGCGAGGACGCCCGCTACAGCG
>Ga0070741_10010182_pt1 | contig 17881 bp, 22 predicted proteins | sample Coa_R1_4_FD_66440 | JGI IMG/M metagenome (GOLD analysis project Ga0070741, IMG submission 66440) | Surface soil microbial communities from Centralia Pennsylvania, which are recovering from an underground coalmine fire - Coalmine... | ecosystem: Environmental > Terrestrial > Soil > Unclassified ...
TAGTATTCTTCGACCTGCACGCCCTTGCTCTGCTTTTGCGCCTTTTCAACCGCAGCCCAGAAAATGCCGTCGGTCTCCTTCAGTATGTTGCGCTTTGTGATGGCATACACCTTGTCAAAGCCCCTCTTTTTCGCGACTTCAAACCCTGCCGTGGCTACGCGCTCGCAGCCCTTCCTCGTGGTCTTGCGTATCGCCACCGCCGAGTCGTCGCTTGTCTTGAACTCGATTCCTGCGTACAGACCCTCGGTCGCCTCGCGAACGCACACAAAATCCAGCTGGCGTTCAGCGTTCTTGTACGTCTTGATCGGCCTGATGTTGGCGTAAAGCTCAAACTTTTGCCTGATGCTTACTGCGACGCTTCTTGGCGCATTTGGCACTGGCACCGTGGTGGTCGGTCCCTTGAAGCAAGCGTCAGACTCTTCAAGCAGCTTCCACACTTCGGGAGAAATGTAGGAATTGCCGCCTTGCTTCTCCCACCACTCTGATCCAGCGTCGCATGGTATTAACTCAACCTTGCTGTTGCAAGCTTTTAAAACCTTGGTCATCGCGTCAACGAGCTCCGGGCCAGTCCCGTCGCCCCTGATCACTGCTGCAGTCTTGTTGGCCAAATAAAGTCAATGAGGCAGGCGCTTTTTTCGCTATTTATTCTATTGCTTCGACGTGAACTCTATTCTTGCCAGCATGTCTTTTGTGAACGGCGGAAAGTCAGACAGCTTGGCTGGGTAGACGTAGCAGTCTGCGTCAGCCAACGTCCCGTCGCAGTTCGGATTAACTGATTTGTCTGAAGAAAAGTACGAATACTTGACGTCGTACTTGTCCAGCTGGAGCACTTGTTTTTGGGCAGTCCCTGTAGAATTGTCAACGACAGTCAGGGTCCTGTTGTCATACGAATACACCTTCATGAAATCGTCCATCGTAAGCCTTACCGGCCTGATGTATTCGATGTGGATTTCATCTCCCACCTTGTCGGTCCTTATTGCGCGGGTGCACTCCTGGTTGTTCTTTGGCTGCTTGCCAACGTCGTCAGGAAGCAGCTTGGCATGTCCGTCAACAGACATTATTATTTTCGGGAATAGTTGGAAAGTCTCCGTGTTCGTGGCCTTTAGGCACACGTCAATCGGGCGGGGAGGCGGGAGGAAGTTGGGCACAACCACCAGGGCAATGAGCATGGCGCCGCCCATCGCAATCGGCGGAATCAGCATCTCTTTTTTGCCAAGCCTTCTCTTGGGCTTCTCCTCCTTTATCTTGCGCTTTGGCAATTGCCTTTGGTATGAGAAACCTAAGGCGTTAATATTGCTTTGTGTGCGCTCTTGTTAAATAGTGCAAGCACACATCTATGTCAGCTTTGCAAATAGTCCAGCTTTCAGACATACACATCGGCAGCCTTTTTGTCCAGAGCGCCTTTGACACAGTAGTCGACGAAGTAAACAAGCTCAAGCCCCACGTCATCGTTGTCACCGGGGACCTGACAGACGAGGGTCTGCTGTTCCAGTTTGAAAGGGCAAGAAACGAGCTCAAGAGGTTCAGCTGCCCAAACGTCATCGTACTTGCCGGCAACCACGACTACAGGCACACCGGATACCTGCTGTTCAAAAAGTTCTTTCCTACAAAACAGGTCTATGAATTTGACGACGCCTACATCGTCACGCTTGGCACCGCAAGGCCGGACAGGGACGAGGGCGAAGTCGGCTACAGGCAGAACCTGTGGATGGAAAAGACACTGACCAAGTTCCCGGATACAAAGTCCAAGATAGTCGCGATGCACCACCACCTTATCGGGATACCGGACACCGGCACCGACAAAATAATAATCCTTGACGCGGGCGACACTCTCCGGACATGCCTGCATTCCGGAGTCGATCTGGTGCTCTGCGGCCATAAGCACAGGCCATGGGTATGGAACCTCGGGCGGCTGGAAATAGCGTACGCCGGCACGGCGTCGTCTACAAGGTTCCGCGGATTCTTTGAAAACTGCTACAACATCATATCGGTGGAGAAGGGGAAAAAGCCGCGCGTCGACATCAAGATAGTGGGCAAGAAGCGCTTTCCGCTCGCAGAGCTTGTTGAGCGTTACAAGCCCTTCCTGGAACAGGCATGACGTGCGCGTTTCCAGTGGTTCCATGAATTTCCAAATCGTGAATTATCGGGGCACAGCCAAGGAAGATGCCGAAATTATTTTACTATTGACTCGTGTTTTTGTTGAAGTGGGCTATACGGACAAATCAGATGCACAGAGGATGTTCGCGCCTGCCGAGCTGCGAAAACGCGGGAAAATCATACTATCCAGATCGCCAGCCGGACCACTCCTTGGCATGGCCATCTGCGTTCCTCCTTCAAGCCAAGCCCGTCAGGTTGCAGCGGCCGATGAAGCTGAAATCCATCTGCTGGCAGTCTATCCCAAGGCACGGGGTCAGGGGATCGCATCCAGTCTGATTCTAGCTTGCGAGCAACAGGCGATCTCGCTTGGATATTCCAAAATGGTTCTTTTGACTCAGCAAACGATGAAAGAAGCTCATCATGTATATGAGCGACTTGGCTACAGGCAAAATGCTAGACTGGTCAAAGGGCACAGATAGGATCTATTTTGTTTATGAAAAATCCCTCGAATCTAAGAATTAATTAATGAGAGGTCCATATTGCTAGTTGGCAGCAGTGAAGATTCAGAGTTAATCCTGATGTTGTGAAGAGAAGGCATTTGACTGAGCTGCCCTATTATTAAAGAGATTATCAATTATGATAATCATTAGTGCTTATCCTAATAAGCATCCAAAAACTATAAAGATAGCTAATGATAGCATTATATTCACTATCTGATGCTCATTATCGCATAAATTTTATATTATTTCGTATCTTATTTAGAACTGCAAGTTAATATATCAGTTATTGGACTAGGTAACTCATGGCGCAGATGCCAGCACTGATACCAAAGGAAGTCGAAATTCAAAGACTGAAAAAGATCTACATCATGGTCATCATGCTGGGTTCAATCGCAGCCTCAGTAGAAGTCGACAACTTTGTCGACGGCTCACTGCACCAGACAGCAATCAGAGACTCCGCATTCACGCCAGCTCACTGGTGGCTATACAGCCACTTCGTAGCTCTCCCACTGGGTTGGGGCTTTGTCGCAATGTACGATAGAAGGGTACCAATCCTCAGGGGTCCAGGCAACTCGATGAACACCGGTCTGAAGCTGACCATCATTGGCTACTTGGCCACGATGTTCACAATCGGTGTCAACGAGATGTGGCACTTCTGGTTCGTCGAAGAAATTTTCGCAGTTCCTAACCACTGGATGTTCAACATGGGTGTCGTCGTGGCATTCATGGGCGCTCTGGCATACGTAGTCAGAGTGTACGCTAGACTGGTGGAACTGGGTGCAGAAACACCTGCGAAGAACCCGTATGTGGCTGAGTTGTACAAGCTCGCACTCGAAGGCAAGCTGTATAGCAGATCCATCCCGTAAGGGGTTTCGACTCACGTCTGGAAAAACCAGACGCCCGCTTTTTCCTTTTTTTGTTTTTCTATTAGGCTACAGCCCGGATAATTCCTTTATCATTTCCAGATGCCGGGAAAAGGATCTGCGATAGGCACTTTCTGTTTTACAAGTTCGTATGCATCTTCAAATGACATTTTCGCGTGCTTCATCAGTATGGCTATGGCAATTGAGTTTGACCTGCTCCTTCATGCAGAGCAGCAAACAAGAAGTTTGCCATGCTTGTTCAGCAAATCCCCAACTTTCTCTGCCAGATTCTTATAGACATGGACGGGATTTGGCGCATCTTTCGCTTTCTCTCATGTCAAAAACCTTGAATCCATTTATCATGCCATTTTCATCTGGCTGCAAGACTGAATCATCCAAAAAACCTTCGGTGACCTCGCCTGTATCTTCATCTTTAATACTTCCTATCCTAAAGTCTAAGCCATGTGCCGCAAGCCATGTTGATCACATGCATTGGCTGCCAAGTAAGGATAACACTCTACTAATAGTTTTAGCGCATATTAGGCAAGAGTGGTTTTTGTCTTTATCTTTATCTACACACTTACCGTTAAGTTCTTGGCGTGCCTTTATCAGAACCTAATGAAAATCTATCAGTGCCAGAACTGCAACATGGTTTTCCGACGCGAGTCTGACAAGGAAGAACATAGCATGAACGATGTGTCTCACCAGAAATACCGAGAGTACGAGCTAGACGAATTTCTGACTAGGTTTCTAGTAGCGTCATAGGCTATTCTCTTCTCAACGCCACTATCGGCGGCAGCCTCGATGCTTTCCACGCGGGGTAGATGCCAGCTAGTATGCTGAGGCCCACAGATAATGCCCACACATACGCAAGGTCTGTCGGGAGGAACACTGGAGTGAGCCCCGTCGCCCCGGGTCCGTTTGAAGCAAAGCCTGCGACAAGCACGAACCCGCCTGCGATTCCAAGCAGCATCCCGAGTGTCGCGCCAAAAATGCCAATCGTCATGGCCTCCGTCAGGAACAGAGCGAGGATAAAACTGTTCTGCGCGCCTATCGCCTTCATTGTGCCAATCTCGCGTATCCTCTCTGTAACAGAGGTGTAAAGCGTCGTAATTATGCCGACTCCGCCGACAAGCAGGGCCACGAGCGCAATGCTAAGGATAAACGAAGTAAACCCTGTAGTGAATTCCTGGATTGTCTTCAGGATCGCTTTTGACGTGGTGACTCCAATGTCATTTCCGTAGAGCGTCCTTATCTCCTTCTCAACCGTGTCGACCAAGTCGCCGGAATCAGCTGCAACTAGAAGCGAGTCGTATTTCCCGCCCTTGTCAAAGATGGCGTTGCCGGCTATTCTGTTGAATACCACCGCATTGTCTATTGTCGGGTTCCCGGTGGGCTTCATGATGCCGCTGACGATAAAGCTCTTCGAGTTTTCTTTCTGCTTGCCTGTAGCCTGATCCACGAAAGAGTACTTTACGATCACTGTCTGGCCGAGCTCCGCAAACGGGGCGTTGTCCCCGGGCGGGTTGGCCACGCTGTCAGACAAGAGTATTGCCGAAGGGTCGTTCTGCCTGATCGCCGAGCCTTCCACAAACTCGAGGGTTGGCGCCACGACGAAGAGCTTTTGCGGATCGATCGAAAACACTGTGGTGTCACGCGACTTGCCCCTTGACTCAAGCGTTATCTGGCCTTGGTACGACGGCACCACGTCGCTTACAAAGGGTAGCGACTTGAGCCTGCTCACCACCGCCTCGTTCAGCGTGATCTTGGGCGCCGGCGGCGGGCCTCCTCCGAATGGGCCGGAGTTGCTCTGCTGCGCGCTGGTCACAAAGAGCACGTTTGGCGCCAGCTTGCTGAACTGCTGGTCAATGAACGCGCCAAAACCCGCGCCAAGGCCATTTAAGGCAGTCATCAGGGCGCTTCCCACAATGACCATCAGGACTGTCAGGGCAGACCTTACCTTTCTTTCCCGGAGCGCGTCAAATGAAAGCGAAAAGATCTGAAAGATGTTCATTTATGCTCGTCTGTTTTCAGGCGCTGGCTGTCCAGCAAGGATTCGATGTCGTCCTGCTTCCTTTCTGTGATGGTGCGCTTCAGGTTTGACTTTTTCCTCCTCCTTATTATCACGATGGCAATTATTACTGCCGCAATTGCTATTCCGATGCCTACAGGGATTGCCGGGTTAAAGCTTGGGGCTTGGGATTCTTTGGACGGTTGCTCTAGCGCAAAGTTTACCTGCATATTGATGTCAAGTGAGTGGATCTGCCTCAGATTGTCCTTGTAAGTTATTTTCAGAGAAACCGGGTAGGTGCCTGCGCCAGCATTGCTGTCGATTGTAACTGGGATGCTGAATGGCAGAGGGGAATTCTCCTCAAGGTCGCCCAGGTATTGCTGGGGCGGCGGGTTTGAAACGAGGTTCTCTGCCTTCGTGAGCTCGATTGTAGTGAACAGCGCCTTCGTGTTGCCCTCATTCAGAAGGTTTCCGATCACGTTTGGAGCGCCTCCGATGTAGGTGACGCCGATTTCGTAGGCGCGGATGCTGATCTCGCCATCGACATAGGCGCCAAGATCAACCGAGTCTGTCTTTGTCTGCCCTACAGATAGGTACTGCAGGTTAAGCCTGAACGTAGTGGACTTGCCTATGTCGTCAGTCGGCGCAAAGACCTGCGTGGAAAACTCCTTGTTGTAGTTTGCGTCCATGCTCTTTACAGTCCACTTTGAATCGCCAAGGACCTTGATCGAGTCTGACTGCGAAGTAAGCGTGATAAGCACGTTTGACAGCGGTGTGCCTGCAACGTTTGATACCGCAAACTTGTAGTCGTATATCTTGCCGGCTGTCACTATCGAAGAGTTGCCGGCAGGAGTCACGCTCAGGTCGGACTCGAGTGCCCTTGGCAGAACCACCAGACCAACCTGGATGTTTGTGCTCGTTTTGACCCCGTATGCGTTGCCGTACGACACCTGTAGATTGATTGACTGCGAGGTTTCGCCTGCGCTGCTTGTATAAATTGTCGGCCGTATCTCTGCGGTGCCATTCGCCGGGATGCTGCCAACGTCAAACGTCTTCTGACCCACTGTCACGGCAGACGCGCCACCAGTGCCATTAGCTGATGCAGACACTGTGATCACCACGCCTGTAGCGGCAGCGGTTCCCTTGTTGATTATAGTTATCGGGACTTGGTTTGCGCTGCCCGGCACTATCTCGCGGTTGACCGCCTCTGCATCAAGCACAGCCTTGCCTGTTAGCCTGAACGGGGCGAAAAACTCGGCAATCCTGTACTGGCCCACCTCTAGTATCCTTGAATACTGCACCGTCAGCGACGCGTTGTAGCCCTGCACGTTTGCATATTTTGAAACGTCCACCTGGAAGAATAGCGTAAATGCCACACCAGCATGGATCAAGTCATTTTGTTTTGCTACTGCCCGCGAACCGCCACCCGATGCCGTCATTCCCGACGGAAGGTTTAGGGTGCCGGTGATGGACGTGATGTCTGATAAGCCTCTGTTGACAACGACAACTGCAAGGATGGAAGCGCCGTCGCCGGGGCCCACCTCTACCTTGTCAAGGCTTGTCCCCTGTGGAGGCGGAGTAGTCCTGTTGGTCCAGAAAGCGTCTTGGAACACGGGCCCGCTGTAATTAGTGTCAACGAGATTCTGGGCATAGACGCTTGCCGCTGGGACAGCCAGCAACAGAGAAGCAAGCAATGCAAAAACTACCATGCGTATCAATGAAATACTACCTCTTTTTCCACCCTGCCGTCTCTGATATAAATCGCCCTGTCAGTGGCTTCTGCAAGCTCAGGGTTATGAGTAACCATAACTATCGTTCGCCTGAACTTGCTTGACAGCAACCTTAGAAGGTCAAAGACTTCCTGTCCCGTCTTTGTATCCAGATTGCCGGTGGGCTCGTCTGCAAGTATTATTGCCGGGTCGTTCATCAGCGCCCTTGCTATTGCGACTCTCTGCTGCTGGCCTCCACTTAGGCTCCCGGGCTTGAAGCCTGCCTTGTCGGCGATGCCAAGGATATCAAGGATCTTCATTGCACGCCGCTCCCTTTCACTGCCTTCCATGTTAGACAGGATGGCCGGCAGCGCGACATTTTTGAGTACAGTCGTCCTGTTTATTAGGTTGTACGACTGGAAGATAAATCCGATAAGGTAATTTCTCATCGTTGCAAGCTCTGAGTCCGTCAGCGAAAACACGTCAACACTCCTGATGAAGACGCTGCCCGAAGTGGGCCTGTCAAGAGCTCCAATGATGTTTAGGAGGGTCGATTTGCCGCTGCCAGACGGGCCCACTATTGCAACAAACTCGCCTTTCTTTATGGAAAGGTTCACACCCCGGAGGGCCGCAACCCTGCCTGCCGCAGATTCAAATATCTTGAAGAGGTTCTCCACCTTCATGACGACCGAGTCATCAGCTTGTTCAGGCTGTGCCAAATGCCTATAGAAATCGCTGGCCGCCTAATAAGCATAACTGACTGGTCAGTCAGTTTTTCCTTACTATAATCACTAGGATACTGTTGCATTATTTGGGATGACTGAATCATTCACACTTTTGCTATTTTCCCAAGATTTTTAATACCGTGTTGTGGACTGGCAGAATTATGGGAATGCTTCTAATGACTTGCCTGATAATACTGGGCATTCCATTTGGCGTCATACTGACGTTGAGCATTGTATTACCGGTAGTTTCGCCCATTCCAAACAGCAACGTCACAAACCCAAATGACGGCAGCAACCAGCATGCAAATACCTACAACAATAGCACAAAAGCAAATACAGCTAATTCACATAACGCTTGACACCATTTTTTTTCGGTAAAATTAAATACGCATAATACAGCGTGGATGTTAATGCCTGTTGATCCTGTTTGCGGAATTGAAATGGATCAGGAACTTGCAGTAAGCCACGAGCACCACGGCAAGACCTACTACTTTTGCTGCGAAGGCTGCAAGAGGATCTTTGTCAAAAAGCCCGGCAAGTATTCAAAGTGATCTTGGCGTAACTGGGAAAGCCCCGCACGTCCGGCAGAACCTGCCGCCGGCGGGCATACAGCCGCCGCACTCGGGACAGCAAAATTCGCAATCTGCCTCTTCTTTTGGCGGCGGGAAATAGCTCCGGAACATCGCATAGTAGTGAAGGTGCTCCTTGCTCCTTATCGTTACTCCTTCTGCCTTGGCTGTCATTGTCTTGTTCGCAAAGGTCAGGTCGTCTATCATGCCTTCGAGGTAGTGCTGGTATCTGTCGGTGGCGGCCCCTTGCTCCTGCGCCATCTTCGCTCGCCATGCAATGCTGCCAAGCTCTTTCTCAAAGCACCTGCGCAGGATGAACTTGCCCCACTTTACACCTTCGCGCTCGCCAACCTTTTTCTCGATGCTAATTGACTTTGCAAACGACGCAAACTCGCCGTCAAGAAACGGCGTCTTTACTTCAACGCCTACATGGTCGCCAAGTTTTTTTGACGAAAAATGCATGACCTCCCAGAGCCGGCTCACTTCCTGCTCTAACTTTGGCAGGTCTGAATAATAGCGCGCAAGGTAATTGTAGCCGGCGAACAGCTCATCGCTTCCATCGCCTGTCATTATTCTCGAGTAACCGTCGTTTTTAGCCTGCTTGATGCCTGCAAGCGCGACTGACGAGTTCCTGACCTCTGCAGGATCGAACGTCTTGAATATCTGCACCACCTGTTCGACCAGACCAAGCATCTTCTCATGTGCGAAAACAACCTCGACATGTCTCTTGCTGTATTTTTCTGCAACCTGTCTTGCATAGGCAAGGTCAGGCGCATCCGGGCCAAAGCCGGCGGCCACTGAATATTGCGGGTGCAAGATGCTAACCAGTATGCTGCTGTCAAGGCCGCCTGATAGCAACAGCGCGTCCGCGTGGTTCCGCTCTACACTCTCTGTCAGCAACCTGACTAGCTGCGTACAGTCGTCTTGATCCAACAAAGCAAAATCGCGACAGGTGCTTGTTATTCTTTGCCGTCGGCCGGCGGCGCTTCACAGAATTCTGTCAGGACGCCGTTGAGCGACTTTGGGTGTATGAAGGTAATCCTCCTGCCGTACGAGCCGGTGCGCAGGCCGCCAAGCATCTTCATGCCACTGGCAGACGCCCTTGCCACGTCCTTTTCAATATCGTCAGCAGTGATCGCGATGTGGTGTATGCCCTCGCCGCGCTCTTGTAGGAATTTTGATATCGGGCTGTCGGTAGAAGTCGGTTCCATCAGCTCTATCCTGGTGTCCTGCAACATCAGCATCGCGACCTTTACTTTTTCATTTGGTACCTCCTCAATTTCGAGGTGGTCAACATTCAGTATCTTTTGGTAGTTCTTTAGCGCCTCTTCGACATTTTTCACGGCTATAGCGATATGGTCGACTCTCATTTTTCTTGCACCATTTTTTGGTCATCCCATTTTTTAAAGATATCTAGAAGGATATCTTGGGCTCGTACCTGCCAAATACAGTTCGCAATGTCCCGCTTATCTCACCTAGCATGCTGTAACTCTTTACCGCGTTGATGATAAGTGGCATCAGGTTTTCGTCATTCTCCGCGGCTCTTTGCAGCTGCGACAGCGCCTGATCTACCTTGGTCTTGTCGCGGCTGCTTTTCAATTCCTTGAGCCTTGCCACCTGCCTGTTCTCTATCTCTTGGTCTATCCTGTTAAGTTTTGGCTCAACGTCGTGGGCGTCCTGGTACTTGTTGACACCAACTATTACACGCTTGTTCTCGTCTATCTCTTTCTTTAGCTGGTAGGCGTTGTTCCTGATCTCTTCCTGAAAGAATCCCTTTTCCACTGCGACCATTGCGCCGCCCATCCTGTCTATCTTTTTCAGGTACTTGTTCACTTCGTCCTCTATCCTGCTTGTCAAATATTCTATATAGTGGGAGCCTGCCATCGGGTCCACCGTCTTGGTCACGCCCGTCTCGCTTGCGATTATCTGCTGCGTCCTCAATGCAACTTTGACTGATTCTTCTGTCGGAAGTGCAAGGGCTTCGTCACGCGAATTGGTGTGGAGCGACTGGCACCCGCCAAGCACTGCCGCAAGCGCCTCTGTTGTCACCCTTACGATGTTGTTGTCAACCTGCTGAGCTGTGAGCGACTCGCCGGACGTTTGGACATGGAATCGCAGGTGCATCGATTTTGGGTTCCTTGCATGGAACCTCTCCTTCATTATCTTGGCATAGATGCGCCTTGCAGCTCTGAACTTGGCAATCTCTTCAAAGAACTCCATAGTGCAACAGAAAAAGAAGGAAAGCCTCGGTGCAAAGTCGTCCACCTTCAGCCCCCTTACAGTGCAAGTTTCGATGTATTCTATAGCATTTGCAAACGTGAACGCGAGCTCTTGCACGGCGTTGCACCCTGCCTCGCGCATATGGTAGCCGGATATGCTGACCGGGTACCACTGCGGCACTTTTTTAGAGCAGTATTCTATCATGTCACCAATGATCCGCATTGACGGCTTGGGCGGGTAGATGTAGGTGTTGCGGGCGATGTATTCCTTCAGGATGTCGTTCTGAGTAGTGCCGCGGAGCTGGCCCGGCGACACGCCCTGCGACTCTGCAACCGTGATATAAAGCGACAATAATGTAGATGCAGTCGAGTTGATAGTCATCGAGGTGCTGACTTTGTCAAGCGGAATGCCTTCAAAGCAGGTCATCATGTCCTTTATCGAGCTGATGGCAACTCCGGTCCTGCCTACCTCACCTTCCGACTGTGGATCATCCGAGTCCCTGCCTGTCTGGGTAGGCAGGTCAAACGCCAGTGAAAGCCCTGTCTGGCCATGATCGAGCAAGAACTTGAAGCGCTTGTTCGTTTCTTCCGCGCTGCCAAAGCCGCTGTACTGGCGCATCGTCCAGACGCGCTCGCGGTACATTTCCGGGTAGAGCCCGCGCGTAAACGGATATTTTCCAGGCTCTTCCTCCTTGTTGCTGTATTTCGCCAGATCCTTCTTGGCATATGTGCGCTTTACCGGGATGCCAGAGTCGGTCTTGAAGTTCTCTGTCCCCATTGCAATCACCTGCTTAACAGCTCAGAAGCCAGCTGGTCTGCGGCCATGTACGGGTCGATCTCTTTTCTGGCAAGTTTATCGATAAACTCTGAATATTTCTTGTCCCTGGCAAGCATGGAAGAAACCTTTTCCTCGACTATATTTAAAACCATGTCCTTCAACTCGTCCTCGAGCATCTTTCTTTCGCGTTCTTTATAATTAATGCTTTTTTCCTTTAGGAATTTATCAATACTCTTCGCTAGTTCCTTTATGCCCCTGCCGGTCTTTGTCGATGCTTTTAGAACGGTGGGCTTTCTTTCGGTATCGCCTATAAGGTCAAGGATTGTCTGGTACAGCGCATTTGCGCCGTCAAGGTCTGACTTGTTGACGACGTACATGTCGCCTATTTCAGTCAGCCCAGCTTTTACGGCCTGCATGTTGTCGCCGGTGTGCGGAGTAAATAGCACCACAGTCAGGTTGACCGCCTTGGATATCTCTACTTCAAGCTGGCCCGCGCCCACGCTTTCTACAAGCACAAGGTCGTAGCCGGCGGCATCAAGAATCCGGATGGCGTTTCGCAATGATTTAGAGACTCCGCCGACAGCCCCCCTTGAAGCCATGCTCCTCATGAACACCTTGTCGTCGTCAAGGCTTCCTTGCATTCTAACCCTGTCGCCAAGTATCGCGCCGCCCGTGATAGGGCTTGTCGGGTCGACTGCAAGGACCGCGACCCTGTAGCCCAGATCCTTACACTCGGGTATCAGCTTGCCGATAAGCGAGCTCTTGCCCGCGCCGCCGGGACCGGTAAAGCCGACGGTCTTGGCGCCGCCTGTCTTGCTGAAAATCTGTTTTATTATCTCCCGGGACTCGGGCTCGTCGTTGTCAACGATGGAAATCGCCCTTGCTAGCGCGCGCCTCTCGCCTGCAAGCAGGCCCTTCACTATGGGAAGCACGACCCGGTGTTAGATTGCGTACAATATTAACGAATTCTTGTATTCATTCGCTGAGGGATTCCGAGATGATGTTGGCAAGCTTGTCCTTGCCCTCGCTGCGGTACCTGTCGACCTCGTTGAGAAGCTGCTCCTTCAGCTGCATGTACAGGCTGACCTGCTCCTTCACGGTCCTTGTCTGGACCTCTTCTGCCTCCGACGAAGCCATGGAGTAATATGGCGCGTTTTGTATTTATGACTTCACAGGGAGCGTTACTAGTCACGCCGGAAGTGAATAAATATTTTAAGCGGAAAGGCCCATCCCACAGTAGTAATGTCAGCGCAGCAACAGCAGCAACAGAAAAAGCCGGTGCGTGTCCTAGTGTCCAAGCTCGGCCTTGACGGCCACGACAGGGGGGCCCTTGTGATATGCAGGGCTTTCCGCGATGCTGGCATGGAAGTCATTTACTCGGGCTTGTTCTGCACCCCGGAGCAGGTGGCAAACATGGCAATAGACGAGGACGTCAACGTGGTGGCGATGAGCCTGCTAAACGGCGCTCACTTGACGCTGTTTCCAAAAGTGGCGCGACTGCTAAAGGAAAAGGGCGCCGGCGACATTCTGCTTGTTGGCGGAGGCATCATACCTGAAAGCGACAGAAAAGAGCTGGAAAAGCAGGGCGTGACTGGAAACTTTGGACCGGGCACTCCGCTCCCTGTGATAATAAAGCACATCATGGAAAACGTGAAATAGCCTACGTGATTGCGCAGGGCTTAGACTTCTGGCGCGTCGGGCCACATCATCCTGCGCATCTCCTTGCCCACCTTTTCCACTTGATGATTCTCTATCTCTTTCATGTACCGCGCAAACGAGTTCTTGCCCTCCTTCTTGTACTTGCTGACCCATTCCTCGGCAAACTCGCCTGACTGGATTTCCTTGAGCGCCTCTTTCATCTTTTTCTTGGCCTCCTTGTCGACCACCCGCGGGCCGCGCGTAAGGCCGCCGTACCTCGCAGTTTCGCTCACGCGATTGTACATGCCGGTTATACCATACTTTTGGATCAAGTCAACGATCAGCTTCAATTCATGAAGGCACTCGAAATACGCAACTTCTGGTTGGTAGCCTGCCTCGACTAGAGTCTCGAAGGCGTTCATTACCATCGCATGTGCTCCTCCGCAGAGGTCAACCTGCTCGCCAAACCAGTCAGTCTCTACCTCTTCCTTGAAGTTTGTCTGCAATACGCCGGGGCGCGTGCTTCCAATGCCTTTTGCCATCGCAAGGACTCTGTCCCACGCCTTGCCTGAATGATCCTGATAGACTGCGACAAGCGATGGCGTGCCAAAACCCTCTTGATACAGCTCGCGTACTCGCTGACCCGGTCCCTTTGGCGCGACCATTATAACGTCGACGTTCTTTGGCGGCACTATCCACTTCCAGTGGATCGCCGCGCCGTGTGAAAAGCTAAGAGCCTTGCCTTCGGTGATGTGCTTTGCAATTTCTTTTGTATAAGTGTCAGCCTGCTCCATGTCCGGGATCAGGACGTGGATAATGTCTGCGGCCTTTGCTGCTTCGCCCACTTCCATGACCTTGTGGCCGTCAGCCTCAGCCTGCTTCCAGGTTTTGCCGCCTTTCCTCAGACCCACGATAACATTGAGGCCAGAGTCCTTCATGTTGGACGCCTGCGCGCGTCCCTGAATGCCGTAACCAATAACTGCTATTGTCTGGTTCTTGATCGGATTCAATAACACCTGATTGTCAAGCCATTTCTTAGCGGGCATGGATGTCTCTCGCTGGCATGCATTATATTATTCTACTGATAGGTTGCTTGCCATCATGAATATTGAATGACGGCTGGTGCACCATCTGCCAAATTCAGCCAGTATAGCTTCAAGTTCTCTGGCGCTGGCAGTCAGGCTGTATTCAACCTTTGGAGGCACCATGCCATAGATCTTTTTCGTAACCAGCCCTTCCCGCTCTAGTTCAAGCAGCCTATCTGACAGCATGGTGCCGCTGATGCCTGCAAGCGACCTCTTAAGCTCACTAAAACGCATTACTTCTCTTGATCTCATGCTCTTCAGAATCTGCAATGTCCACCTCTTGTCAAGCATCTTCCATAAATCCGCAATACTCCCAAGCTCTGCATCGTTTTGGTCAAACATTTGGATGCGTTTCCTCTTGCCAGCATTGCAGGCAATAGTCGCCTGTCACCTGAAATATTTCGGCCTTTTTCAAGCACAAATTGCAATGCATTACTTCATTCTGGCTTCCCTTATGCCGGTATGTTGCAGGGCGAGTGGACAAATCGACCGGCTGCAAAACCCGATCACATCCATCCAAGAGATCGGATTTCAAGTTCATCTTGAATGATGGCAAGGTTTCATCCACTCTGCCGCAAATCACGCAGCATCTGTTCAAACTGCTCTTTCGTGATCTCGCCTTTCGCGTACCTCTCTCTGACAATCGATGTCGCGTCCACTCGCTGATGCATGTAATATCCTCTCCAAGGCCAGAGCAGCCATCTTGCCACCCACAAACCCGCGAATATCAGGAAAATGCCGCCGGACCAGCCAAAACGGAACGGATAGTACAACCCAGTTGGAGCCAAGAACAGAGATACAACAATCGATATTCCTATTGCAGCTATCCCGCCTACTAGGCTCCAGCCGATGATTTGCCTTGTACGATTTACCTGTTGGTCGATCATGTTACCCAGCCCCCTGATTACGAGGCTGCCCTGCCAATCCTAGCAAGCGCCTCCTTGGTTCCCTTCATGATCTGGTTTTCCACTTTACCCCTGAACAGGAGGGGGATACCAACTAGCCCGATGTCCCATGCGATGTCGATCTTGGTTTTGCTTCCGTCGCCTGATAGCGTAACTATTCTAGTGCCTTTCATCGGGCCTTCTGTCATTGTTACTTCGACCAACTCTTTTGGACGAAGCACCACGATCTGGCGGCCTTTTGAATTCCTAAAGCCAACGGTGACCTCTCTTTCGATCACGTTGCCTGTCCTGCTGATGTTTCTGATGGTGTTGAGCCCGGGGTAGTACTGGGGCTCGTTGTCAACATCTGCGACAACGTCCCACACCCTGTCAATAGGCGCGGGCACTTCTGTGCTGTCGCTAAAGGTGATCATCAGTGCTGCCACATCCCCCAGCCATGAGTGTTCCATTGCCCGTGCCATGAGCCGCCGTATCCCTGAGTGCCCCAAGGACCAAACGATCCGATTGGTTGGCCCTCTGAAGTATAGAGTACCTGTCCGTTTCCTGCGTCCACGATTGTCAGGTATCCAGTCTGGTTTTCAGAATTCACTACAAAGAACGTGTATGTCAGATAGCCTTGCACTGCGCCAAGGTACCCGCCAAGAACTGTCCCGTTAGTTATTTGCTTTTGTGCGGTTTCAGCAGCCGTGATAAACGACACTTTAGTGTATTCCTTTACAAAATTACTTACCTCATTTCCAACGTTTATCGAGCCATTTATCTTTGGCATCGCCTGATAACTGCTCCACATCATCTGCTGCTGTGCCCTTGCCTGCACTATTGATGACGCCACCAGAACGGCAGATACCACGCCGGCCGCCGCGATGGCAACTATCACCATCTTTTTGTTCAGAAATCCTCTTGTCATGCGGAAACTTCGGCAGGAATTATTTTAACCATTGTTTACCCATGGCACGTAACTTGGTTACCTAAGTCCTGAGCAATATGATCATAAAATAGAATAAAAAATAAAGAAAAAGCACAGGAGTTTATCGCGCCGTTACTACTTGTGTTCTTGCTGTTCTTATGCCCTTTGCCACGCCAAGCCCGAATATCGCAAGCCCAAATATCACTCCAAGTATCGGGCCTGGGAATACAATGATCGCTAGAGAGTACCCCATCGCATTCAGGGCGGGCACCATAAAGATTATGCCACTTGTCGCCAACAATCCCGCCACCAGAAATGATTTCTGCTTCCATGACACAACAAATGCCGCAGTCGCCAGTACTATCGCGGCTAGGCTAAACACCGGCGTAGGTCCTACCTTTGTCACCAGTGCTACATTCCCTATCGCGTTTATTACACACAAGGCGAGTGTTGCCGCGGCCAGCCCTCTACCAATACGAGCCTTGAATTTGTCATGCCGCATATTCGGCCCGATCTATTTTAGGCGTTATTCACCTTTGATAGGTAACATAGTTACCACACCCTTAATGTAGTTACGGCAAAAAGTCATTTTAGGGAGGGTTCACCGTAATGGTAGTGATAGGCATGCCGCGCCTTGAAGGCGATCATGATTATTCTGAGGAATCTTACTGCGTCATTAACACGACTATCCTAAATCCCGCATTGATCAAGTCCGAGAAATCTGGTTAAATTGGTCCACGAATACCGCGACAGGATCTACATCAGAAAAGACGTGATATTGAAGCTGTCTGAATACGGCGAGCTTAACCAGAGCAAGCTGATGAGCTACTGCGGCCTGAACAATGTCAAGCACAAGCCGATTATCGATGAAATGGTGGAAAAAGAGCTGATAACCAGATTTGAAGAGCCGTGGGGCGACAAAAAGATAATCAAGTACAAGGTTTCAGAGAAAGGACGGGCAATTTTTCAAGAAATCCTGGAGCCATATGAAGTGCTGTTTCCCCGGGGAGAAGGAGAGAATCATGATGACAACAGGTAACATAGTTACTATATTTCTTATAATGAGCAGGAGGAAAATTTAGACAGTGGCAAGCAAGAAGGAAAAGCCGGCAGAGAATATCTTTACGATAATGGATGAAGTAGTCCGCCAGCTAAACAGGACCAAAAAGATGTTCATCCTGATGATAGTCTCTATCGTGATTGTTGTGCCCGGCACATTCATCGTTACCTTTGCGTTGGCAGGAGGTGAATCATTCTGGAATGGAGCGCAGCATGGCGGGCCTTCCGACGGCTCTACCTTTGGCATAGCACGAGGCATTGTAGTCGTGTTCGTGCTTGCATGGATAGTCATAGGGATAAGGCAGTGGTTTGTGCTTTCAAAATGGACGCAGAGGTATCAGCTGTACAAGGAACTGCAGAAAAAGATCGACAAAAAGCTGGATTACGATGAAAATAACGAAAGCAAAAATGGAGACACTAGTTGACGATTTTCAGTTCTGCGTCAAACTTCTCGATGAGGATGCCTGCTCCCATGCCAAACACTGCCTCAAATGCCGACTCAATCTTTTTCCTCGAGAGGTTATCGGGCTCATAGACAGAGATGCCATGCTCTCTGTAAAGGTAAAAGAGCAGAAGATCTTTTGACTCGCCGTCAAATAGGTCTAAGGTGTTCTTGAGAGCCACCTGAATTTTAGTGGCGATAGCCTTGCCGTCAGCGGTTCTCTTCTTTAGCACCAGCCCCTCATAGAAAGAATAAACCTTAAAGCAGCTGTATGTAAAATTTATGACAACGTCCAGATTATATGCTATGGTCGAATTTACACAGTTACACAATGAAGATACTGGTGGCAGAAGACGAGCCAAGTATAGCGATGC
>Ga0070741_10010183_pt1 | contig 17880 bp, 13 predicted proteins | sample Coa_R1_4_FD_66440 | JGI IMG/M metagenome (GOLD analysis project Ga0070741, IMG submission 66440) | Surface soil microbial communities from Centralia Pennsylvania, which are recovering from an underground coalmine fire - Coalmine... | ecosystem: Environmental > Terrestrial > Soil > Unclassified ...
ATTCCGAATCCTGCGTCAAAACTTTCGCGAGGCCGAGGTCGGCAACTTTCACAACACCGCTTTTCGTGAGCATCAAATTCGATGGCTTGATGTCGCGATGCACAATGGATTTTTCCGCCGCTGCTTTCAACGCTTGAGCCGCCTGCTCGATGATGTTCAATGCTTCTTCTGCCGGAAGCTTTCCGCGAATGGCGACGTAAGCCGAAAGATTTTGTCCCTCGACAAATTCCATGATGATAAAATGGCGTCCACCCGCTTCGCCAAAATCGTGGATTTGCACGACGTTCGGATGATTCAACGCCGCTGCAGCTTTCGCTTCGCGCTCGAAGCGTTGGAAAAATTCCGGACGCGCCGCAAGCGGTTCCGTCAAAATTTTCAACGCCACTTTGCGATCCAATTTCGTCTGAATCGCTTCGTAAATCACGCCCATGCCGCCGGTCGCGATTTTGCGGACAAGCTTGTAGCCGCCAAAAGTCGAACCCGACAAATCATTTGCGCCGGATGGCGCGATTAGCGGCACATCCGACGGCGGCAATTTGAGTGTTTCGTCGTCCATGGGTGCAATTATTTTCTGAAAACAAAATCATTGTCCGAAATTTTTTTGACAAAGCAAGCGGCGGATTGGCTGTTCACACCCGTATTACAGCAACCCGCCGCTTTCTGTTCACACGAACAGAATCATTCGCCGTCCGGCGGCGGGCCGGCGGGCGGCAAATTCTCTTGCGATAAATTGTCATTTGCACCGGATGCATTTGCGTCATCCGGTGGCGGTGGCGGACGGTGCTTGCCAACGAATTCGTCCGGCGTCAAAACGCCGTCGCCATTTTTATCCAGCGTTTTCAACGCCGCGCTCGCATTTGCAATTTCATCGGCGTCAATCACGCCGTCGTGATTCGCATCAATCGCTCCGATAATTGCGGGCGGTGGCGGACGATGATGTCGCGGCGGCGGATTATTTTGGTCGCCGCTATTCGCGTTGGCGTCCTGCGCGTTGACTGCGAGCGCCGACGCGCCGAGTGCCAGCATCGTCAGGGTCGCTTTCAGTGTTGTTTTCATTTTGTGCTCTCTTTCTTGTTCCGGTGTGAATTCTAAAAATTAATTGGTCGCGATTTGGATAATGCGAACCGTGAACACGACAAATGCGCCGCCGGTCAACTGAATTTGCATTGCCTGCCGCGCGCGCCTGTTTTCACTTTTCATGGCGCTAATTTAACCGAAGCAACCTTAAGCGAAGATGAAGCGGGAAAGATTTTTGAACTATTTTGCGGCTAAATTCGAGGAATTTGGCGTCGCAAGATATTTTTCGTCCGTGAGCGTTTTCAGAAAGGCGACTAGCGCTTTTTTGTCCGCATCGCTCAACGGCACGCCGCCGTCGGGATGCTTGGCAAGATTCGGGTCGAGCGTCGCGCTGCGTTTCATGCCGGTCGTGTAATGCCCGACGACTTGCTCGAGCGTTTGGAACCGTCCGTCGTGCATGTAAGGCGCGCTCACAGCAACGTTGCGCAGCGACGGCACGGAAAATTTTCCTTCGTCGCCAGCGCGATGCGTTGTTTTATAAAGTCCCAAGTCGCGAAAGTTTAAATCCAAACCGTTGTTCGCAAAATTCTGGCTTTGAAACAGCACGCCGCCGTGGCAATGGAAACAATCCGCGCCGTATTGGCCATGATACGGGTCGTATTCCGTGTTGAACAAAATGTAGCCGCGCGCTTCTTCGTCCGTAAATTTTTCCGCGCCGTTCATCACGCGGTCGAATTTGGAATTGAACGAAACCTGCACAAGCATGAATTGTTCGAGCGCGCGGGCAATTTTGTCAGTGGAAATTTCCGGCGAACCAAACGCATTTTTGAAATAGCGCGAATAGTTTGTGTCGGCAGAAATTTTGGCGACGGCATTTGACAATGATTCGTGCATCTCAATTGGATTTTGAATCGGCTGCAAAACCTGTTCGCGAACCGTCGCCGCGCGACCATCCCAGAAAAATGAATTCTTCCAGGCAAGATTTTCCAGCGCCATCGCGTTGCGCACGCCGATTTGGCCTTCCGCGCCGCGACTGAACCGGCGCGGCTGCGAAAATGCGAGTTGCGGATTGTGGCACGTGGCGCAGGATTCGGAATTGTTGTCGGAAAGGCGGCGGTCAAAAAATAATTTGCTGCCGAGCGCGACACCTTCGACAGTAATCGGATTATCCAGCGGCAAATTCGGCTGCGGCGCAAACGCGGAAATCGTCAAATGATACGGCGTGGCATTGGGCGCAATCACGATGTGATTGGTTCCGCGATTTAATTCAGCCATCGGCGAAAATTCTTTGACGGACGCAATCGCAAAGGAATTTTCGATATTTTCTCGCAATTGCGCGGCGAGCAAATCGTTTGTGCGCGAATGACTGGTCTGCGTGGAATCGCTTAATTGAATTTTATTTGGTGATGAGAAAATTTTGTCGGTGTTGAGCGCGATTTGGACTTCGCGGCTGGAATTCAAATCCAATTGCACCGGCAATTCGACGGTCATCAATTGCCGGTCGGTGGCGACGTGATACGAAAATCCGCTGCGTTTGCCGCCGTTTTGCCAGCCGCCTTCAAACGCAAGAAAAACGTATTCCTTCGACCAGCTCCAATACAAACCGTCCACATCGGGATTCAGCGGATGATTCATCGGCCATTGCGCGACGTCGCCATGATTGATTTCCGGCGGCAAACCGATTTGAAAACGAATCGCGTCGCAATTTCCGACTGGAATATTTTCGAGGAGCAAATTCGTTTTGCCGTCGCGCGCGCCAATGAAGCCGAAGAAATCTTTTTTCTCAATCCAAGTTCCATCGGTTCGGCGCAATGCGAAATCGGAAACGAGAAAATCCAGTCGCGTGACGGAAATTTTTTGGCCGCCGGCAATTTGATTTGTCAGCGTGTCAAACGCGAGCGGCTTGCCGTTGAATTGCGGTGCGAAATCCACGCGCAAATCTGCGGCGGCGGCGGAGATGGAAATCACCGCCGCCAGCAGAATTAAATTTTTATTCGCGAGATTCATTTTAGTCAGGGCTCGACAGAGTCTCGCCCCACCATTTTTTAATTTATCGTAAATCCGCCGGTCAGCACGTATTGCGGATTGGGATTAAATTGCACGGTCACATTTTGCGAGTTCGTCGGCGTGTAATTTGACGGAATTGTGAAAAGCGCCGTGACAGTTCCTGAAGTCGTGTAACTCGAACTCGACGCAGTGATGCTGCCAATTGTCACGCTCGTAATCGGCGCACCGGCGGGCGGATTCGGCGGCGAACTCGGCAGCGTGATGGTGATAATGACGGTTTGTCCGCGGCTGGCGCTACCGCCGGGCGCGTTTGCAGCGATGGCAAATAAAGTTGTTCCGGCGCTGTCAAAATTCGCAACGCTGCTGCGACCGACGCGATAAAACCGTTTATCGAGCGACGCGGCATTTACGTTGGTGGCGGTAATTTGATTCGGCGATGGCTTGATTCCGCTTTGCACGACCGTCCAGCCGGACGAATCGGCCAGATTCGTCGTAGCCTCGACTTGATAACTGCCGCCTTCAAGCGCGCTCCAGCTCAACGTGACGCTTCCATTTTTCACTACCGGTGAATTCATTTCTGAAATTGTATTGGTGTTGCCGAAAAAATTTGTAACGACCGTTTCAGAAATTGCCGACACTGTTCCGCCAACCGGACTGCCACGAAAGGCGCGGCCGATATTGTAGGGAAATTGCGGCGCGCCATTTGAAGTAATGGCGACGAAATATGCGTAAGTGCCGCCGGGAAATTCCGGCGTGACACAAAACCGTCCGTTGTATTCGTCCAAATCGAAATCCACGCTTTGCTGATAATTCGTGCCGGTGTTGCTGTTGAAACAATCGCCGAGATAATCTTTGTCTTCCATGTAACAGCCATTCGTGTGGATGCCGGTGAATGGCGCGCCGGTTTGATTTGAGCTGATGTTGCTGTAAAGTCGCACGGCCCATTGCGGCAAATGAGCGCGCCCGACATTTGTTAAATTTTCCGTGCCGTGCGTGCCGTCGCGCAAAACGTAGCCGGAAATCATCCGGCGAATTCCGCTGTTCGCATTCGTCGCATTGGAATAGCCGTAAGGCCCGTAAACCGGATAGCCATCGCTCGTCCACGCAAGAATCGGCGAATGTTTTGTGGGAGTGTTCGTGTCCTCGCTATAAGTTTTCGTCGCCGAATTGTAAGTTACGTGGTCGCCGAGCAAATAGCGCAGGCCAATTGGGTTCGCGTGATAATGATACGTGCCGCCTTGTTGCTGGTGCGCGTAGCCGGGGTCAAATGTCACGCCTTCATTAATATATGCGTCGCGATTCCAGTAGCCGGAAATATTTTGCGCGTCGGTATTGGAGACCGTGCTCCACGTGTAAGCGTCCCAGCTGTTAAACATTTCCACGCCGTCCACGAAAATTCCAATTTGTCCTCCACCGGTCAAAGTTTTTGTCGCAGGAACGCCATTAGTGCGCGGAAAACGGTAAAGCAATTTTTGATTCGTCGGCAAATTTGGAAACATCATCGTGCGAGCTGAATTCAAATACCACGGGCCCATGATGTAACCGGCCAGTCCGGTGCTGCGGACGTAAACCCAATTCGTCGAAGAATAAATTTCTTGAATGCCACAGTAGGCCACGTTTGTTTGCGCCGTCGAGCCAACGCTCCAATTCGTCAGCGTGTTGCCGACGTTTTTCATCGCATCGTTGGTGTAAACGCGCGCGTATTTGCCGGAGTAAGTTGTCAGCCAGGAATTCGTGCGCGCGTCGTCAGCGCAAGCGGCGAAGGCGACGAACAACGCTCCGAAAACAATTGGTGTGAAAATTGTTTTCATAATGGTTGTGGTTGAGGTTAATGACAGAAATTCATGCCAAATAAATCCGCTCGGTCCATCAAATCTTTGTGGCGCCGCACGAAACTGTCTTCCTTTGCGCGCGCCGCAGCGCGTTCCGCGATGACGCCTTCAATCGTGCTCGTGCCGGTCGAGAGACGCATGAAAGTTGAATTGAGTTTGATTTCGTTGGAAGTGTTGTTCGTTTTCATGGCGCAACTTTACGCGAACCAACCTTAAGAAATCGTGAAGCGCAAAATTAATTTCCCGAATCCACAATTTCAATTCAAAACCACGGCTGTCGCCCGTGTAAACATCTTCATCTCCGCTTAAGGTTCGCTCTGCGAGAGTGACGGCGACGCAAAGTTCTGATAAACCGTGCCGCAGCCATGAGAATCCTGATTGTCGAAGACGAACCCGATTTGCTCCGCAGCCTTGCGCAGGCGTTGCGCGAAGAAGGTTACGCCGTGGACACTGCGCCCGACGGCGAGGAAGGATTTTATAAAGCCGACAATTACGGTTACGACGCGATTTGTTTGGACGTGATGCTGCCGAAAATGGATGGCTGGGAAATTTTAAAACGCTTGCGCAAAACCAAAAAAACTCCCGTGCTCATGCTCACTGCGCGCGACCAGACGCGCGACCGCGTGCGCGGCCTCGACACCGGCGCAGATGATTATTTGGTGAAGCCGTTTGATTTGGACGAATTATTCGCGCGCCTTCGCTCAATCATTCGCCGCAGTGCGAATAAAACGACAAACGAAATTCAAATCGGCGATGTGAAAATTGACACGGCAGCGCGAAATGTTTTCGTCAAGGACAAACTCGTTGAATTGACCGCGCGCGAATATGCGCTGGTGGAATTTATGGCGTTGCATCGCGGCGAAGTCGTCACGCGCACGCAACTTTACGAACATTTGTTCGATGAAAATGACGAGACGCTTTCCAATCTGCTCGACGTTCACGTTTCCAACGTCCGCAAAAAACTTGGCGCGGAATTCATCGTCACGCGACGCGGCCACGGCTATTGCATCGAATGAAGATTTTTAATTCCATCAAATGGCGATTGCAAATCTGGTATGGATTCTTTCTCGCGCTTGTCCTGATGGGATTTATCGGCGTCTCCAGCCAACTGGAATACGACCGGCAATTTCATAACATTGATGTGATTTTGTCCGACCATACCCGCACAATTATGGATTTTATTGGCCGACCTCCGCGGCCGGATGAATCTGAAAGGCGGGAAATTTCCGCTCCTACAGGCCCACGCGGAGGATTTCATCTGCCGCCTCATGATATCGTCAATGCACTTTTTGATAAAACCGGAACGAATGGTTTTTATTTTGTGATTTGGTCTCAAGACGGCGAAGAATTGATGCGCTCCATCAATGCGCCGACCGATTTGACAATGCCAACGGATCAAATTTGGACGCGTATGCGCGGAATTTATCGCGAGCAATTTGTGCCGTTTCCCGGGCGGCAGCCGGTTTGCATCATTCTCGTCGGACACTCCGTTGCAACAGAACTCAAAGAATTTCACAAATCAATCATTAAACTGATTGCCTGGGGTTTTGGAATGTTGTCGGTTGGTCTTTTCGTTGGCTGGCTGATTTCTTCGCGAATGATTAAACCGATCGAAAACATCAGCACCACCGCCGCAAAAATTTCCGCCGGCGATTTGTCGCAGCGCATCAATGTCGCGGAAACAGAAAGTGAACTCGGCAAACTTGCCGCCGTTCTCAATTCCACGTTTGCGCGGCTCGAATCCGCGTTCGCGCAACAAAAACAATTCGCGTCCGATGCCGCGCACGAATTGCGCACGCCGGTTTCCGTGATTTTGACGCAAACGCAAACCACGCTGACCCGCGAGCGCGAGGCGAAGGATTACAAAGAAACGGTCGAAGCCTGCCAACGCGCGGCGCAGCGGATGAAGCGATTGATTTCCGCGCTGCTCGAACTCACGCGCCTCGACGCCGGACAGCAACACATCAAGCGCAAGCGATTTGATTTCAAAGAAACTGTTCACGAAAGCGTCGAATTGATTCGTCCGATTGCCGAAGAGCACGGCTTGAAATTAATTTCCGAACTCGCGCCAATTGAAATTACCGGCGATTCCAATCGACTCGCGCAAGTGGTCACCAATCTTTTGACCAACGCGATTCAATATAACAAACCGCACGGTGAAATTCGCGTGAAGCTGGAATCGCAAAATGGTTTGGCAGTTTTGACCGTCGCCGATACCGGCCAGGGAATTTCGCATTTGGATTTGCCGCACGTGTTCAAACGATTTTATCGCGGTGATAAATCGCGCACCGGCGCAAGCAACGCCGGACTTGGTCTCGCGATTTGCAAAGCCATCGTCGAGGCGCACAGCGGAATAATTGAAGTGGAAAGTCAGGAAGAAGTCGGCACGACGTTCACGATTCGGCTGCCGGTTTAAACATCAATCACCGGTTTATCGTCATCGTCATTTTTCTTCGGCGGCGGACCGCGTTGAATCTTGATGCTCCCGCGCGCGTTGCCGGTCATCACATTGAGCGCGATGGAAACGATGCTGATGATGAGCGCGCCGAGAAATGCGTAGCCAAAGCTGTCCACCTGAAAATGCGGCGCCATGACTGAGCCGACAAAATACAGCAATAATGCGTTGATGACGAAGGTGAACAATCCAAGCGTGAAAATCAAAAGCGGCAGCGCGAGGAGCATTAAAATCGGCCGGACAAAGGCGTTGAGAATTCCCAGCAACAGCGATGCGATAAACAAATCGCTCCATTTTTGATAAGTGATGTGGCCGTGCAATATCGCAACGGCTACCAGCACGGCGAGCGTGTTGATGACCCAGCTTTGCAGGAAGCGCACGAATTTTTTCTGTCCCGGTTGCATTTGCGCGTTTTAAGTTGCGCCAGTTTGCGTGGAAAAACAAGGCGCAAACTTATTGCTTCAAATAATTCTTCGCGGCAATCTATTCGCATCGCCATGAAATTTCGATTGCTTCAATTCATTTTAATTGCCGCCGCAACATTTTCGCTTCGCGCGGAAAGTCTCGTTGCGCCGGATGCGAAAGTTCAAAAGCTCGCGGGCGATTTCAAATTCACCGAAGGGCCGACGTGCGATAAAAATGGAAATCTTTTTTTCGTGGACCAGCCGAACAATCGCATCATGGAATGGAGCACCGACGGAAAATTGTCCACGTTCATGCAGCCGTCCGGTTACGCCAACGGCATGATGTTCGATGCGAAAGGAAACCTGATTGCGTGCGCCGATGAACACAACCAGCTTTGGTCAATCGCGCCGGACAAATCCGTGACCGTGCTTATCACGAATTATCAGGGCAAAGTTCTGAACGGTCCAAACGATGTCTGGGTCGCTCCGAACGGCGCGCTGTATATCACCGACCCGTTTTACAAACGCACGTGGTGGGACCACACGAACATGTTGCAGGACGGCCAATGCGTTTATCACTTTTCGCCCGACCATAAACAATTGACGCGCGCGGCTGACGGTTTCACGAAACCCAACGGCATTACCGGCACGCCCGACGGCAAGACGCTGTTCGTCGCCGACATCAACGCGAAAAAAACTTATCGCTACGACATTTTGCCGGACGGTTCGCTGACGAACAAAATGCTTCTCTGCGAATTTGGTTCAGACGGCATGACGATTGACGAGGAAGGAAATCTTTACCTTTGCGCGCCCGGCACATTCAGCGGCGTGACCGTCGTGGACAAATCCGGCAAACAAATTGAGACCATTGACGTGCCGGAACATCCCGCCAACGTCTGCTTCGGTGGCAAAGACCGCAAGACGCTGTTCATCACCGCGCGCACCGGACTGTATTCCATTCAAATGCGTGTCAAAGGCGCGAATCTGGCGAAGTGATTTGAAAGTTGTAGTAGCGAATGTGAGTTCGCTCCGATTGAACGGAGCGGGAAATAATGAACCGACTCACGTCGGCTGCTACGAAATGAATGTGCCGTCTGCAAAGACCTTGATTCGGTTTGGATTTGGTTCTACAAAGAGTGAACGCTGATGGCGCTGGAAATGCCATGAAATCTAAAATTGTCTTCTGCTTCGCGCTCGTTGTGAGTGGAAATCTTATTTTCTGCCGCGCCGCTGAAACAAATTCCGCTTCGACGAAACCTGAAGTGACAATGAGTTTTGGCGTGAATGGACAAACCAATTGGGTCAGCACACTAACTGTCGAAAGAACCAATTCGATGAAAGCAATCGCCGAGGCCGTGAGTGCCGTTAATGAGCGGCTTTCGTCATCCTCCACCAACATCATGCTTACCAATGTGACTTCCGGTCCGCCCAGTATGGCTGCATATTTTCAAACGAATGTTCTCACGAATGTCCTTACAGCATTGACAAATTCGGCGCTGCCAGAAATGGGCGAGGCGGGAAAATTTCTGGTTCAGTTAAAGAAAAGCGGCCATTTGCCGGGTGTGTCGCAAGACAGCCATGGAGAAATGTCTGTAAATGCGCCGCTATCGGCATTTCAGGAAGCCAAGTATCCATTTACCGTGACATTTGATTTGATTGGCGACGGGGATTCATTGACAAATCATTACACGGTTGTGCGACCGGCAAAGGATGCTGCGTGGCAATTGGAAAAAGCATGGCGAACGGACACGAATGGACACACGATTAAAGATTGGCCGATAAAATGAAACCCAAACGTATCCTCTGCCTCGTGCTCGTTTTGAGCGGCTTGTATTGCAGTAATTGCGACGCGGCTCTCATTTATTCTCTGGATTCAAACGCAGGGCGTCAGATTGTCAGCACCAATATTGATCTTAAATCCAGAGCTTATGGTCTTGGCCTGACGAATTTAGCTTCGGGACAATTGCTTTCCGCAACGACGGAACATGGTTTTAGCGGAGATCGTTTCGACAATGAGATACCGGAGGCATTGCAAATGGCAGAGCAATTGCCGCAGGTTAAAAAAGAGGATTATGAACCGCGTCTCTTGGACATTTCACCAATTCTTTTCGTTGCAGTCTGGCTGCATGGAAAATCGGATGATATTATCATTCCATTGCCCCCCACTTTTGGAAGATGGAACGCCTATCAACACTATTCAGAGAGCGAGATGATCAAGCTTTTGAAACCAGAAGCGGAGAAGAAGCTGAAAGCTCCCAGAGGTTTTGATTAACTTCGCGCCCGCTTTAATTTCTTGTAACTCACCGGCTTCGCTTCGGATTTCGTGCCGTCCAGCATGTGTTTGAGTTCCTTGATTTGGTCGCGGAGCAGCGCGGCTTTTTCAAATTTTAAATCCTCGGCGGCTTTGAGCATTTCAGTTTCGAGTTCCTGAATTGTCGAAGTGATGTCAATGTCCGTGCTGCCTTCGCGCAAAACCATATCGGCCTCTTTGCGGTCGGATTCGTAAGTCGCCAGGCTTTCTTCCACGGCGCGGCTCACGCTGCGCGGCGTGATGTTGTGCTCGGTGTTGTAGGCAATCTGCCGCTGCCGGCGATATTCGGTGACGGCGAGAAATTTCTTGATGCTGTCGGTCATCACGTCGGCGTAGAGAATCACTTCGCCGTTCAAATGGCGCGCGGCGCGTCCGGCGGTCTGGATGAGGCTGGTCTCGCTGCGGAGAAATCCTTCCTTGTCCGCGTCAAGAATCGCCACGAGCGAAACTTCCGGCAGATCCAGCCCTTCGCGCAATAGATTGATGCCGACGAGCACGTCGAATTCGCCTTTGCGGAGCGAGCGCAAAATTTCCACGCGCTCAATCGCATCAATCTCGCTGTGCAAATACTGGACGGTGACGCCGATGCCGCGGAGGTAATCGGTCAATTCCTCGGCGGTGCGCTTGGTCAACGTCGTGACGAGAATGCGTTCCTTTTTGTCGGCGCGTTTGCGGGCTTCCTCGATCAAATCGTCAATCTGTCCTTTGAGCGGTTTGACGGTGACTTTCGGGTCAATCAATCCGGTCGGGCGCACGACGAGTTCGACTATTTGTCCGCGCGACCATTCGAGTTCGCGTTTCGACGGCGTTGCGCTGGCGTAAATCGTCTGGTTTTGCATTCCCTGAAATTCCAAAAAGTTCAGCGGACGATTATCGAGTGCACTCGGCAGGCGGAAGCCGTGGTCAACGAGAACCGTTTTGCGCGAGCGGTCGCCTTCAAACATCGCGCCGATTTGCGGAACGGTTGCGTGCGATTCGTCAATCACCAGCAGATAATCGTTCGGAAAAAAATCGAAGAGCGTATTCGGGCGCGAGCCGGGCGGACGGCCGGAAATGTGGCGCGAATAATTTTCGATGCCGGAACAAACGCCCATTTCTTCCATCATCTCCAAATCAAATTCCGTGCGCTGCTTGATGCGCTGCGCTTCCAGCAATTTGCCGTTGCGCTCGAAAAATCCGATGCGCTCGCCGAGTTCTTCGCGAATGGTCAGAATCGCGCGCTTCATTTTTTCATTCGTCGTGACAAATTGTTTCGCTGGAAAAACGACGACGGCTTCGAGTTGCTCGATTTTCTTTCCGGTCAACGGGTCGAAACGCGTGATGCGTTCGATTTCTTCGCCGAAAAATTCGAGGCGCAGTCCGTCTTCGCGTCCGGCGGGACGAACTTCCACCGTGTCGCCACGCACGCGAAAATTTCCACGCTCGAAGGCGATGTCGTTGCGTTCGTATTGCAGTGAAATCAGGCGAGAGAGAAAAATTTCGCGCGATAATTGTAGCCCGACGCGAATCGGAATAATCATTTCTTCGTAATCTTCCTTGCTGCCGATGCCGTAAATGCACGAGACGCTGGCGACAACAATGACGTCGCGGCGCGAAAAGAGCGAACTCATCGCGGACAGGCGCAGGCGCTCGATTTCCTCGTTCCGGCTGGAATCTTTTTCGATGAACGTGTCGGTGCGCGGAATGTAGGCTTCGGGCTGATAATAATCGAAATAGCTGACGAAATATTCGACGGCGTTGTGCGGAAAAAAACTTTTGAACTCGGCGTAAAGCTGCGCGGCGAGCGTTTTGTTGTGCGAAATCACGAGCGTCGGTTTGTCCACGTTCTTGATGACGTTGGCGACGGTAAATGTTTTGCCCGAGCCGGTGACGCCGAGAAGCACTTGATGTTTCGCGCCGGAAATAATGCCGTCGGTCAGCTTCGCAATCGCTTGCGGCTGGTCACCGGCGGGTTCATATGGCGCGACGAGGTCGAACATGGATTTACAATTTACCATGAAGTGAACCAAATGAAAGTCAGCTACAATGCCGCCAGCACGCCAATCATCACGGCGAGCAGCCAAATCAAAAGCACCGTATGCGTGCGGCTCAAATTTTGACGCGTCAGCCAATGCGACAAATGATTCGTGTCGCCAATCCAAAAAGGTTTGCTGTGAAGCGTTCGCCAAATCACAACCTGCGCCAAATCGGCCAAAGGAATTGCCAAAACAAGCAACGGCGAGAGCACCGCGATTTTATTTGGATTTTCTTTTGAATAAAAATGCGGAAGAATTGCCATGACTGCGAGCAGGTAACCGACGAGATGGCTTCCGGCGTCGCCGAGAAAAGCTTTTGAGTTCGGAAAATTCCAGGGCAAAAAACCGAGCAACGCGCCACAAACGAGAAATTCAATTGTGGCCACGAGATATTCGCCATTTGCCGCGGCCACAATGGCAAAAATCAAGGAACCAATCGCGCCGAGTCCCGCGCAAAGGCCGTTCATGTTATCCATGAAATTGAACGCGTTGATGACGGTGAGCAGCCAAAGAATCGTGATTGCATAACTGAAAATTTCGCTGTGAACGAACAACGTGATGCGAAGGCCGAATTTCGCAACGAGCAGCGCGATTAAAAATTGTCCCGCGAATTTCGGCAACGGTTTCAATTCGTGCTTGTCATCAAACCAACCGAGCAAAGTCATGGCGATTGCGCCGAAAGAAATTATTGCGAGTTCAAATCCGCGCCGCTCCAAACCGTGTGCGATTAAGTTCGCCGAAGAAATTTTTACGATTCCAAATTTGATGGCAATCGCACCGGCAATCAGCGGCAGCAAAATTCCCGTGAGCACGGCAAATCCTCCGGCGAGGGGAATTGCGTCGCTGTGAATTTTCGGCGCATCGTAATTTTTACGATCGCGCGGGTCGTCCACGAGATTCGTGCGCCAACACCATTTACGCCAGAGCGGCAGCGTCAGCAACGACGCGCAAAACGCGCCGGCAAATGCGACGAAAAAAAAGTTAAATGGAAACATCACGATTATTTCTGCGACGGCGCAGCGCCTAATTTCAAATACAGATTGTAAATATCATCCACCATTTTTTCGACCGCGAAATTTTTACGAATGAAATCCTGGCCCAAACTTCCAAGTTTTTCTCGCAATGTTGAATCGTTTGCCAATTGCAGCAAACGATTTTTCAAATTCGGCAAATCGCCGGGTCGAATTAAAAATCCAGTTTCACCATCGAGACAAATTTCCCGCGCACCGTCGCAATCATAAGCAATGACCGGTTTTGCAGCGGCGAGCGCTTGCGGCAATGCGCGCGGCAAACCTTCGCGCAACGACAAATGCGCGAGCGCGTCCATGATGCCGACGTATTTCGGCACTTCATTCGGTGGAACGAGGCCGGTAAAAATGAAATGGCTTCGCAACCCGGATTGCTCGGCCATTTTTTCAAATCTCCCGCGCCATTCGCCATCGCCGACGAGCAGGAATTTTATTTTCGGATTTTGCCGGATAATTTCCGGCGCAACGGCAAATAAATCGTCGTGGCCTTTCAATTTGAACAGCCGCGCAATTTTGCCGACAACAAAATCGTCCGGCGCGATTCCCAATCGCTTGCGCAAATCCAAATTGTTTTTCGCGGCAAAAAACGGTTCGAGATTGAAGCCGCTGAAAATTTTTGTGTATTGCGCCGGTTTGCCGATTCCGGCGGCAAAATATTGTTGTTTCATGGCGTCGGCAACGACGATGAAATGCGTCGTGTCGCGCGCGGCAATTTTTTCAGCGGAACGAAAAATGAAATTGCTCAAGTCGTTTTGAAAATTTCCAAATGACGGGCCGTGAATTGTGTGGACGATAATTGGAACGCCGGCGCGTTTGGCCGCGAGCCGCCCGAGAATTCCCGCTTTGCCGCTGTGCGTGTGGACGACGTCCGGTTTTTGTTCGCGGAAAATTTTTTCCAGCTTGCGTAGCGTGACAAAATCTTTGAGCGGATGAATTGGCCGGACGAGTTCGGGAACGACAATCAGTTTTGAATTTTGAGTTTTGAATTTTGAGTTTTCGGATTCAAAATGCGAAATCAATTCACCTTCCGGTCCAATCGTCGGGCCGGAAATCAAACTGACTTCGACGTCGGATTTTTCGCGCAAGCCAAGAACGGTCGCAATCGTATTTTCCTGGGCGCCGCCGACGACGAGCCGCGTGATGACGTGAGAAATGCGCACACGCGCAGGATGAATTACTTTTTCAATTCACGCAACCGTTCGACGACAGTTTTGGCTTCGTCGGTATTTGTGCCGGCGCCAGCGAGGTAGATTTGGTAATTGCGCACCGCTTCATTCGTGTCGTGTTTGCGCCAGGCAATTTCTCCGAGGCCGTAAGCGACGGGAACGGAATTGGAAGCAAGCGTTTGTAACTTCGTATAATCCGCCGCCGCAGCGTCCAAATTGCCCGCCTGCAAATTAGCCACGGCGCGATTGAAAACGGCGTTGTAATTTTCCGGCAGCGCGGAGACGACGCGGTTCAAGTCGGCAAGCGCTTCATTAAATTTTTTCAATTGAATGTTCACGCAGCCGCGATTGTAAAGCGCGGATAAATCGTCCGGCGACAATTTTAATTTGCGATTGATGACGTCAAGCGCGTCATTGAAGAGGCCGTGTAAAATAAAAACTTCCGAAGCGATGGTGAGTAATTCGTCGTCGTTCGGATGCTCCGTAATTTCATGTTGCAACAATTTTGCGGCGCGGTCGTTTTCATTTTTTTCGAAATACGCCGCCGCGGCGAGCGTGTTGACCGGCGTTTCGTTCGTTTCGGCGAGAGAAAATTTTTCCGGATGCGCGAGTGGTTCTTGCAACGCGTCAAGCGCGGGGCCGGGCAAATGCGCGAGCAAATAGGTGCGCGCCAGCCGCAGCCGCGTGGCCAGGTCGTCCGGCGCCAATTCGCGGACGCGCTCAAATTGCGCGACCGATTGGCGGAGAAATCCATTGTCGTCCGCGAGCACCGTGCCGTCTGCGTAGCAAAAACTTGGCTCATCAAACGGGCCGTTGATATTGATTAAATCCGTCCATGTGTTGAATTTTCCCCAATGGTCGGGAGTGGTTTTTGCTAAATCTATCGGTTCGGTTTTGTGAGCGCGCAATTTTGCGTTGAAATCCAAATTGATTTCGGCGACGAGGTTTTCGGGATTTAAATTCGTCGCCAGCGTAAATCGGTCGGCGGCTTTTTGCAATTCATCGGCGCGCTGCAATTCCACGCCCCAGAAATCCGCGCTGCGCGAATAATAAATTCCGGCGATGAAGGCGTTTTGATTTTGCTCGCGCTCAATATGAAATGTTTCGAGCATTTTTTCGCCGAACGATTTCGGCGCGTTCGGATCAACCGGCGCGATGGCTTTTTCAATGGCATCGAACGCCGGCGCTTCCTGCGCCCAGAACGATTCGTTTTCCGCGATTAAATTTGCGTCCGCTTTCGGCGGCAGCAGCGTTTCGTCCGGCAACGGTCTCAATTTGTAGGCGACGCCGTGCGGCTCGGCGTAAAACGCTTCGAAATAATAACCGTAGCTCGGGTGCAAATAATAGATGTCGTTGGTTTTTGAGAGCAGCATCAGGACTTGCACGAGGCCGAACGGATTCAGGTAATTGGTTTGCGTTTTGGAAACAATTTCCGGCCACATCGCCGGATATTTTTTGTGCAAAAAACGATGATATGCCGGTGCATTAAGCGATAATGTATCCAACGGAACAAAATTACGCTCGCGGCCGGCGCGCGCCAGCGCGGCTTCAACCAGCGCCAATCGCTGCTCGTCGTCGCTCATCAAATAGCCGCCGGACTTGGGCAATTTATTTTCGATGGCGGACGCATAATGCCAAAGCATGTCGCCATTTGCGGCTTTAATTTGCGGCACATTGCGATAAATCAATCCGGCGATGGCGACAAATGCGAGTAACCAAATAGCAGAAAAAATAGCCGGATTTACATACGTCAGCGCCGGTAGATTTTTTTGTGGACGCTTGACGATTTCTTTTTCGCCGAAGACAAGCAGAAAATATCCCGCATAATAACCGATGCTCAACGCGCCGAGAAAATAAAATGTCAGCAGCGGCGTCACCGAATTGCTGAAATGGCGCGGACTGAACGGCGGGTCAAACGCCATCCAAACCAGCAAAACCAAAAATGCGCCGTGCGCGAGATGAAACAGGATGCTCGTCAAATTCTGGCCAAGCCTGCTGGCGTCGCCGAATGAAGCCCTCCATCGCAACGCCATCACAAATACCGGCAGCAAATACGCCAGCAGCAGCGCGAGAAATTCGGCCGAGCTGTGTGGATGAAAAATGAAAGTGAAATAATTTTTGATGACCGTCCACTGCGGCGCTAAATTAAATTTGAGCGCCTGCCAAAATGTCAGTTGCACATCGCCGGTTGCCGCCGTCACAACGGGCAACAAGAAATAAAAAATCATTCCGACCATGCCGCACAGCAACATGCGCTTGAGAAATTGCCATTGGAAAAAATTCAGCCCGCGCAACCAAATTATCACCGCGATAAAAACGGGAAAAAAACCGACCATCGCCCAATTTTCCGCCATGCTCGCGCCGTAGACAAATGACGCCAGATAGAGCCTGCCTTCGCGTTCGTCGAGCCGGTATTCCAGCAGCAACCAGGCTAAAAACGCAAGCAGCAACAAATCAAAAATTTCGCCGGTAAAATTCGTCGCGTGTTGCCAAAATGTGAATTGCAGTCCGCACACGACCACCGCCAGCAACGGCGGCAACCACGCGCTCCAAATGGTGAGAAATGCAAAATCATTTTTTTCCCGCTTGCGCTGCGCTTCCGTGCGGTCATGCGGCAAAATGGCCACGCAGCGGGCGAGCAGACCAAGGGAAATTGCCGCGCACGCGGCCGAAAATAAATTCAGCGCCAATGGAATTTGCGCCGGTGAAAGCCAGCGAAACGGATATGTCACCAAATACAACAGCGGATTTGTCAGTTCCGGCTGCCACCATCCGGAAATTCGCGTGACGTAAGGCAGGCTGGCAAATGAAACCCAGCGGTTCAACGTGATGAAATAAACGACGAACATCGCCGCCGCCAGCAGCCACGGCAAAATGCGCGGCGCAAAATTTTTTCGCGGGTCAATTCGATTTTCGCTCGGCATGGATTTATTAGTTGAATTGAATTTGCGCGGCTTGGCAAGTCACTTTGCGCGCCGCAAATCGGCGACGCATTCGACGTGCTGCGTTTGCGGAAACATGTCCAGCGGTTGCACGCGCACCAGTTCAAAGACACCGTCGGCACATAAAATGTTCAAATCCCGCGCCATCGTCGCCGGATGACAGGAAACGTAAATGATTTGCGCCGGCTTCATTTCGCGCAATAAATTCAATGTTTCCGGCCAACAGCCTTTTCGCGGCGGGTCAATTAAAACGGCAACGTTATTATGGTGGCCGTCCGCAAGGACGAATTTTTGCAAAAGTTGCGGCAACGCGTCTTCCACTTTTGCCGAAATAAATTCACCATTGGAAATATTTCGCGATGCTGCATTTTTCCGCGCCGCGGCAATCGCGCGCTGGTCGTATTCGACGCCGACGAAACTTTCCACCGCATCCGCGACTTCAATTCCAAAAAATCCGACGCCACAATACAAATCCGCCAAATGCTTCGCGCCGCTTGATTTTAAAAATGCTTTCACGGTCCCGACCAATTGCGGCAGCAGAAAAAAATTATTTTGAAAAAAGGAATCCGGCGGCACTTCCCAGTTTTCCGGCTGCACGCGCAGCACGACCTTGATTCCACCTTTCGGCGGCGGATTTTTTCTGACTTCGGTAATTTGCTCGTTAATCGCCGGCTCGGCGATTTTGCATTCTTCGATGTCCTCG
>Ga0070741_10010184_pt1 | contig 17875 bp, 18 predicted proteins | sample Coa_R1_4_FD_66440 | JGI IMG/M metagenome (GOLD analysis project Ga0070741, IMG submission 66440) | Surface soil microbial communities from Centralia Pennsylvania, which are recovering from an underground coalmine fire - Coalmine... | ecosystem: Environmental > Terrestrial > Soil > Unclassified ...
AACCATCCTGGTCAAGGGCTCCGATCCCGTCACGCTCAAGGCCGACTGGACGGAATGGGGCCCGATCATCGGCCAGGATGGCGACGGCCGCCCCCTGGCCCTCCGCTGGGTGGCGCACGATCCGGCGGCGGCGAATTTCACCCTCATGCAGCTGGAAACGGCCGGCACCGCGGCCGATGCCCTCGCCATTGCCCAACACGCCGGAATTCCGGCGCAAAATTTCGTCGTCGCTGACAATGACGGCGCCATCGGCTGGACCATTGCCGGCCGTCTGCCCCGGCGCGTCGGTTTCGACGGCCGGCTGCCGGTGTCGTGGGCTTACGGCGATCGCTCCTGGGACGGGTTGCTTCCGCCCGATCAAGTGCCGCAGGTTCTGCTCCCGCCCTCCGGCCGCATTTGGAGCGCGAACCAGCGCATGCTCGGCGGCGCAGCCCTGGCCAAGCTCGGCGGCAACGGCTATGAGCGCCCCTACCGCGCCGCGCAGATCCGTGACGATCTCGCCGGGCTCGAGCATGCCACGCCCCGCGACCTCCTCGCCATCCAGCTGGATGATCGCGCCCGCTTCCTCGAGCGCTGGCAGCGGCTGCTTCTGGCCACGCTCACCCCCCAGGCCGTGGCCGGCAAAAATTCCCGGGCCGAGCTCCGCCGCCTTGTCGAGCACTGGGAGGGCCGGGCCAGCGTCGATTCCGTCAGCTACCGGCTGGTGCGCGAGTTCCGTACCCAGGTCGCCCAGCTGGTCCTTACCCCGATCTTCGCCCCCTGCGTCGAATCGTATCCAGAATTTGACTACGGACGTTTCAACTATGAGCCCGCCCTCTGGGCGATGCTGACGGGGAAGCCGCCGCACCTGCTCAACCCCCGGTTCACCCGCTGGGACGACCTGCTGCTCGCCGCCGCCGACGGCGTCGTCGAGGAGATGAATCGCGAAGGCGTACCGCTCGACCGCGCCACCTGGGGCGGCTACAATGCGGCCCGCATCCAGCATCCTTTCAGCCGTTTCCTGCCGCGGCTCCTCGGGCGCTATCTCGACCTGCCCGCCGATCCGCTGCCCGGGGACACGGACATGCCGCGGGTCCAGACTCATACCCACGGCGCGAGCGAGCGCTTCGTCGTCACGCCCGGGATCGAGGACCAGGGAATTTTCGAGATGCCCGGCGGGCAGAGCGGCCATCCGCTCTCCCCCTTCTACCGCGCCGGCCACGAGGCCTGGGTCCATGGCGAGCCCACGCCCTTTCTGCCCGGCAGGACCGTGCACACGCTGCGGCTCCAGCCGAACTGAGCGCCGGCAGACTTTTTGCGTTGAGCCGTGCGCGCTTTCGCCGCTAGCTGGTCGCGCCCGCATGAAGAAGCACAAATCCAGTTGCAGCGTCTATTTTGCCAGCGAGCTCTTCACGCTCAAGCACCTCATCGGCAACGCCTGGCTGGCCGAGGCGATTTATGAAAAGTCGCACGGCCGCTACCGCTGCCGGCTTCCGCAGGACATTGAACTGCGCAGCGCCACACCCCGCTCCATTCGCGACCAGGACATCCGCGCGCTCCTCGCCTGCGACCTCGGTCTCTTTTGTTTCGACGGCCATGAACTCGATGCCGGCACCGTGGTCGAATTCATGTTTGCCAAGTTTGCCGACATTCCCGCGGTGATCCTGCGCACCGATCTCCGCGCCGCCGGCGACGGCTCCGATCCGTGGAATCTAATGGCGAGCTATTATCCGCGCACGGTCAACGTCGTGATCAACAGCCTGGACGCCTACAAGACCGGTTCGGCGCGCCGCCGCCGCCTCGACGAGGTCGTGCGCCTCGCCGGTCAGCACAGCTCGGCCGCGGCCCAGGTTGCCTCCGAGCAAATCGCCAGCGCCTGCGTCCGCGCCCTCGATCGCGTCCGCGAGATCAAGCCCATCATGCCCAAGTTTCTCCGCGAGGAAATCTATACCTGGCTCGCGATCATGCCCGGCCTGCGCGACAAGCAGAAAGTCCTGCGGAGGGAATTCGAAAAAATCCTCGAACGGAAAGTGGACAAGGACCTGCTGTGAGCTTGGCCCGGACAGGAATGTGAGCTCATGTCAAACGTGAGCTAAAGGGCACAAGCGTGAGCATCTCTGCTTTCCTTCCTTTTGTCATTATAGCCGTTCTCGTTGGCCTTATTGTTTACCTGAGGATTAAAAAGCTAACCAGAACACACCTAAACCGAGGATATCCGTCACTCGCCGATTGGCACATACATAGCTCCTCAAAAGTAGTGACGTTAAAACCGAATTATCTGTATGCCTTTCTGAAGGCATACGTGTGGTTTTTTATACTAATCATACTGTTCTCGGGTGTTGTGCCATATTTCCAAGGTAAAGCAGTAAAACTCGATGACGTTCTTCCGCCAGCCGTGTTAGGAAGTGCGTTTCTTGGTATTTTTGTGGCTGTAATGTTCACGCCACGAGAAATCACCTGGAATGAGGAAAGGATTAAGATACGTGCTCTGTTTCCTGGCTCGGGCGATTATGCATGGGAACAGCTTGAAGCCTATAGTCCGTTTGGAAGAAGTGCCGCCACTTTTTTGATTAAATTTGAGGGGAAGCAGGCGTTCCAAATTGCGCCTTTTGGGTTTCGCACAGATGAGTGGAAAGCGTTTCAATCATTACTTCGACAACGCTTCCCAAAGAAAAAAACTTGGATATGGATTGGACCGATGCCAGTCCGTTTCTGGAAAGATTAAGCAATTAGAGTTGGCGAAGCTAACTCTGGAAGACGGCATGCGCCTGCGTCACTGATATCACCTCACCCACCCGCCGGCGGCCTGCAAAGGTGCGAGTTTGCCGCGGTGGGTGATCCAGACCGCGACCGCGCGGCGGTCGGCGCCTTCGGTTTGTGATTCCGGAAGTTTAATTTCGACCGCGGCATTTGCGCCGTCGCTCTTCATCGGTGCGTCGGCCAGCGCGAGTGCGACGAACTCATGCCGGAGCGTTTCGCCCTCGTTTTCACCGGCAGTGACGCGCGAGACGAATCCGCCGCCGAGCAGCGCGACGTGTGCCTCATAATCGACGGACATTTTTTCCGATGGCGAAAATTCCACCCGGCACGCGCCGGACTCCGGATCGACCGTCACGGCGAGCACGCCGGTGGTTCGATCCTCCGCGGGTGTGCGGTCGGACGGGTGCCATTCCGCGCCATTGCGCACAAAGCATGGCGTGTAAACCGAGCCGCTGCCCCACCCTGCGGCCAGCGCGTACTGACGTTCGGTGAATGGGCGCGAAGCGAAGCGATCGGTCCAGCCGAGGTTGTCCCAATAGTTGACGTGAAACGCCACCGGCACGAAGTCGCTCCACAGGCCGGGGTCGTGGCGCAGCCCGGCCAGCCAGCGCTCGGCCGGCGGACAGCTGCTGCAACCTTCGCTGGTGTAGAGCTCGATCAGCGCGGTCTGGCGCGGGCCGCTGGCGAAACGCCGCGGCTCCGCCCGCGCGGTCAGCGCCGCGGCGGCGAGGACAAAAAATAAAAACGGCCTCATCATGGAAGGATGAGGCCGGTGGCGGGCGGATTATTCCGCGTTTCACTGCCAGTCGAGCAGCAGGCGGGTGAAGTAGGTCGTATCGAGTTTTTTCACGCCGGGGCCGGGCTTGCTGTTGTAATCGTTGGAAAAGCCGAGGCGCAGCTTCCAGGCCGGATTGGCCAGCGGAATTTCATAAAAACTCTCGTGGGTGATGACGTAATTGTTGAAATTTTCGAAGGCGGGCACGTAAGTGAGCTGGTTGACGAGGCGCGAGATGCGGAAAATCCATTCGTGATTCAGCTCGAAGTCGGCGCCGAGGGAGTTCACGTCGGTCGTCGCGGGGTTCTTGTAGTTGTCATAGCGGTAGGACAGACCGGCGCGGCCGGTGAGCGTATGCTTGGGCTGCTTGATGAAGTCGTAGCCGAAGCCGGCCGCCGCGATGTCGTAGAAGATAATGTCCTTCACCCGGTCGAAACCGCCCTCGTCGCGCACATACCAGGAGTTTCTTTCCGAAAAGTGGGCGGCGTAATCGGTGCCGGCCTTGAACTGGTCGGCGGATTTCTGGTGGTCGGTGACCTGCCGGTTGTACTCGCTGTAAAACTGGAGCTCGTCCTGCGGGGTCTTGAGCACCGCCCGGAAGCTGGCATCGGTGCCGAGCGCGTCGTGATTGCCGCTCTTGCCCTCGACATCGACCGACGCCTCATAGGTCCAGTGGCGGCGGAGAGCGACCATGGCGGGATCATCCTGGCCCGCCTCCCAGCTGGCGGCGACGCGGCCGACATCGGTGGTCAGGGTGCCGTCCGCGCCAGCGATCTGGAGCCCGCCGTTGGGCGCAGGCGTGACCTGGCCGTCAAGGCGGGTGCCGCTGGCCAGGCGCACCGCCACCGGCGTGTCGGTGGCAAAGCCGGCGACCTCGGATTGCTTGATCGCAATGTCACCGGCGTAATCCGTCTGCAGGTAAACCGTGCCGTCGGCAATCTTGGTGATTTTGCCCACCAGGTGGGCGCCGTTTTTGGTCTCAACGGTGTCCGCGGAAAGGCGGACAGCGGCAAACGAGCCGCCGAGCAACACGGCGATGATGATGTGCCGGAAAATACGGGGAGTATTCATGGGAGGTAGAAGGAGGTTTTCGGCCGTGGCACAGTCAAATAGCGAGCAAAATAGTTCCTTCTCATTTGCTCCCGCTGGCTCGACAATTCGGGCTGGCTGCGCTCAGCTTGAAGGGCCCATGCCAGCGCCCGTGCAACGCCCCGGACTTCTTCTCGCCGATCGCTGGACCGATTACCGGTTGCTCGATTGCGGCGACGGCCTGAAGGCGGAGCGCTGGAGCGAGTTCACCCTGGTGCGGCCCGATCCGCAGATCCTCTGGCCGCAGGGCGAGGGACGGCACGGGTGGGAAAACTGGGACGGATTTTATCACCGGAGCGAGCGCGGCGGCGGCCAATGGGAGTTTCGGCGGCCCCTGCCCGAGTCGTGGACGCTGCGCTACGCTCCGCTCGGGCTCACCTTCAAGATCCGCCCGACCAGTTTCAAGCATACCGGCCTGTTTCCCGAGCAGGCGGTGAACTGGGAGTGGATTTCCGGAAAAATAAAATCCGCGCGCCCCACCGGGGGCCGCGAGATTTCCGTGCTCAATCTTTTCGGCTACACCGGCGCGGCCACCTGCGCCGCGGCCGCGGCGGGGGCGAACGTCTGCCATGTCGACGCTTCCGAGGGCATGGTCAAATGGTGCCGGGAGAACGCCGCGCTCAGCGGCCTGGCCGAGGCGCCGGTGCGCTACATCGCGGACGACTGCGTGAAGTTTGTCCGCCGTGAGCAGCGCCGCGGCCGCCGTTACGACGCTGTCATCATGGATCCGCCGACCTACGGCCGCGGCGGCGAAGGCGAGCTCTGGAAACTGGAGGACCACCTCTGGACGCTTTTGACCGAGTGCAAAAAGCTGCTCAGCGACCAACCGCTTTTTTTCCTGATCAACGCCTACACCGCTCGCCTCTCTCCCACTGTCGTCGCCAATCTGCTGGCTGCGCTGCTCGGTGACGCCGGCGGCATGCTCACCGCCGGCGAAGTCGGCCTGCCGATCGCCGCCGACAATAAAGTTCTGCCCTGCGGCATCTATGGGCGGTGGGAAAACGAAGCCGGCCGATGAAAACCCTTCGCCTCGCCGCCGTTCTGATCTTGCTCGCCGCCGCCGGCCTGCGCGCCGAGCAGTCGTTCACGATTTATTCGGAGAACGACAAATATTTCGCCGGCACCGACCGCCATTACACCAACGGTTTCAAGCTGACCTATTCCGACGATCTGGCGCATCCGGAGCTCGACGCGTTTGGTCGCGCCCTCGACCGCCTGGGCAACCATCTCGCCGCACTCGATCCCGATCGTGACCGCGCGCTGCCGGCGCAACTCAAGCTCGCCTATTCTCTCGGCCAGAATATCTACACGCCGACGGAAATCCACATTCCCGTTCCCGATCCGCATGACCGGCCTTATGCCGCGTGGTTTTACGGCGCGGTGGCGTTCGAGCGGCAGGAACCCACGCAACTTCAAGTCATCGAGCTCGACTTCGGCATGGTCGGCCCCGCCGCGCTTGGGCGCCAGATTCAAAACGGCTTTCACGACATCATTCACGTGGCGCATGCCCAGGGCTGGTCGCACCAATTGCGTAACGAGCCTGGCGTGCAGCTCGTCTACGATTGGCGTTATCGTTGGCTCGCCTGGGCCGACCCAGACTCCGGCCTGAGCCTCGACCTTATCCGCCGCTGGGGCGTAAGCCTGGGCAACGTCCAGACTTACCTCAATGTCGGGCCGCTGGTCCGCGCCGGCTGGCACCTGCCGGACGATTTCTGCCCCGACCTGATCCGCGCCGCCGGCGGCGGCGCGGAAAAACATGAAGGGGTGAGCCTATTTCTCTTTGGCAGCGCCAATGGCCGCGCCGTGGCCCGGGACATTTTTCTCGACGGCAATACCTTCGTCGACAGCCCCTCCGTTCGGAAGCGCCCGCTCGTGGCCGACCTCAGCGCCGGCCTCGGCCTCTACTGGGGCGTGGTCCATCTCGCCTATACGCAGAATTATCGCACGCTCGAGTTCTACGGCCAGAAGGAGCGCGATGTCTTCGGCTCCATCAATATTTCATTCGTCTGGTAGCTGCATCGCGGTGGTCGGCAGATCGGCGGCCGAAAAAGTCAGCCCGCCGGCTTGGCGGCCGCCGGGGAGGCGGCGGGCGCCTCCGGCTTGGGTTCCTCGACCGGCGCGCCCGGGCCGAGATTTTTCAATAAAAACGTCTCGATGGCCTTGTAAGCTTCGATCCGATCCTCTTCCCGGGCCAAGCTATGCCCTTCATGCGAAAGGAAAAGCGATTCGGGGCGATGGCCGGCTTTTTCCAACGCCCGGATCATGGTTTTGGCCTGCTTCGGGGGCACAATCTCGTCCTGGTCGCCTTGAATGATGAGCAGCGGCGCAACGATTTTGTCGGCAAAATTTATTGGTGAAATCGACTTTAGAAATTCCGCATCATTTTTCGGGTCGCCGATCTGCTGGACCCAGTAAGCATAGGCAAATTTGGTCTCGGGATCGTCCCGGTCCCGGATGAGGGCCGCCCAGTCCGTCACTCCAGCCAGGGAGATGCCACAGCGGTAAAGATCAGGATTGTTGCCGAGGGCGAACAGGGCGGAATAGCCGCCGTAGCTGCCGCCAAAAATCGCGATGTGCTGGGGATCGGCCAGCTTCTTGGCGATGGCCCAGCGCACGCCGTCCTCGATGTCGTTCTGGATGCCCCGGCCGATTTCGTGGCGGGCCTGCTTATAAAAATCCTCACCATAGCCCGGCGAGCCGCGATAATTTACCTGCAGCACGGCGTAGCCGCGGCTGGCCAAAAACTGCACCAGCGGATCGAATCCCCAGATATCGCGGATCCACGGACCGCCGTGCGGCATGACGACAAGCGGCAAATTTTCATGCGGCCGGCCGGGTGGGAGGATGAAATAACCGTGGATGAGCAGGCCGTCGCGCGCCTGATACTTGATCGGAAAGGTCCTGGCCATCTGCTCGGGCTTGATCCAGCCCATGCGCGGCGTGACGCGGCTCACCTGGCCGCTGGCGGTATCAAAAAGATAGTAAGTGCCCGGATCCTGGTCGGAAAAGGCCAGGACCAGCATACGCGTCTCGTCCCGGGTCCGGCTGGTGATGAGGTTGATCGTGTGCGGCAACGCCGCGTCGATCTGATGTTGGTAGGCGGCAAAGTCCGGATCGAACCAACGCATGTGCGGGCCGTTGGTCAGATAATAAAGACCGACCATCGTTTGCTTTTTCTTGGAAAAAATACCGCGATCCAGCGGCACGCCGTCGAAAGCCGGGATCGGCCCTTCCGCGACGATGTCGTATTCCGGATCTTCCAGCAGGGCGTCACCCAACTGGTCCTCGGCCGGATTGAGTGGATAGACCGCCCAGCGCCGTTTTTCAGAAAGCGAGGCAACGTAAAATTGCTGGTTGGAATAGTCGAATCCCAACGGCAGGACCTTGCCATGGCCTCCCGCCGGCTTGTCCATGGTATGCCAGGACGTATTCTCGTTCTCGCGGTAAATCACCTCTTCCTTCAGATTGTCCGTCAGGGTGAATCCCACCCGAACGCAGCCCGCGTGGTCGACGCCCCAGCCGACAACGTTGCCAGGGTTCTTCACCACGGTCTTATAGCCGCCCGTGACGGTGTTGACCGTCACCACATCCGGATAAACCGCGTCGGTCCCCACTCGCTCATGCCGGTCGAGCATGAGGATATTCTGTCCCTCGTCTTCGAAACTGTAGATCGTCTCCCGAGCCATCAGGCCACCACCAGTGGGATTGGCGTCGTAGCCGCTCAGCGGTTGCCAGTGACTGCCATCGCAATCAACCGCCCAGACGCCGGTGAAATAATATTCGTCCCGGCAGGAGGCGGTATAGACCAGCCGCCGGTCGTTGATCCATTCAAACGAGTTAATTTCCCGCCGGGCGTCGTTCGCATCCGGCACATAGCCGGGGTCGACGCGAACGATCTGTTTCTTGGTCGCGCCGATGTCGGCAAAAAACAGCGTCGGGCTTCCTTCGTATTCCCGCAAAAAAGCCAGATGCTGTCCATCCGGTGAAAGTTGCATATGGGAGAACGCCGGCGCACGGGCGAAGTCTTCAACCGGAATTATTTCGGCCGCGGGCAAGGCGGCGCTCAAGGCGGCACAAGCCGCCAGCCATCGGGAGGAGATCATGGGAGGATGAAGCTGGTGAATTGTCGTGACCTTCCTAGCGGGCGCCCTGTATACCGGCAACAGCTTTTGCAAGTTCGGTCCAACGGCTTGCGTTTTTGATGCCCTCCTCCCTGCCAGAAGCTTATTTCACACGTGCCGGCGAACTCCTCAATCGCGCCCGGGAGACCAACGCCCCCGTGCTTGCACGTCTTGCCCCAATCCTTGGCGGATGCGTCGCGGGCGGCGGCGTCATCCACACCTTCGGCAGCGGGCACAGCGAAATCGTCGGCCGCGAAATCATCGGCCGCGCCGGCGGCCTGGTCTGCGTCACCGGCCTGATCGATCCCACGGCCGGCTTTGTTGAAAACCTTCCGGGCTACGGCACGCGGCTCGCCGCGCGTTACGATCGTCAATACCACTTCCGGCCCGGCGAGGTGCTCATCGCCATTTCCAATTCGGGAAAGAACTGCTCGCCCATCGAGGTCGCGCTCTACGCCAGGGAAAAAGGCCTCACCGTCGTCGCCCTCACCAGCGTCGCCATGTCGAGAGCCACGCCGAGCGAGCACGCAAGCGGTCAGAAGCTCGCCGACGTCGCTGATCACGTGCTCGACAACGGCGGCGTGCCGGGCGATGCCATCGTCGAGGTGGCCGACGGCATTCGGGCCGGCCCGACTTCCACGATCATCGGCTGCTCCGTGCTCAACTGGCTGATGCTTTCGACCATCGACTGGCTGAAGCAGAACGGCCATCCGCTTCCCATCCTGCGCAGCCAGAATTTACCCGGCGCCATCGAGCACAACCGCGCCCTGGCGGAAAAGTACAAGGGACGCCTCAGCCGCCAGCTGGCGTGAGACCCGCCTTCGCGTTTCGAGTTACAAATTTCCGGCCGGGGGAGCCGTGATCGGATGTCCGGCGCGCGCCGCCCGCCATTGCCGGCAAAGGTCGGCCGCCGCCTCGGGCCAGCTGGGGAATTGAAAGGCAAAACCATCCTGCAAAAGCCGCCCGGGCACCACCCGCCGGCTTTTCAAGATCAGCTCGGTTTCGGTGCGGAGAAAAAACGCGCCTACCTCCAGCATCGCCTCCGTTGCCGGCAGACCGAAGCGGACGCCCCAAGCCTGCCGGAGCAGCCGCATGAATTCAGCGTTTGGCCGCGGATCCGGCGCCGCCAGGTTCACCGGTCCGGACAGGGTACCGCGCTGGATCAATTGGTAGACCGCCCGCACGAAATCGGTCTCGTGAATCCAGGAGATGTATTGCCGGCCATTACCGAAGCGGCCGCCGAGTCCGTGCCGGACCAACCCCAGCATGATGTCAAAGGCGCTCCCGCGGGCCGGACTCATCACAATGGAAATCCGCATGAGCACCTGGCGGGTGCGAGGCAAGGCGATTTCGGTGGCGGCGCGCTCCCACGCCGTCGCCACATCGATGCTGAAACGCCACGTATCGGGCGCATCCGTTTCCGCGCCGCCGAGAATGCCGGTGACCTCTTCGTTGGGTGCGTCGTAGCGATGAGCGTAGATCGTCGCGGTCGAGGCCTGCAACCAGACCCGTGGTGGCCGCGCGGCCTGGGCGATGGCGCGACCGACGGCGCGCGTGGAATCCACCCGGGAGTCCATGATGGCGCGGCGGTTGGCCGCGGTTAAACGGCAATTGACGCTGCGTCCGGCAAGGTTGATCACGACGTCGGCTCCTTCCAGCTCCGCCTGCCACGCGCCTGGCGACGCAGCGTCCCAGTCCACGGCGCGGCCCGGTCCGTCCGCCCGCGGATTCCGGCTCAGGACGACCACCTCATGCCCGTCCCGGAGAAAGGCCCGCGCCAGCGTCCCGCCGAGAAAACCGCGGCCGCCGGGAATGACGATTTTCATGGCCGGCCGGCTCGGTCCGCGCCAGGCGTCAGTTGGCGCCGGCAAAACTGCCGAAGCCGATGGCAGGTTCGACCTCCGCCGCCTCTTCTTCCTCCGGAATTTCCTCCAGCGGCGCAAACCGTTCGGAGGAGAATCCCAGCTCCTCCTTGCCCTCGTGAAACGGATCGGCGGGATTGTGCAGCTCCTCGAGGAGCAGGCCGACGGTGGCCGTTTCGCCGCCTTTCACGACCTTTTCGCGGCCGAGATAGACCTCGCGCACCGTATAAATTTTGTCTTTCACCGGCAGCTGCGTGTAGAGCGCGCGGACCAGCTGCGGGAATGCATCGTTGATGCAGATGACCTTCTGACCCTTGATCATAACGGACGTGAACAGGACATTTTATCCCCGAATCAAGGAAATCAAGAACCGCGTGCAAAATCTTCCGGAGTTCCTGATGGGCAGGGGAAAGCATCATTCAATTCGGCCTTCGTCGAAGTCAATCAGATCGGGAACGCTTTTGATCTCGCCGATGCGATCGGTGCAGCCCATGGCGGTGAGCGCCTGGGCGATGAACTCCTGTCCGGCGGGCGTCATGCCTTTTTGTGCCAGTTCGCGGTTCCATTTGGCGGCGCGCACATCGGCGGGGAGCAGCATGCGCAGCTTTTGCTCGATCTCGGCGTCGGTCGCGGATTCGCGGACAACCTGCTCGACCGCGTTGGGCTCGATGCCGAGGTGGAGGCAGAGGAACCGGTCGATGCCGCGTTTGTAATTTTTGGCATAGCTGGCCGGGAGGGCGCCGTGCTCCTTGACATATTTGCACTTGGCCAGAAACCGCGGCAGGTAGAGCAGCCCCGTCGCGGCGTGCGCCAGATAGGGCGAAGGCAGGCAGGTGAGCACCTCGCCGGTCGAGCCGGGAATCGGTTTGGAAGGCATGCGAGTTACTTGCTCGGATCGAAGTTCTCCAGCTTCAGTATGACCTCGTGGCTTGGATTCACTCCGAGTCCGTGTTTTTTCAGGTCATAAACATAGATGTAGCCGTCTCCTCCGTGCGCCAGGCAGATAGAGAATTCACGTACTCCAGCGTCCGTTTCCAATCGAACGCCATAATCACCATATCCAAAGCCCATCGGATCCATGTGAGTGAGCACTTCCTCACCTGGAGATGTTTTAGAAATCCTGATTATTTCCTCATCGATCGGATTCCGCAGCAGAGCCCCCAATTCATCCCGTGACGAGGCGGAAAGCTTTTTCCATCGTGACCTGAGTATGCAGCCGTGAAAATTACTCAGCTCGTCTCCCTTAGGCGCGCCGATTTTTGCAATCGATGCCGATGTCGCTTTGGTGAATGCCAATGCCTTAAGAGTCGCGAGCCGCCCATCGTCGCCCGTCACATCGGCTCGCGCCGCGACGATCAAACAGAAAATCAAGCAGCAGAGGATCGGCGTTTTCATCGCGCGGGACCTTCAAAATCCGCCGCGCTTACGGCGCGGGCCGCGGGTAGGCCGCGGGGCTGGCGTGGCCGGCGGCGTCCACCGCTTCGACACCGAAGACGAAGTTGTCCTTCGAGACGCCGCTGACGGTGAAGCGGGTCGTGTCCTTCGGCACCTCGAGGGAGTGCTGCCACAGCGGCGCGGTCGTGTCGCGCCAGACGATGCGGTAGCCGGCGAGGTCCGGCTCGCTGTTCGCCTGCCAGCGCAGCGTGGTGTCGTTGTCGGACTTGGTCATTTCGATCTCGACGAGGCGGGGCGTGGCTGGAGCGCAGGCCAGCACGGCGAGGGCCGCGGCGTTGACGCGGGCGACGTCGGCGACATAGGCGAAATTGATCAGGTCGGCGGTATCACCGTAGGCGGTGCCTTTTTCCACGCGCACGTCCTGGCGCCGGCGGCGGAAATCCGCCGCCGGCTCGGTGAAGCGGACGGCGGGGGCGCCGTTTTCGAGGAAGGCCATCTGGTCGCCATCGCCGAGGTAGCGGTCGGCACGGTAAATGAGCTTCACGTTCATCGCCGGCAGGTAAAGCGCCACGGCTTCCCTGACGGCGCGGGCGAGCTCGCGCGGCGGTGTGTCATTTTCGCCCCCCGTGGCGAGAAGGTCGCGCCAGCCGGGTCCAGGCGCGGGCGGCACACCCTGGGCGAAGAGGCGGACGGTGGAACTGTCGACCGTGCTGTCTCCTCCGCGGGTGCTGCCGATGGTGTCATTGTTGAACACGCCGGCGAGCTCGAGCTTTTTGGCGCGGGTCTGCGCGGCCCAATGCGCCGCACCGTAATGCCCCTGCTCCTCGCCGGCAGTGGCGAGAAACACGACGGTGGCATTGAACTCGTAATGGGACATGACGCGCGCAAGTTCGAGCACGGCGGCAATGCCGGACGCGTCATCGTCCGCGCCCGGGGCGGGGCTGTCGGGATCGAGCGGATTGGAGGCGGACGAATCGTAGTGACCGCAGATCACATAAACCCGGTCGCGTGCCGCCGGCTGGTTTCCCGGCAGGGTGGCGACAATGTTGACGATTTCGACCGGCCGGGGAATGCCGGAGGTCCGCGGCTGGGTAAAAGAATCGAGTTCCACCTGCAGCCGGCCGTTCGAGGCGGCGGCGATGCGTTCGAACTCCGCCCGCAGCCAGGTTCGGGCCGCGCCGATCCCGTTGCCGCCGGGCGACGGGTCGGAGAAGGTATTGCGGGTGGTGAAGCTGGTGAGGATGTGAATGGATCGCTCGATGCGTTCGGCCGAGATCTCGGAGATCATCTTGGCGATATCCGGGTCGCGCCGGACGGGCGCCGGTCCGGTGTCCTGGGCGGAAGCGGAGGCGGCGAGGAGGACGAAAACCGGCAGCAAGAGCGGCGGTGCGAGCTTCATCGGGCTAATATGGGACTTCACGGCGGTACTGGCAACGCGCTTGACACTCCCGCCGGCCTGCGGCACCTCAGTCAACTCTTAATCACTGAAAAGTCATGCAACCGACCTTCCGTCCACATCGCAAAAAGCGCGCGCGCAAAATCGGGTTTCGCGCCCGCATGTCCACCCGGGGCGGCCGCAAGGTGCTTGCCGCCCGCCGTCGCAAGGGCCGCAAGCGCCTGACGGTCGTCTGAATGCCGCGCGCCCGCGCGGCCGTGCCCCATGCGTTTCCGCGCCGTGCAGCGCCTGCGTCGCCAGAGCGATTTCCGCGCGGTGCGCGAGCGCGGCCGCCGCCACGACTGCGGCGGCTTCACCCTCTGGTGGCTTCGTCGCGCTCCGTCGGAGACGCCTCTCCCGCCCGCCCGCCTCGGGGTGGTGGCTTCAACCGCCTCGGTCGGTCACGCTGTCCGCCGCAACCGCGCCAAGCGCCGCCTGCGCGAGATTTTTCGCGCCCATCAGGACCTCGTGCCGGCCGGCTGCGACCTGCTGCTGGTGGCACGCGCCTCGCTCAATCAGCTTGCTTATGGCGAGCTGGAGCAAAAGTTCATGACTGCGTGTCACAAGATTTTTCCTGATGCCTGAACGGTTGAAAACCTTCCTCCGCCATGCCGTGCGCCTCCCGGTGCGGGCTGCGCTCGCCCTCATCGCGATCTATCAGCGCACGCTCTCGCCTGTCCTCCCCGCCCTGCTTGGCCCGGGTTGCGGCTGCCGCTTCACACCCTCCTGCTCGCATTACGCCGCCGGCGCGCTCCGCGAACACGGACTGGTGGTGGGCGGTTTTCTCGCCCTGCGCCGCCTGGCGAAATGCTCGCCACTTCACCCCGGCGGTTTCGATCCGGTTCCTCCCGCACCCTGGCATCGTCGGCCAAAACCGCGCTGCCGGCCGGTCCCTCCGCCCGTCCGTCCTTTTCGCGCCGGCGTCTAACCTTTGCTCGTTTCATGGATAAAAAGAATCTCACGATCGGCGTCCTTTTCCTGCTCGCGGCCTTCGCCATCATCAAGTTTGGCCCCCGCGCCCCGCAGCCCTCGCCACCCGCGCCCAGCATTGGCAACATCCGGCCGCTCGCGCCCGGCCAGCCGGCCCCCGGCCCTTCCGCCGCGCCGGCCGACGCCACCTTCGCCGCCCTGGAAACCGACAACGCCGGCGAGCACGTCACCCACCTCGACAACGATTTCATCGATGTCGCCCTGACTGATCAAGGCGGCGCGATCAAGAGCATCGCCTTCAAGAAATATCCCGCGGAACTGGGCAAGCCCGACCCGTATGTTTTCAACGCCCTGCACGTCGATCCCATGCTGGCGCTGGTCGACTTTCCCGGCCTCGACCGCGGCACGCATTACACCCTCGTTTCCCAGACCGCACGGGAGGCGGTCTTTCGGGCCGTGTTTGAAAACCGCATTGAGGTCACGCGCCGCTACGTGGTCGAGCCGAGCGACACCAAGACCGGCGATCCCTACCAGCTCCGCCACGAAACGGTGCTGCGCAATCTCACTGGCGAGACCGCGCCGCTGCCTCGCCTCGCCGTCAGCCTCGGCACGGCCACGCCGGTGGACGTCCGCGACTTCGGCACCTACCTCGATACCGGTTATTCCGACGGTTCGAGCATCAATTTCATTTCCCGCAACAAACTGCAGGGCGGCGGCCCGCTCAGCTGGTTTGGAATGGCTCCGCGCGGGCCGGTGCCGTACCTCGAGACGACATCCGCCATCGCCTGGGCCTCGGTCAAAAACCAATTTTTCACCACCATTCTCACTCCGGATGCGCCGGGAGTCGGACTGATCACCCGCCGCGTGGAACTGCCGCCGTTCCCTGGCACGACCGTTCCGGCCATCGGCATCACCGGCAGCGTGCTGCTCGCGCCGGCACCGCTCGCGCCGCATGCCCAAACCACCCTGGGAATGAATTTCTACGCCGGGCCCAAGGAGTACAAGCGCCTCGCCAACGCCGACGTGTTCAAGCGCGACCAGGACAAGGTGATGGAGTTCGGCATGTTTAAGTTTTTCAGCGAGCTGCTCCTGAACATGATGACCTGGGTGCACACTTGGGCCCCCAACTGGGGCCTGGCGGTCGTTCTCACCACTCTCACAATCAAGCTGATCTTCCTGCCCTTCACCTTCGCCGCGGCGCGCTCCGGCCGGCGCATGCAGCAGATCCAGCCGCTGCTCAAGGAAATCCGCGAAAAATACAAGGACAACCCGAAGAAGTTCAACGAGGCCCAGCTCGCCCTCTTCCGCGAGCACAAGATCAATCCGCTCGGCGGCTGCCTGCCCATGCTGATCACTTTTCCTTTTTTCCTCGGTTTCTTCCGCATGCTCCTCTGCGCCCCGGAATTCCGTTTTTCCTCCTTCCTCTGGGTGCACGATCTTTCTGCCCCTGACACTGTGGCCTATATTGCCGGTTTTCCCATCCGCATCATGCCGCTGCTGATGGGCGCCACCATGATTTATCAGATGAGCCTCGTTCCCCAGCCGACGATGGGCGACCAGACCCAGGCCAAGATGATGCGCTTCATGCCCTTCATCTACATCGTCTTTTGCTACCAGTATTCCTGCGCACTTTCCCTCTATTCCACGATCAACGGTCTCTTCGCCATCATTCAACAGCTGCTGATCAATCGCATGAAAAACGACGGCGACCCCACCCACACGGCCGGCGCGGCCCGGCCCGCCGGCGGCAAACCGCTGAAAAATGTCAGCCCGGTCCGGAAGAAATAACTTTGAACCGGGAACGCCGAACCGTTAACTGAAGACTTTTCATGGCCGGTCACAGCAAATGGGCTAAAGTCAAACGGTTCAAAGCCGTCACCGATGCGCGCAAAGGTAAAGTCTTCTCGCGCCTCTCGCGCGACATCACCATCGTCGCCAAGGCCGGTGGCGGCGACCCCGGCATGAACCCGCGCCTGCGCACCCTCCTGATGAAGGCGCGCGAAGCCAACATGCCCGCCGACAACATCGACCGCGCCATCAAGAAGGGCACCGGCGAACTGCCCGGCGTAGTTTATGAGGAAATTCTCTATGAAGGCTACGGCCCCGGCGGCGTGGCCTTCATTGTCAAGGTCACGACCGACAACAAGCAGCGCGCCGCCTCCGCGATCCGCTCCATCTTTGCCCGACACGGCGGCAACCTCGCCGGCGCCGGCGCGGTCGCCTTCCAGTTCCAGCACCTCGGCCAGTTTCTCATCGCCAAGGACAAGGCCACGGAAGACACGCTGATGGAGCTCGCCCTGGAAGCGGGCGCCGACGACGTCCTCACCACCGAGCTAGGCTATGAGATTCGCTGCCCGGTGAAGGCATTCGACGCCGTCAGCCACGCCCTCGAAAAAAAGGGGATCAAGTCCGACAGCGCCGAGATTGCCTACGTACCCTCCAGCACCGTGCCGGTCACCGACCTCAATGCCGCCCGCACGCTGGTCAAGCTGCACGACGCCTTGGAGGAGGACGATGATGTCCAAGACGTTTTCTCCAACGAGGAAATGGACGATGCCCTCAGTGAGGCCGCGCACCAGGGCTGAAGCACGGGTCGCTCGACGCTCCGGCCTGGCCACGGCCGCCGCGCTGCCTTCTTGCTTCCCGCCGCCGCGCCCTCTTTCAATCGAGTTGTGAACGACGCGGAAGACGCCCTCTCCACCACCGCCGCCCCGCCGCCCGGCGAAGTCGGCCTTGTCGAGTCGCACGATTTTGTCTCCTCCGAGCCGTTCACCTTTGAGGGCGGACAGACGATCCCCGGCCTCACCCTCCGCTACGAGACCTACGGCCGCCTCAATGCCACCCGCGACAACACCATTCTCATCTGCCATGCCCTGAGCGGCGACCATCACTGTGCCGGGATCCACGCTCTCACCGACCGCAAGCCCGGCTGGTGGAACAACCTCATCGGGCCGGGCAAGGCAGTGGACACGAACAAGTTTTTCGTCGTCTGCTCCAATTGCCTGGGCGGCTGCCAGGGTTCCACCGGCCCGCTCTCGCTCGACCCGCGCACCGGCCGGCTTTTCGGCATCACTTTTCCGGTGGTGACCATCCGCGACATGGTTCGTGCCCAGAAGCTGCTCTGCGATTACCTCGGCCTCCGCTCGCTCTATGCCGTCACCGGCGGCTCGATGGGCGGCATGCAGGTTCTGCAGTGGGCGATCGAATTTCCCGGCTTCGTGAAAAAAATCCTTCCGCTTGCCACCACCGCGCGGGAGAGCGCCCAGGCCATCGCCTTCAATGTCGTCGGCCGCCACGCCATCATGCAGGATCCGGCATGGAACCGCGGCGATTACCCGCGCGACGGCGGACCGCGCATCGGTCTCGCCATCGCCCGGATGATGGCGCACATCACCTACCTCAGCGACACCTCGATGGACCGTAAATTCGGCCGCAAGCTGGTGAAGAACGACGTCGCCGACCAGTCCTTTCACATCACCCAGTTCGCCGTCGAGCAGTACCTGCAATATCAGGGACAGAGCTTCATCAA
>Ga0070741_10010185_pt1 | contig 17870 bp, 15 predicted proteins | sample Coa_R1_4_FD_66440 | JGI IMG/M metagenome (GOLD analysis project Ga0070741, IMG submission 66440) | Surface soil microbial communities from Centralia Pennsylvania, which are recovering from an underground coalmine fire - Coalmine... | ecosystem: Environmental > Terrestrial > Soil > Unclassified ...
CTTCGTATATGCACGGGAACGCCTGAAACCGAATACACGATCACGTCAATAGTTCCCGCTTCGCCTTTTTCTTGGTCTCCACCCGGACGGCCCACATCAACCTTCGCCGCAGCAAAACCCCTGGCGACGACGAGTTCCTGCAGCACGTCTGCCACCCTGTCTGTCAGATCACCGTCGAACGGTAATTGGCCCTGGAAGAGCGGCAAAATGGAGTGAATTTTTTCAATCAACTCAGCGTCAGAGAACCACACGAAATTTTCGAATTTCACCGGGGCCAGTTTGTCACTGTCCCCTACCTGGAATTGCAGCCTGGTCCCCGCCGAATCGTAGGAGAAGGTGTACGACACATTGGTGAACATCCCAGTGCCGCCAAGTTTTTCCGAAGCTTGCTGAAAGTCGCCTTCTCCGACCTGTTCGCCAAGTTGCAAGCCAGTCAGCGGGATAATCTGCTGGGGTGAATATCGTTTGCTTCCGGTGATGGAAATCTCGATGAGCTTGTAGGAAGAAAGCGAAGCGCCCCGTCTAGGGGCCGGGGTCTGGCCGCAGAGCAAGGTGCAGGCAAGGAGCGACAAAAGAAAGGTTCCAATGCGACGCATTATGCCTTTGCCGGCAAGCCGAGTTCCAGGTTCTTCAGCTTTACCGTGGTGTCGATAAATGTCAGAGCCGCGCGGCTCAGAGCTTTGTCCTTGCGGAAAACCAGGGCCAGATCACGCCGGACTTGGGCATCGGAAATGGCCAGCGTGGCCAGCGCCCGGGCTCGCAGATCTTCGGCCACATTGGAGCGCGCAATGAAGCCGACGCCGACGCCGGCAGCAACGAACCGCTTAAGCAACTCACTGGAGTCGAGTTCCATCGCGTACTGCGGCTTGAGGCGGCGCTCGTGAAAAAGGGCCTCGAGCGCGTCGCGGGTGTGCCCCGCTTTCGGCAGCACCAAGGGGAATTTGGCCACCTCGGCGATGGTCGCCGACTTCATCTTTGCGAGTTCGTGCTGTGGCGGCGCGATGATAACCAACTCGTCACGATGAATCAGGACAACGGTCAGGCGGTTATCGTCCACCGGGAGCGATACGAATCCAAAGTCCACGGAGTTATCGATGACCGAATCTAGAATTTTTGAATAGTCGGCGCGCTTGATATTCACCGCCACGTCCGGGTATCGCCGCTTGAATTCCCCGAAGACCTCGGGAAGGATGTGCAGGCAGGTCCCCTCGTTGGCCCCGACAATGATTTCCCCGCGCGGCACACGCTCAGTCTCGGCGATGGCAACCATGACAGCTTTGCGCGCCTCCAGCGTCTCTTCCGCATATTTCTGAAACAGCTTGCCGGAAGCCGTGATCGAGACCTTGCCTCCGGAACGATCGAGTAACTTGGCGCCGACTTCCTCCTCCAGGGCGCGAATCTGCGAAGAAATCGCCGGCTGCGTGCGAAAGCGCTTCTCCGCCGCCCGCGAGAACGAGGACAGCCTCGCTACCTCGAGAAAGGTTTCCAGTTGATCGAAGTCCATGCGCGTTGCCCAGTTCGCTGGATGAGTCGCTCCCGCCACTTCCTTCTGGGGCGAGCGAATCGGCTGCCACAACCCAACGGTAATGAGTAACCCTATACTAAATTCTTCGCAAGCACATAGAAAACACGGCGTGTAGGCGGGTCGGGCACTCGGGAAGACAAGAGAACAGGGCAGGCTCAGTCCGTATGAAGACGGCCCCGAAGGAGCAGCGGAGGGCTCATGCAAGAGCCCTCTGCCCTCGGCATTGGATTCAGCGGGTCGTCTGGAGCGACCCGATTTCGCCGAACGAAGTAATCACCAAAGCATCGCTATCCTTGGTCACAACGCCGCTCTGCGGGTCCACGCGAAAGGACGCGACCGATGACTCACAGGGAGGAAATGGACACGAGGTCTCTACGATGCCATAGAGAAACTGCCCCGAATGATCTGCCCACAAGGTCCCTATCGTCTCGTAATTCTCCTCTGTCGATTGATTGATCAGCGTCAGCGTGCCCGTGCCAGGATCACTTGCCCACGCGCTGATAACGGCTGAACCCGTATACACACGGTCGTAGACGGGATCCACGCCCATGTCATTGTCATTGACGTTGAACGGCGAGCCGGGTACCTCGGTCAGTGCTCCGCTATCCGTGTCGATCCGGTATCCGGAAATCATGTGATCGCCTTGCTGCAGGTATAGGTAACGGTTCGTGGTACTCATGTTGAGAGAATTGCCGCTCGCGGGAAACGGCGAGCCGGATACGGGGGCCAGCTTCCCGGTTGCCCAGTCCACCTTGTACGCCGCGATCCCATTCGGAACCTGAACGCCGGCGTAAACAAAATGCCCAGAAGGATCAGTCACAATAGGACCGCCACTCGCTAGCGCGGGCAAAGTAGCCATGGCCACCTTGCTCAGTTTTCCTGTTGCCCAATCGATCTGCAATGTAAACAGGTGGTTAAATGCATCGCTGGCGAATACAAAGTTGCCGTGGGGATCCATTCCGATTGCGATAAAGTTCTCCCGACCGGTAGAGACTTTAAAGGGGGAGCCCGGTAAGAGCGTCAGGTTTCCAGTAGTGCGATCGATGCGGTATCCAACGATGCCATTCGTCGCACCGCCGACGTAGAGGAAACGTCCAGTGGGATCTACAACGGCATTGAGAGGACTCAGGTTCTGAGTTGACGCCTGGTTCGAGAATGCGAGATTTCCCGATGGGTCGATATTGAATTCGTTTACCGCGTGAAAGTCATTCGTGACCTCGTACAGATGACGATCCTTGGCGTTGGCGACTGCCGTATCCACCTCGGTTTTAAACACGGCGCCACAGTTGTCCCAAGCCTGCACAACAAACGGATAAGATCCTGGCGGTAAAGCTAAATAAGTGTTCAGGTGATCGGAATCCACCGTGTAGGCCTCGGTGAAAGGGGCGGTGTAGATGCGCATAGCGGATATGCCCTGCGCACAACCGGGGCTGCTCGCCGAGGCCGCGAATTTCACGGGCGAGATCGCCGTTGGCGACATTGGGGTATAGACCGTCACTCCGGCATTGTCACTGACCACGACCTGCGCGGCTGCCACGGCCGTTCCGCCACACTTGTCTGCTGCCTTGATGACGGTGTTGTAAGTACCTGGAGCGAGTTGCACAAAGGCCTGTACCTGTGAGGTGACGGTCGAATATGCCTGCACTCCCGGTGAACTGAAGATCGTTATGCGTGAGATCCCGGCAGCGCAGGAAGTACTTGCATATGCCTGGTAGAACACAGGCGAGTTTGCGGAAGACCCCGGCTTGGGTGACAGCAGGGTAATTGTTGGAGCGGCAAATGCTCCCACACTTGACAGGATTAAGGCGACCAGAAAGGCTCTGTACAGCGAAACAAGATTTGCTACTTGAGGCCTCACTTGAATTCCCCCTTTGAGAAATGCCGTCACCGGGAACGGGATCGCCTACATTGAGTTTGGTCGATATGGTCGAGCCCGTGGCTTTCCCAGCTTTGGAGTGCTACGCACGCAACGGCAGTTGCTCGACATTCGCGAAGGCCGCTTGTGGCGCGGTGTCTGGCTTGGAGGCTTTGTAACAGACACCATGCGCGTGTCAGCGTTCTACGTCAGCGCCCAATAGCGTTCTCCGCTGATCGCCACTCCGATCGAAGATTGAACCGTCGATGGTGCAGTTCAAACCGGTTCTTGAGCGGCTCGAAATAATCCAGGTTTATGGGTGCGATAAGAAATATTAATTGTTGCGGGTAGAGCTGCGCGCCTAGACTCGAAATGAACTGGCGCAGGCGAGAGACTGCTCCAGGCAAACATTCTCCCCAAATCTTATGAAGCTTTCTGTTCGCGATCGCGACTGCGCATCGTTCCTTCGCAGTGGTGTCGCATTTCCCGGCGCCGCGTCGTGGCGGCACAAAGGAGAGATACATGTCTGATGTCAAGACCGATCCGAAAACCGTGCTGGATTTCGTGAAGAAAAACGGCGTCAAGCTGCTCGACCTGCGCTTCACCGATCTTCCCGGGCTCTGGCACCACGTCTCCTATCCCATCGACCAACTCTCGGAATCTTCTTTTGAAGAAGGCTTCGGCATGGATGGCTCCTCAATCCGCGGCTGGGCTGCGATTCACGAGAGCGATATGTTGCTGATCCCAGACGCCAGCACCCACATGCTGGACCCGTTTACTGAGGCCGCGACGCTGGTCATGGTGGCCGATGTCATCGATCCGGTTACCAAACAGCGCTACGACCGCGATCCGCGTTACATTGCCCGTAAGGCGGAGCTTTACCTGGCCTCCACCGGAATTGCCGACACGGCCTATTTCGGGGCGGAAGCCGAGTTCTTCATCTTCGACAACGTCCGCTTCGATCAACGCGAGCAGCACGGGTTTTACTTCATCGACGCGGAGGAGGGGCGCTGGAACTCGGGACGGACAGAAAACAATCTGGGATACCGTCCGCGCTACAAGGAAGGCTACTTCCCGGTGCCGCCAACCGATCATTACCAAGACTTGCGCAGCGAGATGGTGATGACCATGCAATCCTGCGGCCTGGAAGTCGAGTGCCATCATCACGAGGTGGCCACCGGCGGACAGACGGAAATTGACCTGAAGTTCGACTCGCTGGTACGTTCCGCCGACCACATGATGCTGTACAAGTACATCGTCAAGAACGTGGCCAACCAGTACGGCAAGACCGTCACCTTCATGCCCAAGCCGATTTTCCAGGACAATGGCAGCGGGATGCATACTCACCAGTCGTTGTGGAAGAGCGGCAAACCACTGTTTGCCGGGGACGGTTACGCCGGCATGTCGCAGACGGCGCTGTGGTATATCGGAGGGCTCATTAAACATGGTCCGGCACTTTCCGCGCTGATTGCGCCCACGACCAATTCCTATAAGCGCCTGGTGCCGGGCTTCGAAGCTCCAGTGAACCTGGCATACTCGCGGCGTAATCGCTCGGCGGCCTGCCGTATCCCGATGTATTCCGCGTCGCCGAAAGCGAAGCGTGTGGAGTTCCGTCCGCCTGACCCGAGCTGCAATCCGTATATGGCATTCGCTGCGATGATGATGGCGGGACTGGATGGCGTGGAGAACAAGATCGATCCGGGCCAGCCTCTCGACAAGGACATCTACGATCTCGGTCCGGAGGAGTTGGCGAAAGTGCCGTCGATGCCCGGCTCCCTCGAAGATGCGCTCGATGCCCTGGAAAAAGATCAGGCGTTCCTGCTTAAGGGGGACGTATTCACCGAGGAACTTCTGCAAACTTACATTGAATACAAGCGTTCCAAGGAAGTGGATGCGGTTCGCCTGCGGCCTCATCCCTTCGAGTTCGCGCTGTACTACGATATTTAGGGATTCGCGAAGTCCTGATCACAGGGGCCTGGTGATGCCAGGCCTTCTTTATTGGTGCGGTTCTCCATGGACGAATGACACAGACCATGACCCCGCGCTCAGGTACAATGCTCGCCGTCTCCTACAGGTGTAGCAGGTACACTCCGGCATCCTTAGCCGAAGGCCAGCCATTGCCTGCTCTGATCTCCCAAGGAGCCAGTAAAAAATACGGTGTGGAGGCCCTGATGAAGCGACTGCTCTGGATAGCAGTGTGCCTGGCTCTATCTTGTACGGCGTTAGCGCAAGATGGCTATATGCCGGTGGAACGAATTCGACTGTTTTCTCCACGGGACATGGTTTGGGGCTACGGCCAATTCGACGTCGCCCCGCCGCACAACGAACCTGATCCGAACCTGTGCGCTGCGAACGCAGGGACCTATGGGGGCAAAGATGCTCCCTGCAACGCATTCGGGCGTTATCTTCTCTCCGCATACGTGGAGGTGCATCCGTTTGCGAAAACTCAGCTTCGGCGGCTCATGTTTTTCGGCGCTCCCACGTTGGTTTTCGGCAGGAATGTCCCGCAAACTCTTTATACTTGGTCCATGGATGGCATCGGCTGGGAGCGCTCGTGGGGAGCGGCGATTGAGATGGGGAGCGGCTTCCAAATGCGGGTAACACAGCATTTTCTTTTTCAGCGATTTGGTGTGCGAGATCGTAACCTTGGCCCCGCGGATCTAGGAGTGAATGGGCCGTGGGGCCGCTACACTGTGATCGGGGTCAGAAAATATTTCGGGCGGCCGCGAGTGGAATCGACGCCATGATTCGGCCGCAAGATACCGGTGCTAACCTCAGGTGTCGAGCTTCACGCGTCCCTCATCCATGCTGCGAAATGCCCAAGGATTATCAGGCGTAGCCCCGGCCCATGCTTTGCCCGGGCTTGACGCAGTCGTGTTTCAGGACCCCGAGCGGGCGCGCGTCGCCTTTTCGCGGGTCGCCGGACACGTTTCTGCCGCCCTCGCCCAAGCGATCCCCGCACTGCTTTCCGAGTCGCCCGATCCCGATTCCGCGCTCCTTTATCTTGATCGTCTCGTAAGCGAGTCGGGAGCAGAGCTGGTACGGCTGCTCGAGCGACATCACTTCCTCGCCCACTACGCCATCGTGGTGTTCGGTTACAGCCACTTTCTCGCGGAGACCTTGCTGCAAAATACCGATGTACTGCAGAGTTTTCTGCGCGAGAAAAAACTCGACCGCAGCCTCTCGCGGGAAGAGTTTCAGGAGAGCCTGGCCCGTTTTCGGTCCCGTAGCTTCGAAACCGACGTATCGCTTCTGCTGGCCCGCTTCAAACGGCGGGAATTCGTGCGCATCATGTTGCGGGATGTCCTCAAGTTGGCGCCGCTGGCAGAGACAACCGCAGAGATTGCCGCTCTCGCCGACGTGTTGATAGGAGAAGCTCTGCGGGAGTCGGAAAGCGTGCTGCAACGCCGCTTTGGGCTTCCGCAGCACCTGGATGTCGATGGCCGCTTGGTGACGACCCCTTTCTCTATTCTGTCGCTGGGAAAGCTGGGGGGCAACGAACTTAACTACAGTTCCGATGTAGACCTGTTGTACGTTTTCGGCGATGGCGAGGCGCCCGCCACGCAGACGATTTCGAACCAGGAATATTTCGTGACGCTGGCGCAAAACGTGACAGAAATCTTGTCCCGTGTCACTCGGGAAGGCCCCGTGTTTCGCATCGATATGCGCTTGCGGCCTCAAGGGCACCAGGGTGAGCTGGCAGTCAGTCTTGCCTACGCCCAGCATTATTATGCAAATGTCGCCCAGGATTGGGAGCGACAGGCACTTATCAAAATGCGACACTCCGCGGGAGACGCTCCGCTAGCCCGGGACTTCATCCGCAGGGTGCAGGCCCATGTCTACGGTCACCCAGACCAAGTCAATTTCGCAGCCATTGAGACTGCCCTGCAGTCGCGCGCGAGAATGTCATCGCGCCGGGGGGCTAGCGCGGCCAAACAGTCGGGCATCGATGTAAAAATCGATCGTGGAGGCATTCGCGATATTGAGTTCCTCGTCCAATGCCTGCAGCGGGTCTACGGCGGACCGGAGCCCTGGCTGCGCTCCGGAGGCACGCTATTCTCGCTTCACAAGCTGCACGACAAAGGCCGGATCAGCGGCAGCGATTTTCAGGAACTCACATCCGCCTACGAGTTCCTGCGACATCTGGAACACCGGCTGCAACTTCGGCAGGGGCAGCAGACGCATCGAATTCCTGCGTCGCCTGAAGACCTGACTATCCTGCACAAAGCCATGGAGCCCTACGCGGCCCGGGAAGAGAATTCTGAGTTCGATTTTGAAGCTGCCGTGCGCTACCGCATGTCGGCGATCGCAGAGATTTACCAGCGCATCATTCACCAGCGGCACGACGGTGAGGAGCCGCGGGAGCAGCAGTCCGCATTCGAGCTGCGCAGTCCCACAACAGCGGTTTCTCCAGAAGCTTCGCAGCAGGGAATTACGAATCTGCTCGCGAAGGACCTGCCCACGTTGCACAAGGTCCTCAGCAGCGGCCAGGTCGAAGATTATGCCCGGCGCAATCTCTTCCGCTTCCTGGCTTCGGCCCTCACCACTTCCGACCGCTACGCGGCAGTGTTGCGTAACTCCGCCGCGGTGGAGAAGTTGCTCGCGGTTTTCGCGAACAGCCAATATCTCAGCGACATCCTAATTAGGAATCCCGAGGAGATTTCAACCCTCGCGCACCTGGGCGACGTGGCGTTGAGAATAGGCAGCGGCTATTTATTTCAGCAAGATCGCGCCCATGTCGTTCTGGCGGGAGAAGACGATGCAATCGGACGCAAGCCTGCGAGCGATCCCATTTTCGCCTACATAGCAGCGGCAAGTGACTCGTACGCGCAAAAGTTGGCTTTACTGCGTCAACATCATCGCCGCCGCGTGTTTGCATCCGGCGCAAAAGACATTACTGAGTTGCGGGAGGTGTATCAGTCCCTGGGCACTACTACCGCGGCAGCAGATGATGCCATCAACGCTGCGTTTCAGATCTCCGGAAGTCCAGAGGGATTGGCGATTCTGGCGCTGGGGCGCCTGGGTACGACGGAATTCGACCTGCTCTCCGACGCCGACGTTCTCTTCGTTGCACATGAGTCCGCTGACCTGGCCTTACTGCAACATTGTGCCCAGCAGATTATTCATACCTTGGCGGCGCATACGCGCGAAGGCATGGTATTTCCGGTTGACAACCGCCTGCGCCCCCACGGCGGACAAGGAGATCTGCTGGTAAAAGCGTCTCAATTGCGGGCCTATTTCCAAAAGGATGCGCAGCCGTGGGAAGCCCTGGTGTATTCGAAGCTACGATTTATCGCGGGTTCCCCTGTTGTTGCCGAAGACGCGATCGCCGCCGCGTCGGAGTTAGCTGGCCGTTTTCGGCGCGACCCCAATTTTGCAGGCGCGATTCGCGAGATGCGATCCAAACTGGAGAACAGCGACCCGGGTGAGGTCAGTTTCAAAACTTCTTCCGGAGCGGTTTACGACATTGATTTCCTCTGCGGGTACCTGGCCATCCAGCAGCACCCTGCATCATGTCAGCAAGGGACCTTGCGCGAGCGTCTGTGGGGCTGCGCCGCTGCAGGGCGAATCACAAACTCCGAGGCTGCCCAGCTCGATCACGCGGCGGAATTGTTCCGCACCGCAGAGCACGTGGCCCGCCTGGTCGTAGGGCGGCGGCAGAAGTGGCTACCGACATCGGAGCATGCCAGGCAAGCCACGGAGAAGCTAACCTCGCAAATTCTGGGTTACAGGCTGGCGACGGGATTGGACGCGGAATTAGAGGAAGCGCGTATTCAAACTCGCCGCATCTACGACGCGAAGCTGGGCGTGTGAGGAGAAACTTGTAGCTGTGCCGCTTTCGCTCCATGATCCTTAGTACAATCAGCAGGTTACCAACGAACCTCAATGTATTGGTGTCAGCCTCTGTGCCGGAATGCTGTGCGAATGGCGCGAGAGGGATTGGGGATTCACTACAAATTCAATGCGTACTGGGCATGTTTCGAGGAGGCAGCCTATTACGACCCAGATTACATAACATGTCCGATAACAAGTATTATGTAAAAGTAGAGTTGAGCTAGACTCCGGTTAGGACGTCACTTCCAACTGGATCGAAGCTTCCAAACCTCTGCGCGAACGACGCTCGGCTTCCCTTCGCTTGAGAACACCTCAATGTCATCCATCCTATTCGCGGTCGTCGCGGGATAAATCAGGTTCGTCATCGCGATTGTGCCGTTCTGTGCGGAAGCTTCGATCGACGAGCGATCGACAATAAGCTTAAGGTCGTAACCGCGATCCGGTACCACAGGTGCGGTCGTTTTTAGGGCGAAGTCCGGAATGGCCACCACGCTGGACTGAGTACGATCCATGTAAAGCTGCGCCTTTTGCGGATCGAATGCAATTTCCGTCCAATGCTTCGTATCGCTGTAAATTCTGATCCCGAAGGTCCCGTGCGAGGTTCCGCTGAAATTCAGTTGAATCTCGTACGGCGCTTCGACCTTGGCCAGCTTGGCGCCGTGAAAATTGCCGGGTGAGACTGCAGCCACTGGAGGCCCCGGAAAGCGAAGTGGGCTGATGACGGGTTCCTGCCTGAGCGCTAACCCGGCCTTGTCTTGGATGAAGGACAGTTGGCGCGGCAGGCTCATCTGCCCACGCCAAGGCGAGGTCGGCAGCTTGGCGGCATATTGCCAGTTACTCATCCATCCCAGCAGGACTGGTTTCTCGTCTTTCGGAATACCGTTGAAGCTGATGGCGCAATAATCGTCCTTGCCGTAATTCGTCCAGCCATGGGAGCCGGGATCTTTCGATGCCGTGAAGTCTTTCCCGTCGAAATTTCCCAGGAAGTATTGCTCACCCGACCCCCCCTGCGGCGCTCCGGGATTGAGGCCCACCTTCAGAGCCCAGATGCTTGCCTTTCCATCGGACGCGGGAATACGAAGCAGGTCGGGACACTCCCACGCTCCATCGATATCGCCCGCGGGACCAAAATCGCTCAGTGCATGCCAGGTTTTAAGATCGGGCGAAGAATAGAAGCGGATTTTGTGCTCGAGCGGAAGCGACACCGCCATAACCCAGTGCCGGGCAGCATCGTGCCAGAAGACACTGGGATCACGGAAGTCGGTGAGGTGCAGATCTATGACAGGATTGCCAGGATAATCGATCCAGCTACGCCCTCTATCGCGACTGTGGGCAATGTACTGGGCCTGGCGCTCGCCGCCACCGGCATGACTATATCCCGTATAGATGGCCACCAGGCAGTCGCTTTTCGGCGCGCAAAAGCCACTGGTATTTTCGCGGTCCACAACTACACTGCCGGTGAAGATCATCATGCCATCGTGTTCCGGGATGGCGACCGGAAGCTCATGCCAATGCAGCAGATCGGTGCTGACGGCGTGGCCCCAACTCATGTGGCCCCACTCGTCTCCGAAGGGGTTGTACTGAAAAAAAAGGTGATATTCCCCGCGATAGTAGACCAGGCCGTTGGGATCGTTCGTCCAATGCTGGCGCGGCGAGAAGTGAACCTGAGGACGGTACGGTTGATTATAGGCGCCCGGCTGCGAGCTTGCGGGCAGCGCGCACGCGGCAAGTATCGCGAACAGGAAAGCGACACGAGTCATGGACGCGTACCGCGCCAAGAGTTGAACAGGAGAGTCATCGCTCAGGTTGATCGTGCGCGTCTGATCTTAGCAGCTGGTCGAGATCAGTTCGAAATCGATGCAGCAGTTGGAGCCGTTCCGGTGTGGCCTCTACGATCAAGTCCTTACCCTGGAAGACCTGGCGGCCTTCCCTTTCGATCAACACGCCAATAGCTTCGCCCATGCGCCACCCAGGAGTGCCCAGCATTTGCAGGCCGTCTACTCCGGGCACGAGCATAGCAATGCAGTTGTCGCGAACGACGCCAATGCACTTGGGAAAGCGATCAAAGGTTTCAATTTCAAAGCCGGCGAGATAAATGCGCTGGAGCTGCTCGGCAGGACCCATGGCGAGTTACTGATTTGCCGATTGCGTTACATCTTGTAACGCCCGAGATCTTCGTCGTTCAGACCCTCGAGCCATTTGCGAAGCTCTTCGTTCGTAACCCGGTCGGAAAGGTGCGTGGCCTGGCGGGAATTTTTCAGAACCTCGTCTTCCACGAATATAGGGCAATCCACGCGCAGAGCCAGAGCCAGCGCATCGGATGGGCGCGAATCGATGCTGATCACGCGGCCGTCCCGTTCCAGCCAGATCACGGCGTAGAAGGTGTCTTCCTTCAATTCGGTCACCACAACTTTGTGCACCTGGGTGTCGAGACCGGTAAGCACGTTCTTGATGAGGTCGTGAGTCATGGGACGCGGAGTGGCGACCTTTTCGATCTCGAGCGCGATGGCGTTGGCCTCGTAGATGCCGACCCAGATGGGCAAAACAGTGTCACTGCCGATATCCTTGAGGATCACGATGGGCATGTTGGTGACGGGGTCCATCATCAAACCGCGAATTTTCATCTCAACTTCCGTCATGGCTCCTCCGAACGCGAGGCGACCGGGACCCCGCAATTTTCTCCTTATATCACCATTTGGCCCAAAAGGCTGTTGGGAAAACCAGTGGTGATGAGCACCTTAGTGTAGCTACCGGTCTGAAGGTTCAGGCCGTCTGGGGCGGTGAAATTCAGAACCCGGTTCTGCGAGGTTCGTCCAATCCACTGGCCGCGCGCCTGGTTCTTTCCTTCAATCATGACTTCGACGGTTTGACCAATTTGCTTTTGATTACGATGCGATTGGATCTGCTTTTGTTTGTCCTGCAAAACCGCCAATCGGCGCGCTTTCTCATGATCGGGAATGGCGTCTTCCAGATGGATGGCCGGGGTGTTCGGGCGCGGCGAGTACTTGAAGGCGAAAATGCCGTCGTATTGGACGGCATCGAGCAAGGTAAGGGTCTCTTCGAAGTCGGCCTCGGTCTCGCCGGGAAACCCCACAATGACGTCAGTGGTGAGGCTGATCTCACGCCGCGTCGATTGCATCCAGGCGACGCGCTCGAGGTACTGTTCGCGGGTGTACAGGCGCTGCATGGCATCGAGCACGCGGGTGGAGCCGCTCTGGACGGGCAGGTGCACATGGTCGCAGAGGGTTGGCGATGAATCGATGGCCTCGACGATGTCGCGTCCAAAATCCCGTGGATGCGAGGTAGTGAAGCGCACCCGCTTGATACCGGGGACCTGACCCACGCCCAACAGCAACTCGGCAAACGATCTCTTGCCTGACGGATCTCTGTAAGAGTTCACGTTCTGTCCAAGCAACTGGATTTCCGTGTACCCAAGGTCGGCCATTTGGCGGGCCTCGGCGAGCACCGAACCGGATGTGCGGCTGCGCTCCTTGCCGCGCGTAAACGGAACCACGCAGTAGGCGCAGAACTTGTCACAGCCTTCGATGATGGTGATGTAGCCGCGATGAGGATTGGTGCGCGCGGTGAACTCGGTCTCAAAGCATTCGTCCGTGGCGCGGTCATCGAGACCGGTGGCGCGCTTCCCTGCCTCGATCTGCACCAGCATCTCCGGCAAATTGCGATACGAAGCGGACCCACACACCAGGGAGACGTGAGGAGCCCGCTCGAAAATTTTCTCGCCCTCCTGCTGAGCGACACAACCGAGCACAGCAAATTTCTTGCCCTCGCGTTGCAGCTTCTTGTAGTCGGCAAGGCGGTGGAAAACCTTCTGCTCGGCCTTGTCACGAATGGAGCAAGTGTTGTAGAGGATGAGGTCGGCCTGCTCGACGGTCGGGACCTGGCGATAGCCCTCGGAGATGAGCGTACCAATGACCTTTTCCGAGTCATGGGCATTCATCTGACAGCCGAACGTTTCAATGTAGAAGGTCTTGCCGGGCCCCGCAGGCATAAGGGAAAGTATAACCCGGGGAACAGAGGTTTTCAGGAAGGGTGCCGAGGTTACGCATACGTGACGCCGGTATCTTTATCCGCGTAGATGAGGGTACCTGTAACGGCACCTTCTTTGATGTGCTTTGAAAACGCGAGCTCGCAGCAGTGGATTTATTGCGGCCGCCAGAAGTCACGGCACGAAATAGAATCCCTGCGGAATGTCCTGCTTGGAGCTTTGCGCGTACCTGCCAACACCCAAGTGCCGACGACAATGTTGCTGTTACTGATCGCTTCCGGCGTAGTGGAACCCCCGCCCGGGACATTAATCGACGGGAATCGTCCAGCCGCGCTCAGCTCGGGTGCTGATCAGCTTCTGGCATTGTGTGACGAACGCAGGAACGCCTAGTTTCCGTTCTGCACCAGTTCGAGGAAAGCGCGGTGAATGCGGGTGTCGTCACTGAGTTCGGGATGGAAGGTCGCGGCCATAGTCTTGCCCTGGCGCACCACCACTGGATCATTGCCTTCCTTGGCGAGGACTTCTACGCCCGGGCCGAGGCTCTCAAATTTCGGAGCACGGATGAAGACCATCTCCATGGGACCGCCGGGCAGACTGGTTTCGCCGGTGCGAATGGAGCTGTCAATCTGCCGGCCGTAGGCGTTGCGACGAATGCGGAGATCGAGCGCGCCCAAGCCGGGTTGCTCGGGGTTGGTAATTTCTTTGGCCAGCATAATGGCGCCGGCGCAGGTTCCGAAGGTGGGCTTGACGCGAACGAAGTTTTTGAGCTTTTCAAAACCTTCCTCACCGAGAATTTTTAAGAAAGCGCCAGACTCGCCGCCGGGAATCACCAGGCCGTCAATTTCGTCGAGTTGCTCGGGTTTGCGCACGAGGACAACGTCAGCACCGAGTTGCTCGAGGCGCTTGCGGTGGGCGTCAAAATCGCCCTGAATGGCCAGGACTCCGATGGTCATGAGAGACGCTGATATCGTTGCTACCAGCCCCGCGTCTGCAGCAGATCTTTCTCTTCGATTGCGCTTACCGCCAGGCCCTTCATGGAACCCGTCATTTGCTCGCTGACTTCGGCGAGGACCTTGGGATCGTTGTAGTTGGTGGTGGCGAGAACGATGGCTCGCGCGCGCGATTCGGCTTCTTCCCGCTCTTTCTGGACGGAGAGATCGAGAGGCGTCGCGCCGCCTTTCATAAATATTCCCGAGCCGACAAACACGGCCTCGGCACCGAGTTGCATCATGAGAGCGGCATCCGCGGGAGTAGCAATGCCGCCCGCGGAGAAATTGGGCACCGGCAACTTCCCGGCTGTTGCCACTATCCGGATCAACTCGTACGGCGCCTGGTGATTCTTCGCGGCGGCAAACAACTCTTCTTCGGTCATCACCGTGAGCTGGCGCATTTCCTTCATGATCTGCCGCATGTGCTTAACGGCGTGGATCACGTCCCCTGTACCGGCCTCACCCTTGGTACGAATCATCGCCGCACCTTCCGCGATCCGGCGCAGAGCCTCCCCGAGGTTGCGCGCTCCGCATACGAATGGAGTCTTAAAAGCATGCTTATCGACGTGGTGCTCTTCGTCAGCGGGAGTCAGCACTTCGGACTCATCGATGTAATCGACGCCGATTTCCTGGAGGATCTGCGCCTCGGCGAAGTGGCCAATACGGCATTTCGCCATAACTGGAATGGAGACGCTCTTCATGATCTGCTTGATGAGCTTGGGGTTGGCCATGCGCGAGACGCCGCCCTCGGCGCGGATGATCGCCGGAACGCGTTCCAGCGCCATAACCGACACTGCGCCGGCCTTCTCGGCCACTTCGGCCTGCTCGACGCTCATCACGTCCATGATGACGCCGCCTTTGAGCATTTCCGCAAGACCGGTTTTCAAACGCAGAGTGGTCGAGTTTCCATTCTTCGAGTTGCCGTTGCTCTGTGCCATGAGTTCCCTCTCTCCAGGAAGGCGAATCGCTACCAGGTGTCGCAATAAACTGATTACTATTCTAAAGGAAATTGGTCTTGCTAGTAGGGCCACTTACTGTATTCTTTCCATACCACTTTCAGCATGCCGCGTAAGACCACCGCGCTTCCGTTAAACCTTCCGACGATCCCGCACGGAACGAGCCTGTACCGCTGGCTTTACGAGGCACTGCGGGCCGCGATCCTGGAAGGACGCCTACGGCCTGGAGCAAGGCTTCCCGCTACGCGGGACCTGGCGCATGCATACCGGCTATCCCGTTCCACTATCGTCACCGCATTTGAGCAGCTCAAGTCCGAAGGCTACGTTGAAGGCAAGACGGGATCAGGAACATATGTGAGCAAAGTTCTGCCCGAACAGCTGCTTCACGCCAGCCGGGTTCCCGCACAGAAAACTTTGCCGCATCGAAGAGTGGCGCTGTCATCATATGCAGGACGGCTGCAGCCCTATCGGCCCACGGTTCCACGGCCGCTGCGAGCGTTCCGCGCGAATCTGCCCGCTCTCGACCACTTCCCTGCCAAGGTTTGGGCGCAGGTCGCGGCGCGGCGACTGCGGCGTGTGTCAGCCAAGATTCTTGCCGGCGGCGAGGCCCTGGGATACCGTCCGTTGCGGGAAGCGGTGGCGGAATATCTGAATACGTCGCGCGGCGTCACGTGCTCTGCCGAGCAAGTGCTGATCGTCTCCGGCGCACAGGAGGCGCTGGATCGCACGGCGCGGCTGCTACTGAATGCGGGAGAACCAGTATGGCTGGAGGAGCCAGGGTATCCGGGAGCGGCCGTGGTGTTTCGCGCCCTGGGAGCTAAGATGTGCGCGGTACCTGTCGACGAAGAAGGAATGCAAGTAGACGCTGGCGAGCGGCGCTGGGGACGCGCGCGGCTCGTCTATGTGACACCCGGCCACCAGTTCCCTTTGGGCGTCACCATGAGCCTGCGCAGACGGCTGGCATTGCTGGAGTGGGCGCGGCGAACGGGCGCAATGATTTTCGAAGACGATTATGACAGCGAATATCGCTATTCCGGGCGTCCGGTTCCGGCCATGCAGGGGCTGGACCGCGCGGGAGTCGTCATTTTCGGCGGGAGTTTCAGCGCGGTGCTGTGCCCAGCTTTGCGGCTCGGATACCTGGTGGTCCCGCCGGATATGGTTGATCTGTTCGCCTCCGCGGAGTCGGTGAGCACCCAGCATCCGCCGCTGCTGGAGCAAGCGGTTTTATGTGACTTCATTACCGAAGGACACTTTGCCCGCCACATTCGACGTATGCGGGAACTGTATGCGGAACGGCTTGCGGTGTTGCTGGAGAGCGCGGAACGGGAACTACGCGGGGTGCTGCAGATCTCCAGTGTGGAAGCCGGGCTGCAGACGATCGGCGCCCTGAAGAATGGGATGAAAGCTGAACGTGCCGAAAAACTTGCGGCGGACCGGAGTGTTGAGGTTCTGGCGCTAAGTCGGTACGGCTGGGGACGTCCCAGGGCAGAGGGCCTGGTTTTGGGATTTGCGGCCGTGGATCCGCGAGAACTGCGAAGAGGCGTGAGCGAGTTAGCCCGGGCGCTGGCGGCCTGATCTCGCCCATTTCTGAAAACTACGTTCAGTGGCCAAACTCGTCTGTACTACCGTTCCGTATATTTCTCGAACATCCGCGGATCGATAGCGATGAATTTACCCTGGCTGCGTGCGAGAACATGGTCGTGCCCATCCAGAATCTGCGCTTCATTGATGTGCTCGCGCCCGCGTACCCGCAGTTCGCGGGATTCGACCCTGAGAGGTTGGTTGAGCGGAACGGGTTTCAAATAATTCACCGTGATTTGGGAGGTCAATGCGATCACATGACGGATCTTGTTGACCTTTCCCATTGCCTCATCGAGGATGGTGGCGATAATCCCGCCATGGCAATGCCCCGGCGGGCCAGTGTAGCGCTTCCCCAGCCGGAATCGACACACGAAGCAGTCACGCTCCTCGTCGTAGGTAAACTTCAGCCGCATGCCCTCGGCGTTGTTCTTGCCGCAACCAAAGCAGTAGTTCCTCTGCAGGCGCACGTAGCGCGTATCGTGCCCACGACCATGAGCCTTTTTCGGCGGCATGAGGCGCATTGTACATTCCGCAGGGTTTAAAGCGGGTAGCGAGATTCTAGAGGGAATGTCGGATATTACGAGCTTAAGTCAGGCATTCGCTGTATTGGAGGATCACATGGCGCGTTTTAGTCTCAATGAACGGCATATGCGGAACGCGGAAAAGCCCGAGTTTCGCCACCACTCACCTCCGACCCCCCTTTGTAAGCTGAAGGCATTGTTGGATCAGTTGTGATGTCACGCATTTTTATTGCCGACGACAGTGCTTGTATCCGACGAGGCTTGCGTTGCCTTCTGGAAACTCATCCCGACTGGGAGATTTGTGGGGAGGCGAACAATGGTCGTGAGGCTGTAAGCAAAGTCCGAAAGCTTGCGCCTGATCTGGCGATCCTGGACTTCAGCATGCCATTCCTAAATGGGCTGGAAGCAGGCAAGCAGATTGCATCCACGTGTCCGGGAGTAAGGACCCTGCTCTGCACAATCCACGTTTCAAAAGAGCTTGTCAATAAGGCGCGAGACGCGGGTCTAAATGGAGCCACTGGCAAATCAGAACCGAAACGGCTGATGCGCATGGTAGAAGCCCTCCTGAGAAAAGGAAGCGCGGCGTTTCAGTCGTAGCCGGT
>Ga0070741_10010186_pt1 | contig 17870 bp, 17 predicted proteins | sample Coa_R1_4_FD_66440 | JGI IMG/M metagenome (GOLD analysis project Ga0070741, IMG submission 66440) | Surface soil microbial communities from Centralia Pennsylvania, which are recovering from an underground coalmine fire - Coalmine... | ecosystem: Environmental > Terrestrial > Soil > Unclassified ...
CGGGGGGACGACCTTGCGGGTAAGTGATTTCACCCTGGCGCAGCAGGGCGCGGCAGGAGCTGCAGTGGCCCGACTTGCAGCTATGAGGCAGGTTCAGGCCGGCATCCAGGGCGGCTTCCAGCACGGGCTGGCCCGGGCGTGAGCGCAGGGTTCGCCCATGTGGCTCGATGCGAATGGTGTGCTCGGAATGGCTCAACGCGGGCAACCTGCTGACGTCCCTTCACGGTCAGACTAGACGCATGAGCGGCAGGACGCCAAGCTGTACGAATGTTCACGAACCCTCGCGCGCAAGAGATCGTCCACCTGCTGCGCAGCGCACGCCTCATCGCCTGCGTCGGGCTGTCACCCGATCCATCCAGGCCCAGTCATCATGTGGCGCTTGCCTTGCAGCGTTTCGGGTACCGGGTCATCCCCGTCAATCCGGCCGGGGGCACGATTCTGGGTGAAAGAGCGGTGCCGGATCTCGATCAGGTCCGCAGCGCGCTGCAACCCGGGGATCGCGTGGACATCGTCGATGTCTTTCGCCGGCCGGAGCACGTGGCGGGAATCGTCTCCGACTGCATCCGGCTGCAGTTTCCGGCACTCTGGCTGCAGGATGGAGTGATCGCCGAGCAAGCTGCCGAACGGGCGCGGCGCGCCGGAATCTTCACTGTCATGGATCGCTGCCTGTACAGGGATCGGGCCGCGCTCGGTTGAAGCCCTGAGGCGTTGGGGCACAGCGCATGCGCTTCGGTTATTCTGCCGCCATGCGCATCGACTTCACGAAGATGCACGGCTCCGGAAACGACTTCATCGTGTTCGATTCGCCGCCCGGTGGGCGTTTGCTTCCGGTCGAGCACCTTCGAAGGCTGGCCGACCGGCATACGGGCATCGGCTTCGATCAGGCCCTGATGCTGGAGGCGCCACGGCGCCCCGACACCGCCGTGTACTACCGGATCTTCAATTCCGACGGCGCCGAGGTCGAGCAGTGTGGCAACGGGGCGCGCTGCATTGCGGCGCTGCTGCACCGTCGCGGCAGGAGCCGGGCGGGCGCGGTCACGATGGACAGCCCCGCCGGGTTGATCCAGGCCCGCCTCGACAACCGTGGTCTGGTTTCGGTGGACATGGGCATCCCCAACTTCGATCCGCGCAGCCTGCCCTTCGAGGCGGCCGAAGAAGCGGACGTCTACGAGCTCGATGCCGCCGGAGGGACGATCGAGATCGGCGCCGTGTCTCTTGGCAACCCGCACGCAGTGCTCACCGTGGACTCGGCCGACGCGGCGGACGTCAAGACGCTGGGGCCGGCCATTCAAGGCCATCGAAGATTCCCCAAGCAGGTCAACGCCGGCTTCACTCAGATCATCGACCGCTCTCACATCCGCCTGCGCGTGTATGAGCGGGGGGTCGGGGAGACGCTTGCGTGTGGGACTGGTGCGTGCGCGGCAGTCGCCGTGGGCCGGCGACGCGGGCACCTGGACCCTGAAGTCAATGTGAGCATGCGCGGGGGCGAGTTGCGCGTAAACTGGGAAGGTGCGGGAAGCCACATGTGGCTGACAGGGCCCGCCGAGGTATCCTTCGAAGGTCACGTCGAGGTCTGAAACACATGACAACACGAGAAGCCCGGGGCGTGGTCGCGGTAGAGACCGAGGAGGAATCCATCGCGGCGTATCTGCAGCACAATCCTGATTTCTTCGAGCGACACCACGCGGTACTGGCCCGTCTGCGCCTGCCGCATGCACGTGGCGGCTCCACGATCTCCCTCGTGGAGCGCCAGATCGAGGTGCTGCGCGAGAAGCACGCGGCAGTCGAAGCCAAGCTGGCCGAGTTCGTGCGTGTGGCACGCTCGAACGACGCCCTCGCCGACAAGATGCATCAGTTCACGCGGCGATTGTTGCGCGCCGGCTCGCCGCAGGCCGTCATCGAGACCCTGGAATCGAGCCTGCGGGTAGACTTCGATGCCATCCACTCGGTCCTCGTGCTCGTCGGCGAGCAGCCGGGCCTTGTGGCACAGAGATTTGTCCGGACCGTGCGCGCGGATGATCCCAATCTGAAGTCCTTCGAGACGCTGTTCACGAACGGCAAGCCGCGTTGCGGGCAGGCACGGGACTCACAGCGTGAGTTTCTTTTTGGCGCCGATGCCAACGACATCGGCTCCGTCGCGCTCGTTCCGCTCGGCGACAAGGGCAACGTGGGATTGCTCGCGCTGGGGAGCACCGATCGCGACCGTTTCCATCCCGGCATGAGTACGGAGTTTCTGGCGCGCATGGCGGAGCTCATCGCCGACGCGCTGGCGGGGAAATGAGCCGCTCCCCACCGGGCGTCCACCGCAGGTGACCCCCGCCGCGCTGGAGTGGGTGGCTCGTTATCGGCGTCACCTGGTCACAGAGCGGCGGCTCTCCGCCCACACCGACTCCAACTACGCACGCGATCTCGCCGCGCTCGTCCGGTTCTGCAACGCGCACGGGTTATCGGACTGGACCGCAGTAGATAGCCAGCATATCCGCACGTTCGCTGCCCAATCGCACGCAAAGGGGCTCGCACCCCGCAGTATCCAAAGACGCCTGTCCGCCATACGCGGCTTCTATACATTCCTCATGCGTGAGGGGACCGTCTCGCGGCGACAATCACCGGATGCGCCGAGATCTCCCGGCAAGCCCGTCCGGGTCAATCCGGTCCTCGAGGTGCGTGCTCCCAAGGCGGCACGCCGCCTTCCCGAAACGCTCGATGTGGACCAGATGGCGCGGCTGCTCGAGATCCCGGCCGAGGATCGATTCGTGAGGCGCGATCGGGCGATCATGGAGCTGCTGTATTCCTCGGGCTTGCGCCTGGGCGAGCTCGTCGGCCTGGATGTGAGCGGGCTCGACCTCAAAGACCGGACCGTGAAGGTCCTGGGCAAGGGCAGGAAAGCGCGCATCGTGCCGGTCGGCACTCACGCTGCCGCTGCGCTCAAGGAGTGGCTCAAGGAGCGCGACTCGCTGGTGCGGCCGGAGGAGACCGCTTTGTTCGTGGGGCGCACGGGAGCGCGGCTCGGGCGCAGAGCCGTCCAGATCCGCATTGCCCGGCGCGCCCGGCGCCAGGGGTTGAACATGCGGGTGTTCCCACACCTGTTCAGGCATTCCTTTGCCACGCACCTGCTCGAGTCCGGCGGGGATTTACGAGGCGTGCAGGAGCTTCTCGGCCACGCCGATATCGCGACGACCCAGATCTACACTCACCTTGACTTCCAGCACCTCGCCCGCATCTACGACGCAGCCCATCCGCGCGCACGGCGGAAGGTCAAAGCCCCTTCCGGAGGTTGATAGCCAGATGCCAGGCCGATGCGGGGCGCAATGAGCGTCCGTCCACAGTTCGATCCTCACGGCACTACCATACTCGCCGTTCGTCGCGACCCGGGCGTTGCCATGGGCGGCGACGGCCAGGTTACGCTGGGCAACACTGTCATGAAGGGCAATGCCCGCAAGGTGCGCCGTCTTTACAACGACAGCGTGCTCGCCGGATTCGCCGGCGGCACCGCTGATGCCTTCACTCTGTTCGAGCGCTTCGAGGGCAAGCTCGAGAAGTACGGCAATCTCACGCGCGCGGCCATCGAGCTGGCGAAGGACTGGCGCTCGGACCGCTTCCTGCGCAGGCTGGAGGCGCTGCTGCTGGTCGCGGATCTGTCGAAGATCCTCCTCATTTCCGGCAATGGCGATGTGATCGAGCCGGACCATGACGTGGCGGCGATCGGTTCGGGGGGCCAATTCGCGCTCGCCGCGGCACGAGCGCTGCTTGAGGGCTCAGAGCTCGATGCGCGCAGCATCGTCGAGCGCTCGCTCGGCATCGCTGCGGACATCTGTATCTACACGAACCGGAACCTGGTCATCGACGAGCTCAAGCAGTCGGTCGCCTGATGTCCTCACTCACCCCCCGCCAGATCGTCCAGGAGCTGGACAAGCACATCATCGGCCAGGGCGCCGCCAAGCGTGCGGTCGCTATCGCGCTGCGCAATCGCTGGCGACGGATGCAAGTCGATGAGCCGTTGCGTCAGGAGATCACGCCCAAGAACATCCTGATGATCGGTCCGACCGGCGTCGGCAAGACGGAGATCGCGCGTCGCCTGGCAAAGCTGGCGAACGCGCCTTTCGTGAAGGTCGAGGCGACCAAGTTCACGGAGGTCGGCTACGTCGGGCGCGATGTGGACTCGATCATCAAGGAGCTGGTGGACGTCGCGGTCAAAATGACGCGCGAGCAGGAGGTCGAGAAGGTTCGCCAGCGGGCAGCCGATGCCGCTGAGGATCGCGTCCTGGATACCCTGCTGCCCAAGCCACGCATGATGGGCTTCTCCACCGATGAGCCGGCTCAGCCGCGCGATGCCGAGACGCGGCAGAAGTTCCGCAAGATGTTGCGTGAGCACGAGCTCGATGAGCGCGAAATCGAGATCGAAGTGCGGGCGCTGCCGATGGGCGTCGAGATCATGGCGCCGCCCGGCATGGAGGAGATGCAGCAGCAGCTGCAGTCGATGTTCCAGAATCTCGGCGGCAACCGCACGCGCGCCCGGAAAGTGAAGGTGCGCGAAGCGCTGCGGCTGCTCACCGATGAGGAGGCCGCCAAGCTGATCAACGAGGACGAGCTGAAGATCCAGGCGCTGGCGAACGCGGAGCAGAATGGCATCGTGTTCATCGATGAGATCGACAAGGTGACCCGTCGGCAGGAAACGGCGGGGGCAGATGTCTCGCGCGAGGGCGTGCAGCGCGATTTGCTGCCGCTGGTAGAGGGGTCGACGGTTGCCACGAAGTATGGGCCGGTCAAGACCGACCACGTGCTGTTCATTGCCTCGGGCGCCTTCAGCCTCTCCAAGCCTTCGGATCTGATCCCCGAGCTGCAGGGCCGCCTGCCGATCCGGGTCGAGCTCGAATCGCTCAAGGTCGGTGACTTCGTGCGCATCCTCACTGAGCCGGATGCATCCCTGACCACGCAGTACAGCGCGCTCATGGGCACGGAAGGGGTACGTGTCGATTTTGCACCGGATGGCGTCCGGCGCATCGCCGAGATCGCCTTCCAGGTGAACGAGCGCACTGAGAACATCGGCGCGCGGCGTCTGCACACCGTGATGGAGAGATTGCTGGAGACGGTCTCGTACGAGGCGACGAATCAGAACGGCAGCACGGTCAGCGTCGATGCCCGGTACGTCGACGAGCACCTGGGCAATCTGGTGAAGGACGAGGATCTCAGCCGCTACATCCTGTGAGCGAATGATCCCAGGCGATATGCGTAGGCGCGGGTGAATTCGGCGCCGAAGAGCAGAATCTGTGCTGAGTAGTAGACCCACAGCAGCACCAGGATCACCGAGCCGGCGGCGCCGTACGTCGAAGCGATACCGCTGTTGCCGATGTAGACGCCGATCGCAAACTTGCCGGCGCTGAACAGGAACGCCGTGACCAGTGAGCCGATCGCCACGTCGCGCCAGGCAATGCGCACGCTCGGCAGTACCTTGTAGATGGTCGCGAATAGCGCAGCCACGAGCACGAACGCCAACAGGAAGTTGATCCACGCGAGCAGCACGTCCAGGAGCTGCTCCCCACGCCAGACACGCGCCAGCGCAGCGAGCGCTGCGCTGATCACCAGTGAGACGAGCATCAGGAAGCCGAGCGCGAGAATCAGGCCCACCGACAGCAGCCGTGTGCGGATGACATACCACAGGCCCTGGCGGCGCTCGAGCGGCACGTTCCAGATCTGATCGAGCCCCGATTTGAGCTCGGCGAGAGCCGTGGTGGCGCCCAGAATAAGCGTCACAAGGCTCACGACCGTCGCTACGAACCCTGCACCCGGACGATCCGCGTTCTGCAGCACCGTCTGCACTGCGTGGGCCCCCTCCGGTCCGATCAGGTCACCGATCTGATCGACCACCTCGCCGCGTGCAGCGGCTTCCCCGAAGAAAAAGCCCGCCATCGCGATCGACAGCGTGAGCACGGGAGCTAGCGAGAACACGGTATAGAAGGCGAGCGCGGCGCCGGTGCGCGCAGCCTGATGATCCAACCAACCCATCGCCGAGTCCCGCAGCACGAGCCAGAAGACCTTCAGCATCGCTCTCGCATGCCAGTGCCGTGGCCTCTCCTGCAGCAGCCGACCGGACGGGGCTCTCACGGAACATCCAGGTACCGCAGGTGCGAGCGCTGCACCTGAATGTTGGGCGCGATGACGGCCTTGACCGGAAAGTGATCCGAAGCCAGGCGCGAGAGCGAGGTCCGATGCGACTCGAGCGTCAGGACCATGGCCGGCGAGCGCGTCCAGAGTCGATCGAATGCGAATAAAGGGGCCCAGACCGGGAATGATCTCTGGGTGGGCGCCCGGCCCAGCATCCGATTCAACCAGCGCAGCGGCCTGCCCAGCGGCAACCATTCGTTGATGTCGCCCAGGAGCACGACGGGCTGTCCGATCGGAATAGTGCGCAATAGCGTGAGGATCTTCTTAACCTGGAAGCGTCGCTCCGCGGCCCGCTGCCCCAGGTGCGTCACGATCACGCGGATGACGCCATCGCAAGCCCTCAATGCAACATCCAGCAGATTGCGCGGCTCACATCCGCCGAACGTCACGTCGTACTGATGCACGGCCATGACTTCGCGCAGTGTCAGGAGCGCATTGCCGTACTGTTGGCCGGTGCCAATACGCATCACGTTACCCACGGCGGACATGCCGGTCGAGCTCGCCAGAAACTCGAGCTGCATCGAATCCGTCAGAAGCCCGGGTCGGCCGTCAACCTGCTGCAGCCCGACCGTGTCGCACCCCAGCTCGCAGATGACCTGGGCGACTCGCTCGACGTCGTAGCGGGAGTCCGCACCGACACAGCCGTGGATGTTGTAGGAAGCAATGCGCAGCAGATCGCGCCCGGCGTGCTCACGCCGTCGCAGGCGCTCGAGCACATTGCGGGCGGGACCTAAAGGACCGCGTGTGCGATGAACTGTCATGACCACGCTCACGCAAACTTCATTCCCGGGCGGGCGCGCAAGCTCATGCCTCCGGTCCGGAGCGCCGACCGCCACGCTATCAGCCCCTTAAGGGTCCCATCAGTCAGCGTGTCGAGCCGGCGGGCGGTTGCGGTAACGGCATGCTGCTGAGCGCAAGCGCGGCGTTGATATGCGCCAGATGTGTCAGGCCCTGCGGAAAATTTCCCAACATCTGGCCTTTCTTGCGCGAGAACTGCTCTGCGAACAGGCCCACGTCGTTGGCGCAGGCGCAGGCGCGGCGGAAGACTGTGCGCGCTTCGCGCTTGCGATCCTGGCGGGCGAGACACTCCACGAGCCAGAACGTGCAGGCCAGGAACGCGCCCTCGTGGCCGCGCAGCCCGTCTTCGCTGCGATAGCGAAGCAAGAGCCCATCGTGGGTGAGCTCCTTACGTATCGCATCCGTCGTACGCACCATGCGTTCATCGTCATACGCGACGAAGTCGGTGAGCGGCAGCAGCAGCAGCGCAGCATCCACATCCCGACTGCCGAAGCTGCGCACGAAGATGTTGCGGCCGTGATCCACGCCGCGGCGCTCGATCTGATTACGCATGTCTTGCCTCGCCTGACGCCAAGCGGCGAGCGGCGCATCGAATCCATACGCCTCGGCAAGGGCGATGCCACGGTCCACCGCGGCCCAGCACATGACCTTGGAATGCACGAAGTGCAGCGGGCGCGAGCGGATCTCCCAGATGCCGCGGTCCGGCTCGGGCCCGCGAAGAATCGCGGCCTCGACGATCTGCCGCAGGAATCTCCAGTAGGGCTCGCTGGGGCGATGGCCCTGCGTAGTCCAACGCCAACTCAACTCCAGCACCAGGCCGTACATGTCTGCCTGAAACTGCCGCTCAGCGGCGTTACCGATGCGCGCCGGCCGCGAGCCCCGCCACCCGTCCAGGGTGGAGAGCCTGACTTCCGTCAGCCGGCGCTTTCCATCTACCGCATACAACACCTGCAGCTCGTCTGCATTGCCAGCGGCGGTGCGCTGGATGAACCGCCTGACACCGTCCGCTTCCGCGCCAGCGCCCGAATTGGTCAGCGCCCAGCAGGTGAAGATCGAGTCACGAATCCAGCAATACCGATAGTCCCAGTTACGCTCTCCGCCCACGTGCTCCGGCAGCGACGTCGTCGGCGCGGCGATGATCGCGCCCGTGGGCGCGAACGTCAGCGCTTTGAGAGTCACGGCCGATCGCAGGATGCCGGGCCCCGGACCATCGGTGTAGACGATGCGCCGTGCCCACTGACGCCACCAGCGTGCCGTCTCGTGGAAGTGAGCCCGCAACTCGGCACCGGCTTTGCGGCGCTGCGGAACCGTGTGCGCCTTCTCCGGGCGGAAATACTGAAGTCCGAGGTGCAGTCGCTGCTTCGCTTTGACGCGCACCGTTGCGTGCAGATCATGATCGGCTTTGACCTGCAGACTCACGTCGCCGAAGATCCGCAGCCCGGTGTTGCTGCCGACCGCGAAGTACGCATGATCGCCGGAGGGGTACACCCATGGCTTGACGTCACCGTAATCGAGCCGCGGCACGATCGAGATTTCAAACTCCATCTTCCCGCGTACGCCCTCGATGATGCGGACCAGCTCTCGACGGGGCCGGCGCCTGCCGCCCATGCGCATGGAGAAGAAGTCGATCACGCGCGCCTCATTGCGCCCGTGCCGGTACGTAGTCAGCAGAATCAGCGTGTCCGGCAGATACTCGCGGTGAACCCGCGCGCCGCGCGGTGCACAGATCGCGAAATAGCCACCACGGCCCCAGTCCAGAAGCCGGCCGAAGCAGCTGTCGGAATCAAATCGCGGCAGACAGCACCAGTCGATGGAACCGGAACGCGCGACCAGGGCGGCGGAGTGACAGTCACCGATCAGCGCGTAATCGGCGATAGGCGGATAGGCATCCGCAGCGCTGCGCCCGCGGACGAAGCGGCGCGAAGGCGCATGCCGGGGACCAAGCTCCCCGGTATGCGCAGGAATGCGGGAACGACGAGGCCGGCGGCGAAGGGAGGCGCGCTGCGTACGTGTTCTCCTCAGCGCCGGCCTGTTGGCTCAGGCTCTGCCCGCGGGGGCCTGCGGCTGCGGCCGCTTCTGGGTACGCTGACCCGATTGCCCGCTGCCGCTGCCGAGAAGCTCGAAGGCGCGAGCGCGCTCGAACCGTTCGGCGACGTCCTTCCAGTTCCATACATTCCAGACAGCATCGAAGAACTTCGCCTTCTCGTTCTGATACTGAAGGTAGTAAGCATGCTCCCAGGCGTCGATCACCAGCAGCGGCAGTCCGCCCTGGATCGTGTGAGACTGGTGATCATGGATCTGCACGGTCAACAGCCGCCCTGCGAGGCTGTCCCAGGTGAGTGCACCCCAGCCGGAGCCCATGCAGGTCGCCGCCGCCTTGGTGAGCTGCTGCTTGAAGTGATCGAAGCCACCAAAGTCGCGATCGATCGCCGAGGCGAGCTCTCCGGAAGGTTTACCGCCCCCGTCGGGCGAAAGGTTGCACCAGAAAATGCTGTGCAGCACATGCCCCGACAGGTTGAAGGCCAGGGCCTGCTCGACTGCCGCGATGCGGCCGAAATCCCCGCGCGTGCGTGCCTCCTCGAGCTGCTCGAGCGCCTGATTGGCGCCATCGACATAGGTCTTGTGATGCTTGTCGTGATGCAGCTGCATGATGCGCGCGGAAATATGCGGCTCGAGCGCGCCGTAGTCGTACTGAAGGTCGGGAAGCACATACGTGGTCATTTCATCACTCCTGATGAGAACGTCGGGAATACTCCGGCGGCCCGCGCCGCGCGAGCGCGGTGCGGGCCACCGGAGATCCGTGACAGACTGTGTTCTAAAGCAGATGTCTGTTTCGGGAAAAGCCTATTTCGGAGGAGGATTGTTCTGATCCGGCGGCGGAGGCGGCGGCGTGGCTGAGCCGCTGGAGTCCGCTGGCGGGGTCGTGGACGGGCTAGCCTGGTCCGAAGGCGGCGTGGCCGGGGCCGTGCTCGAGGAGTCGCTCGGCGGGGTCGCCGGTGCGGTTGCGGATTGGTCGTTGCTGGGCGTGCTGGGCGAAGTTGACTGCTGCTTCGAGCAGGCAACGAGGGCCAGTGCGCTCAGGCACAACAACAGGACACTGCGTTTCATAGGGTCACCTCTCTGTTACGGGTCGCCCCGGGCAGACTCGCCGCCGGGGGTGGACACAACGTTCCGTCGCAAGACCCGTTCCATGCGTAACAGCGGCGTCCGCGTTTCGCGGCGTGCCATATGGGCAAGCCCAGGCCCGAGGCACCCGGCATTCAGGCCTGCTATCCTCATTCAACTGCTGGAAGGGGCACTCACGTGAGGCATGCAGCCATAACAGGTTGGGGCAAGTGCCTGCCCCCCGCCGTGCTGACGAACCAGGACTTGGCCACCTTTCTGGAGACCAGCGACGACTGGATCGTGAGCCGGACAGGAATCCGCGAGCGACGCATCTCTCACGTTCCACTCGGCGAGCTCGGTTATGTAGCCGCCGCGAACGCCCTGGCGGCCGCCGGCCTGAGCGGGCGTGAGGTCGAGCTCGTCGTTTTCGGGACCTGCAGCCACGACGATCAGGTGCCCAACATGGCCTCGGGCGTCCAGCTGCGGATCGGCGCAGCCTCGGCCGCGGCAATGGATGTCAACACCGCCTGTACCAGTTTCCTTTATGCCCTTTCCACAGCCACCGCTCTGATCGGCACGGGCGTGGTAAACAATGCACTCGTGATCGGGGCGGAGTTGATTTCCCCCTTCATGGACTGGACCGATCGGGACGTCGCGGTACTGTTTGGCGATGGCGCTGCGGCGGTGGTGCTGCAGGCAACCGAGGAAAAAGAAGGCGTGCTGGCGGAGCGGCTCGGTTGCCATGCTGAGGCCCGTGAGAGCTTGCGCGTGCATGGGATGGGCGGTCGCTATGCGAACCGCGGCATCCTGTACGGGGCGGTACGCTGGCAGTTCGAGGGTCAGGAGATCTTCAAGCGAGCCGTGCAAGGCATGGGGGCTGCGAGCGAGGCCGCGCTCGCACGTCTGGGCCTGCGCGGCGATGCGGTCGATCTGGTCGTGCCTCATCAGGCCAATCTGCGGATCATCGAGGCGTTGGCCAAACGCATGCACATCCCGATGGAACGCGTCTTCATCAACATCGAGCGCTACGGGAACATGTCTGCCGCCACTGTGCCGGTGGCGCTGTGCGAGGCCGTCGAAGAGGGTCGCGTCCGACCCGGCTCACTGCTGCTGATGCCGGGATTCGGAGGCGGGCTCAGCTACTGCGCGCATCTGCTGCGGTGGGGCAAGCGGACCACTCCTCAGAGCACCAGCGGCGTCACTCTTCCACCAGCTCAGCGCTCAGCACTCGATATCGTCCGCGCGCTGATGGCGGCCAAAAAGCAGCTGACCCACGCTGAGCCGGATTAGGGGCTATTCACACCCGCGTTGGCCTCGACACCGGCTACCCACAAGGTGTGCTTTGGCGAGAGGGTGCTTGCACCGCAAGCCCGGCTCGGATGAGCGGTGAACCCTCAGCGGGGATGCGCAAATTCACTTCTTGGCGGCAGCGCGCTTGCGCTTTTTGGCCGGATCCTTCGGCCGCGACTTGCCGAACGAGCCCTTGTAGATCTTGCCGCGCCGGCTTCTGGCGTCGCCCTTGCCCATGAACAGAACTCCACATGCGAATGAGGGCGGGCAGTCTAGCATTCCGTCCGCAGAGTCGCTGCAGATCGCGTCGGCCGGGCGCGCCGGCAGTCAATTCGAGAGCGGTCCGAGAGCATATCGCGCGGCAAGCTGCACTTGCGTCTCGCGCGCAAACATCGCCTCATGGAGCTCCAGCATCCTGTTTGTCGTGTTGCTGTCCACGCGCAGCCATTCGAGTGTGAGCCGCCAGTGTGAATCGGGCTCGTACACATACGCTGCCGTCCATGCGTGCCCATTCTGCGCCCCCGCCCCATTGGGCAGCTCGCTCTGCACGCGGAAGGTATCGTAGCGGAGACTCAATCGGTGCTTGCCGAGCTGTCTCGAGAGCATGGCGAACTTGGCGTTGAAGGGCCAGTAATCATACTGGCCGCCGGGCTCGATCGAAGTCTCCCCGTCGAGCCATTGCGCCAGCGCCGTCCAGCCGTTGGCCATTTCAGCACGGGCCCCTGCGGCGTTGAAGTGAGTATCCCAGGCGAACTGTCGAACGATGCTGTCGAATGCCTCGGGATCGGCTCGATTGTCATAGTGCATGAAACGTACGACGAGACGGTCCAGATATTTTGCTTCGAGGCCACCGTAATAGCCGGGACGATCGTCGATCTCGCGAAACACATCTATCGGAGCCAAGGGGGCCGCGCCGGTTGCCCCTACACGGCCGAACAGCGTCGTCTGCCGGTCATCGAGCGCAAAGCCGCGGGTGGCCACTACCGTGCCGGCACCGTCATTCCAGCCAAACACACCGCCAGTCAGGCCAACATCCCATTGCTGTCCGGCACGGGTGCCGAGCCAATCGAGCTGGCCCTCCACTCCGATGGTGCGCAGCTCTTCACCCAGCCAGGTGTTGATGGCCGAGTACGAGAGTGTGTATGGTGATTCCCACCCCGCGGCACGGTTCTCGAGCGAGATCGGTGCGTGGAACGCGCCCGCTTTCAGCCGGAACCGATAGCCTGCGACCGGATACGGGCGGAACAGCAGGTATGCCTCGGTCAGGTCGACCGGATTTCGGTCCCGGTCGCCCCAGTTGGAGGCATCCAGGTGCAGCGCCCAGACCTCACCGAGTGCCTGCGAGATCGCGAAGCGCGCTCGGCCCAGGCGCGGACCCGACTGGCGGTCGCCGTACCGCAAGGTGCCCAACCCACCCTGGGTAAAGGACGCGCGCCCGTCCGAGCTCACGAGACGCGCATCCAGGTCGAGCTCCCAGTCGGTCGCTTGCGCGATCAGTGGGCTCAGCGCGACCAGCGCCGCACAGAGTATCCCAAGGCGCCAGTGCGCCGTGAAACTGCGCACCCTGACATCCGGCGAAGCTGTTGCGTGCTCACGTCTGGCGTGCATGGCTGCCTAGTACGTGTCCCAGGAATGGTGTGCCCCCTCGAGGGGAGCCGGCTGCAGGGCTTTGGCCACTCTCAGGCTGAGCGAGGCGCGATCACTGTCTCCAATCGAGATCTCGCGCTCCAGCTCACTGCCCTGCTGCATGCGTGGATGCCAGACCGTCACTTTGTAAGTCCCGCGCGGTACTTCCGCCGACCAGGAGCCCGATGCGTCGGTGCGTCCAAAGTAGGGAGCGTCGGTCACCAGGACGTATGCCAGCATCGAATCGTGAATGTTACATCCCAGGATCACCAGGCCGGTCTGGTCGAAATGCACCGGTGGATAGGGCTTGCCGCGATAGAGGGGAAGCTGAAACCGCTTCGCAGGTGAGAAGGAGTAGATCTGGTGGCTGACCGAGTCGCTGTTTGGGAATTCGACGCTCGAGCCGACGGGCACCACCAGCAGATCGGGCTCGAACGCGCGATTCACCTGGTCCATGACCGCCTGCACGGGAACGCTGGGATGGGCCGTCACGCTGAGGTTGTGCAGCGTGATCACGGCCCCCGGGAGAGGCCGGGCATCGGCCGTCTGCACTGCCAGCACAATTGTCGCCGACCGGGCCATCGTGCCGTGCAGCAGAGCGCCGACCAGCAGCGCGGCGAACCACGCCGGGAACGCTCTCGCATGGCGTGCGGAAGGTCTCATTCCGGCATCCGAACTGTCGCGGTAGATGGGGCACCCGCCTACGATACAAACACCCCATTCGAGTCTGTTTCATGGGAAGCTTCCGTAAACGACTTCTCGTATTGATCATCGGCCTGGTGGTGGTCACACAGACTGTGACGCTCGCCGCAGTGCTCGCCAGCACGGCTCACACGGTCGAGACGCGCGCAGCAGAGCAGCTTCGTTCCGGCGCTTCCTTCGCACAGCAGCTCATCCGCTTCCGCGCCGGCCAGCTTGCCACCGGCGTGGCAGTGCTGGCCGCGGACTTCGGCTTCCGGGAAGCGGTGGCCAGCGGCGATGCGCCAACGATCATCTCGGCTGCGACCAACAATGCGCAGCGGATCGGCGCCGATATGGTTCTCGTGCTGGATACACGCGGGAAGGTGCTCGCCTCCACCGGCTCGGAAGGGCCAGCGCGCGGCATCTCGCTCGACTCATTGGTGTCGCAATCGCGCGCCCAGCGGGAGCAACCTACTTTCGTGGTGCTCCGCGGGCGGCCCTATCAGTTCTTCCTCGCTCCCGTACGGGCTCCCGAGACGATCGCCTGGGTAGCCATGGGGTTCGTACTGGATGATCTCCTTGCCCAGAAGATGCGTGCGCTCGTCGGCGCCGATGTCTCGCTGGTCACCCATGGGAGCGACGGCGGGCCGGCCCGTACCGCCTCGACACTTGCAGCCAACCAATGGCTTGCGGCGGGCACGCTCGCGCTCATGTCGACGGCCAGCGATGCCGCGCCGCGGGTGATGAGACTCAGCGACACTGACTACCTGAGCTTTGCCCGGCGCATAGACGGCCCCGGCGACTCCGTCGATGTCATCGTCCAGAAACCCATGCATGAGGTCCTCGCCCCGTATCGCGACGTACGCGACGCCCTGTTGCTGATCGATGGGATCGCCCTGGCGCTCGCGGCCATCATCGGCACGTTGCTGGGTCGAAGCGCAGGCCGCCCGATCGCCGAGCTGGTACGGGCCGCCGAGCGCATTCGCCAAGGGCGGTACGACGTAGCGGTCAAGGCCTCGGGCGGTGAGGAGTTCCGCAGCCTCGCCACCACGTTCAACACGATGCAGAAAAACATCGCCGAACGTGAAGCGGACATTACGTATCTCGCATATCACGACCCGGTCACCGGTCTGCCCAATCGGGCATTCGCCGAGAAGCGTCTCGAGGCGCTCCTCTCGGGAGCACCGCCAACACTCGCGCTGATCGTCATCAACCTGCGCAATACGCGCGAAATCAACGCATCACTCGGACACCATGTCGGCGACAACGTCCTGCGGGAGGCCGCACGCCGGCTCCGCACCAACATTGCCCCGGACGACCTTGCGGTCCGACTGGCAGAGAGTCAATTCCTGCTGATCGCACGCGGCTGCTCACGCGAACGCGCTCCGCTGTACGCCGACCAGATGGCAGGCGTCGTGCGCGCAGGATTTCATCTCGAAGAGATGAGCCTCGATCTCGATGTGGCGGCGGGTGTTTGCCTGTGCCCCGATCATGGCGCGCAGGCGGAGGAGCTGCTGCGCCGCGCCCAGATAGCGGTCGAGGACGCCGATGAAGCACGCATCCGGGTCTCGATGTACCGCCCCGGCGGCGATGAGGCCCACCGTCGGCGGCTGCAGCTCATCACCGATCTGCGCGGCGCGATCGACCAGAACGGCCTGACTCTGGTGTATCAGCCGAAGGTCACGATGGCGAGCCGCTCGGTGACCAGTCTCGAAGCACTGCTGCGCTGGACGCATCCGCAGCTCGGCCCCGTGGGGCCCGCGGAATTCGTGCCGCTTGCAGAGCGGACGGGCAGTGCGCGCAGACTGACGAGCTGGGTGCTGGGCGCCGCGATCCGCCAGCTCGGCGAGTGGCATCGCGAGGGACTCGAGGTCGAGCTGGCGGTCAACCTGTCCGCGCCCGACATCCTGGATCCTGGCCTGGGCGATGAGATCATGCAGACCCTGCGCGCCGAGCGCGTGGCGGCGACTGCCTTGCTGCTGGAGATCACCGAGAGCGCGGTAATGGTGGATCCACACCTGGCTGCACGGAATATGCAGTTGCTGCGCGTCGCCGGTGTGCGCTTCGCCATCGATGACTTCGGTACCGGGCACTCCTCCCTTTCTCAGCTGAGGCTGCTGCCGGTGGATGAGCTGAAGATCGATCGCTCGTTCATCACGCATGCCCGTCAGGGAAGCGACACCGCAACGATCGTCACCTCCACGATCGAGCTGGGTCACAGCATGGGTCTGAGAGTGGTCGCGGAGGGCGTGGAGAGTCCTGAGGCGTGGAATCTGCTGCGTCAGCTCGGGTGTGACTTCGCACAGGGCTACCTGATCAGCCGGCCGCTAGTCGCTGCCGACGTGCCCGGCTTCCTGCGCAGCGCGAATCGCCTTCTGCCGGCTTCCGACTCAACCGTACAGCAGATCCGCGCGCTGCAGCAGCTTGCAGCGAACGAGCGCCGCTGAATTCCAATCACGAGCCCCCTCAGCGATAGCGCGCGAGAATCTTTTCCATTCCCTTCGGTCCGGGTGACAGCTTCTCGTACGGCACACTGTTGAGTGGCTCGTCCGGTGTGCCGTTGGCCTCGTGGAACTCGCTCTGCGAGGGCTCGACGAACAGCAGGCCGGTGAGGTATTCGCCCGCCTTCATCCTTTCCTGGATCTGCACCTGCGCTGCGCTGCGGTTGGTGGGGTCATAACCGGCCTCGCATTTTCGCAGCACGATGCGGCTGCCATCGTGCATCACCACCGGCAGCGCCTCCCCCGCGGCGTACTCAGCGGTGATTTCCTTCTCCAGCGGCACGAAGTCCGCATGCACGGCCGGCTCGTAGTGCTCCCGGGTATAGGCGTAGCTCTTGGTTGAGCCCTCGTGGTCGTTGAAGGTCACGCACGGCGAGAGGACGTCGATCAACGCGAAGCCGTTGTGCCGCAGACCCGCCTGGATCAGGGGCACGAGCTGACGCTTGTCGCCGGAAAAGCTGCGCGCCACGAACGAGGCGCCCAGCGTCATCGCGAGCAGCACCGGGTCGATCGGGGGCTGGAAGTTGGTCTCGCCCTTCTTGGCCTTCGTGCCGACGTCGGCCGAGGCGGAGAACTGCCCCTTGGTGAGCCCGTAAACGCCGTTGTTCTCGACGATGTACAGCATGTTGAGATTGCGGCGGATGGCATGGCAGAACTGGCCCAAGCCAATCGAAAGCGTATCGCCGTCGCCGGAAACCCCGATGAAGTGCAGGCGGCGGTTGGCGGCATTCGCACCCATTGCAATGGAGGGCATGCGGCCGTGGACCGAATTGAAGCCGTGGCCCCCTCCCACGAAGTACGCGGTCGTCTTGGAGGAACAGCCGATCCCCGACAGCTTGACGAGATTCTGGGGCTCGATCGACAGGTCCCAGCACGCCTCGGTGATTGCCGCAGTGATCGAATCGTGCCCGCAGCCGGCACACAATGTCGACAGCGCCCCTTCGTAATCGCGCCGCGTCAGACCCAGCGCATTCTTCGGCAGTGAGGGGTGTGCGACCTTCGGCTTCGCGATGAATGTCATCTCGGTCCCTCGGCCATGCGTGGCCTCTCGACCTGCTTGCGCTCGCCGTGTTCCGCCTGCTTCCGGGGCCGTGAGCCGACCTGCGCCAGCACCCCCTCCACGATGAAGGTCGAGGAGATCGGCAATCCGCTGTAGTGCAGCAGCGAGTGCAGCTTGTCCTTGGCCACACCGGTCTCGAGCGTCAGCAGGGATTTGAACTGCGCGTCGCGGTTCTGCTCGACGACGAACAGGATCGTGTGCGCGGCCAGAAAACTCTCCACGTCCTCACTGAACGGAAACGCGCGCACGCGCATGTAATCGACCTCGACGCCTGCTTCCTTCAGGACCCCCATCGCCTCACGAATGGCCCCATCGCAGCTTCCGATCGAGACGATTCCGATGCTGCTGCCAGCCGTTGAATCGATGACCGCACGCGGAACCAGCTTCTTGGCGGTGTTCCATTTGCCGAGCAATCGGTCCACCACGATCTGGTACTCGACCGGATCCTCGGTATAGACGCCGTACTGCGTGTGGCCAGATCCGCGCGTGAAGTAGGCTGCCTTCGGATGCACACCAGGCAGCGTGCGATAGCCGATTCCGTCGCCGTCCCGGTCGAGGAAGCGATAGAACTTCTCGAGCTTCATGACCTCCTCCCGGCCGAGCATCTTGCCCCGATCAGGACGGTAGCTCTCGTCCCACTTCAGATC